>SWBZ01003197.1_pt1 | contig 310054 bp, 284 predicted proteins | sample 4693031 | NCBI WGS metagenome assembly SWBZ01 (sample SAMN10267274, study PRJNA491770) | bioreactor metagenome | isolation source: DHS bioreactor inoculated with | place: Japan: off Shimokita Peninsula
TTCCACACCGGCTTCAAGCTCAACAAAGGCGCCGTAGCCGGTGTGGAAGGCCTCGTCCATGTGTCCGAGATGAGCTGGACGAAGAAGAACGTGCATCCGGGCAAGATCGTCTCCACCTCGCAGGAAGTGGAAGTCATGGTGCTCGAGGTCGATCAGGCCCGCCGCCGTATCAGCCTCGGCCTGAAGCAATGCATGGATAATCCATGGGACAGCTTCGCCCAGACGACTCCGGTCGGCACCGAGATTGAAGGCGTGGTCAAGAACATCACCGAATTCGGTCTGTTCGTCGGCCTTGAAAACGACGTCGACGGCATGGTCCATATGTCCGACATCGACTGGAACCAGCCCGGCGAGCAGGCCATCCAGGCCTACAAGAAGGGCGATACGGTGAAGGCGAAGGTTCTCGACATCGACGTCGAGAAGGAACGCGTTTCCCTCGGCATCAAGCAGCTGAGCGAGGATCCGTTTGCTGGCGCGGCCGAACTGAAGAAGGGCGCCGTCGTCACCTGCACGGTCTCCAAGATCCAGGATGCCGGCCTTGATGTTGAAATCGGCGAAGGCGTTGTCGGCTTCATCCGCAAGGGCGAGCTGAGCCGCGATCGCGCCGAACAGCGCCCGGACCGGTTTGCGGTCGGTGACAAGATCGACGCGAAGATCACGGCCATCGACAGCAAGACCCGCAAAGTCACTCTCTCCATCAAGGCCCGCGAGGTTGCCGAGGAGAAAGAGGCTGTCGCGCAGTACGGCTCGTCCGATGCGGGCGCGTCCCTTGGCGATATCCTTGGCGCGGCCATGCGCAAGGCGTCGGAAGACGGCGATGCCGGCCCTGACGACAAGTCCGAAGGGTAATCCGCCCATGAAACCCGCTATCGACCGTCCGCTCGACCGAAAGGCTGAACATGTCAGTCGATAGCGACTCCTACCAGATCAGGCGCCGTCTCAAGCGGCGCCTGACTTTTTGGCGCGTCTTCGCCATCCTGCTGCTGATCGGCATCGGCGTCTGGATTTTCGCCGATTTCGAGAGCGACGAGGTGGCGGACCATATCGCCCGCCTCGACATCACCGAGATCATTGTCGAGAATGACCGCCGCGAAAAAGCCATCGACGACATCATCAGCGATCCGTCGGCCAAGGCGCTCATCGTCTATATCAACAGCCCCGGCGGCTCCACCTACGGCAGCGAACGGCTCTACAAGGCGCTCCGCCGGGTTGCCGAGACAAAGCCCGTCGTTGCGGTGATCGGCACGGTCGGCGCGTCCGGCGGCTATATGACGGCGCTCGCCGGGGATCGCATCTTCGCCGGCGAATCTTCCATCGTCGGCTCCATCGGCGTGATCGTCCAGCTCACCGAAATATCGGAATTGATGAAAAAGGTCGGGGTCAGCGCCACCGCCATCACCTCCGGCGCGCTGAAAGGCGAGCCCTCCCCCTTCAAGCCGATTTCCGAGGCGGGGCGGGAGAATCTCCAGGACATGGTCACGGCCACCTATGACTGGTTCGTCGGCCTTGTGACCGCGCGGCGGCCGCTGGCGGAAAACGAGGTCCGCGCCCTTGCTGACGGGCGGGTCGTGATCGGTCTCGTTGCCGTGAAAAACGGCCTGATTGACGAAATCGGCGGCCTCACGGAAGCGCAAAGCTGGCTGGAATCGGAGAAGCAGATTCCCGCCGGACTTCCCCTTCGCACCGTCGACTATAGCGAGCCAAAACCTCTGATTGCGAGGCTTTTGGGAGAATTGATGGGGAAAACTGTTTTATCAGAAAGACTTACACTTGACGGACTGCTTTCCCTTTGGCAACCTGACTGAATTCGGGAAAATGCCAGACAAATGATAAAAAATTATCACTGACGGGGAGAGTCGAATGATAAAATCTGAACTCATTGCAATCATCGCGGAGAATAATCCCCATCTGTACCAGCGCGATGTGGAGCGTATCGTAACCACGATTTTTGACGAGATTTCCGATGCCCTTGCGCGCGGCGACCGGGTCGAATTGCGCGGCTTCGGGGCCTTTTCCACCAAGGAACGGGCCGCCCGCGTCGGCCGCAATCCGCGCACCGGGGAGGCTGTGCAGGTGGAGAAAAAATACGTTCCCTATTTCAAATGCGGCAAGGACCTGCGCGACAGGTTGAACGCCGACGCTTAATAGGGATCGCTTTTGACCCGTAACATCGTTAATCTGGCAGAAACGCTTGTCTGAACCAGAAGGCCGTTCATGCTCAAATTTATCTCCTGGATCCTGTTCCTTGCTATCGCCCTCGTCGTGGCGGCACTCAGCATCGCCAACCGCGAGATCGTGACTTTTTCCCTCGATCCGCTGCCCTTCGCCTTTGATTTGCCGCTCTACGGGCTGCTGCTCGCGGCGGGATTCCTCGGCATTCTTGCCGGATCCGTTTGGACCTGGCTGCGCGGCCACAAGGTGCGTCAGGAGAACCGCCTTCACAAGCGCGAGGTCGAAGAGCTCAAGGGCAAGACCCTCAATCTCACCCGCGAACTGGAGGAGGCGAGAGCCCGCAACAGCGCGGGTCCCGCGCCGGACGCGCTGGCCCCGCCGATCACCGACACCCCGCGAATCGAACATCGCGCAGGCCGGTAGAGCCGGATGCGGATCATCGAAACCTCCGACATCGCGGCGGCGCTGCATTATCCGGCGCTGATTGCCGCGCTGCGCGATATGTTCGCCAAGGGCTGCACCCAGCCGCTCCGCCATCACCACGCGCTCGACCCGGAAAATGAGCGCAAAGGCACCCTGCTGATCATGCCCGCCTGGCAATCGGGCGGCTTTCTTGGCCTGAAAACCGTGACGGTGATGCCGGAAAATGGCGCGAAGGGCCTGCCCTCGGTGCAGGGGACCTATCTGCTGTTCGATGCGGAAAACGGCAGCGCGCTTGCCCTGATGGACGCGGGCGAGCTCACCACCCGCCGGACCGCCGCCGCCTCGGCCCTCGCGGCCGACTATCTTGCGCGAAAAGACGCGTCAAGCCTGCTGATGGTGGGGGCTGGCGCCATGGCGCCCTGCCTGATCCGCGCCCATGCCGCGATCCGCGATTTCACCGCGGTCTCGATATGGAACCATCGTCCGGAAAAGGCGGAAAAACTCGCCGCCGAACTGACCGGGGAAGGAATTCCCGCCCGCGCCGTTACGGATCTTGAGGCCGCCGCGCGCAAGGCCGATGTTATTTCCTGCGCAACCCTTTCCACCGAGCCGCTGATCCAGGGGGACTGGCTGAAACCGGGGGCGCATCTCGATCTGGTCGGCGCCTTCACGCCGCGAATGCGCGAGAGCGACGATGCCGCCGTGAAAATCGCGTCGCTGTTCGTCGATACCCGCGAAGGCGGCCTGCATGAGGCGGGCGATATCGTCCAGCCGCTTGCCGCCGGCGTCATCACGGAAGCGGATATCCGGGCCGATCTTTACGATCTTTGCCGCCGCGCGCATCCGGGCCGCGCATCGGAGAAGGAAATCACCCTCTTCAAATCGACCGGCGCGGCGCTCGAGGACCTGGCCGCCGCCATTCTCGCCTATCAGGCCGCACCCTGATTTTTCGCGCGGTTTTCCGTCAAAAGACGCGTCTATCGCTTTTCATTTTGACAAAAGCCTCTATTATCGCCGCTAATTCCGCCTATATCTCCAACTTGAGGATGACTGGACATGAGACTGCCGCCGCAAAATGCCGTTTTCACCGCCATCGATACGACCGATCTTGAGGCTGCGATTGCGCTCGGTCGCGCGCTGGCGCCCATCTCCGGCGGCCTCAAGCTCGGCAAGGAGTTTTTCACCTCCCATGGGCCGCAGGGCGTGCTCGCCGTCGCCGGTGACAGGACGCCGCTCTTCCTCGATCTCAAGTTCCACGATATCCCGAACACGGTAGCGGGCGGCGTGCGGGCGGCCGCGAAATTCCTGCAGCCGAGCATGCTGACCATCCATGCAAGCGGCGGCCCCGCGATGATCCGCGCCGCCGCCGACGCATCGGCGGAATTCGGGGAGGGACGCCCCCTCATCCTCGGCGTCACCGTGCTGACCAGCATGGACGATGCGGACCTCAGGGCCGTTGGCGTGAACAGCCCGGCGGAGGAACAGGTGCTGCGCCTTGCCGAACTTGCGCAGGCGAACGGCGCCGACGGCGTCATCTGCTCGCCGCGGGAAATTCAGGCGCTCCGCCAGACTTGCGGCCCCGATTTCAAGCTGGTCGTGCCGGGCATCCGCCCGCTGGGCAGCGATCACGGCGATCAGAAGCGGGTCAAGACCCCGGTCGAGGCGATCACCGACGGCGCCAGCTATCTCGTCATTGGCCGCCCCATCACGGGCGCCGCCGATCCCGCCGCCGCCGCCAGCGCCATTGTCGGGGATATCGCGGCCTGAATGACAGTTGATGCGAAAATATGCGGGCTCAATGACGCCGCCGCCGTTGACGCCGCCGTCCAGCATGGCGCGCGCTTCGTCGGCTTTGTCTTTTATGGCCCCAGTCCGCGCAACGTCAGCCCGCAGACGGCCGCCGAGCTTGCCGCGCGCGTTCCCCGCCATGTCCGGAAGGTCGGGCTCTTCGTCGATCCGGAGGACCGGCTGATCCAGGCGGTGCTCAACGCCGTATCCCTTGACATGATACAGCTGCACGGCTCGGAAAGCCCCGACCGGGTCCGCGAGATCAAGCAGAAATTCCGTCTTCCGGTAATGAAGGCGGTGAAAATCGACAGCGCCGCCTCGCTTGAGGAGATTGCCCGCTATGACGGCGTCGCGGATATGTTGCTGTTCGATGCAAAAGAGCCTAAAACCATGAAAAATGCCCTTCCGGGCGGCAACGGGCTGGCCTTTGACTGGGAATTGCTGGCGGGCGCGACGGTCGACAGCCCCTGGATGCTGGCGGGCGGGCTGAAATCGGGGAATGTCGCCGAGGCGGTCCGTATCTCGGGCGCGAAAATCGTCGATACCTCCTCCGGCGTCGAATTTGAGCCCGGACGCAAGAACCCGGCGGAGATCGCGGCCTTTCTGGCGGCGGTCGCCGCGATTGAAACCTGAATTGAAGCTTGAGGCGTAAGACATTATGGCGAAACTGAACAGCTATCGCACGGGTCCGGATGAAACCGGCCATTTCGGTATTTTCGGCGGACAATTCGTGGCCGAGACCCTGATGCCGCTTATCCTCGAGCTGGACGACGCCTATGAGGCCTCGAAAAAGGATCCGGAATTCGCGAAGGAGCTTTCCGGACTGCTCAAGCATTATGTGGGGCGCGAATCCCCGCTCTATTTCGCCGAGCGGCTGACCGAGCATTACGGCGGCGCGAAAATCTATCTCAAGCGCGAGGATCTGAACCATACCGGCGCGCATAAAATCAACAACTGCATGGGGCAGATCCTGCTCGCCCGCCGCATGGGCAAGAAACGCATCATCGCCGAGACCGGCGCGGGCCAGCATGGGGTCGCCACCGCCACCGTCGCCGCGCGCTTTGGCCTTAAATGCGCGATCTATATGGGCGAGACGGATATCGAGCGGCAGAAGCCCAACGTCTTTCGCATGAAACTGCTGGGCGCGGAGGTAATCCCCGTGAAATCCGGCGCGCGCACCCTCAAAGACGCGATGAACGAAGCGCTTCGTGACTGGGTCACCAATGTCGAGGATACCTTCTATATCATCGGCACGGTCGCCGGGCCGCATCCCTATCCGGAGCTTGTCCGTGATTTCCAATGCGTGATCGGCGAGGAAACCCGCCGTCAGGTGATGGCGGCGGAGGGACGGCTTCCCGACACGTTACTTGCCTGCATCGGCGGCGGATCGAACGCCATGGGCCTGTTCCACCCCTTCCTCGATGACGAGGGCGTCGAGATTATCGGCGTCGAGGCCGCGGGCCTTGGCATCGATACGAACAAGCATGCGGCCTCCCTGAACGGCGGGCGGCCGGGCGTGCTGCATGGCAACCGCACTTATCTCTTGCAGGATGACGATGGACAGATCCTGGAAGCCCATTCCATCTCCGCCGGACTTGATTATCCCGGGATCGGGCCGGAGCATTCCTGGCTCAACGATGTCGGGCGGGTCAAATATGTGAATGCGACGGACGCCGAGGCGCTGGACGCCTTCCAGCTCTGCTGCAAGCTGGAGGGGATTATCCCCGCGCTCGAAAGTGCCCATGCGCTCGCCTATCTCGAAACGCTCGCCCCGGGCCTGCCGAAGGATCATATCATCGTCGTCAACCTGTCCGGGCGCGGCGACAAGGACATTTTCACCGTTGCCAATGCACTGGGAGTTGAGTTGTGAGTGAGACCCGTATTGACCGCCGCTTCAAGGCCCTGAAGGCCGAGGGGCGCGCCGCCTTCGTCACCTATGTCATGGCGGGGGATCCCGATTATCAATCCGCGCTGGAGATCGTCAGGGGCCTGCCCGCCGCCGGTGCGGATATTATCGAGGTTGGCCTGCCCTTCACCGACCCGATGGCGGATGGCCCGGCGATCCAGCAGGCGGGCTTGCGCGCGCTGGCCGGCGGCATGACCCTGAAAAAGACGCTGCACCTGATTTCCGAGTTCCGCGAGGACGATGACGACACGCCGATCGTGCTGATGGGCTATTACAATCCCATCTACAGCTATGGCGTCGACCGGTTTCTTACCGATGCGACGGCCGCCGGCGTCGATGGCCTGATCGTCGTCGACCTGCCGTCGGAGGAGGACAGGGAGCTTTGCCTGCCCGCGCGCGCCGCCGGGCTTAACTTCATCCGCCTTGCCACGCCGACCACCGATGACAAGCGCCTGCCGAAGGTTCTCGCCAATTCCTCGGGCTTCCTTTATTATGTCTCGATTGCCGGAACGACCGGCGCCGCGGCGCCAAGCCCGCGCGACGTGGCGACCGCCCTCACCCGTATCCGCAAGACGACGGATTTGCCGATTGCGGTCGGTTTCGGGCTTCGTACCGGGGCGCAGGCGGCGGAAATTGCAAAGATCGCCGATGGCGCCGTTGTCGGCACCGCCCTGGTCGAGCAGGTCGCCCTTGGCAGCGACAATGCGGATGCGGTAAAACGAGTGCTTGGTCTCGCGCGGGAGATATCCGCGGGCATCCGAAGCGTAAAAAAGACGTAACAGGACACGAATATGAACTGGTTGACGAACAAGGTCCTGCCGAAATTCCGGCAACTCACGGCAAAGCAGGATACGCCTGACAATCTCTGGGTCAAATGCCCTGATTGCGGCCAGATGCTGTTCCATAACGACCTGCAAGCGAACCAGAATGTCTGCACCCATTGCGACTATCACATGCGCGTCACCCCGAAGGAGCGTTTCGAGGCGCTCTTTGATGAAGCGAAATACGACCTGATCGAGCTGCCCAATGTGCCGCTCGACCCCCTCAAATTCCGCGATTCCAAACGCTATACCGAGCGGCTCAAGGATGCCCGCAACAAGACCGGCGATGTCGATGCGATGAAGGTCGCCCATGGCAAGCTGGACGGGAATCCCGCCGTAATCGCCGTGCAGAATTTCGATTTCATGGGCGGATCGCTCGGTCTCGCGGTCGGTGAGGCCATCGTCGCCGCCACCAAGCTCGCAATTTTGCAAAAAGCGCCGCTGATCCTCTTTTCCGCGGCCGGCGGCGCGCGCATGCAGGAAGGTATCCTCTCGCTGATGCAGATGCCGCGCACCACCGTCGCGGTCCAGCGCCTCAAGGAAAGCCGCCTGCCCTTTATCGTCGTGCTCACCGATCCGACCACCGGCGGGGTCACGGCCTCCTATGCGATGCTGGGCGATATCCAGATTGCCGAGCCGGGCGCGCTGATCTGCTTTGCCGGTCCCCGCGTGATCGAGGAAACGATCCGCGAAACCCTGCCCGACGGGTTCCAGCGCGCGGAATTCCTGCTCGACCATGGCATGCTCGACATGGTGGTCCATCGCCGCGAGATGCGCGAAACCCTGAGCCGCATCATCAGCCTGCTTTCCAACAAGCTGAAACTGGCACCGGTGCCGGTCAAATCAAACGGCAAGAAAGCGGCGGAAAAGGCCGCGTCCGGGAAATAGACAAACCCCTATGACCGGACAGGACAGCGATCGGATTCTGGCGCGGATGATGACGCTGCATCCGAAGATCATCGACCTCACGCTCGATCGCATGATGCCGCTCCTCGCAAAGCTCAACCATCCGGAGCGGCGCCTGCCGCCGGTCGTCCATGTCGCGGGCACCAACGGCAAGGGTTCCCTCCTCGCCTATCTCCGGGCGATGCTGGAGGCGGCGGGATACCGGGTGCATGTCTATACCTCGCCGCATCTGGTGCGCTTCGCCGAACGCATTCGTCTTGCCGGGAAAATCATCGACGAGGAGGCTCTGAGCGAGCTTTTGCTCGCCTGCGAGGCGGCCAATGGCCAGACCCCGATCACCTATTTCGAGATTACCACCATCGCCGCCTTCAAGGCCTTCGCCGAGACGGACGGCGATATTCTCCTGCTTGAAACCGGGCTTGGCGGGCGCTTTGACGCCACCAACGTGGTGGCACATCCGGCGCTCACGGCGATTACACCGATCTCTCAGGATCACGCGGAATTTCTCGGGACCGACCTTGCCGGGATCGCGCGGGAAAAGGCGGGAATCATGAAACCCGGCGCCCCGGTCGTTATCGGCCCGCAGGAGGGGATCGTACTCGATGTCCTCCGGAAAACGGCGGAAAAGCTGGGCTCTCCGGCTTATATATATGCCGACGACTGGTCCTGCACCGAGGAGGCCGGGGGCTGGCATTATCGGGGGCGTGGGGGCATCCGCGCCTTTCCCAAGCCCGCGCTTCACGGGGTTCACCAGATCGCCAATGCCGCGACGGCCATCGCCTGTCTCGACCGGCTGCCGGACTTTACCGTCCCCGATACGGCAATCGCCGAGGGGCTTCGCACCGTCGAATGGCCCGCCCGCATGCAGCGGCTGACGAGAGGGCCAATTGTCGAGGCGCTTCCCGGTCATGTCGAAATCTGGCTCGATGGCGGGCATAATCCGGCGGCGGCGGCGCAGATCGCGGAAAGCTTCCGCCGCTGGCACCAAGAGGATGCGAAACCCGCCTTCCTGATCGCCGGGATGCTGAACACCAAGGACCGGACGTCGTTTTTCCGGCAGTTGGCCCCGGTGATCGAAAAGGGCCATTGCATCCCCATCCCGGGCGAGGCGGCGGCAACACCGGCGGCGGAGCTGACCGATCTCGCCCGCGCCGGCGGTCTCGATGCGACGGAAATGCCGTCCCTGATGGCGGCGGTGGCGGCGTTGCGGCCTGCGCTCAGCGAAAAACCCTGCCGCCTGCTGATCTCCGGCAGTCTCTATCTTGCCGGGCAAATTCTCCGCGACAATGGATGATCGGGGTTACGGGACGAGGCGATAGCCGCCCGGCTCGGTGATCAGGATTTTGGCATCCGACGGTTCGCTCTCGATTTTCTGGCGCAGCCGGTAGATATGGGTCTCCAGCGTATGGGTCGTCACCCCGGCGTTATATCCCCAGACCTCGTTAAGCAGGATATCGCGGGTCACCACCTTGTTGCCGGCCCGGTAGAGATATTTCAAAATCGCCGTTTCCTTCTCCGTCAGGCGCACCTTCTGTGCCGTTTCCTTATGCAGCATCAGCTTGGCGGCCGGGCGGAAACTGTACGGGCCGATGGTGAAGACCGCATCCTCGCTCTGTTCATGCTGGCGCAACTGGGCGCGAATCCGCGCGAGCAGCACGCCGATGCGAAACGGTTTCGCCACATAATCGTTGGCGCCGGATTCAAGGCCCAGAATCTGGTCGCTGTCGCTGTCCTGCGCGGTCAGCATGATGATCGGCGCCTTGTTGCCGGATTTGCGGATCAGCTTGCAGGCCTCGCGCCCGTCCATATCCGGCAGCCCGACATCCAGCAGGATCAGATCGAAATGACTTTTCTTGATCTTGTCCAGGGCCTCGCACGCCGTTTCCGCCTGCTGCGTCAAAAATTCCTCATGCAGATCAAGCTGTTCCGCCAGTGTTTCCCGAAGGCTGTTATCGTCATCGACCAGTAGAATCTTTTTCCCGCTCGTCATCTGTTTCCTTCCCGATAATTGTCCGCGCGCGCCGACCGGCGGCCCCGCTGACTTAAAAATTGGTAGCACATGGGGGTATTCAAGGGCAAGCCGGTCGCGAAGGGCCCCGCCTTCACGCGAATGTGAAGCGGGGTGATCGGGGAGACCACCGCGCACCATGTACTTGTCCGAAAAATGATGGCGCGAAAGCATGTGTGATAATATAACAATTGCAGCCTGCCGCCCCGGCCTGCTAATAGTCTTGCTGTATCACCAATTATCGCCGACCGGAATTCAAGGCAACATGAGCAAAAGCAACAAGAAAGACACCGAGCTCAAGCGGCTGCGCGCCGTCGACCGCGCCATTGCGGATTTGCGCCGGGGCCTGAGTGTCATCGTCAGGGGAGAGGGGGAAGCCTCCCTCGTTCTCGCCACCGAAATGGCGTTCGACGTGGAGCTGGAGGATCTGGCGGCAAAAAGCGGTAAGACACCGGTCCTTGCGCTCACCGCCCATCGCGCCAATGTCCTGCATATTCCGCCGACGGGCGATGACGTCGTCCGCCTGGTGATCGAGGACTGGATGGATGCGCCGCTGATGCGCGCCCTCGCCGATGCGGTGCATGACCTCGATCAGCCGTTCCGCGGGCCCTTCACCCGCCTGAAGGAAGGCTTGCCCCCCAGTATTTCCGCGGCCATCAAGCTGGTCAAGCTCGGGCGGCTTCTTCCCTCCGTCCTGGCCTCGGCAATCCCGATTGAGAAAGCCGACAGCCTTGCCGAAAGCGCCGACCTTTCCGCCGTCGATATCGCGGATATCCTGGCGTTCGAGGAAACGGCGGCGCTTCAGCTTCGCAAGGTCGCGGCCGCCAGGGTGCCGCTGCAGGCGGCGGAGAACACCACCTTTTACGCCTTTCGACCCAAGGATGGCGGCATCGAGCATCTGGCGATTGTCGTCGGCGAGCCGAACCGGCGCGCGGCGGTGCTGGCACGGCTGCATTCGGAATGCTTCACCGGCGATCTTCTCGGCTCGCTCAAATGCGATTGCGGCGAGCAGCTGCGCGGGGCGCTCAAGGCCCTTGCCGAGGAGGGCGGCGGCGTTCTCCTCTATCTCGCGCAGGAGGGGCGCGGCATCGGGCTGATCAACAAGCTGCGGGCCTACAAGCTGCAGGAACAGGGCTTCGATACCATCGATGCCAACGAACGCCTCGGTTTCGATGCGGATGAGCGCGTGTTCCAGCCCGCCGCCGAGATGCTGAAACAGCTCGGGTTCCGGAAAATCCGGCTGATGACCAACAATCCGGAAAAGGTCGAGGGGCTGGAGCGGCACGGGATCGAGATCGCCGAGCGGGTGTCGCATACATTTCCCTCCAATACCCATAACGAGCTTTATCTGGCGACGAAGAAAAAGCGGAGTGGGCATTATCTTTAGGTAGAACCGGCCGCGCCCGGCAGATTTTGCCTCCTCGTTCGATCCGGCGCCCAGAAATCCCCGTAAATCTGCGGTTGTTTTTGGCACGCTCCTTGCTTTTTACTCAGGCAAGGAGATGAATATGTTGAGCAATACCGTCACACATGACCCTTACGCCTATCTGAACCGGGCCCTGCCGAACGACCCGGTGGCGATGTATGTGCCCAAGGAACGCGTGAATGCGGACGGCGAAAAGATTGCCAGCGAAGACGGTTTCGGCGAGGACGGCTTCGGCTTCGACGATTTTCTCGATATCATCAATCCCCTGCAGCATATTCCCGGCGTTTCCTCAATTTACCGCGAAATCACCGGCGATGAGCTGAGCCCCGGCGCCCGCATGATCGGCGGCACCATCTATGGCGGCGGCATCGGCTTTGTTGCCTCGCTTCTCAATTCCGCGGTGGAACAGGCGACCGGCCTCGATATCGGCGGCAATGTCATCGCGCTGTTCTCCGGCGGCGAAGGCGACGCCGCCGAAGGCGCAATGATCGCGGCGACCCCGGCGGACGCAAAACCGGAGGCCGCAACCGCCGCCACAACACCGCAGGCGACCGGAACCGCGGCGCCTGGCGCCGTGGCGCCCGTTGTCACCGCACCGCTGGCGGCCCCCGTTCCGCGCGCCGAACCGCGCACGACCACCATTGACGATGAACTTGCGGCGACGCCGATCGGCCTTGAATGGAAGGGGGACAAGCCGGCCATTCTGCAGCAGCTGCAACAGGCGAAGACGCAGGACCTCAGCGAAGAACAGCTGCATGCCATCTTCCGGAGCTTCCGCGCCGACCCCCCCGCCGCCAGCGAACCCGCAGTGAGTGCCGGAACCGCCAGCGCCGCCTATCAGAAAACCGCCACCGCCATGGAACAGGCGCGACCGGCGGCCCCTTCGCGTATCGATCTGTTCGATAAACCCGCGCCCTGATCCATCGGACAGGTGACTTGACGGGAAGGCTCGCTTAAACTCCGCCTCATGGACATTATTGTAACTCTCATCGACGGGGCGCGTGGCCGGTTGCGGTTCGGATCGCTTGACGTCGATTGCGCGCTTGGAAAATCGGGCATTACCACGGAAAAACGCGAAGGCGATCATGCGACGCCGGCCGGACGCTTTCCCTTGCGCAAACTTTTCTACCGCGCCGACCGGATGGCGGCCCCGCGCTGCGCCCTGCCGACGGCGGAGATCGACATTCTGGATGGCTGGTGCGACGATCCGGACCATGAGCTCTATAACAAATTTGTCCGCCTGCCCTTCGGCGCGCGTCATGAGCGGCTGTGGCGCGCCGACCCCCTCTATGATTTGGTGGTCGTTCTCGGCCATAATGACGATCCGCCCGTTGCCGGCGCGGGAAGCTGCATTTTCCTGCATGTCGCCCATGACGACTACCGGGGAACGGAGGGCTGCGTCGCCCTTAAAAAGGAGGATTTGTTGACACTTCTCGCGGCGATCGGGGAAGACACCCGGATGGAGGTGCGGGCGCCCTAGTTACAGCTCGTCGCGCGCGCCGAAAAGCGCCGTCCCGACCCGCACGGACGTCGCGCCGAACTGCACCGCCGTCTCGAAATCCGCGCTCATCCCCATGCTGAGACGGGAAAGGCCGTTGCGCGCGGCGATTTTCGCGAGCAGCGCAAAATGCGGCGCGGGCTGTTCTTCCACCGGCGGGATGCACATAAGCCCGACAACATCGAGGCCGAGATTGTCGCGGCATTCCGTGATGAAGGCATCGGCATCCTCGGGAAAAACCCCGGCTTTCTGCGGTTCCTTGCCCGTATTGACCTGGATATAGACCGGCAGGGCGCGGCCGGCCTCGGCCATTTCCCGGGCGAGAACGCGGGCGAGTTTGGGCCGGTCCACCGTCTCGATCACATCAAAGAGCGCCACGGCATCCTTCGCCTTGTTCGTCTGCAGCGGGCCGATGAGATGCAGTTCGATATCCGGAAACTGCTGCTTCAGCGCCGGCCATTTACCCGCCGCCTCCTGCACCCGGTTCTCGCCGAAATGCCGATGGCCGTAACCAAGCGCGGCCTCGATCAGCTCCACCGGCTGGCGCTTGCTGACGGCAATGAGGTCGACTGCCGCGACATCGCGCTGCCATTTTTCCGCCGCCTTTTCGATCCGGGCCCGGATATCATCGAAATTGGCGGCAATATCACGGGCGATCCCTATGTCGTCACCTGTCATCTGTCCCATTCTCCCGATGAAATTGAAAATCTGCAAATTCGCCGGATTAACGAGATTTTTTCTGCGAAATCCGGATTTATAGGGTTAATTTTGTGTAAATTTCTCATTTATATCCCGGCGGCAAATACTTGAATTTCTTCATCACATCGTAATGCGCCGCGACAATCTTCTCGACCTGCTCCTGTGTCAGAGCGGTTTTCCACTGTCCCGCCTTGCCGACGCGGAAAAACCTTTCCGCCTTGTCGGATCGCTCATTGAACCCTTTCGTGTCCTCAAGCTTTCTCAGTTTTTCAAAGGACGAAAATTTAATTGCCTTGCGAAGATGCTCCCGACTTGGCTTTACGCCGAGAAATTTTGCCATCCCGCCGAAGGTTTTTTCCGGCTTGTAGAGCATATCCTCGTAGCGCATGACATGCACGCGGGACTTATTCCCCTCCTGCAGCCAGGAATTTACGTGATCAGACCAGGAGCAAAGAAATTCCGGGATTTTTTTATCCGTTCCTTCGGTCGAGGCATTATGATTGTTCATCATGTCGATGCTCTCGTCGACGCTTTGGCCGAAATGATTGGCGAGCGACAGGACGACATCGAGCGGATTGCGGATGAAATAAATCGCGCCCGCCGTATATGTCGGTGTGACCAGCGGGATGCCGTTGATCAACCGGAGCGCATTATGGGTTTTGACGAAAACCGTATCGAACCTTGTCCGCGTGTAGAGTTCATGCACCTTCGGGATCAGCGCCGTGATCTCGGCCTCGGAAAAATTATCGATGCTCCGGCCCGCCGCCCTCTCGAACCATTTTTTCTTGCCGTCCCCCATGGTGAACTTCGTCAGCGAATTCAGATCCGCCGGCTCATCGCCATTGAGAAACAGGTTATGCAAAAAGATGCGCGCCCAGGTATTCCCTGACTTGGGGTAGGAGGCGAGCCAGACAATATCACCCATATTTCTACTTTCCGAACAGGTCCTGCAAAAGGTTACTTTGGAAGATACCCAAAAGTTTTCATCACGTCATGATGCACATCGACAATTGCCTCGATCTGGCCAGGCGTGAGTGTGGTTTTCCACTGACCGGCCTTGCCGACGCGGAAGAATTTTTCGGCCTTGTCGGATCGTTCGCTGAAGCCCTTTTGGGCTTCCTGCTTGCGCGATTCATCAAAGGACGAAAATTTGATCGCCCGTCTGAGCCGTTCTTTTGGCGGCTTGAGCCCGAGAAATTTCGCAAGATCCCCGAAGGTTTTCTCCGGCTTGTAGAGCATATCCTCGTAGCGCATAAGATGCAGCCGGGATTTTTCCATCGCCTGCCAGGAGGTGACATGGCTGGACCAATCGCTCAGGTAATCGGGGAGTTTGCGGTCCGTCTCCGCGCTAAAGGCGTCCTTGTCATTCATCATGACAACCCCTCCGTCGATCGGCATGCCGTAGTGATCGGACAGTGAAATCACCACATCGAGGGGATTGCGGACAATATAGATGGCGCCGGCCGTGAATTCGGGCGTGATCAGGGGAACCCCGTGGACCTTGCCCAGCATGTTATGTGTCTTGACGAAAACAGAATCCGGCCGGGATTGCGCATAGGCCCGATGCACCTTCGGGATCAGGGCCGCAATTTCCTCGGCGCTAAAGCTGTCGAACGGTTTTCCGGTGACATGCTCGTACCAGGACTTGTTGCCATCGCCGATGGTGAATTTCGTAAGCTCGTTGAGATCGGCAGGGCGCGTCGCGTTCAGCAACAGATTATGCAGAAAGGTGCGTACCCAGGTATTGCCGGATTTCGGATAGGAAGCCAGCCAGATTATTCCGCCCATGAATGTCGTCCCAACCTCATCCTGGATCTTATTTCGGAAGGTAGTCGAAGTGTTTCATCATGTCATGGTGACATTTAACGATTTTATCGACCTGCTTGTCGCTGAGGACATCCTTCCATTGATCTGCCTTGCCAACGCGGAAGAAACGGCCGGTTTTGGCTTTATGCGATCGCTCGCTAAATCCTTGTTCATCTTCCAGCTTGCGAACAGTTTCAAAGGAAGAAAACTCGATTGCTTTTTCCAAACGTTCCTTCGGCGGATTAAGCCCGAGAAACCGTGTCAGGCCACCGAAAGTTTGTTCCGGCTTGTCGAGCATATCCTCGTAGCGCATCAGATAGAGATACTGCCGGTTAAACAGCAGCCAGGAACTGACATGATCGGACCAGGAGCCGAAGACCTGCTCTATCGTGCCGTGTTCGACTCCTTTCTCCGCGCCTTTTGCCGACCCTTTCGGGTTATTCAGCATTCTTATGCCGTCATCGAGGCTAAGACCGTAATGGTCGGCAAGGGATATGACCACGTCGAGCGGATTCCGGACGATATAGATGGCGCCGGCGGTGCATTCCATGGTGATCAGCGGAATACCGAAGGCGGTTCCGAGGCCGCTATGGGTCTTGACGAATACCGAGTCCGGATGCGCCTCGGTAAATGCCTTGTGAACCTTGGGCGTCAGCCAGGCAATCTCCCGCGCGGAAAGCTGGTCAACGGGCTTTCCCGCGACTTTCGTGTACCAGGCCTTGTCCCCATCGCCCAAAGTGAATGTCGCTATACTATTGATATCGACAGGCTTTTCCGGGTTGAGGAACAGGTTATGGATGAAAGTCCGCGTCCAGGTATTCCCCGATTTGGGATAGGATGCCAACCAGATGATGCCGCCCATGATTACTTTCCGTCAAAATTTTTTGCCAACCTAGCGGATGCCTTGCCGACGGACAACAAAAAAGGGCGGGAAATCCCGCCCTTTTCCGTTTAGCAATTCTCTCAAATTAGAAGGAGAGAGACGTACCGATGAAGTAGATGTTGGAGTCACCAGCAATACCAGCGCCCGTCGTGTTGTCATAAAGTTCAACACCACCGAATGCGGTGATACCCGGGCCAAGTGCGTACTGACCACCGATAACCCAGTTTTCGAGTTCGGTTTCAGCACCGGCCGGCGGCTCGTTCGTGCGCTTGGAGTACTGAACACCAACTGCCCACGGACCCATGCCGTATTTAAGACCAGCGGACCAGGTCTTCGCATCGTTATCAGCCGTGCCGCCGATATCGCTCTGCTTGCGATAGCCACCACCGATGGTGAAGCCAGCGAAGCCGATCTGCGTACCGAAGGAGTATTCGGACTGATCTTCAAAGGTCGTAACCGGACCAGACGGAGCTGTCTGCGTGCTACCAACGTTTGCACTCTGGTAACCAGCGGAAATCGCTACGTCAACGCCACCGAACTTGTTCACATAGTTGACAGCTGCTGAGTAACCGCGATCCAGACCACCTTCGATCAGGGTCGGAGCATATGCAGAATGCTGACCGGTTTCAGAAGATCCGTCCGGAACATAAGAAACACCCAACTGGAAGCCAGCGAAACGCGGCGTGAAGTAGGTGATCTTGTCGGTGTCGGAGAACATCGTCGGACGCGTGGAGTTCGTCGTGCCGATCGGATAGATGTTCGGCGAGTCAGCGGAATACATCGGAACCGGTGACGGTGCATCATAATGCATCAGGTAACCGGCAGAGTCCTCTGAACCGAACAGGATACGACCGAAGGAACCGTCAACATAGATGTAGGTTTCGTCGATCTGGTCAGCCGTTGCATAGGATTCAAGCTGAACGTTGACACCAAATTTCAGGCCGTTGTCGAGAGTGGTTTCGCCGGTGAAGAAGATTTCACCTTCCTGCGTTACACGATCGTCAATGCGGCTCAGGTGGTTGGAAGAACCGGTCGGGTTCACACCATCATTGTCGTAGTCAGCGAAGTAATAGGTCGACTGCATGTAGCCGCCGAGACCCAACTTGATTTTTTCAGCGGCAGAAGCCGGTGCTGCAGCCAGTGCACCAACGGCAACGAGCGCTGTCGTACCCAAGATTGCTTTTTTCATTTTGTCTCCCCTCTGCTCAGAAAGCCAGAGAACTAGATTAAAATACAGACGCAAGGCCAAAGAGCCCTGTTAGTCAAGACGGAGTAAAGAAGGTTAATGGCCTCACCGTCAAGCGCAAGACGATGGGCTTTTTACCAAAATCAGCCGACTGTGCCGAAAAAGTCACATTCCGGTCACAGTTTTGATTTGCGGCCAATCGCCGCGCCGACGGAAAAGACGGCAATACCGCAATTTTCTGCTGTTGTCGGGACAAGAAAGCTGGCATAAACTCACCGATCTTGATTTCGCCCGATTTGGCGGGTCTAGTGGCGAGAAACATGAGGATTTTGACGGATATGACGCGAAGACAAATATACGCCCTGGCGGGAGGGGTCTGCCTGGCGCTTTTGCTGGCCGGTTGTGAATCTGATCTTGGCACGGACTCCACATTTCCGACATCGAGCCGCGGACAGGTGTACCAGACGGGGAACGCCCCGAACGATACGATCTTCGGCAAGGGCGGCATTTTCGGCGGCGATGACAAGGATCTGGAGAGTGGCGTCGGCTCGGGCGGCGGCCTTGGCGTCAATGCCTATCTGTGGCGCGCCTCGCTCGATACGCTCTCCTTCATGCCCCTTTCCTCGGCGGACCCGTTCGGCGGGGTGATCATCACGGACTGGTATTCCTCCCCTGATTCGCCGAACGAGCGGTTCAAGGTGACCGTCTATATCCTCGACCGGCGCCTGCGGGCCGATGGCGTCCGCGTCACCGCCTTCAAGCAGAATCTCGATACCGCGAACCAGTGGATCGCCGTCCCGCTTGCGCCGAAAGTCACCACCGACCTGGAAAATGCGATTCTTGCCAAGGCCCGCGAACTCCGGGTGGCGCGCGAAGGCGAATAACCCTATAACAGCCGGGCCGGAGCGCCGTCGGGCCCTCATCTCATAGCGGAAAAGAGGACCGGCCCCGCCCACCCTTGTAAATATTGACCAGATGAAACGGGAAAAAGCGATGTCCCGCTATAATGCAAAAGAAGTTGAAGCCAAATGGCAGGCCAGCTGGGCCGAGCATAAAAGTTTCGAGGTAGAGGCCGATCCGGCGCGCCCGAAATACTATGTGCTGGAGATGTTCCCCTATCCGTCGGGGCGCATTCATATCGGCCATGTCCGCAATTACACCATGGGCGATGTGGTCGCGCGCTATAAGAAGGCGCAGGGCTTTAATGTCCTCCATCCCATGGGCTGGGACGCCTTCGGCCTGCCGGCAGAGAACGCCGCCCGCGACAAGGGCGTACATCCCGCCGACTGGACCTATGCCAATATCGCCCATATGCGCGATGAGCTGAAGGGCATGGGCCTCTCCCTCGACTGGAGCAAGGAAATCGCCACCTGTCACCCCGGTTATTACGGGCATCAGCAGAAGCTGTTCCTTGATTTCTTCAAGAAGGGCCTCGTCTACCGCAAGGAAAGCTGGGTCAACTGGGATCCCATCGACATGACCGTGCTCGCCAACGAGCAGGTGATCGACGGCAAGGGCTGGCGCTCTGGCGCCGTGGTCGAGAAACGGAAATTGGATCAATGGATGTTCCGCATTTCCGATTACAGCGAGGAACTGCTGAGCGCCCTTGAAAAGCTCGACCGCTGGCCGGACCGCGTCCGCCTGATGCAGCAGAACTGGATCGGCCGCTCGACCGGCGCCCATATCGCCTTCGATATTATCGGCGAGGACGACCCGCTCAATATCTATACGACGCGCCCGGACACCCTCTTCGGGGCAAGCTTCATGGCGGTATCCGCCGATCATCCGCTGACCCAGCGCCTGGCCAAAGACAACCCTGCCGTCCGCGACTTCGTTGCCGAATGCCATCGCATGGGCACCAGCGAGGAAGCCATTGAAAAGGCGGAGAAAAAGGGCGTCGATATGGGCCTGAAAGTCGCCCATCCCTTTATAAAGGGCAAGACACTGCCGGTCTATGTCGCCAACTTCGTGCTGATGGACTATGGCACCGGCGCGATCTTCGGCTGCCCGGCCCATGACCAGCGCGATCTGGATTTTGCCCGGAAATACGGCCTGGACGTCACGCCCGTTGTCTCCCCGGATGATAAAACGCCGGAAATCGGGGATACCGCATATGTCGGCCCCGGCAGGATCATCAATTCGGACTTCCTGAACGGACTGGAGGTTGAGGCCGCGAAGGCCGAGGTCATCCGCCGGCTGGAGGAATTGGGCAAGGGCGCGGAAAAAGTCAATTACCGCCTGCGCGACTGGGGCCTCTCGCGTCAGCGCTATTGGGGCTGCCCGATCCCGATGATCCATTGCGCAAAATGCGGCACGGTCGCGGAACGCGAAGAAAACCTGCCGGTCAAGCTCCCCGACGATGTCACCTTTGACAAGCCGGGCAACCCGCTCGACCATCACCCGACATGGAAGCATGTCAACTGCCCGGAGTGCGGCGGCGAGGCGACGCGCGAGACCGATACCATGGATACCTTCGTGGATAGTTCCTGGTATTTCGCGCGCTTCTGTTCCCCCCGCGCCGACAAGCCGGTGGAGCGCGACAAGGTCGATTACTGGCTGCCCGTCGATCAGTATATCGGCGGGATCGAGCATGCGATCCTGCATCTGCTCTATTCGCGCTTCTATTCCCGCGCGATGATGCAGACCGGCTGGTCCCATGTGGAGGAACCCTTCGCCGGGCTGTTCACGCAGGGCATGGTCACCCATGAAACCTACAAATCCGCCTCCGGTGAATGGCTGCTCCCCGACGAAGTCGACCAGAATGACGCCGGGAACCTGATCGAGATCGCGACCGGCAAGCCGGTCACCGTCGGCGGCGTCGAAAAGATGTCGAAATCGAAGAAAAACGTTGTCGATCCCGGCGCGATTATCGAGAAATTCGGCGCCGATGCCGCGCGCTGGTATGTCCTGTCCGACAGCCCGCCAGATCGCGACATGGAATGGACCGACGCGGGCGCGACCGGCGCCTGGCGCTTCGTGCAACGGCTGCATCGCTACATCCTTGAAAATCGCGACATGGCCGCCGCCCCCGGCTCGGCCATGCCCGGTGAATTTTCCGACGCGGCGATGAAACTGCGCAAGGCGGCGCATAAAACGATCACCCAGGTCACCGAGAATATCGAGGAATTGCATTTCAACAATGCCATCGCCCGCATCTATGAATTTATGAAGGCGCTCAGCGAGTATAAATTCGAAGCGGGCGAGGATGGGAAATGGGCGCTGCGCGAAAGCATGGAGGTTATCGTCCAGCTCATCGCGCCGATGATGCCCCATCTCGCCGAGGAACTCTGGCAGGCATTGGGTCATGACACCATGCTGGTGGAGACGGCCTGGCCAAAGGCAGACCCCGTGCTGATCGTGGAAGACCGGATTACCATGGCGGTGCAGGTCAAAGGCAAGCTCCGCGCCACCATAGAGGTTGCACTCAACGAGGAAAGCAAACGCGTTGAAGAAATTGCACTGGCCGAGAAAAAAGTCCAGAATGCGATTGGGGATGCCCCTATCCGAAAAGTGATCGTCGTACCGAACCGGATCGTCAATGTCGTTATTTAGGACCAGCCTTGTACTCCTGATCCTCAGCCTGCTGGCGGCCTGCGGGTTCCAGCCGCTCTACGGCAGCCAGACCCGCAGCGCCGATGTCCAGGAAAAGCTGGCGCAGGTCTATGTCGAACCGATCCGCGGGCGGACGGGGCAGATCCTGCGCAACGAGCTTCTCGACCGCGCCAATCCGCGCGGGATTCCGGCAACGCCCGCCTACCGGCTGAAAATCCAGATCGAGGTGCTGTCCGAAGGCCTCGCCATCCAGAACGACGATACGAAAACCCGCTTTAACCTGACGCTCAACAGCAAGTTCAGCCTGACCGACGTCGCCAGCCGGCAGGTGATCTATAACGGCTCGACGCAGAATATCGCCTCCTACAACGTGGTCGAGTCGGAATTCGCCAACCTGTCGGCCTCGAACAATGCGGAGAAGCGGGCGGCCCTGGTGGCGGCGCAGCAGATCAACCAGCAGCTGGCCGTTTTCTTCTCGGGACGCTGAGCGGTGGAGCTCGCAAGCGGCAAACTCCCGACCTATCTCAAATCCCGCGACCCGAAACACCGCATCTTTCTTGTTTTCGGGCCCGATGAGGGGCTCGTGCGGGAACAGTCCCGCGCCCTTTGCGTTGCCGTCGCGGGGAGTCTGGACGATCCCTTCCGCTTTGCCGAGCTCGACGCCGGGGCCCTGTCCGCCGATCCCGCCCGCCTGATGGATGAGGTGACGGCGATTTCCATGATGGGCGGGGAGCGGGCGGTGCGCCTGCGCGGGGCGAGCAACAATTCCAAGGGCTATCTCGAACCGCTCCTCGAGATGGATCTTGCCGATTGCGTCCTGGTGATCGAGGCGGGCGATATCCGTAAAGACAGCGCGCTCGTCAAGATGATCGGCAAGGCGCCCCAGGGCGTCGTGACCCATTGCGCCCATGACAAGGCGCAGGATATTCTCAGCCTGATCAACGAGGTGCTGGGCGCGGCAAATCTCGCGCCGTCCCGGGAAATCATCGACTATTTGCGCGAAAATCTCGGCAGCGACCGCGCCATCTCGCGCCAGGAACTCGACAAGCTGGTGCTCTATATGGCCGGACGGACCGAGCCGATGACGCTCGCGGATGTGCGCGCGAATATCGGGGATTCCAGCGCCCAGACCATCTTCGACGTGGTCGATGCGACGCTGCTTGGCGATCTGGACGGGCTGGAACGGCGCCTCACCCGCGCCTTTTCGGCGGGCGAGAGCCCGATCGGCTTTCTGCGCATGATCCAGAACCAGCTCAAGCAGCTGCATAAGGCGGCGGCGCTCCGCGATGCCGGCGCCAGGCCCGAAGATGCCATCCGCAAGGCCGGCATTCCCTACTTCAACCAGAAGAAGGCGGCGGCGCAGATCGGCGGAAAATCAAGCGCCCATATGGCGATGAGCCTCGAGATCACGTTGGAAGCGGAAATCAAGTGCAAGTCGACCGGCTATCCCGACGAAGCCATCTGCCGCCGGGCGCTGATGCGCCTCGCCATGGCCAACCGGCGGCGCTAGCACCATGGCCCGGCCCGATCTCGTCATTTTCGATTGCGACGGCGTGCTTGTCGATACGGAACCGGTCTCCAACGCCGTGCTGGCCGCCAATCTCACCCGTCACGGGCTTGCCCTCTCGACGGCGGAATGCACGGCGATGTTCACCGGCTGGAGCATGGTGAATGTCAGGACGGAGGCGATCCGCCTGGGCGCGACGCTTCCCGAAAACTGGATCGACGCGGTCTATGCGGAGGAGTTCGAGACCCTGCGGCAGGGCGTTCCGCCGGTGGCGGGCATTCCCGAAATCCTCGACCGGCTGGACGCGGCCGCCATTCCCTACTGCGTTGCCTCCAACGGGAGCGAGGAGAAAATGGCGATCACCTTGGGCCAGACCGGCCTTCTCCCGCGCTTTCAAGGCGCGATGTTCTCCGCCCATAGCCTCAACACCTCGAAACCCGACCCGGCGCTGTTTCAGGCCGCGCTTGCCGCCTTCAAGATGGCACCCGCCCGCGCCGTGGTGATCGAGGACAGCACCCTTGGCGCAACCGGCGCCGCGCGCGCCGGCATCCCCTGCTACGGCTTCGCCCCGCACGAGGACGGCACTGACCTCGCTGCCACCGGCGCCAGAGTTTTCAAGGATATGAGGGAGTTACCGGATTTGCTGGAGCTTTAGTCCTTCGCGTTTCTAGAGAGGCTTATTTTCAACATCGCCAGTCGGAATAAAAACACAGCGAGATAAATTGAAGCCGCTATAAGCATAATGCCCATGAAAGGTTGAGAGCTTTCAGCAAAATACCAAATGATGGCCCACAAAACAAAGATCGTGTTTAGCGCCGCCAAACTGATCCAGAACCAGCCTATGGATTGCGCTTGCTTGATCCTCATATCTGATACATTGAGCTTTTCAGAAGATCTTGGGAGGCCCTTGGTCAGTTTGCGAATTCCAAGAATGAACCAGATCACGTAAATGGGGCCAATCGCAAGCCCCCACCAGCCGCCGAATAAAATCATGCAGGCCATCGCCGCCAAGAAAAGCGCCAAATAGGTCAGCTTGACGAAGTTTCGAATTTTCCGTTCTGTTTCATCGGAATCGATAACATATGCCGATCCGCTATTCCCCCACGGAAAATATAATGTTCGTCCATCGCCATCTTTCTTAAAAAACGGGTCAACATAGCTATCTAAAATACCCATCCGTCCTCGCCACCGATTAATCCGTGCTTTGATGCGAGAAAATTACGCGATATAGATGTATTTGTACATCTTTTCCAGTCTTTAACCCTCATTTCTCCGGGAACTTCGCGGCGAAATCCTCCGGCTCAATCCGGGCGATATTGGCGGTGAAACTGACGGTATGGTAGGCGCCGCAGAGGGCGATGATCTCGAGCTGTTGATCGAGGGTCCAGTCGGACTGGAACTTTTCGAGCGTATCGTCGCTTAAATTGCCCGTCTCGCAGATTTCATCGACCACGCGGAGGAGAAGCGCCTCCTCAGGCGGCCAGCAGGGCGCATCGGCAGGTTCCAACCGCGTCGCGCGGACCTGTTCGGGGCTAAATTTCACATGATCCGCGAAGGCGCCCACATGCACGCCCCATTCATATTCGCAATCCCGGTTCGCGGTAACGCGGAGGATGACGATCTCGCGCGCGCGCATGGAGAGCGGGCTCTCCCGGTCCAACAGGTTGGAAACGCCCTTTCTGAGGAACCGGGCGCTGTTTGCGAAAATGCGGAAGAGTTTCAGGATATAGCCGTTCCGCTGCGGGTAAGTTTTTAATATTGCGGCAATTTCCGGCGCAAACGGTTCCACGATCGGTTTCAGAACATGCTTCATTTCAGGCGTCCTTTGTGCTATGTAATTTGTAGCAACATACTGCTACTAAAACCGTAGCGTCAAGGGAAAACGGAATGGACCAGAAAAAGCCGGGAACAAGAGTGCGCGGATCGACCACCGGCCGGCCGGTCATGGTGCTGTTCGATGTGCTGGGGCAGCGCTGGACATTGCGCATTCTCTGGGAGCTACGCCACGGCCGGCTTAATTTTCGCGATCTCCGCGCCCGCTGCGACGATATCTCGCCGACGGTCCTCAATGCCCGGCTCAAGACGCTGCGGGAGCTCGGATTTGTCGATCATGACACGGACGGCTATGGATATACCGCGCTCGGCGCGGATTTGGCGAAAAAGCTTGCCACCTTCGACCGCTGGGCGGAAAACTGGGCGCAATCCCTCGATAATTCCTGAGGCTGGCGAAGGATCGCCGATAGAAAACGGAGAATGAATGACACAGTCCCATGACATCACCACGATCGAGGCGCTGGAGGCGCTGTATGAGGCGGTTAATCCCGTGTCGCTCGCCAAGGAAACCCCGGCGCTGACGGCGGAATACCGGCGCTGGCTGGAAAAGGCGCCGTTTCTGGCGCTGGCAACGGTCGGACCCGGCGGGCTTGACTGCTCGCCGCGCGGCGATGCGGAAGGCCAGCTGTTCCGCATTCTCGATGACCGGCATATCGCCCTTCCCGACCGGCGCGGCAATAACCGCATCGACAGCCTGCGCAATATCGTTCTGGATCCGCGCGTCGCGCTTCTCTTCCTGATCCCCGGTATAGAGGAGACACTGCGGATCAACGGCCGCGCCCGCATCACGACGGAAGGTCAATTAATTCAAAGCTTTAGGGTTGGCGCCACGACGCCACGCTCGGTCCTTCTCATCGAGATCGACGCGGTGTTTTTCCAATGTGCGCGGGCGTTGAAACGGGCCGGGCTCTGGGATCCGGCGGCGCAGCTCGCCCGGGGCGATGTTCCGACGGCCGGACAGATGACCAAGGCCGCCCTGCCCGGTTTCGACGCCGTTTCTTATGATGCCGAGCTCCCCGCCCGCCAGCAATCTTCCCTTTACTAGGGGACGACAGGTTGAGCGGCGGGCGGGGTCACCAGAGATGGGTTATTGCGGCCGTTTGGACCCGGCGTCAGCCGCAAAACCTGGATCCGCGAGGGAAAAAATCCCCGTCGTCAGACCCCTCTGGTGGGAGAAAGTTGCGCCGAATTTCTCGGCAAGCCGACGCATCGGCATATTATGCGGCAGGAAATCGACCTCGAGCCGCGTGATATGATGGTCGCGGGCGCGCTCAAGCGCGAGCTCCATCAATTTGCTGCCGATCCCGATATCCTGCCAGTCGTCCTCGACGCTGATGGCGATTTCCGCCTGCGATGTCGGCGCATCCTTGCCGAAGCGGATTTCGACAACGCCGCGAAGCACGCCGCCGATAAAGGCCCCGCAGATGATCGGCAACGGTTTGCCGTCATTCCGGCAGTAGCGTTGAACCGTCACCAGCGAGACCGCGGAACCGAAACGCAAATTCCGGCTGGCCGGGCTGAGGCGCATCAGATGCGGCTCCAGCAGGCGGTGTTCCGCCGGCCTCAGTTCCCGGTAGACCGGCGGCAGCAGGCCCGGATGGAGCCCTGGCGCCAGCGTCTTTTGTGACCTAGTCATGATGCACCCGTGTCTGCTGCATCCGAAGGGTCATGGCCTCCAGACCGTGCAGGGCCGCTTTGCCGGCCTTGGCGGCAACCCGCCCGAGTTCCAGAAATTCCTTGCGGACAAATGCGCTCACGCATCCCGACAGCCTCCGGAGCTCTTCGCTCCTCATCCGTCGGCCCTCCCGGATGCCGCTCTCTATGTCCGCAAGCGAGATTTTCTCAATGGAGTGGCTCTGTAACAGATCATTCATCGGATTTTCCTCTTTTACTCTTGCGAAAGTTGGTGTCTGCAGCCATATTTATGCTGCATTGCAATAATATATGATGCGTTGCAGCATTTTAATAAGGGTGAGATTGCTCATAACAGCTTTGCCCTGCAGGAATAGATGGAGACTCACGTCCCATGGACATTGCCAGCCAGATGATCCTGTTCGCCAATGTGGTCGATCACGGCAGTTTCTCGGCAACGGCGCGCAGCCTCGGCCTGACGCCCTCGGCGGTGAGCAAGCAGATCAGCCAGCTTGAGGACCGGCTCGGGGTGCGGCTTTTGAACCGCTCCACCCGGCATATTTCGATGACGGCGGAGGGTCAGTCCTTCTATGAACGCTGCGCCGAGATATCGGCGGGTGTCACCCGCGCGGAGGAACTGGCGCAGACGTTGAGCGGCAAACCGCAGGGAAATCTGCGGATTGCGGCGACGGTGGCCTTTGGCAAGGCGCGGCTATTGCCGCTCATGTCCGCCTTTATCGAGGCCTATCCAGAGATCAAGGTCGCGCTGGAGCTGACCGACCGGCATATCGATCTGTCGGATTCGGAATTCGATCTCGCCATCCGTTTTCCCGAGCAGATCACCGATGCCTCCCTCGTCGCCTGCAAGCTGGCGAGCAGCAAGCGCATTCTCTGCGCGTCGCCGGCCTATATCAAGGCCCATGGCGCGCCGCTCGGCCCGGACGACCTCAAGAACCACAACTGTCTCCGGATTTCAACGGTATCGCATTGGAATGACTGGCATTTCCGGCGCGGGGACGAGACCTGGACCTTCACCGCGACGGGCAATTTCGACGCCAACAGCGCCGATGCGGTCTATCATGCGACCCTCTCCGGGCTCGGCATCGCGCAGCTGTCCTCCTATCTGGTGGAGCCCGACCTCGCCGCCGGCCGTCTCGTCGCCCTGCTCCCGGATTATGAGGAGGAGGCGTCAGACATCTTCGCCGTCTATTCCGACAAGCGCAACCTCTCGCCCAAGGTCCGCGTCTTTATCGATTTCCTCGTAGAACATTTCCGCCCCCTGCCACATTGAGGGGCCCTCGAACACCTCGTTACGCCCGGATCCGGCCTTAACAATATCTTTATAATTGTTTTTATATCCTGATAATTCTTGATATAAGGGTTTTCACGTGTCAGGCAGGAAACAATGGATATTACTCGGAGTAAAGCGGCGGTTTCACGCCTTATGCGGAAAAAATGGGTCTGGTTTATCCTGATTATTGCCGCAATATGGTCCGCATCGCAGGTCTGGGATTATTACAAGCTCCTCTCCGGCCAGACACCGATGTACGATGTCGCCATCAAACTCAAGGTCGGCGACGAGCTGGTCGAGATAAACCGCACGGTACCCTGCCTGGAAATTCCGCAGGGGGAAGCCTTACCCTATCTAGTCAGACCATCGAAATGGTTCAATCGACCTTTTCGATACTTTTCCCGTGATATGTCAACTGGCGCAGAGCTGGAGAATGGCCGCGGAGTAATGGTCACGATCCCGACGACCTGTGATTTGATCCAAAAAGCGAAGAAAGAAGCGACTGACGGAAGCGTTCTGCCGGAGGACTTTATGCCAATGGTTGCACTTCTGGATGATGCGGATGATCCACAAGTGGTTAAGCTGATTGCATCGCGTAGTTACTACCGGCGTGATGATCGCGAAGTCGATCTCCTTGAGTATAGTATTACGCCAAGCCCCAAATGGACGTTCCCGAGTTTTATGGACGACTTCAACTGGCTCCGCAGTTTTGATCCGGCGAGCGCAGAAATCGGAAATTCAAAGAAGATATATTTCAAGCGTGGGTTTCTGATGGGCATGCCGCTTGAAATGTTTCGTGAAAATGATCCCGAAAATGTACCGGTCGACGGCTTAAACGAACCGACATCATTATTCGACATACCTGGATTTAAATATCCAGATAATGTGACTCTGCCAAAAATACCGGGGTTTGACTTGTTTGGATTACCCTTCTTTAGCGTCGATCAGGAAAGAGGGGCCTTTGAAGAGCAAACTTCATATGACCACGTAATCCCGATAATTCAGACGTCTGAAGGCGACACTTATGACCCGGATCAGCAGGGCTACCTGTTGCTCTACAGGAGCACAGGGGGAACAAACAGGCCAGAGGAAATCATCGAGTGGAGTGACGACAAGAAAAGCATTTTGAGTAGGACGCGTATCTACCGGTACGAGTTGGCAAAGGGCAAGGTAACACTTCCAATGACAACAGAAGTAACTTGCTATGGCAGTAAATGTAGACGAATACGACAACCTTTTTTTTATGATCCGGAAACCGGCTTCGTTTATTGGCTCAGTAATAGAGAAATTAAATTTCCAGATTTACGATAAATATAACTTCACGTTGAATCAGTCTTTCAGGGCGTCGCCGAGGGCGCCTTTGATTTCGTCGTCGTAGTTATAGTCTTCCTCGTCCTCCGCATCATCCGCGTCGGCGTCTTTTTTGGCCTTGGCGGGCGTGTCGGCGGCGGCCGTTGTCGTCCCGGGCTCGTCCACCTCAGCAGGCTCATCCGCTGCTTCCGCGGCGGTCTCGTCGGGCTCGGCGTCGTCCGCGGCCTCTTCCTCCTCCGCGGTTTCCTTCTTCGTCATGAAGATATTTTCCTCGCGCAGCGGCGGGTCATATAACACGACTTCCGGCCCGCCCGTATAGGGCTCCGGCTCATAGATCTCGGCATCGGCGAATTCCTCATGCGGATCGAAATCCTCATCGAGCGGATCTTCCTCATATTCCTCGCGGATCATATGCAGCGGCTCGCGCGTCAGGCGGCGGCAGGCATCGTCGAGCTGGTCGAGCGTGGTATAGCGAATGGTGATCCGGCCGTGACCATCGGGGTGATGATCGATGGAGACGTCCATGCCGACGGCGGCGGTCAGGTCGCTCTCAAGCGCCAGCACATCCGCGCCTTTCGCGTCCATCCGCTGGAATTTGCGCGCCATTTTCCCGGGCTTTCCCTCCCCGTCCGGGCGGCGTTCCTCGGCGATTTTCTTCGCCAGTTTCTCGGCGCCGCGAACGCTGAGCCCCTGCGCGACGATCTTCTTCGCCACTTCCTCCGCCCATTCGTGATTGATGAGCGTGCGCGCCGCGCCGGCGGCAAGGCTTCCCTCGCGCACCATCTTCTGCACGGAGGCCGGCAGGGTCAGCAGCCGCATCATATTGGCGACATGGGCCCGGCTCTTGCCGACATGCAGAGCCAGGCTTTCCTGGGTATGGTCGAACTCCCCCATCAGCCGCTTATAGGCCTCCGCCTCCTCGATCGGCGAGAGGTCCTCGCGCTGGATATTCTCGATCAGCGCGATTTCCATGGTCTCGGCGTCGGTCAGTTCCTTGATGATGACCGGGACCTGGTGAAGCCTTGCAATCTGCGCCGCGCGCCAGCGCCGCTCCCCGGCGATAATCTCGTATTCGCTGTCTGCCGTCGGTTTCCGGCGCACCAGAATAGGTTGCAGAACCCCTTTTTCGGCGATGGAGGCCGCGAGACTGTCGAGTGCCTCCTGATCCCAGTCGAGGCGGGGCTGAAACTGGTTCGCGCGCATCTGTTCGACGGGCACTTCCTTGGTCGAGCGGACCTTGTCGAGATCCGCGTAATCGGCGGCCATGTCGTCGCCGAGGAGCGCGGAGAGGCCCCGCCCCAGTTTCTTCTTTGAATTATCGTCTGTCATCTGGTCAATCGCATTCCGGCGTATCAGGCCGCGTTGAGATGGCGTTCCCGCCGGATCACTTCACTGGCAAGGCGGATATAGGCCTGGCTGCCGGCGCAACGGTGATCATAGATCAGCACCGGCTTGCCATGGCTGGGCGCTTCGGAAATCCGGACGTTGCGGGGAATGACGGTCCGGTACACTTTTTCCCCGAGGAAATCGCGGACATCCTGAGCCACCTGAAGCGAGAGATTATTCCGCTTGTCGAACATGGTCAAGACAACACCCTGGATTTCAAGCCCCGGATTGAGGGTGAGCCGCACCCGCTCGATGGTTTTAATCAGCATGCTGAGGCCCTCGAGCGCGAAAAACTCGCATTGCAGCGGCACGATCACCGCATGCACGGCGACCATCGCGTTCAGGGTCAGGAGATTGAGGGACGGCGGGCAATCGACCAGAATATAGTCATAATCGGCGCGCACTTCGGACACCGCATCATAAAGGCGGTGGCTGCGGCGGGGCAGCTCGATCAGCTCGAGTTCCGCGCCGGAAAGGTCCGCCGTCGAGGGAACCAGGTCAAGCTGCGGGATATTTGTCTTGTGAATGGCGGCGTGGATCGTCGTTTCGCCCATCAGCACGCCATAGACGTTCTTTTCCCGGTCGTCGCGGCCGATTCCGAAGCCCGTGCTGGCGTTGCCCTGCGGATCGATATCGATGATCAGGACTTTCTGGCCGATAGCCGCGAGCGCGGTGGCGAGATTGATGGTCGTCGTGGTCTTGCCGACCCCGCCCTTCTGGTTGGCAATTGCCAGGATACGCGCCGATGCCGGATGATGAAGACCTGCCCCACTGTTACTCATGATATTCAGCCTCTCGTGACGGTGACCGGCGGCGCAACTTGGTGATCTTCAGAATTGAGCCGTCTTCACTTGTTAAACTACGATGTCTCTCGATCTCCATAATCCAACATTTAGAGGCTTTGGTCAATTCCTCATCTACATCTTGTCCCTTTAAAAAGAGAATCTCTGTGGCGTCGTGAACGAATGGCGCCGCGAGGTCAAGCAGCCGGTCGAGCGGGGCGAGGGCCCGGGCCGAAATAATATCCGCCGGAACCGGGGCCATTTCTTCGATTCTCTCCTTATGGACGACGAGATTGGCCGATGTTTCACGTGAAACATTGCTCATGAAAAGACATTTGCGCTGATCGCTCTCTACTGCCTGGACGTCGAACTCGCTGCAGATGGCGACGACAAGCGCCGGGAAGCCGGCGCCGCTGCCAAGATCGATCCAGCTGCCGCGTGTCCGGTCCGTCAGCGCAAGAAGCTGGAAACTGTCCAGCATATGCCGCCGCCAGATATCGGAGAGCGTCGATTTGCCGACGAGATTGATCGCCTTTTGCCATTTCTCGAGAAGGCCCGCGTAAACCGTCAGCCGGTCCAATGTTTCACGTGAAACATTGCTCGCCTTCTGAAATCCATCGGGTCCGAGGGGGGAAGGCGGTTCAGCCATGCTGGCGATGCGCCCCGCGCTTGACATAGGAGAGCAGCGCCGTCAGGGCCGCCGGGGTCACGCCGGAGATGCGCGCCGCCTGCCCCAGGGTCGCGGGCCGGACCGCCGCGAGTTTCTGGCGCACTTCGATGGAGAGGCCGCCAACCTCCTCAAAGCGGAGGTCCTCCGGCAGTTGCAGGGATTCGTCTTTCCGGAAATCCCGGATATCGGACTTCTGCCGCTCCAGATAGCCGCTGTACTGCGCGTCGATGGCCAGCTGCTCAAGAATTTCCGGCCCAATCTCCGCCACTTGTGGCCAGATCCGGGCGATCTCGGCAATTCCGATATCCGGATAGGCGAGAAGATCGGTCGCGGAGCGGCGCACGCCGTCCTGATTGACCGTGAGGCCATGGCGCCGCGCCTCGTTGGGGGTCAGCTTGAGGCCGTCGAACAAGGATCGCGCCACCTCCAGATCCGCGAGCTTGCTTGTAAAGCGTCCTGCCCGCGCCGGCCCGATGCAGCCGAGTTCTATCCCGAGACCGGTCAGCCGCTGATCCGCGTTATCAGCGCGAAGGATCAACCGGTATTCGGCGCGGGAGGTAAACATACGATAGGGTTCCTTCGTGCCCCGCGTCACCAGATCGTCGATCATCACCCCGATATAGGCATCGGCGCGATCAAGGATCACCTCCGCCCCGCCGCCGGCCTGCCGCGCCGCGTTCAGCCCGGCCATCAGGCCCTGCGCCGCCGCCTCCTCATAACCGGTGGTGCCGTTGATCTGACCCGCGAGATAGAGGTTTTTCAGCCGCCGGGTCTCCAGCGTCGGTTTCAGTTCGCGGGGATCGACGAAATCATATTCGATGGCATAGCCCGGGCGGTACCATTCCACCTTCTCCAGCCCCGGGATCGAGCGGAGAAACGCCCGCTGCACATCTTCGGGAAGGGAGGTGGACATGCCGTTCGGGTAAATCGTGTCATCCTCCAGGCCTTCGGGCTCGAGAAAGATCTGGTGGCTCGATTTATCGTGGAAGCGCACCACCTTGTCCTCGATCGACGGGCAATAGCGCGGCCCCGTCCCCTCGATCTGGCCGGAATACATGGGCGCGCGGTGGAGATTGTCGCGGATGATCCGGTGGGTCTCCTCCGTTGTTCCCGTGATATGGCAGGAAATCTGCGGCGTCGTGATGCCATCGGTCATAAAGGAAAACGGCACGGGTCTGTCATCGCCCGGCTGTTCCTCCAGGATCGACCAGTTGATGGTTTTTCCATCCAGCCGCGCCGGGGTGCCAGTTTTCAGCCGCCCGAGCGCGAATCCGGCACGCTCCAGCGTCACGGACAGCCCGTTGGAGGGGGCATCGCCGATCCGGCCCGCCGGAATCTTCTTCTCCCCCATATGGATCAGGCCCCGGAGGAAAGTCCCCGTCGTCAGGATCACCTTCCCCGCCGGGATTTCCTCTCCCGTCGCGATAATCACCCCGCCGACCGCCCCATCGCGGACGATCAGGTCTTCCACCGCGGCGGCGCGAATGTCAAGATTGGGCTGATCGCGGAGCGCCGCCTGCATGGCCTGGCGATAGAGTTTACGGTCCGACTGGGCGCGCGGGCCCCGGACGGCGGGACCTTTGCGACGATTGAGGAGACGGAACTGGATCCCTGCGGCGTCGGCCACCCGGCCCATCACGCCATCCAGCGCATCGATCTCCCGCACCAGATGGCCCTTGCCCAATCCGCCGATCGCCGGATTGCAGGACATTTCGCCGATGGTCTCCAGCTTATGCGTGATCAGGAGCGTGGCGGCGCCAAGACGTGCGGAGGCCGCTGCCGCCTCGCAGCCCGCATGGCCCCCGCCAATGACAATGACGTCATATCCGCTCATCACACATTCCTTATAAAGATGCCGCCTTACATATAGCCTTGCCCGAAATTTGACAAGCGGGATCCATCGGCGGGCGCAAAATGTTTCACGTGAAACATCGGTCGCGGTCCCAATTCGCAATGTTTCACGTGAAACATTGGCCGGGAAATCATTTTCCGATGCAGAAATCCCCGAAAACCACGTCGAGAATGTCTTCGACATCGACCCGCCCGGTAATCCGCCCGAGCGCCCGGACAGCCAGCCGCACATCCTCCGCCGCGAGTTCCGGCTCCGGTGCCGCCGCGAACCGGCGCAGCGATTCGACACAGTCCTCGAGCGCCTGCCGATGGCGAACCCGGGTGAGCGCGGGCGCACCGGAAAGATCGAGACGGGTTGTCACGTCCGCCTCCAGCGCGGCGAGAAATGTCTCGATCCCCGCCCCCGATTTGACGGATATCGGGAAGACCCGGGCGGCCGCGTCCTCGGCCATCGCCGGATCGGCCAAGTCGATCTTGTTGATGAGCCGGTAATCGCCCGCCTCGCAGAGATCGGCAAATTCCGCCGCAATCTCCGGCGCGTCCGCCGTCGTCATGAAAAGCCGGATATCGGCGCGCGTCGCCCGATCCCGCGCCCGGCGCACCCCTTCGCGCTCGATCATATTCGCCGCCTCCCGCAATCCCGCCGTATCGGCGATGGTCACGGGATATCCGGCGAGATCCATCGGCACCTCGATAATATCGCGGGTCGTCCCCGCCTCCTCCGAGACGATGGCCGCCTCTTTCCGGGCGAGCGTGTTGAGAAGGCTGGATTTCCCGACATTCGGCTGTCCGAGGATTACAACATCCAGCCCCTCGCGGATTTTCTCGCCGCGATGCCCATCGGCGAGATGCGCCTCAATGTCCCCGCGCAAGGCGGCAATTTTCGGGGCCATCGCCGAGGCAACGCCGTCGGGCAGATCCTCATCGGGAAAATCGATATCCGCCTCAAGATGTGCGAGCGCCCGGATCAGCGATTCCCGCCAGCCGTCATAGAGCCGCCCGAGGTCCCCCTGCATCTGGCGCAGCGCCTGCCGGGCCTGGGCCTCCGTCTCCGCATTGACGAGATCGCCGAGCCCCTCCGCCTCGGTCAGGTCCATCTTGCCATGCTCGAACGCGCGGCGGGTAAACTCCCCGGGAAGCGCCGGACGAAAGCCGGGCCGGGCCGATAATTCGTCGAACAGCGCGCTCAGGATCGCCGGGCCGCCATGCAGGTGCAATTCCACCACATCCTCGCCGGTAAAGCTGTTCGGCCCCGGAAAAATGATGGCAAGAGATTGATCTATAAGGGATTTATCCCCGCTTTTATATATGGGCCGGAGAACCGCCCGACGCGCAGCGGGAAGCGGAACTTGGCTCAAATCCTCAAGCGCCGCCATCGCGCCGGGCCCCGAGAGGCGCACGACCGCCACCCCGGCGCGACCTCGCCCGCTCGCGAGCGCGAAGATCGTTTCCGAGAAACTCACCGCCCTCTCCCGCCGGGAGCTGCGCGCCTATTTCTTATCATTCTCGCCGGTGTTAAACTGCGACCAGAACATTTTCTGCATCTGCTCCAGGCTCTGCACCCCGACCGGAAGCCAGGTCTTCATCATATTTTCCGGATCGAGATTGGCGATATTGTCGAGCATCTTCGCCTGCAGCTCCTTCATCACCGCCTCCTGCATTTTCTCGACTTCGGGAAGGCCGAGAAAAGTTCTTGCTTCCTGCGGCGTGCAGTCAATATCAACAGTAATCTTCATGAACGGGGCGCTCCTCATTGATCCGGCGGCGGTTGCTCTGCTACAACAGAACTCACCAGTCCCTATATACCGAAACGGGGGCCCAAGAACAGGGTTATAGATGAAAAATTTACTGAAGTTCGAGACCAGCCCCTATCTTCTTCAACATCAGGATAATCCTGTCCATTGGCAACCCTGGAGCGCGGAAACCCTGGCGCTCGCCAAAAAAGAGGGCAAACCGATCCTGCTCAGCGTCGGTTATGCGGCTTGTCACTGGTGCCATGTGATGGCCCATGAAAGCTTCGAGAATGAGGAGACGGCGGCGCTGATGAACGATCTCTTCATTAATATCAAGGTCGATCGGGAGGAACGGCCCGATATCGACCAGATCTACCAGAGCGCCCTCGCGCTTTTGGGGGAGCAGGGCGGCTGGCCGCTCACCATGTTCCTGAATTCAAATGGAGAACCCTTCTGGGGCGGGACCTATTTTCCGCCGCAGAATTCCTATGGCCGGCCCGGTTTCAGGAATGTCCTGCAGACGGTTTCCGATATTTTCAAGAACGAGCCGGAAAAGGTCGCGAAGAACCGCGATGCGCTGAAATCCGCGCTGAAAAGCCTCAATGACACGCAGGCGGGAGAGCGGCCGAAACTCACCCTCGAGGTGCTGGAACGGATCGCCGCCCGCTATGCGGAGGAGGCGGACCCGGTCCATGGCGGGATCGGGTCGGCGCCGAAATTCCCGCAAACCTATGTGCTTGAGAATATCTGGCGGAGCTATCTCCGGACCGGCAACGCGGCGCTGTCGGAGGTGGTGGTGAAGGCGCTCACCGGCATGTCGCAGGGCGGGATTTATGATCACCTCGGCGGCGGATATGCGCGCTATTCCACCGATGCGGAATGGCTCGCGCCGCATTTCGAGAAGATGCTCTATGACAATGCGCAAATCCTCGATCTGCTCCTGCTGGTCCATCACGAGACGAAATCGGAACTGTTCGAGGAACGGATTTATGAAACCATAGGCTGGCTCCTGCGCGAGATGGTGACGGAGGACGGCGGCTTCGCGGCCACCATCGATGCGGACAGCGAGGGGGTCGAGGGGAAATTCTACACCTGGTCGAAGGCGGAAATCGACGATATTCTCGGCGACCATGCCCCGCATTTCAACGAGATTTACGGCGTCCTGCCCGAAGGGAACTGGGAAAATACCAATATTCTCAATCGCTTGAAATATCCGGACCGGCTCGATGAAAAGAGCGAGGCGGCGCTGGCGCCATGGCGCCAAACTCTATTTGAGCATCGCCAAAGCCGCATCCGGCCGGGCCTCGATGACAAGGTGCTGACCGACTGGAACGGCCTGATGATTGCCACCCTCGCCCGCGCCGGACAATATTTCGAGGAGGTGCACTGGATCGAGGCGGCGGAGACGGCGTTCGTCGCCCTCACGACCCATTCCATGGAACCGACTGGCCGACTGTTCCACAGCTACCGTCTGGGGCGGGCGCAGCATACGGGGCTTCTCGATGATTATGCCAATATGGCGCGCGCCGCCCTCACCCTCTATGAGGTGACGGGCAAGGCCTTCTATCTGGAGCGGGCCGGGCAATGGGTGGATATCCTGAATGCGCATTTCTGGGACGAGAAGGGCGGCGGTTATTTCTTCACCGCCGATGATGCGGAGGCGCTGATCGTTCGCAGCAAGAACGCCCATGACAACGCGGTGCCCGCCGGCAACGGCACGATGCTGGAGGTGCTGGCGAAGCTGCATCTGCTGACCGGCGCGCGCGAACCGTTCGAGAAGGCCACCAGTCTGCTGCGTTGTTTCACGGCCGAGCTTGCCCGCAATTTCTTCCCGCTGGCGACCCTTCTCAATAATTTCGAAACGCTGGTGAACGCCCGCCAGATCATCATCGTCGGCACCCGCAGCGACGCAGAAGTCATTGATTTACTTAATGTATTGAAGGATTTCAGCCTGCCCTCGAAGGTCGTGAACGTGCTCGAGGATACCGAGACCCTGCCCTTCGATCATCCGGCCAAGGGCAAAGGCAAGCTGGAGGGTAAAGCGACCGCTTTTCTCTGTACCGGGCCGACCTGTTCGCCGCCCGCCAATAGCGTCACCGCCTTCGCGGCCCTGCTCAAGGAGACCACCGCCCATGGCGCAGCTTAGCCTCCATAGCCCCGTCGGCGATCTCACGGTCACCGAGGAGGAGGGGAAGATCATCTCCCTCGATTGGGGATGGGTGCCCAAGGAATGGCAATCCTCAACGCCGCTCCTGGAGGACGCCATAAACCAGCTCAACCGCTATTTCGATGGGGAAATCGGCGATTTCGACCTGCCGCTGGCCCCGCCGGGAACGGAATTCCAGAAAAAAGTCTGGGCGGAGATGCTGAAAATTCCCGCCGGAAAGACGAAAAGCTACGGGGAAATCGCCAAGATATTAGGCTCCGCCGCGCAACCCGTCGGCACGGCCTGCGGCGCCAACCCGATCCCGATCATCATCCCCTGCCATAGAATCCTGGCGGCGGGCGGGAAAATGGGCGGTTATTCGGGCGATGGGGGACTGGAGACCAAGAAAGCCCTGCTGAGGCTCGAAAACGCCTTGCCAATGGAGCAACAATTGCTTGATATTTAAGATGAATTTGCGGGCGCATCAAAAAAGGACAAGAAAATGGTAAAAGCAATCGTACAGCATGAACATGGCGGCCCCGACACCATGAAATGGGAGGATGTGACCCTCGGCAAGCCCGGACAGGGCCAGGCCCGGGTGCGTCACACGGCTGTCGGTCTCAACTATATCGATGTCTATTTCCGGACCGGACTGTATCCGTCGCCGCTTCCCCTCACCACGGGGATGGAGGCCGCCGGCGTGATCGAGGAACTGGGCGAGGGCGTCACCGGTTTCAAGGTCGGCGATCGCGTCGCCTATGCGGGCCGGCCCGTCGGCGCCTATTCGGAGGCGCGGATCATGCCCGTCGACAACCTGATCGTGCTGCCCGACAGCATCGACGATACGACCGCCGCGGCAATGATGCTGCAGGGCATGACCACGGAATATCTGTTGCAGCGAACGTTTCACGTGAAACAAGGCGATACGATCCTGTTCCATGCGGCGGCGGGTGGCGTCGGCCTTTTTGCCTGCCAATGGGCGAAACATATCGGCGCGACGGTCATCGGCACCGTCGGATCGGAGGAGAAGGCGGAACTCGCCAAGGCCCATGGCTGCACCCATACGATCCTTTACCGGGACGAGGATTTTCACAAGAAAGTCATGGAGATCACCGACGGCAAGGGCGTGCCGGTGGTCTATGATTCCATCGGCAAGGATACCTTCGAGAAATCCCTCGACTGTCTTCGCCCGCGCGGCCTGATGGTCTCCTTCGGGAATTCGTCGGGGCCGGTGACCGGCGTCGATCTCGGCATTCTCGGCGCAAAGGGCGCGCTCTATGTCACCCGCCCCTCACTGATGGTCTATAACGCCACACGTCCGGATCTTGAAAAATCCGCCGCCGATCTGATGAAACTGGTCGCGAGCGGCGCCATCAAGGTCACCATCAACCAGACCTACCCCTTAAGCGAGGCCCGCAAGGCCCATGAGGACCTCGAGGCGCGCAAAACCACCGGCTCAACGGTGTTCACAGTTTAAAAAGCCCAAAATCCCAACAAAAAGGCGCCAAACTGAGGCGCCTTTTTTATCTTTTCGAGAAAATACACCAATTAGGATCAATTTAGGGATTCACGCGCAATAATAAGCAGTATAGAATCTCTAAAAAGGGGTTGGTTGATATGGGAAATAAAATTAGCACGGTAATCAAGTTTGATGGCCCTATGCTTGAAAACCATACAATGGATGTTGCCCATTTAGCGCCTGCATTAATAGCACTTTCAGATGTAATAAAGGAGACAAATAGGAAGTTTAATGGTGATCGGTCGGACGTAAAACTTCTTGTGAATGCAAATCTCGAACAGCATTGCTTCGAACTATCTTTACAACTAGCGCAAACCATCTGGGACCAAGTTGGTATGCTGTTGGATCATGAGGGAATTGCCTCAGCTAAAGAAATTGCAGAATGGATCGGAATTATAAGCCCCAACGCAAGCGAAGGTATAACTTCTCTTTTTGGTCTAATAAAACTTCTTAATGGGAAAAAGGTTAAGAATACTACCGTTATAAAAAATGAAAGTGGCGACAGAGTAGTTCAAATAGCTCTGGAAGGAGACAAAAATATTATCCAAGTATCTCAGCCTGTTTTCAATATTTATACCGATGCTTCAACACGCAATAGAGCTGTCGCTGTACTACAACCACTTAGATCAGATGGATACGAAAGTCTCGAATTCTACGAGGGTAAAAACGTATTTCAAAATTTCACTCCGGAAGACGTTCCAGCGGCTAATACAAATGATTTGCCCGAAATTAGACCAACAAATGAGCATATATCCAAGATTAGAACAGAAGTTCGCATCAGAAAAGCGGCTTACGAAGGTAGGTCCAAGTGGACGCTTGTTTATTTAAAAGCGATTGAAGCTTCAATAGATGATATTGAATGGCTCGAGAAATTCCAAAACAACGAAGTATCAGCGCCTCCCAATAGTAGCCTAGATGTAGAGTTAGAAGTGAAAGTACTTGTAAACGAGGCAGGGCTAGCAATTGATGAAGCGAACTATAGAGTCCTTAAAGTTTACGGCGTTAAACCTCCTAAAAAGCAAATAGGTTTTTTTGAATAAATAGGGAAAATTTCTAAAAAAAAGCGCCAAACTGAGGCGCCTTTTTTAGTGTAACTATCTGATTTATTTACGTATTCATGGAATCGAAGAAATCGTCGTTGGTCTTGCTCTGCTTGAGCTTGTCGAGCAGGAATTCCATGGCGTCGGTGGTGCCCATCGGGTTGAGGATACGGCGGAGGACCCACATTTTCTGCAATGTCGCCTTGTCGACCAGCAATTCCTCTTTCCGGGTGCCGGATTTGGTGATGTCGATGGCCGGGAAGACGCGCTTGTCGGAAAGCTTGCGATCGAGGATGATTTCGGAGTTACCCGTGCCCTTGAATTCCTCGAAAATAACCTCGTCCATGCGCGATCCGGTCTCGATCAGGGCGGTAGCGACGATGGTCAGCGAGCCCCCCTCCTCGATATTACGGGCGGCGCCGAAGAACCGCTTCGGGCGCTGCAGCGCGTTGGCATCCACGCCACCGGTCAGGACCTTGCCGCTGGAGGGCACAACGGTGTTATAGGCGCGGGCCAGACGCGTGATACTGTCGAGCAGGATAACGACGTCGCGTTTATGCTCGACCAGGCGTTTTGCCTTCTCGATCACCATCTCGGCGACCTGCACATGGCGCGCGGCGGGTTCATCGAAGGTGGAACTGACCACTTCACCGCGCACGGAGCGCTTCATGTCCGTCACTTCCTCCGGCCGTTCGTCGATCAGCAGGACGATCAGATAGACTTCCGGGTTATTGGTGGTGATGGAATTGGCTATATTCTGGAGGAGGACGGTCTTACCGGTCCGCGGCGGCGCAACGATCAGGGCACGCTGGCCCTTGCCCTGCGGCGAGACGAGGTCAATCACGCGGGCGGAATTGATATTGTTGGCGGTGGGATCGGGGGTTTCCAGCTTGATACGCTCATCCGGATAAAGCGGGGTCAGGTTATCGAAATTGATCTTGTGGCGGGCTTTTTCGGGGTCTTCGAAATTGATTTTCTGCACCTTCAGGAGGGCGAAATACCGCTCCCCGTCCTTCGGGCTGCGGATCTGCCCTTCCACCGTGTCGCCGGTGCGCAGCGAAAAGCGGCGGATCTGGCTCGGGCTCACATAGATATCATCCGGCCCGGCGAGATAGTTCGCATCAGGTGAGCGCAGGAAGCCGAATCCGTCCTGCAAAATTTCGAGCACCCCGCCGCCGGTGATCTCGGCGCCGTTTTCCGCCTCATATTTCAGGATGGCGAAAAGCTGTTCCTGCTTGCGCAGCGTCGAGGCGTTCTCAATCTCGCGCGCCTCCGCCAGTTCAAGGATTTCGGAGGGGGATTTTTTCTTGAGCTCTTGAAGATTCATTGATTTTTACTGTGTCTGGTTTCTGGAAAAGGGAAAAAAATCGGGCAAATGAATGACGGGGAAGTCGGGAGTCGCTTGGGCGATGGTCTTATAGAAAATTGCTGGTTAACTCGTGATGCAATGAGACCGTGGAACAGAATTCGTCCGAAGAAGTTTCGCCTCTATTGCATGTTTTCAGGGCATTAGTCAAATGAAATATGCGATTATTCCCGCCGGTCAAAAAGGTTTTACAACGACCAGAATCACGATGCCGATCATGAGTACCGTCGGTATCTCATTGACAAGACGATAGAATTTCGATGGCCGCTGGTTTTCATCCGCCTCGAATTCCTTGCGCCACCTGGACAGGTTGCCGTGAAATCCGGCCATCAGAAAAACAAGCGCCAGTTTCAACCAGATCCAGGGCTCGCCCCAATCGACAATCCCCGGGGTCAGCAGCAATAATCCGCCGAAAATGAAGGTGGAGATCATCGCCGGATTGATGATCCCGCGCAAGAGCCGCCGTTCCATGACCTTGAAGGTTTCCGACTGCACGGATCCGATCTCCGCCTCCGCGTGATAAACATAGAGCCGCGGCAGATAGAACATGCCCGCCATCCAGGCGATGACCGAGATGATATGCAGGGATTTAACCCAGGGGTAGATGTCGGCCAGAATGTCGTCCAAGGCGGTTCCCTCTCCGTAAAGGTCAGTGCAATCCGATATTTACGGGATTTTGCGTCATGACGCCAGCATCAAACAATCTTTAAATCCGCCGGGGCAGATGCGCGTGCCGCTTTCGCTCGAAATCCGGCCGGGTGGCAGCGCCGTGATCATGCGGGCGAGACCGGCGATAAAATCCGCCTGCACGCCGACCGTGCGGATGCGGTGATATTCCGGCACCCCGGCCTCACGCGCCAGATGGGCATATTCGATATCGAGCTCGACCAGCGTTTCCGAATGCTCCGAGACGAAGGCGATGGGCACGACGATCAGGCTGATCGCTTCCGCGCCCGCCCGCTCGATTTCCGTCTCGGTCGAGGGATCCAGCCATTTCATCGGCCCGACCCGGCTCTGGTAGCAGACTTTCCAGTCCAGTTCCGGCACCGCCAGCCGATCGACGATCTTTTCCGCCATTCTCTCCACCTGCCACTGATAGGGATCGCCCGCATCCACGATTTTCTGCGGCAATCCATGGGCGGAGAACAGGACCCGGACCTTTTGCCCCGCCATTTCCGCGACTTTCGGCGCGATCAGCTCGGTGCAGGCGGAAATCAGGCCTTTCTCGAACGGATAGCAGCAAAGCGACGCCGTCGGCGCGGCAAGTCCGGCGGCGTTTGCCGCGCGGCCCCATTCCTCCAGCGAAGACGCAGTGGTTGTCGAGGAAAACTGCGGATAGAGCGGAAGCAGGATCACCTCCTCCGGGCCCCAGTCGGCGACCGCGCGGGCAACGTCATGGGCGAAGGGATGCCAGTAGCGCATGGAGACGAAGACCCGGTAGTCATCGCCTTCTTCCTGATCGAGCAGGTTCTGAAGCGCCGCCGCCTGCGCCTCGGTCTGCGGCAAAATCGGCGAGGCGCCGCCGATCTGCGCGTAGATTTCCTGCGCGACGGGCGCGCGGCGGCGCGAAATCATCTTCGCGACCAGCCAGCGGAGCGGTTTGGGCAGGCGGATAATCGCCGGATCGTAAAAAAGGTTGAACAGGAAGGGCTCGACCGCCGCCGGACCGTCGGGACCGCCGAGATTGAACAGGACTACGGCTTTTTTTGTCATCTCTCGTCCTCAGGCGCCGCGGATGATCTCGGCGAGGCGCGCCACATTTTCCGGCGGCGTCTGCGGCACGATGCCATGCCCGAGATTGAAGATAAACGGCTTCCCGCCGAGCGTCTCGATGATATCCCGCGCCCGTGCCTCCATCGCCTTGCCCCCTTCGACAAGCAGCAGCGGATCGAGATTGCCCTGAACGGGGACGAGGCTCTGCACCTCCTTCGCGGCCCAGCCGACCGGCGTTCCTGTATCCAGGCTGACGGCGCTGACGCCGGTCTCCCTCACGAAGTCGATAATATTGCCCCCCACGCCCTTGGGAAAGCCAATGACGGGCAATTCGGGATGCTGGCGACGCAGACCCTCAATGATGCGCCGTGTCGGCTCTATGACCCATTTGCGGAACTCGTCGTCGGGAAGCACCCCGGCCCAGGTATCGAAAATCTGGATCACTTCCGCCCCCGCCGCGACCTGATGGAGCAGATAATCCGTGGTCGCCTCGACAAGAATATCGATGAGCGTCGAAAATCCGGCCGGATCGCTGTAGATCCAGTGCTTGCTGTGGAGATAGTCCTTCGATCCCCGCCCCTCGACCATATAGGTTGCCACCGTCCAGGGCGCGCCGGCAAAGCCGATCAGCGTGCAGTCCTTCGGGATCGACTGGCTCAGCCGGGCAACCGTCTCATAGACCGGGTCGAGGGTCTTCTGAATGGCGGAAACATCCAGTTTGCCAAGATCCGTCGCCGACCGGACGGGATCGAGCACCGGTCCCTCCCCTTCGCGATAGGCAAGCGGTTGACCGAGCGCATGGGGGATCAGCAGGATATCGGCGAACAGGATGGCCGCATCCATGCCATAGCGGCGCAGCGGCTGCAGGGTTACTTCCTCGGCCAGCTCCGGATTGTAGCAAAGATCGAGGAAATTTCCCGCCTTGGCGCGGGTGGCGCGATATTCGGGGAGATAGCGTCCCGCCTGACGCATCAGCCAGAAGGGCGGCCTTGATGGCACCTCTCCTGCCAGGCTTTTGAGCAGGGGTTTGGTTGTCGATACTCTCACGCGGGTTTCCTTCCCGAAAACTTATCCCTTTTAATATATATATTAATATAAAAGGTGGTGGTTGTAGTATGGCGCTGTGGGTTACGGGGATTAAACTTTATCCCCGCCCTTTATAGAAATTCTGGGGATAAAATCCAGCCTTTCGCCTCTCTGGTGATATCTACGTTAAAAACGGCGTTCCGGCTCATAAAAAAAAGCGGGGAAACCGGGGATAAGTGATTTTCGCACCCTTCTTGGGGAAAATATACCCGTTTTTCGGTGACGGGGACTGTCTTCTTCCACAGTCGGACAAGAGGCCTTCAAAAAAACCCGTATCGGGGAGAAAATTTTTGCGGTATTCCGAATAGCCGTGTTATCCCTGTTATTCCCATTATTCACAGGACGCCCAGCGAAACAGCATGACGGAATTTCATCTTCATCTGGTCTCGGATTCGACCGGCGAAACCCTCCAATCCATGACGAAGGCGGCGCTGGTCCAGTTTGAGGGCGCCTCCCCGATCGAACATGTCTGGACGCTGACGCGCACCGTTCGCCAGCTTGACGATATCCTTGAATCCATTATTAAAAAACCGGGTCTTGTGCTCTATACGCTGGTCAACAAGGAAATGCGCGACATTCTCGAAATGGGCTGCCAGCGGGTCGGGGTTCCCTGCGTTTCGGTGCTCGATCCGGTGCTGACCGCGTTTTCGAACTTCCTCGGCCAGGAAATGCGCCGCCTGCCCGGCCGTCAGCATATGCTCGACAAGAACTATTTCGGCCGGATCGAGGCACTGAATTTCACCATGGCCCATGATGACGGCCAGATGCCGGAGGATCTGTATGAAGCCGAGATCGTCCTTGTCGGCGTCTCGCGCACCTCGAAGACGCCAACCTCCTTCTATCTCGCCCATCGCGGATACAAGACGGCGAATGTGCCGATCGTGCCAAGTATCCCGCTGCCGCCCGCGCTGTTCCGGCTGTCGCGGAAAACCATGGTGGTCGGCCTGACGACCAGCCCGGACCGATTGTCGGAAATCCGTAAGAACCGCCTGCTCAGCCTCAACCAGAAGGTCGATACCGACTATGTCGACCGCGAGCGCATCAAGGATGAGGTGATTTTCGCGCGCAAGCTCTGCACCAAGGAAGGCTGGCCGGTGATCGATGTTTCCCGCCGCTCGGTCGAGGAAACGGCGGCGCAGATCATCACGCTGCATAACCGCCGCCGTGAAGAGGCGAGATAGCAGAGATGCCGGAGGAGAAAGCGCTTGTTCTGGCCTCGCAAAGCCCCTCCCGCGACCGGCTGCTGGCGCGCGCCGGGCTTGTCTTTGACATTCAGCCCGCCCGCGTCGATGAAGAGGAAGTGAAACATGCCATGCGGGGCGCCGGGGCGGCGGCCAGGGATACGGCGGTGGCGCTTGCCGAGCTGAAGGCGAGCCGGGTGTCGCGACTGCTGCCGTCCGCGTTCGTGATCGGCGCCGACCAGATCCTCGAATGCGGCGATCTCTGGTTCGACAAGCCCGCCGACATGGATCATGCCCGGGCGCATCTTCTCAGCCTGAAGGGCCGGACCCACCGGCTCGCCAATGCGGTCTCGGTTGCCAAGGGAGGAGCGGTTCTCTGGCGGTATGTGGACGAGGCGCGCCTGACCATGCGGAATTTCGACGATGCCTTCCTCGATGATTATCTCGCGCTCGCGGGGGAGGATATTCTCACCTCTGTCGGGGCCTATCAGCTGGAAGGGCCCGGCGCCCATCTTTTCGCCCGGATCGAGGGGGATTTCTTCTCGATCCTCGGGCTGCCGCTGCTGCCGCTGCTGGATTTCCTGCGCGGCCATAAAATCGGGATCGCCACATGACGGATACACCCAAAAAAATCGCCGGTGTCATGGGCTGGCCGATCAGCCATTCCCTCTCGCCGCGCCTGCATGACTACTGGATCCGGAAATACGGCCTTACGGCCGATTACCGCGCCTGGCCGGTAAAACCGGAGGAACTGGCGGAAAAACTCGCGTCCCTGAAGGTGGAATGCGCGGCGGAGGGCGGCGTTTTCCGGGGCACCAATCTCACCATTCCGTTAAAGGAGGCGGCGCTCGGCCTTGTCGACAGCCTCGATCCCTCGGCGACGCGGATCGGCGCGGTCAATACGGTGGTCGTCGGCGAGGACGGCCGGCTTTCGGGGCGGAATACGGATGCCATCGGCTTTGCCGACAGTCTCGCGGAACATATGGATATTGCATCGCTTAAGGGCGGCACGGCGGTCCTCCTCGGCGCAGGGGGCGCGGCGCGGGCCGTTGCCGTTGCGCTCTCTGATCTCGGCCTGGCGAAGATCGTGATCTGCAACCGCTCGCTGCTGCGGGCGGAAACCCTTGCCGGACATGTTGGCGCCATGGCGTCCGCCGCCCCGTGGGAGGATCGCGAAACGCGCCTCGCCGATGCGGACCTGCTCGTCAATACCACCAGTCTGGGGATGACCGGGCAGCCGCCGCTCGACCTATCGCTTGATCGCCTGAAAAAGTCCGCCATTGTCACCGATATCGTCTATGTCCCGCTTGAAACCGGCCTGCTTGAGGCGGCAAGATCACGGGGGAATGTCGCCATCGACGGCCTCGGCATGCTGCTGCATCAGGCGAAGGCGGGGTTCGCGGCCTGGTTCGGCGTGACGCCGGAGGTCGACGCGGAGTTGCGCCGCCATGTGCTGGATGGATTGAAAGGGAACTGAAAATGCTGCTTCTGGGGCTGACCGGCTCGATCGGGATGGGGAAATCAACGGTGGGCGAGATGTTCCGAAAGCTCGGCATCCCGGTCTATGACGCCGATGCCGAGATTCACAAGCTCTATGCCAGGGGTGGCGCGGGCGTCGAGCCGATCCGCGAGGCGTTTCCCGACGCCGTCGTCGACGATCAGGTGGATCGCCAGCGGCTCAGCAAGCTTGTCGTCGGCAATGAGGCGGAAATCCAGCGGCTCGAGCAGGTTATTCATCCGCTTCTCGCCGAGGGACGCGCCGCATTCTTTGAAAAAGCCCAGAAAGAAGGGCATAGTATCGTTGTGCTCGATATCCCGCTGATTTTCGAGACCGGCGGCGAGGACCGGGTGCACAAGATCGCGGTTGTCTCGGCCCCCGCCGATGTGCAGCGGGCGCGGGTCCTGGCCCGTCCGCAGATGACCGAGGAAAAGTTCGAGGCTATCCTCTCCCGCCAGGTGGACGATGTGGAAAAACGGAAAAGAGCGGATTTCGTGATCGATACCCACTGCACGCAGGAGGAAACCTTCGCGCAGGTGAAAAAACTGGTGGAGCAGCTGAAAAATGCGTGAAATCGTTCTGGACACGGAAACAACGGGGTTCGAGCCCGACGAGGGCCATCGCATCGTCGAGATCGGCTGCATCGAGCTGATCAACCATATCCCGAGCGGCGAGACCTTTCACCGCTATCTCAATCCGGAGCGCGACATGCCGGAGGCGGCCTTCAAGGTGCATGGCCTCAGCGAGGAATTCCTGCGCGGCCACAAGGTGATCGCCGAGGAAATTGACGACTTCCTCGCCTTTATCGGCGAGGACAAGCTGGTGATCCATAACGCGCAGTTCGACATGAAGTTTCTCAATGCCGAGCTGGCGCGTCTCGGCCGGCCGGCCCTTCCCATGCAGCGCAGCATCGATACGGTGTCCATGGCGCGCCGCAAGTTTCCGGGGGCGCAGGCGAATCTCGACGCGCTCTGCCGCCGGTTCGGGATCGACAACTCGGCGCGGACCAAGCATGGCGCGCTGCTCGATGCGGAACTGCTGGCGGAGGTCTATCTCGAGCTGATCGGCGGGCGTCAGCGCGGCCTGTCGCTGGAGGATGACGGCGCCGACATGGCCTCCAGCATCGCCGCGGAAATCCGCCCCCCGCGCCCCCATAGCGCCAGCGACGCCGAACGCGCGGCGCATGCGGCCTTTCTCGATAAAATCACCGACCCGATGTGGCGGCAATTATCCGGAAAATCGGATCAGGCGTGACCAGCGGGCTGCTGCTGGGCCGCCATCTGGTGTTTGTGGTCCTGGTAAAGCCGTGTGAAATCAATGGGATCGAGCATCAGCGGTGAATAGCCGCCGTCGCGCGTCGCATCGGCCACCACCCGCCGGGCGAAGGGGAAAAGAAGTCGCGGGCATTCGATCATGCAGACCATTTCGAGGGTTTCCGGCGGAAAATCCCTGAGCTGGAAGAGCCCGCCATAGACCAGCTCGACCACGAAGGCCGTCTGATCCCCGTGGCTGGCCTTCACTTCGATGCGAAGTTCGACCTCGTAGAAATCGCGCTCGCCGGACCGGGCCTGGATATTGACGGCAAGCTGCACTTCCGGCTGACCCTTGTCGGGATCGAGGCTGGCCGGCGCATTCGGGTTTTCAAAGGAAATATCCTTGACATACTGGCGAACGATCGCGAGCGAGGGCTGTTTCTTGGCTGTCTGTCCTTCCGCGCCGGCGCCCTCGGCGCCTGCCTGTCCTTCATCTGACATCGACGGATATCTCCTTGACTGTAGCGGCCGTTTTTGGGGCCGGATTGGCGATTGCCGCATTGGCTAGCATGGATGACCGCGCCGGACAAGTCCGAAGCGGCTATTTTTCCTTTGACCAGGGGCTGTCCGGATTGGGCTTTCGCGTGGTTTCGATGGAAAGGGCGTCTTCCTCGACCACCTCATAGTCGCCGTCGATGACGGTTCCCCGGGGCGATCCGCCGGGCCGGCGGACGTTTGCGGCCACGAAGGTCGAATGGCGCGCCATATAGGCGGCCAACATCCGCCGGAGCGGCGGAATCAGCAGCAGAAAGCCGATGGTATCGGTGACAAAGCCCGGAATGATCAGGAACAAACCGGCCAGCGCCAGGAAAATTCCCTCGAATATTTCATGGACGGGCGTTTCCTGCCGATCCAGCGTCGCCCGCGCCCGCATGAGCACGCCAAGACCCTGAATACGGATCAGCGCCACGCCGATCAGCGCCGTCGCGATCGTGATGATCACGGTGTTCAGCGCGCCGATTTCTCCGCCGACCTTGACGAAGACGAGAATTTCTATCAGCGGAATTCCGATGAGGGCCGCCAAAAACAATAGAGCCAAGCTTGTTTATCCCACGCAAAGTTTCTATGTAACTAACAGGTCCGGCAGAGGTGGGCGCGGGACAAGGCACTGGACCTTGGACATGGAACCCTTTAACCTCTTGTACAGACCTATCCTTTACATAAGGGCTGTGGGAAATTTTACCAAACCCAAATTGAAGATATCATTATGGACAACGGTTTTCAGTTCCTGGACATTATTTTGCTCGCCGCAGTTGCCGGGTTTATCTTTCTGCGCCTGCGCAGCGTGCTCGGGCGACGCATGGGACATGAACAGCCCCCGCGCGAAGAAAAGCCGCGCCGCCCGGTAGAAGGACATAAAGGCGATTTCGAGGACGCGCCGGTCGAGGACAATGTCGTCCTGCTCGGCGACAAGGGCCGTGCCACCGAGCCCAGCCCCTTCGCCGGCATGCCGCTGATGCGCACCCTCAATAATATCCGCCAGATCGACAAGAGCTTCGATCAGAAGGTATTCGTCGAGGGCGCCCAGGCGGCCTATGAGGCGATTGTCATCGCCTTCGCCAAGGGGGACCGGGAAACGCTGAAAATGCTGCTTTCCGACACGGTATTCGACAATTTCGAAAATTCCATCAAGGAGCGCGAGGATCGCAACGAAACGATGTCGACGGATATCGTCGCCATTCATTCCGCCGAGATCATCGACGCGACGCTTGAGGGCAAGGAAGCCGAGATCACCGTGCAGTTCGAGGCGGAGATGATCTCCATGACCAAGGACGAGGACGGCGTCGTCGTCGCCGGCGATCCGCAGCCGCATACGGTGAAGGAGCTCTGGACCTTCGCCCGCAACCTGAGATCCCGCAACCCGAACTGGCTATTGATCACCACCCGTCGCGCAAACTAGGAACCGGGCCCATAGATGCTGCTGCGTCCGCTCTTTTCCGTGAACAGAAGAACCGGCGCCGGCCTTGTTCTGATTGCGGTGCTTCTGGTCGGTATCGCGATCTGGTATTTCCAGATCAAGCCGCCGGCCGAAGACAAGCTCTTTCTTGAAAAAACGGCATTTTCCGACCTTCCCGGATGGGAGAAGGAGGATTTTGCCGGATTCTACCCGGCGCTGCTGAAATCCTGCGCGAAAATCGCCAGCCTGCCGGAAACGCGGGAAATGGGCGGCGATGGCATGGCGGGCACCGCCGCCGACTGGCAGCCGCTCTGCGCCGAGGCGCTGGCCCTGCCGCCGGAACCGGCCCTCCTCCGGGGGTTTTTCGAAAAGAACTTCACGCCCTTCCAGATCACCAATAACGGCGAGACGACCGGGCTGTTCACCGGCTATTACGAGGCGAGCCTGAAGGGCAGCCGCGAGAAGAAGCCGCCCTATCTCACCCCCCTCTATGTGCGCCCGCCCGAGCTGGTCATGGTCGATCTCGGCCGCTTTCGCGACGAGTTGAAGGGCCAGCGCATCGCCGGGCAGGTGGTGGCGGGGGATCTTGTCCCCTATCCCGACCGCAGCGGCATCGAGAAAGGCGCGCTTGAAAACCGCGATCTGGAACTTGTCTGGGTCGACAGCGACATCGACGCCTTTTTCCTGCATATTCAGGGTTCCGGCGTGATCGAGATGGACGATGGCAGCGAGCTCCGGGTCGGCTATGCGGCGCAGAACGGCCATCCCTATTTCGCCATCGGCCGCGACCTGATCGAGAACGGCCATGTCGCGAAGGAGGAGATGTCGATGCAGGCGATCCGCCGCTGGCTCGAGGAAAATCCCGGCGCGGCGACGGAGCTGATGCAAAAAAACGCCTCCTACGTCTTTTTCCGGGAACTGGGGACCGGCGACGGGCCGATCGGCGCGCAAGGGGTGGAACTGACGCCCGAACGCAGCCTCGCCATTGACCGCAAATGGTTGCCGCTCGGCGTGCCGCTCTGGCTGGCGACGGAAGTCGCGCCGGCGACCAGCGCCAGCGAGGTTGATAAATTCGAGCGATTGATGATGGCGCAGGATACCGGCGGCGCGATCCGCGGGCCCGTGCGCGGCGATGTTTTCTGGGGCCATGGCGATTACGCCTATGACATGTCCGGCGGCATGAAAAGCGACGGCGAACTCTGGATCCTGCTGCCCAACGCACTTGCCGCGCGGCAGGCGGAAATGAACTAAGACAATGGACTTTCTCACCGATTACCATATTTGGGGCAGTTTTCTGTCGCTGACGGCGCTCGAGATCGTTCTCGGCATCGACAACATCGTTTTCATCGCCCTGCTGGTCAATCATCTGCCGGCCGAAAAACGCCAGAAAGCGCGGATCATCGGCCTCTCGCTCGCGCTGTTCATGCGGATCGGCCTCTTGTTCAGCGCCCTCTGGCTGATCGGGCTGAAGGAACCCTGGCTTGAGTTTTTCGATTTTTCCCTCTCGGGCAAGGATATGCTGATGCTGGGCGGCGGCCTGTTCCTGATCGCCAAGGGCACCACCAGCATCCGCGAGGAAATCACCGGCGAGCAGAAGCAAGGGTATCATGGCTATGTGGGCGGTTTCGCCGTGACGATCCTGCAGGTGATCTTCATCGATTTCATCTTTTCCTTCGATTCCATCATCACGGCGGTCGGCCTGACGAACAATATCTGGGTGATCATTGCCGCGATGGTCGTCGCCATGATCGTCATGATGGTCTCGTCCAAGTTCGTTGCCGACTTCATCGCCGCCCATGCGACGCTCAAGATGCTCGCGCTGGCCTTTATCATGATGATCGGCGTCTTTCTTGTGGCCGAGGGTCTCGGCTTTCATGTGCCGCGCGGCTATATCTATTTCGGCATGGCCTTCTCGCTCGGCGTGGAAATCCTGAATATGAAGGTCCGGAAAAAGTAACCGCAAGATTGCTGGCGAAACGCGAAGCCAGGCGGTATAGTTCCGGGGATTAAAGGGAGAGTAATATGTCCGCGTCGAGTGAGAAGAAAAATGTCGCGCTGTTCGTCACCTGCCTCGTCGATCTGAACCGCCCCTCGGTCGGGTTTGCTGCCGTGAAATTGCTGGAGGCTGCCGGCTGCACCATCGTGGTGCCGGAGGTGCAGACCTGCTGCGGCCAGATCGCCTATAATTCCGGGGATAAGGAAAGCGCGAAAGCCATCGCAAAGGCGGTTATCCGCGCCTTTGACGGCTTCGACTATGTGGTTGCGCCGTCCGGCTCCTGCGCCGGGATGATCCGCCATCATTACAGGGAGCTGTTCGAGGGAGATGACACCATGATGGTGGCGGTCGAGGAGCTTTCGACCCGCACGTACGAGCTGACCTCCTTCCTCCATGACATCTGCGGCTATCAGCCGGAGGGCGTCCGTCTCGACACCAGCCTCACCTATCATGACAGCTGCAGCTCCTTGCGCGAAATGAAGGTGCGGGATCAGCCGCGCGCGCTTCTGGGCGGCATCGACGGACTGGAAATCAAGGAGGCGGAGGATCGCGAGGCCTGCTGCGGCTTCGGCGGGACCTTTTGCCTGAAATATTCCGAAATCTCCGAATCCATGGTCGATACCAAGATCGAGAACCTGCTGGCGAGCGGGGCGGACACATTGGCCGCCGGGGATCTCGGCTGCCTGATGAATATCGCCGGGCGCCTGAAACGCCGGGGCGCCGATATGAAAGTGCTGCATGTCGCGGAAATCCTTGCCGGGATGGGCGACAAGCCGGGCCTTGGGGAGGGGGATAACTGATGCAGGTCACCAGTCGTCGCTTCAAGGAGGGCGCGCATGACGCGCTCCATGACAAGAATATCCAGCAGGCCTTCTCCAAGGTAAAGAGCGGTTTCCCCGTCGCCCGCGCAAAATCCGCCAGCGAGTTGCCGGAATTCGAGGAACTGCGCGATTCCGCGCGCGACCTCAAGAACCATATCCTGGAAAATCTCGACTATTATCTCGAATATTTTGAGGAACAGGTACAGCTTCAGGGCGGGCGCGTGCATTGGTGCAGCTCCTACGCGGAAGCGCGGGAGGTGGTGCTGCATATCTGCCGCGAGGCCAAGGCGAAGACGGTGACCAAGGGCAAATCCATGATCACCGAGGAAATGGCGCTCAATGATTACCTGTCGGAGCATGGGATCGAGCCGATCGAGACGGACCTTGGCGAATATATCATCCAGCTCGCCCATGAATATCCGAGCCATATCATCGCGCCGGCGCTGCATAAGACCAAAGACCAAGTGACCGAGCTGTTCCATGAAAATCACGGGAAATACGGCTTTACCGAACGGCTGACCGATCCGCAGGCGCTGGTGAACGAGGCGCGAAGCGTCCTCCGTGACAAATATGTCGCCGCCGATGTCGGCATTACCGGCGCGAATTTCCTGATCGCCGAAACCGGATCGACGGTCATCGTCACCAATGAGGGCAATGGCGACCTCACCCAATCTTTGCCGAAAACCCATATCGCGGTGTCCAGCATCGAGAAGGTGGTGCCGACCCTGGAGGATGCGAGCCTCTTCCTCCGTCTGCTGGCGCGCTCCGCGACGGGTCAGGAAATGTCCGTCTATACCACCTTTTCCACCGGCCCCAAGCGGATGGAAGATATTGACGGGCCGGCGAATTTCCATGTGGTGCTGGTCGACAGCGGCCGCAGCGATCTTCTGGGAAGCGATAAACAGGACCTGCTGCGCTGTCTCAAATGCGGGGCCTGTATGAACCATTGCCCGGTCTATCAGGCCGTCGGCGGCCATAGCTACGGCTGGGTCTATCCCGGGCCCATCGGCGCGGCGCTCAATCCGCATATGGTGGGACTGGAAGAGGCGCGGCATTTGCCCAACGCCTCCACTTTCTGCGGGCGGTGCGAGGAGGTTTGTCCCGTGCGCATTCCGCTCCCCAAGATCATGCGGCACTGGCGCGAACAGGCGTTCGAGACCCAGGTCACCCCGAAACCCGAACGCTGGGGCATCGGCATCTGGGCATTTTTCGCCAAAAGACCGAAACTTTACCGCCTGATGACCCGCGTGAGCGCCCGCGCGCTGAAACTGATGGCCGGAAAGAAGGGCGTGATCCGGAAACTCCCCCTGATGAAGGGCTGGAGCTCGGTCCGGGATTTCCCGGCGCCGGAGGGGGCAACCTTCATGGAGCAATGGAAAAAGCAGCAGCGGGAGGGGAAATAATGCCGTCCCGCGACAAGATTTTCTCCCGTATCCGCCATAATCTCGGCCGTGGTCCCCTCAAGGAAGAGGCGGCGAACGCCCTGAAGACCCGGATCGAGGGGCACGCGCCCCATACCATCCCCAAGCGCACCGATATTCCCCATAAGGAACAGGTCGACCTGTTCGAGGCGAAGGCGACGGCGTTGGCCGCGACGGTCGCGCGCCTAAACGCGCTGGAGGATGTGCCCGAAGCACTCCGTGAGTATCTCGCCGCGCATAATCTTTCCACCAAGGTCAAGATGGCGCCCGATAAAACCTTCGATGACCTGCCGTTCGACAAAACCCCGATGCTGGAAATCACCCGCGGCGCCGCAGAGCCGAGCGATGAGGTGAGCCTCACCCCCGCCTTTGCCGGCATCGCCGAGACGGGCACGCTCTGTATGGCCTCAGGCCCGGACCGACCCTCGACGCTCAATTTCCTCCCGGAAAATCATGTGGTGGTGATCAAGTCGAGCGAGATTACCGGAACGCTGGAGGACAGCTGGGCGCGGCTTCGCGAGAAATACGGCGCGGGCAACCTGCCACGCACCGTCAATTTCATCTCCGGCCCGTCGCGCACGGCGGATATCGAGCAGACGCTGATCATGGGCGCCCATGGGCCGCGCCGGTTGCATATCCTCATTGTTGACGATGACGGCTAGGAAGAACCGTCCGACAGGCCTGTCGGCGGCCGACCGCGATCTCTGGGATCATGTGGCGCGCAATATCGAACCGCTCAAAAGCGACCGCTACAGCGGCAAGGAAAAGGCCACCAGCATGGTGCCACAAAAAGCCGCAAAAGCCGAAAATGCCACCAACATGGTGGCAAAAGAGCCGCCGCCGGGCAGCTCCACCCCCCGCCGCCTCAGCGCGGAGGAGATGGCGCGGGCCATGTCCGAATGGCCGAACGCGAAACCCTCCCGCCAGCCAGCGGAGATCGAACCCTCGCTCCGCCAGAACGTCCCGGGGCTCGATAAACGCAGTGCCGAGCGCCTGCGCAAGGGCAAGATGGAAATCGACGGCCGCCTCGATCTGCATGGCCTGACACGGGCCGAGGCGCATCGCCGCCTCCGGAGTTTTATCACCGCCGCGCAAATCCAGGGCAAGCGCTGCGTGCTTGTCATTACCGGCAAGGGCTCGTCGAAGCAAAAGACCGACGATGCCCCCTTCATGGCGCCGGAGAAAACCGGAATCCTGCGCGAGGCGGTGCCGAAATGGCTGATGGCGGCGGATTTACGGCATCTGGTTATTGACATCCGCCACGCGCAGCCGAAACATGGGGGCAGCGGCGCGCTCTATGTTCTGCTCCGGCGCAGCCGCAACTAAGGATGAGGACCGGATCATGACCCCCTTTGGCCTTCGGGTGCGCGCCCTTCGCAAAAGCCGCGGGATAACCTTGAAGCAAATGGCCGCCGATCTCGACATCAGCTCGGCCTATCTCTCGGCGCTCGAGCATGGCCATCGCGGCCGCCCGTCCTGGTCGCTGGTCGCGCAAATCTGCGATTATTTCAACATCATCTGGGACGACGCGGAGGAATTGCAGCGCCTCGCCTCCCTCTCGCATCCGAAAGTCACCCTCGATACCAGCGGCCTCAGCCCGACGGCGACGGAATTCGCCAACCTGCTCGCGGCGGAAATCCGCGCCCTGCCCGAGCCGCGGCTGCGCGAGATGCTGGCCTATCTCAAGGCCAACAAGGCCGGGCGATGAGCGAGAGCCGCGCCGACAAGGGCGTCCGGCTGGCCCGCGGGGTGCAGAAACTGCTATACGACATGGGCTATGACAGCCTGACCGAGGTCAAGCTCCGTATCCGCCGCCGGGTCGATGTGATGGGCATCAATGACAAGGGGCGGATCATCGTGGTCGAGGTGAAATCCGGCCCCGCCGACTACCGCGTCGATGAGAAATGGAGCGACTATCTCGAATTCTGCGATGAATTCTATTTCGCCGTCGATGCGGACTTCCCGACGGCGCTGCTGCCCGACAGCCATGGGCTGATCATCGCCGACGCGTTCGGCGGCGCGATCCTGCGCCCGTCCGCCGATTTCACCCTCAATGCCGCGCGGCGGCGCAATGTGACGCTCCGTTTCGCGCGGATCGCCGCCCGCCGGCTCCTGGAAGCCGAAAATCCGATAAAGGAGAAATTCAATGTGTTCTAGCGCCCCCGACGGCTCCGCCACCCCCACCGTCTTTATCGATAATCCCCGGACTCGTGTCACGGAATGGCGGTTTGCCAAGCGCGGCGACGCCACCGGATGGCATGTCCATGAATATGATTATGTGGTTGTCCCGCTGTTCGACGGTTTTCTCGATATCGAGCTGCCGAACGGCGAGAATATGCGCGCCGAGCTCAAGACCGGCGTCCCCTATTTCCGCGAAACCGGCGTCGAGCATAACGTGAAAAACGGCAACGACTTCGACTGCGCCTTTATCGAGGTGGAATTCCTAACGCCCCAGCCGAAGGGGTTTTAGGGGGGTGAAACGCCGGGCGAAACAAAAGAATCCCAGGTTGAATTGAAACGACAGATTCGGTCGAAAATGGCCTGATCGGGCGGAATTGTTGTTTTTTTTTACAACACTATTGCGGCTTCTTGTTAACCCTAATTTCGTCGATTTGTCATGAAACCGCCCTATTTCGCGATATCTCGGGATATTTAAAATTTCAGCCACAAGATGTTGTGGATTTGCTGTTGACTTGAAGGGCCTGATGGGGAATCCTGATCGGTGATACACAAAAAAAGCGGGGTTACCGCCCCGCCTTTGTGTAATCCGCGAACAATTGTGTAACCGTGTGCGGATCAGTCTGTTTGACACACAAACTTTATGCTCTATTGACGGTACTGTCAACAACTCGGTTACACATCATTTATTCTCTAGAGGAGAAAATAAGATGTCGTTAACTGTTCAATGGGTTACTCTTACAAATGGTAACTGGCCCAATCTCGAAACCGTAAACTTGTCAAATGTAAACACGGTAGGTGTCTACGTAATTTGGAACACATCTTCGGAAGTTGTTAAAGTAGGGCAAGGTGATATTTCCGCAAGATTGCAATCGCATCGTCAAGATCCGGCAATATTGAGACATAAACGTAACGGATTATACGTTACATGGGCAGAAGTACCTTCACGTTATTTGGACGGAGTGGAACGATATTTGTATAATCGTTACAGTCCTTGTTTTGGCGAGCGGGCTCCAGATACAGTTCCAATTGTAGTGAATCATCCATAGTGATAGTCGAATTTCTCGAGGAAATTATCGACTCTAAATTAAGAACAAGAGCTAAGTAACTTTCTTTGGCCCACGGTGGAGAAGATACATCGTGGGCTTTTTCTCTTGCCCAGGCTAAAACTTCTTCCAATGATTTGTCAGTATTTTCCATTGTTTCTTTTTATCGGCCAATAGTTTATTTCCACCTAACAAACGATTAAAGTATGTAATTGTTCCATAAATCATAGTTAAGAATGGAATTTCTTCACCGGTATGGGTCATCTTTCGAAAGAAAATTGGTGACGTAGTCGCGGATGCCGTCCTCCAGGCTGTGGAAGTTGCCGCCGAAGCCGGCCGCGCGGAGTTTCTGCATATTGGCTTCGGTAAAGTATTGATATTTATCGCGGATCTCGATCGGGGTGTCGATGAACTCGATCTTTTCCGGCTTGCCTGCGGCGGTGAACACGGCGGCGGCGAGGTCCCGAAAACTCCGCGCCTTGCCGGTGCCGAGGTTGAAAAGGCCGGATACCTTGCCGTTATCCAGGAGCCAGAGCACCACATCGACGCAATCCTTCACATAGACGAAATCGCGGAGCTGCCCGCCATCCGCATAATCCGGGTGGTGGGACTTGAAGAGGGTCACGGCCTCCCCCTTTGCGACCTTCGGATAGCATTGGGCGATCACGCTTTTCATGCTGCCCTTGTGATATTCATTCGGGCCGTAGACGTTGAAAAACTTGAGCCCCGCCCATTGCGGCGGCGTCGTGGCGCCCCGGGAAATCTCCCGCGCGACGAACTTGTCGAAGGCATGCTTGCTCCAGCCATAGAGGTTGAGCGGCTGCAGCTTTTCCAGCGCCGCTTCGCTCATCTCATCGTCGAACCCCGCCGCCCCGTCGCCATAGGTCGCGGCGGAGGAGGCATAGATAAAGGGAATTTTGTTGTCGGTCGCGAAGCGCCAGAGCATTTTCGTCGGGCGGAAGTTGCGCTTGAGGATGAGATCGCCGTCCGTCTCCGTCGTCGCGGAGATCGCGCCCATATGGATAATCGCCTGCAGGCGGCTGTCGTTTCTATGCAGCCAGCCTTCCAGCTCGTCCGGGTCTATAAAGTCGGAAATCGTTGATTTGGCGACGTTTTTCCACTTCTCGCCCTGCTCCAGCCAGTCGCAGACAACAATCTTTTCCCCGCGTTTGGAGAGCGCCGCGACGATATTGGAGCCGATAAAGCCCGCGCCGCCGGTGACCAGGATCAGATTTCCCATTTCTACGCCTCTTTCTTGGTGGCGAGCAGCCGTTGGATGGTGCCGGTGGTGCTGAAGCCGTCCTTCAAGGTCGCCAGATGCACCCGCCCGCCATAGGCCTCGACAATATCGGCGCCGACGACGGTCTCGCGCGTGTAATCGGCGCCCTTCACCAGCACATCGGGGCGGATCGTCTCGATCAGGCGGATCGGCGTATCCTCCGCGAAGGGCACGACAAGATCCACATCCGAGAGGCTGGCGAGCACGATGGCGCGCGAATTCTCGTTGGTGACCGGCCGTCCTTCGCCCTTGAGCCGGCGGATGCTGTCATCGGTGTTGAGCCCGACGATCAGCCGGTCGCATTCGGCGCGCGCCTGCCGCATGAGGGAGATATGCCCCGGATGCACCAGATCGAAACAGCCGTTGGTAAAGCCGATCTTCAGTCCGCGCGAGCGCCAGTTGGAGACCCTTTCCAGCGCCCGGTCGAGGCCGACGATCTTGGCATCGAGGTCACTGATCTCGAGACTGTGGAGCGACTGGCGGATTTCCGCCTTGGTGACCGCCGCCGTGCCGGATTTGGAGACAGCGATGCCGCCCGCGAGATTGGCGATCCGCGCCGCATCGGCAAGCCCCGCGCCCGAGGCAATGGCAAGCGAGAGCGCCGCGACGACGCTGTCACCGGCGCCGGAAACATCGAACACCTCCTGCGCCTCGGCGGCGATATGATGGGCGTCGTCCTTGGTGATCAGGCTCATGCCCGCCTCCGACCGGGTGACGAGAATGGCGGAAACGCCCGCCTTTGCCAGAATCGAGCGGGCCGCCTGCTCGACCTCGTAATTGGTGCCGCAGGGCAGGCCGCTCGCCGCGATCATTTCCTTGCGGTTCGGCGTCAGCAGGGTGACGCCCGCGTAGCGGCTGAAATCCGCCGATTTCGGATCGGCGATGACCGGAATGTTGTTCTCCCGCGCCGTCGCGATGACCTGTTTCAGGACGGTATCGGAGAGCACCCCCTTCGCATAGTCGGAGAGGACGATGATATCGGCGGATTTCACCACCTCCTGAAAGGCTTTCAGCAGGCTGCCCGCGGTTTTCGGCTGCAGCTGATGGGTCGCTTCATGATCGCTCCGGAGCAGTTGCTGGCCATCGGCGATGAACCGGGTCTTCACCGTGGTCGGTCGACCGACCGATTTCACCAGATGCGGCGTCATGGCGCCCTGGCTTCCGAAGATATGCTCGATTTCCCGCCCTTCCGCATCCTCGCCGACAACGGAGATCAGCCGCGCCTTGCCGCCGAGGGAGGCGATATTGCGCACCACATTGCCGGCGCCGCCCAGCATCTGCGACTGATGGGTCACGCTCAAGATCGGGATCGGCGCCTCGGGCGAGATGCGCCGGGCGCTGCCATAGACGAAGCGGTCCAGCATCACGTCGCCGATCACCAGCACCTCGACCGACGCGGCGTCATCCATGATTTTGAGAAGGGAATTGCGGTTTTCCATGAGCTTCAGACCAGTTTCAGCGATTTTTCAAGGGCGCCGCAGAGCATATGGCCGAGCGTGATATGCATTTCCTGGATGCGCCGGGTGGACTCTGCGGGCACGATCAGCACCGCATCGGCGAGTGTTGGCATGACGCCGCCGTCGCGGCCGGTGAAGGCGGTGGTCACCAGGCCTTTTTTGCGGGCCATTTCAAGGGCTTTCACGATATTCGGGCTGGTGCCCGAGGTGGAGATGCCGACGGCGACATCGCCAGGCTGGCCGAGGGCGTCGATCTGGCGGGCGAAGACCTCCTCGAAGCCGAGGTCATTGGCCCCCGCCGTCAAGGCCGAGGTATCGGTATTGAGCGCGATGGCGGCGATGGGCCGGCGATCCTCGACAAAGCGGATGACCAGCTCCGCCGCGAGATGCTGCGCGTCCGCGGCGCTGCCGCCGTTGCCGAAAAACAGGATCTTGTTGCCGTTCTGAATGGCGTTGACCCAGAGCCGCAGGATATCCTGGAACGGCCCGGCGAGCGCGTCGCGGCTTTTCGCCAGAACCTCGCGGTGATCGTCCAGCTCGCGGTTATAATATTCTAGCGGATCCAAACCTGCCTCGCGCCTGATGGTGGAAATGTAATGGTCATAGTATAATCTCGCCGCCCCTGCAAATACGGAGTTGCCTTCCGCTCACTGGCCGGGTCCCTTCGGCAGGTCTTTTGAGGTGCGGGCGGCGCGGGGGTCTTGGCTGTCGAAGGCCTCGAACGGGGTTTTCAGGCGCGCTTTCGCCATATCGATATAGTCCGGGTTGATGTCGATGCCGATCGCGTGGCGGCCAAGGACATTGGCGACGCGCGCCGTGGTGCCGCTGCCTAAAAACGGATCGAGAACCACATCGCCCGGATCGGAGGAGGCGCGGATGATCCGCTCCATCAGGGCTTCGGGCTTCTGCGTCGGATGCGGCAGCCGCTCCGCCGCGCAATAATGCACATGGCTGAACTGCCAGACATCGCCGGGATTGGCGCCCGCCATATTGTTGCGCTTGCGGTAATATTTCTGCGGCACCCGCACGTCATCGAGGTTGAAGCGCGCCTCCGCGCCCTTCGAGAACCAGAGAATATCCTCATGGCGCGGGGAAAAGCCGCGCTTGCGGCCCATGCCTTGCGTGTAATGCCAGGTGATCCAACCCTGCGGCGTCAGGCCGAACTCGTCTTCCAGCATCAGATAGAGCCGGGCGATGAAGCGGACCCCCATGAAGCAATAGAGCGACCCGTCGGGCCGCAGCAGGCGCACCGCCTCCGTCAGCCAACCCTTGGTGAAGTCGTGATAATCCCGGCTGTCCTTGAGGTCGATATTGTTGCCGTAGTTTTTGCCAAGGTTATAGGGCGGATCGGCGAGGATCAGATCGACGCTGCCCGCCTTGAGCTTCGCCATTTCCCCGGCGGCATCGCCACAGATCAGGGTACTTTTTTGAACAATCTGGTCCATCCGGCTATTGCGGGGACCGCTTGGCCATGATGCGTTGCAGGGTGCGCCGGTGCATGTTCAGCCGGCGCGCAGTTTCCGAAACATTGTGATCGCACAGTTCATAGACGCGCTGGATATGCTCCCAGCGGACACGGTCGGCGGACATGGGATTTTCCGGCGGCGTCGGCATGGCGTCCTTGTCGGCGAGCAGGGCGTTGACGATATCCTCGACATTGGCGGGCTTGGCGAGATAGTCGATGGCGCCCGCCTTCACCGCCGCAACCGCGGAGGCGATATTGCCATAGCCGGTCAGCATGACGATGCTGGCCTCCTCGTTGACCTTGCGGATGGCCTCCACCACCTCAAGGCCGTTGCCGTCCTGCAGCCGGAGATCGACGACCGCGTAATCGGGGGCCGTCTCGGCGGCGCATCGCTTGCCTTCGCTGACGGAATTGGCGAGCGTCGGGCGGAAGCCCTTGCGCTCCATCGACCGGCCGAGCCGGTTCAGAAAGATTTCATCGTCATCGACGATCAGCAGCGACTTCTTGTCGTCCATTACACGCTCTTTGTACCTATACGCCTTCGAAACAAGCCGTCGAGGCTAGATTAACATATTTTCTAATTACTGAAAGGATCAGATTTTTCAAGTTGTCTGCGCGCCCAGAGGATTTCGACGACCGCGCCGCCGGCCTTGCGGTTGCGGAAGCTGAGCTCCCCGCCGCTGCGCTTGATCAGCATGTCGGCGATAAAAACGCCAAGGCCCATGCCGCCCTTGCCGCGCCGGGTCGACATATAGGGCTCGCCAAGGCGGCTGAGGATTTCCTCGGAAAATCCGGGGCCGTCATCGAGGATTTCCGCGCGCACCAGCTTGTCGTTCCAGTAAAGCTCGACGGTGACCGCGCTGTTCGCGAATTCGGCGGCATTGCTGACCAGGTTGCCAAGGCCGTGGCGCAGCTCCGCCGTCATGAACAGCCGCGGGATCGTCGCCGCATCGCCATGGCTGTTGATAACGAAGCTCTTGCCGCTGTCCGCGTATTTTTCGGTGATCAGCGAAAAGAGCGTGTCGAGCGCGAGAAAATTGTGATGCTCTGAGCCCCGGATGAAGCGCTCCGTCTCCGGGCCCCGGGACAGCTGCGCCAGCACCTCGGCGCATTTGCGCGCCTGATCGTGAAGAAGCGCCGCATCCGCCGCGGCGTCGCTCCCCTCGGGCAGCATCTGGCGCAACTCCTCCGCCACCAGCAGGATGGTGTTGAGCGGCGTGCCGAGCTCATGGGCGGCGGCGGCGGCAATCCCGCCGACGGCGGAAAGCTGCTGTTCGCGCGCCAGCTCGGCGCGGGCGATGGTCAGCGCATCCGACATCTTCCGGGAATCCGCGGCGATCAGCCAGGCATAGCCGGACAGAAAGGCGGTACCGAGCACCAGCGCCGACCAGATCGCCAGGATATAGGTTTGCGAGAGCACCAGCGAGCCCGGCGGCAGCGGCAGCGGCCGGTAGACAAGCGCAAGCACGGTGATGCAGGCAAGGGTCGTCAGGCCAAGGAACACGGTGCCCTGGCGCGGCAGGTTGGTCGCCGAAATGGTGACCGGCACGAGGAAGAGCACCGAAAACGGGTTGGTCAGGCCGCCGGTGAAGTAAAGCAGCCCCGCAAGCTGGAGAATATCGTAGAAAAGATAGAGGATCGCGCCGCGGTCCGGTAGCCGCGCCGTCGGCTTGCGGTTAAGGCTGATCAGCAGGTTGAGGATCGCGCTCGCCCCGATCAACAGGCCGATCGGCATCAGCGGAAACTCGAACTTGAAAATAAGGGATACGATAAGGACCGTCAGCGCCTGTCCGAAAACGGCGATCCAGCGGATATAGACCAGCGTCTTGAGACGCATCCCGCTGGCTGCGAGATTGATCTGGTCGGTCTCGTCCCCGGTCCGGCCGATTTGCCTGATCCTGTCGCCGATCGTCACGGAATCACGCGCGTCGGTTTATTTTTCACAAGATTGTTCGACATATTAATGCCATCATTGATCCCTTACTCTATATCAGTATCCAGTTTTCCAACGATTATTCAAAAAGGATGGAGAAGATGCAAACGACAATTAGGGCAACCCGTCGAAAATTCCTGTCGATCGTGGGCGCGGGCGCGCTGGTTCTGGGATCCGGCAGCCTTGCCCTAGCCGGCGACGCGCAGGACCAGATGGTGGAAAAAGCCAAATTCACCATCACGGACCTTGCCGCGAAACCGGATATGGAACAATTCCGCCGGCTGCTTGCCGTCTCGAAGGGCGTGATCGTCTTCCCGCAGGTTCTTAAAGCGGGCTTCTTCCTTGGTGGCGCGGGCGGCGGCGGCGTGCTGCTGGGCCGCGACGAAGCCGGCAACTGGTCCTCGCCCGCCTTCTATAAAATGGGCCAGGGCAGCATTGGCCTGCAGTTCGGCGCCCAGGTGAACGAGCTGGTCCTTGTCATCATGACGGAAAAGGGCCTGCAGGCGATCATCAACAACCAGGTCAAGCTCGGCGGGGATCTGAGCGCGGCGGTCGGCCCGGTCGGCACGACGCTCGGCGCCTCGACAACCACCAACCTGAAAGCGGATGTTTTCTCCTTCGCCATTTCGAAGGGCCTGTTTATCGGCGCCTCGGTCGAAGGGTCGGTCCTGACGTCGAATGCCGAAGCGAACCAATCCTATTACGGCCAGCCGGCGACGTCGCAGCAGATCGTGATCGAGAGAACCGTTTCCAACGCCCAGGCCGATGGCCTGAAGACGGCGCTGACGGCGGCGGAAGCGAAATAACCGCCTAACCGCCCGCCTTTACCAGCACGGCGACAACTTCGGGATGACGGTTCTGTTTCGCATGATCCAGGGCCGTCCTCCCGGTAAAATCGGTGAGATCCACCGTCGCGCCCTTTTCCAGAAGTAATTTCGCAACCGCCGTATGGCCGGTTTTGGCGGCCTTGATCAGCGCCGTCTCCCCCTGCCGGTTTTCCTCATCGATTTTCGCGCCGTTTTCAATCAGGATCGCCGCCACCGCCGTCGATCCATAGGCCGCCGCCTGCATCAGCGCGGTATTGCCGAACGGATCGGCAAGATCGACCGTGGCGCCATGGCCGAGCAGCACCGTCACCGTTTTCGGAACGCCGGCAATGGCTGCATGATGGAGCAGCGGAACTTTCTTGAGGTCGCGGATGTTCGGGTTATTGCCGGTCAGGAGAAATTTCTCGACCGCGTCCGTGTTGCCATAGTCGGCACTTTGGAAAACCGCGTCCTCGCCGAGAAGGGACTGGGCATGTGAGGGCGGCGCGATCAGGAGAACCAGCAAAAAAGCGAGCCAACAGAACCGCATAAATCGTCTCATATACATATTCTGTGTTAGATTCCCCACATGTTAAGTGTCAATTATTAATCAATTATCGGTAAAATCGCAAAAAAAACTGACAATTTAATAACTTTTCCTATATTATGTTGCAGTGCAGCGAAGAGTCGCTCGAAGAAGAATAACATGATCCACAGGTCCGGGTCCTGGCAAATAAGGAGAGTACGACGTGCTTTACCAGTTTAATGAAATGCAGAGATTGGCGCTTTCCCCGGTTCGTATGGCGGCTCAGTTTTACTCCCAGGTTCTGCGAAATCCGTTCAATCCGATATCCGAAACAGCGCCCGCGCAGACCCTCGCGGCGGGCTTCGATCTGTTTTCCGAGACCACACAGTATCATGGAAAGCCGGCCTTTGGCATCACCTCGACGAATATTGATATGCGCACCGTCGCCGTGACCGAGGAGATCCTGCATCGCAAGACCTTCTGCCAGCTCAAGCATTTCAAGCGCGATACGACCCGCAAGGATCCGAAGCTGCTGATCGTCGCACCGATGTCCGGCCATTTCGCCACGCTTCTGCGCGGCACGGTCGAGACGATGCTGCCGAACCATGACATTTATATCACTGACTGGCGCGATGCCGCCAATGTGCCGGTGTTCGAGGGCCGGTTCGATCTCGACGACTATATCGACTATATCATCGACTATCTGAATATCCTGGGCCCGGACACCCACGTCATGGCAGTGTGCCAGCCGGGCGTGCCGGTCACGGCCGCCGTCGCGCTGATGTCGGAAGACAACAATCCGAATGTGCCGCTTTCGATGACCCTGATGGGCAGCCCCATCGATACCCGCCGCCATCCGACGGAGCCTTGCAAGCTGGCGATGAACCACTCCATCGAATGGTTCGAGCATACGGTGATCCATCATGTCCCGCTCGGCTATCCCGGCGCGTTCCGGCGTGTCTATCCGGGTTTCATGCAGCTGACCGGCTTTGTCAGCATGAATTTCGGCCGCCATATGGAAGCCCATATGAAGCAGTTCGATCATCTGGTGCAGGGCGACGGCGACAGCGCCGACAAGCATCGCGCCTTCTATGCCGAATATAACGCGGTAATGGACCTGACGGCGGAATATTACCTGCAGACGATCGAGACCGTGTTCCAGAAACAGTCGCTCGCCAAGGGCGAGATGATGTACCGCGGCGAGCGCCCGGTGCGCCCGGAGCTGATCAAGAAGACCGGCCTGATGACCATCGAGGGGGAGCTTGACGATATCTCCGGCATCGGCCAGACGGTCGCCGCGCATGATATCTGCAGCGGCCTTCCCGACAGCATGAAAGCCCATTACGAGCAGAAGGGCGTCGGCCATTACGGCGTCTTCAACGGCAGCAAGTTCCGAAGCGAGATTGCGCCGCGCATTTCCGATTTCATCCTCAATCTTGAACCGCGCAACCGCGTACGCCTCGCTCTTTTACCGGCAAAATCCGACGCCCCGGCCGCGAAAGCCGAGCCGAAAGCGGCGGTAAAGAAGCCGGCGGCGAAGAAAGTCGCGGCGAAGAAAGCACCGGAGAAGAAAGCGGCTGCCCCGAAAGTCGCGGCCAAGACGGCGCCCGCAAAAAAAGCGGCACCAAAGACGGCACCGACAAAGAAAGCCGCCGCGAGCAAGCCGGTTGCGAAGAAAGCACCGGCACGGAAGGCCGCCGCAAAACCGGCGATCGCCAAAGCGGCGCCCGCGGCCAAACCCGCGATGACGGCCCCGGTGGCCAAGGCGGCAACGATTGAGGCGCAGGCCGTAAAAAAACCCGCCGCCGAAGCCGCGCCGCTCAAGGCCGCGAAATCCCCGACAAAAACCAAAGCGGCGACGCGCCCCCGGCGCAAACCGGCAAAAAAGGCCTGAGATGGGGTGAGCGAGAAACCTTTCTGGGAGACGGTACCGCTTGAGGAAATGACGACGGAGCAGTGGGAATCCCTCTGCGACGGCTGCGGCAAATGCTGTCTTCTCAAGCTCGAGGATGAAGATACGCTCGAGCTTGCCTATACAAATGTCGTCTGTCGCCTGCTCGATATGGGCAGCTGCCAATGCACCCGCTATCCCGAGCGCTCCCGCCTTGTTCCCGATTGCATCACCCTCACACCGGAAATTATCCCGAACCTGCGCTGGATGCCGCGCACCTGCGCCTATCGCCTGCTGTCGGAGGGAAAGCAACTGCCCTGGTGGCATCCGCTTGTCTCCGGCGATCCCGACACCGTCCATCAGGCGGGCATTTCCGTGCGCGGGCGCGTGATATCGGAGCGGCGGGCGGGCGATCTGGAAGATCACATCGTCGACTGGCCGGATGAAAACATTGAGTAACGGTGGCGCGCCGCTGCTGGTCGCCGGTCCGCAGCCGCATATCGATTTCGGCGGGCGGAAAATTCCGATCGAGATCAAGCGCTCCCCCCGCGCGGTCCGCATCCGGGTCCGGATCGACCCCCGGCGTGGCATCGTCCTGCTGCTGCCAAAGCGTGCGTCGGTGGGCGCGGGGCTTGCGTTTCTCGACAAGGAAATCGACTGGATTGCCAGTAATATCAAGCGGTTGCCGGAAAGTGTGCCGTTCCGCGATGGCGCCATGCTGCCCCTGCTGGGGGAGCCGCACCGGATCACCCATGCGCCGGACCGGCGCGGCTATGTCTGGGCGGAGGCGGGCCATATTTACGTAACCGGCCGCGAAGAACATCTGCCGCGGCGTCTTCGTGACTGGACCCGCAAGCGGGCGAAGGCGGAAATCGGCCCCCTCGCCGAAGGATATGCGGCGGAGATCGGCAAAAGCTACAGCGGCATCACGCTCCGCGACCAGGTCTCGCGCTGGGGCAGCTGCTCCTCGACGGGCCGGCTGAATTTTTCCTGGCGACTGCTGCTGATGCCGGCGGAGGTGATGAGCTATATCGTCGCCCATGAAGTCGCGCATCTGCGCCATATGAACCATTCGCCCGCTTTCTGGCAGGTGGTTGACGAGCTCCATCCCGGTGTTGCGGCGGCCAAGAAATGGCTGAAAAAGCACGGCGCCGATCTACATAAATATGGCGTTGAACCTGCGGAGAGGGTATGACAGGGGCGTCCTCAGTCGAAAGCCGCCCATGAACCGCCTCGCCCCCACTTCCATTGCCTTCACGCTCTATCTTGCCGCCGCGGTGGCGCTCGGGCCGCTGTCGACGGATATGTACCTGCCGACCTTCCCGCAGCTCGCCGCCTTTTTTAACGCGAGCGCGGCGGAAGTGCAGCTCACGCTCAGCATTTTCACCTTCGGCATTGGCGGCTGCCAGCTGATTTACGGGCCGCTCACCGACCGCTTCGGGCGCAAGCCCGTCATCGTCATTGGCCTGTTTATCTATGTGTTTGCCAGCATCGCCTGCCTGTTCGCCTATCATATTGACCAGCTAGTGATTTTGCGCTTTATCCAGGCGCTCGGCGTCTGTGCCGCCATCGTCGTGCCGCGGGCGATCGTGCGCGATTTGTTCAAGCGCGAACAGGCGGCGCAGCAACTGTCCCGCATGGGAACGATCATGGGGCTCGCGCCCGCCATCGCGCCGGTGCTGGGGGGATATATCGCCGCCTTCTACGGCTGGCAGTCGGTGTTTTTCGTGCTCGGCCTTGCCTCCCTGATCGTCGGGCTGGTGACCTTGCTGCTGGTCGATGAATCGCTTGCCGAGAAAAACTTCAACGCGCTGCGCCCCAGCCATATCGTCCGCAACTATCTGGATTTGCTCCGGCACCGCGAATTTCTCGGCTATGCGCTGACCGGCGGGCTCAGCTTCGGCGGCCTGTTCTCCTTCATTTCCGGCTCGCCCCTCGTGCTGATCGAGGTGCTGGGCGTGCGGGCCGAGAATTTCGGCTATTTCTTCGGGATTGTCGTGCTTGGCTATATGAGCGGGACGCTGCTCGGGCCGAAGATGACGAACGCCCGCGGCCTTTCCTTCTCGGTCGGGATCGGCACGGTGATTTGCGCGATCGGCGGCGGCAGCATGGTGCTGGCGGCCTGGGCCGGGATGAACACCCTGACCGCCGTCGTCCTGCCGATGGTCATCTATACGCTCGGCATGGGGGTTGTGCTGCCGCAATCGCAGGCGGGCGCCATGGCGCCATTCCCCGATAAGGCAGGCTCCGCCTCGGCTTTGATGGGTTTCCTGATGCTCGGCTTCGCGGCCTTCCTCGGCTTCATGATCGCCTATTTCTATGACCAGACCCAGTTTTCGATGGTCTATGCCATCGGGTTGATGGGCCTCAGCACGCTGGCCGTCTTCCTTGTGACGGTGCGCGGGTCATCCGACGAACAATGGGAAGAGAACTGACGCGCCCTCAGGGCTGGCGTCGCTGCTGATCCATATAGTCAAAGGAATCCTTCTTCTCCGGCGTGTTCAGATCAGCCGGCCCCGTCGCGTCGCCCGCCGCCGGCGGCGTCTTGCTTGAAAAGGCGCGGACGATCTTATCCCAGAGGCTTTGGCCGGACTGCTGATCCTCCACCCGGTTGAAGGCGACCGCATGGGAGGTTTCCGAATGGGTGATGAAATCCTTCCAGGTGATGGCCGGCAGGTTGCTGCCGTTCACCCGTTTCGTCGCCGAGCCGTCGTCATTGCCGAACCAGACGCCGGCGACCAGGTCCGGGGTGAAACCGATGAACCAGGCGTCGCGGTAATCCTGCGTGGTGCCCGTCTTGCCCGCGGCGGCGAAGCCCGGATTGGCCGCCTTGCCGGTGCCCCATTTGATCGTCGCCGTCATCACGTCCTGCATCTTGTTGATGGTCGCGGCGCTGACGATGCGCCCCTGCCCGGAGGTCTGGCGCCGGTACAGCACCGCGCCGTCCTTTTCGCGGATTTCAAGAACGCCGTAGGGAAGCACCGCCGTGCCGCCATTGGCGATCACCGCGTTGGCGGCGGTCATCTCGAGAAGCGACACCTCATAGGTGCCGAGGGAGATCGACGGATGCAGCGGGAAATTCCCCGTCAGGCCGAGATTGCGCGCCATATCGGCGACTTTCTCCCGGCCGACCCGTTCGGTCACCCGCACCGCGACCGTATTGATGGAGCGGGCGTAGGCCTCCCTGAGGCTCATATCGCCATTATAGAGCTTGGTATAATTCTCCGGGGTCCAGCCGTCGATATTGACCGGGCCGTCGTTGAAAATATCGTCGGGCGACAGGCCATTTTCAAAGGCGGCCGCATAGACGATGGTCTTGAAGACGGATCCCGGCTGGCGGCGGGCAACGGTCGCCCGGTTATAGACGGATTCGGCATAGGACCGCCCGCCGATCATGGCCTTGACGGCGCCGTCGGGCGACATCGCGACAAAGGCGCCCTGGCTCACATTCATGGCCTTTCCTTCCGCCTTCAGCCGCGCCTCGATCGCCCGTTCCGCATCCGACTGCATCTCGAGATCGAGGGTTGTCGTGATCACCAGATCCTTTTCCGTGCGCCCGATATAGGCCTGGACTTCACTGACCACCCAGTCGGCGAAATAGCGGACATTGCGGAAATCCTGGCTCGCATTGACCAGAACCGCCGGATTGGCGCGGATTTTCTCGGCCTCCGCCGGGGTCAGATAGTCTTCATCGACCATCCGCGCAATCACGACGTTCGCCCGGCCTTGCGCCCGTTCAAGGCTGCGGGTCGGGGCATAATAGCTCGGCGCCTTCAGCAGGCCGGCCAGCATTGCCGCCTCCGCCGTTGTCAGTTCCGTCGCCGGATGCGAAAAGTATTTCCGCGACGCCGCATCGATGCCATAGGTGCCGGAGCCGAAATACATGCGGTTGAGATAGAGCGCGAGGATTTCATCCTTCGTATATTCCGTCTCCAGCCAGAAGGCGAGCAGGGTCTCGCGGATTTTCCGTCCCAACGTGCGCTCCGGGGTGAGGAACAGGTTCTTTGCCAGCTGCTGCGTGATCGTGCTGCCGCCCTGGACGACGCGCCCGGCCTCGTAATTGCGCCAGGCGGCGCGGATCAGGCTGACCGGATTGATGCCGAAATGATTATAGAAATGGCTGTCCTCGGTCGCCAGCACGGCCTGCTTGATATTCTCGGGGATATCCTCGATCGGCAGCATGTCGCCGTAAAGGTCGCCATAGGTCGAATAGCGGATGCCTTCGCGGGTCTGCAACACCATGGAGGGGCGCTTCTCGATATCGCCGATGCCGGAAATATCCGGAAGCGTATAGGCGAAATAGCCGATGAACAGCCCGCCGATCAACACCGACCAGAGAATGATCGTCCCGCCCCAGTTGACGAGCGGCGCCCAGAGGCCGGAGGCGGCCTGGCGTTTGCGTGCGCGACCGCTCGCGCCCATTTTCGGGCGGCGTTTGGCGGCGGTTTTCGTGGATTTCGCGGCTTTTGCCCGGGCGGCCGGTTTCGGGCGCTGCGGATAGCTCGCCCCGGCGGCCGACGCCTTCCTGCCTGATCCCTTAGATGCCTTCTTCATAATCGAACTCGATCGTTACTCCGGGTTACTCTGATTTCCCGACAAAGGCGGCACTATCGTCCAAATATAAGGCGAAAATGAGGTTTCGGGAATATCCCCCTCATCCCGCCTCAGGCATCCAGGAAGCTGACTTTCAGGGCATTATCCTGAATGAAATTGCGCCGTGGCTCCACCACGTCACCCATCAGGGTCGAGAACACCTCGTCCGCCTCGTCGCCGTGGTTGATCTTCACCTGCAGCAGCGTCCGCGCCTCGTGATCGAGGGTGGTTTCCCAAAGCTGTTCCGGGTTCATCTCGCCGAGACCCTTGTAGCGCTGGATCGTGAGGCCGCGCTTGCCGAGCGTTGTCACCGCCTCCATCAATTCGAGCGGGGAGTAGATCACCTGACGCTTGTCCTTATGGATAAAGACGGAGGGTTTCGCATAGATCGCCTGAAGCTCGTCCTTCATCGAATCCAGCTGCCGCGCCTCGGCGGAATGGATGAGATTGCTGTCGACAAGCTGCACTTCCGTAACGCCGCGCACCTCGCGGCTGAATTTCAGGCTGAAATCGGGCATCACCTCGCCGCTCCAGCCGCGCTCCGTCTCCGAGGAGATGGCGTCGAGCCGTTCGGCAACAAATTTGGCCGCCTCGGGGCCGCGGGTCGGATCGCTCAGCACCTCGTCGCTGAGCGCGCCGGCGATGGCCACCTGCTCGACGACCGGGCGGTTCTGGATGCGGGCGATGGCGTCGATGAGATCGCGGGCCTGGCGGGCGCGTGAGACGAGGGCGCGAAGATCCTCCCCGCTCCTTTGCTCGCCCGAGGCCAGCTCCAGCACCACCTCTTCCATGCCCTGGTCGATCAGGTAATCGTCCATGGCCTTCTGGTCCTTGAGATAGACCGAGGATTTGCCTTTCGTCACCTTGTAGAGCGGCGGCTGGGCGATGTAGAGATAGCCCCGCTCGATCAGTGCCGGCATCTGCCGGTAAAAGAAGGTGAGCAGAAGCGTGCGGATATGCGATCCGTCGACATCGGCGTCGGTCATGATGATGATCTTGTGATAGCGCGCCTTCTCGATATCGAACTCCTCCGGCCCGATGCCGGTGCCGAGCGCGGTGATCATGGTGCCGATTTCGTTGGACGACAGCATGCGATCGAAGCGCGCCCGCTCGACATTGAGGATTTTACCGCGCAGCGGCAGCACCGCCTGATTATGGCGGTCGCGTCCCTGCTTGGCGGAGCCGCCGGCGCTGTCACCCTCGACGAGGAACAGCTCGGAAACGGCGGGGTCCTTCGACTGGCAATCGGCGAGCTTGCCCGGCAAGCTGGAGATATCGAGCGCGCCCTTGCGGCGGGTGAGTTCGCGTGCCTTGCGCGCCGCCTCGCGCGCGGCGGCCGCCTCAACCACCTTCGAAATCACGATTTTCGCGTCATTCGGATGTTCCTCGAACCACTGGCTGAGCGCGTCATAGACCGAGCTTTCGACGATCGGACGCACTTCGCTGGAGACCAGCTTGTCCTTGGTCTGGGAGGAGAATTTCGGATCCGGCACCTTGACCGAGACGACGCAGGTCAGCCCCTCGCGCGCGTCATCGCCGGTAATCGTCGCCTTTTCCTTCTTGGCGATCCCGCTTGAGGCGGCATACTGGTTGATCGCCCGGGTCAGCGCCGCCCGGAAGCCGGCCAGATGGGTGCCGCCGTCGCGCTGCGGGATATTGTTGGTGAAGCAGAGGACGTTTTCGTGATAGCTGTCGTTCCATTCGAGCGACGCCTCGACCGTCACCCCATCCTTTTCCCCGGCGAGATCGATGGTTTCCGTGATCAGCGGGTTTTTCGACCGGTCGAGATATTTGACGAAGGCCGAAATGCCGCCTTCATAATGCAGATCGACCGTCACCGGCTCGGCCGAGCGGAGGTCGTTGATCTGGATATAGACGCCGGAATTGAGGAAGGCGAGCTCCCGCAGGCGGTGTTCGAGCGTCGCAAAATCGAACTTGATATTGGTGAAGGTCTGCGGCGAGGGCGTGAAGGTGATTTCCGTCCCCGTCTTGCCGACCGCATCGCCGAAGATTTCGAGCGCGCCGAGCGGCTCCCCATGCGCGAAACTGAGGCGGTATTCCTTGTCGTTGCGCCAGATCTTGAGATCGAGCCGGGTCGAGAGCGCATTCACCACCGAAACGCCGACGCCATGCAGGCCACCGGACACCTTGTAGGAGTTCTGGTCGAACTTGCCGCCCGCATGCAGCTGGGTCATGATCACCTCGGCGGCGGACACCCCCTCCTCCTGATGGATATCGACGGGAATCCCGCGGCCGTTGTCGCGCACCGTCACCGATCCGTCACCGTTGAGCGCCACAAAGATCAGGTCGCAATGACCGGCCAGCGCCTCGTCGATGGCATTGTCGACCACCTCATAGACCATGTGATGCAGGCCCGATCCGTCATCCGTATCGCCGATATACATGCCCGGGCGTTTGCGCACCGCATCGAGGCCCTTCAGGACCTTGATCGATTCCGCGCCATATTCTTCCGCTTCCACATGACCCTCAATGTTACTCATTACGTCGTCTTCCCTTTCAGCGGGCGACCGTCTGGCGGACTGCGCCATTGTCGACCGTTAAAAACTGCGCCCGGCTTCCGAGTTCGGAAAACAGGGCATAATCCGTGCCTGTCATCCAGGCCTGTGTCTTCATCTCCTCGATCTCGTCGAACAGCGCGGCGCGCCGCGTTGCATCGAGATGGGCGGTGATCTCGTCGAGCAGCAGGATCGGCGCCTGCCCCTGCAATCCCGCCTGCAGCCGGGCATCGCCGAGGATGATCGAGATCAGCAGCGCCTTCTGCTCTCCCGTCGAACATAACTCCGCCGGCATGCCCTTGTCCTTGTGCAGCACGCCAAGATCGCTGCGGTGCGGCCCCTGCCCGGTCGCCCCGGCGAGCGCATCCTGACGCCGTGACGCCTCCAGCGCCGCCCGATACCGATCCTCGACGTCCAGCGCCGACATTTCCTCTTCCAGCCAGCCTTCCAGCAGCCCCCGGGCGCTTAGCTCCGCCTTCGGAAAGGCGCGCCCGCCCGGGCCCTGGTCCGCCGTGGCCATCGCCTTATTCAGCCGCTCCGTCGTTTCCCGCCGCGCCGCGGCAATGGCGGTGCCGGTCCCGGCGAGCGTGCGTTCCAGCGACGCCAGCCAGTGGCGGTCGTGACGCCCCTCCTTCAGCAGCCGGTTGCGTTCCCGCATGACCTTCTCATAGGCCGTCATCCGCTTGCCATGGGCCGGATCGAACCCGTAGGTCAGCCGGTCGAGAAACCGCCGCCGCCCCGCCGCGCCCTCCTGGAACAGGCGGTCCATCTGCGGGGTCAGCCAGCTGACCTTGATATGCTCCGCGAGCGCATTGGACCCGCTCATGGTCTGTCCGTCGATGCGGACCGAGCGCCGCTCCGCCATATCGGCGGTTCCGGCCTCCGTGCCCCCTGTGACGAGGCCGGTGCCCAGCGTGCTCTCGCCCGCGTCCGATCTCACATCCGCCGCCACGGCCCAGCCGCCGCCGCCGTTCGTATTCGCCGCCTCCAGCAGTTTCGCGCGGCGCAGCCCCCGTCCCGGCGTGAGAAAGGAGATCGCCTCCAGAAGGTTGGTCTTGCCGCTGCCGTTGGCGCCGGTAAGTACGACAGGGCGTCCGTCCGTTTCCACCTTCAAATGCGTATAATTGCGAAAATCTGTCAAAATCAGGCGCGTGATAACATAGGCGGACACAAATGGCTCCTCTATGGCGACACCCATCGTCCGGACCCCGTGAACCAGGGCGCAGCGAGGGCCGCCACCTTACACCCGCATCGGCATCAGGACATACAGCGCCCCTTCGTCGGCACTGTCCCGGACGATGGTCGGCGATCCGGAATCGGCGAACAGGAAGCGCGCATTCTCCCCGTCGATCTGGCCGGTGATATCCAGCAGATATTTCGAGTTGAATCCGATATCCATGTCGCCGGAATGATAGGAGGCCGCGACTTCCTCGGTCGCGCTTCCGGCGTCGGCACCCGTCGCCGAGAGGGTGATCAGGTCGTTGCTGAGCGAGAGCTTGATGGCCCGGGTCTTCTCGGTCGCCACCGTCGACACCCGGTCGACGGCCTGGGCGAAGGACTTGCCGTCCAGCTCCAGCACCTTGTCGTTATTGGCGGGGATCACCCGCTCGTAATCGGGGAAGGTCCCGTCGATCAGCTTCGATGTCAGGACCGTATCGCCGAAGGAGAAGCAGATTTTCGTCTCCGACAGGGCGATCGAGACATCCTCCTCGCGCTCGTCGATCAGGCGAAGAACCTCCGAGACCGCCTTGCGCGGCACGATCACGCCGGGCATGCCTTCCGCATCCGACGGGATCGGCGTCTCGACGCGGGCCAGGCGATGGCCGTCCGTCGCCACGGCGCGCAGCATCGGCACGCCGTTCGTCTCCGCCGTATGCAGATATATGCCGTTGAGATAATACCGGGTTTCCTCCGTCGAGATGGCGAACCGCGTTTTATCGATCAGCCGCTTCAGAATGGCCGCCGGCAGGGTGAAATTATGGGGCAGCTGATTGGTTTCCATGACCGGAAAATCATCCTGCGGCAGGCAGGCGAGGGCGAATTTCGACTGGCCGCAGCGCACATAAATCCGCTGTTCGGCGGATTTGTAGTCCAGCTCCACCTGGCTCCCCTCCGGCAGTTTGCGGATGATGTCATAGAGCAGATGGGCCGGCGCGGTGATGGCGCCGTCGTTGCTGATATTGGCGGCGACCTTTTCATTGATCGCGATATCAAGATCGGTTGCCGTCAGGCCAAGGAAACCGTCCCGCGCATCCAACAGGATATTGGCAAGGATCGGAATGGTATTGCGGCGCTCGACAACGCTTTGCACATGGCTCAGGGAGGTTAGCAAGGCGGTGCGTTCTATGGTCAGTTTCATTGGCTCAATCAGGCTTCAAATAGGTTACTCGAATAGGGCGATTATTATGCCCGAAAAAGACCGGCTACATCAATATAATTCTCCCGGTAACCGGTAAATCCGTCCGGCCTTAAGAATTTGATTCATAACCTTGAATCCTTTTTCGGCCGGCCGCGGGAGAGGCCTCGCCACTATAGCAGAGAGAGCGGGAGAAACCTAGGCTTTTCGCCCCCTGCGGGAGGCCGCTGCCGGACTGGAAATTGCCTGCAATATCAGGGGGTTGCGCGGCCCTCTTCCGGGCGGTGCGAAAGCGGTGCGAAAAAGCCCGCCGGCGGGCCGCTGAAATCGCCGGTCGGTTGCCGGTTCAGGACGGCGTTTTCGCCCGCGTGAAGAAAAAGGTGCCGACAAGTCCGATGGCGGCGGCGGGCAGGCAGGCGAGCGGCACCACCCAGGCGACCGTGGTGATGATATCCGGCCCGGCGTCCCCCGAAAGGCCCGCGGCATTGGCGAGGATGCCCGCATAGGCCGCGCCCAGCGCATAGCCGAGCCGTTGCAGGGTCGGAATGGCGCTGGCGACGCGCTCATGCTCGTCCTCGGGGGCGAGGCGGATGGCGCGGCGCAGGATGAAGGTCCAGGCGGAGCCGAACCCGGCGCCCTGCAGGGCCGCAAAAAGCGCGATCAGCCAGACCGGCCCGTTCGGCAGGCTGTAGGCGTAGCCCGGCAGGCTGAGGGTGACCAGGGACATCCCGAAAATGATCATCCGGCCGTCATGCTTCTCCGGAACGCCGGAGACGAGAAAGGCGACGAAGGCCCAGCCGATCGACATGCAGGCCATCACATAGCCGCCGACGATGGGCGGCTCGTCATGCAGGAGGGTGATCAGATACGGCCCGTAAACGGTGATCGCCACCGTCGTCGTCGAAAAGGCGAGGACGAGGATGAGCCCCGCCCCGACCGGGGTTCTGAGGCTAAGCGGCCGGTGCGGCAGCAGCCGGTTCTCGGTCTTGCGGCCATCGAGAATGAGAAAGACAAAGAGCGCCATGACGCCAAGCGCAACAAAGAAGCTGGTTTGCAGGACCGACACCTCGATCCCGCCATAGGCGATGAAAAAGACACCGAGGGAGAGCCAGGCAAGCCGCCACACCGGGAAGCGGCCCCGCGCCACCTCCTCCGGCTTTTTCGCCTTGCGCAGCGCGAACTGCACCCAGATCGCCATCAGCAGCGCCTGGACGGCGAAAAACCAGAAGCCGCCCTGCCAGGTGCCATATTCGACGAAAAGCCCGCCCACCAGCGGCCCGATAAAGGCGGAGACGCCCCACAGGGTGCCGATCGCCCCCATCGCCCGGGCGGTCAGGCGGCGCGGAAACAGGGAGCTCACCGCGACGAAGGCCATGGCCATCAGGCCGCCGCCGCCAAGGCCCTGGAACAGCCGTCCGACCAGAACGACCCACATTTCCGGCGCCAGCGCGCTGACCGCGCAGCCAAGGGCGAAGAGAAGCGCCGCCAGCGTCATCGGGCCGCGCAGGCCATATTGCAGGGCGAGAAGCCCGCTCGCCGCGCCGGCGACGATCGAGCCGATCCCGTAGAGCGCCACCGTCCAGGAGATCAGCTCCGCCCCGCCGATATCCGCGACGATCTCCGGCACCATGGTGGCAACCAGCAGGCTGTCCGCCGCATGCAGCCAGATGCCAAGGCAGACGAGCGCCAGCGCAAGCCCGTATTCCCGGTTGAGAATCTCGCTCCAGCGTACCGTGTCGTCCCCGCGTGCCTGTTCCATGAAAAATCCCGTCTCGGCGTTATTGTTATATCGGGTTTACGTCTTACCAACCCTATACAACAGACGGTGCGGTCAGGCAATTCGTGGCGGGTTTTGGTTGCCGCCGCGCCGAAATTCCCTCCGCGGTGCGGGGGGTGACCATCGCGCCGCCGCCGCCGATGGACCTGATTGCAGGGGGACGTGGATTTTCCTCGAATTTTTTTTTTGATCGCGTATAGTGATTTCCGTAAACGGACTGCCGGTTATTTGCGCGCTGAGGGCGCGAAAGTATGAAAAGGGAACCTGGTGCGGTTTTCAGATATGACGGAAACCAATGCCAGGGCCGCCTCGCGACTGTAGACGGAGAGCGACTGTTCATTGTCCACTGGCGTTTTTGCCGGGAAGGCGAACACAAGCTGTGACCCGTAAGCCAGGAGACCTGCCGGGAGTTTTGGGTCCAACAGGCCGCCGAAGGAGCGGTTTAGGGAGAGAAAAATGATATCAGCATCAACAAGCCGCGTCTCAGTTCAATCCAACGCCCGGACAATCGCGCTGACCATGTTCATCCTCGGCGCGGGCCTCGTGTTCCTGACCGGCTTTGCGCCGTCGACCACGTTGCATAATGCCGCGCATGATTCCCGGCATACCCTGTCCTTTCCCTGCCACTAGGGCGTAACTCATGCTTATACGGTTTCTTTGGGTCGGCCTGATGGCCGGGCTGCTCGCTGGCGTGCCGACGGCGGCGATCCAGCATTTCACCACGACCCCGCTCATCATCCAGGCTGAACTCTACGAGCAGGCGGAGCATTCCGATCATGCGGCCCTGGGCGGCCCTGCCCTCCTTCAAGGCGGCGCCGTCATTCCGGCCGGATATCTTCTTGCCCATGGACCGGCAACGGAGGGTGCGTCCGATGAATGGGCGCCCGATGAGGGGCTGGAGCGGACCTTCTACACGTCAATCGCCACCATTATCACGGCCATCGGCTATGCCTTCATGCTGCTTGCCGCCATGTTCCTTGCGAAAAGCGAGATCACGCCGAGGACCGGGCTGCTGTGGGGCCTGGCCGGATTCGCGGCGGCGGGCCTCGCCCCCAGTCTCGGCCTCAGTCCGGAATTGCCCGGCGCGGCGTCGGCGGGCTTGCTGTCCCGGCAAATCTGGTGGATTACGACGGTTGTCACGACTGCCTGCGGGCTCTGGATGCTGCTGCGGATTTCAACGCCGCTGGCGATCGGGATCGGCGTGGTGCTGATGGTTGTGCCGCATTTCATCGGCGCGCCGCATCCGGAGTTGCTGACCAGCGAGGTGCCCTCCGAACTCGCCGCGCATTTTGCCTCCAGCTCGCTGGTGCTGCATGCCATCATCTGGGCGCTGGCGGGGACCTTTGTCGGGTTCATGTGGCAGCGCGGGGAGACGCCCGCTGAGCAATAGCCCCGTCACGGTCTTTGTCTGCACAGCCTGCGGGCAGGCGGCGCAACCGGACTCGCCGGAAGGGAGCGATGGCCAGCGGCTCTTCTCGGCGCTGAGCGCGGCGGTGGCGCGCTTTCCCGATATCACGATCGCCGACGTCGACTGCCTCGCGGTCTGCGAGACGCCGGTGGTGATCGCCTTTTCCGCGCCGGGCAAATGGTCCTATGTGATTGGCGGCGCCGATCCGGCCCGGGATGCGGGCGATATTCTCGCCGCGGCGACGGCGGTTGCCGCCTCCCCCCACGGGGTTCCGGCGATGAAGGACCGCCCGCCGTTCTTCAAAAAGGGTGTGGTTTCACGGATACCGCCGCTCCCCTCCCGCGCCTAGGCGCGCGCGGGCGATTATTCGAGCATCCGCCGGAGCAGATCGATATCCTCCGCCAGGGCGACATCCTGCTGGCGTAATTCCTCAATCTTGCGCAGCGCATGCATGACGGTGGTATGGTCACGGCCGCCGAATTTCCGGCCGATATCCGGCAGGGAGCGGGAGGTCAGCTGCTTGGCGAGATACATGGCGACCTGGCGCGGCCGGGCGACGGCGCGGGCGCGGCGGGCCGAATGCATGTCGGACATGCGGATATTGAAATGCTCCGCGACCTTTTTCTGGATTTCCTCGATCGTGATCCGCCGGTCATTGGCGCGCAAAAGATCGCGCAGCACTTCCTGCGTGCTTTCCAGCGTCACCGCCCGTCCGACCAGATCGGAATAGGCAAGCACGCGGTTGAGCGCGCCTTCCAGCTCGCGTACATTCGAGGTGATGCGATGGGCGAGGAATTCGAGAATGCGCGGATCGATCTCGATCTTCCCCTGCTCGACCTTCGATTGCAGGATGCCGAGGCGCAGCTCGTAATCGGTCGGGTGAATATCGGCGACCAGCCCCCAGCCGAGGCGGGAGCGCATTCGTTCCTCCATCCCCTCAAGGTCGGTCGGCGAGCGGTCGCCGGAGATGATAATCTGGTGGTTCTGGTCGACCAGCGCGTTGAAGGTGTGGAAGAATTCCTCCTGCGTGCTGTCCTTGCCGGCGATGAACTGCACATCGTCGATCATCAGCACATCGACGGAGCGGAACTGGTCCTTGAAATTCATCGTATCCTTGAAGCGGAGCGCGCGGATAAAGCGGTACATGAATTTTTCCGCCGACAGATAGATGACCCGCTTCGTCGGGCAGTTGGCGGCGATGGCATGGCCGATGGCATGCATCAGATGGGTCTTGCCGAGCCCGACTCCGCCATAGATATAGAGCGGGTTGAAGGGCACGGAATCCTTCGCCTCCGCCACCCGGCGGGCGGCGGCATGGGCCAGCTCGTTCGATTTGCCGACCACGAAATTATCGAAGGTGAAGCGCGGATCAAGCGGCGCCATCAGCGACGCATCCTGCCCCGCCGTTTCGGCGGCGACGGCCCGCGCGCCCTTGAAGGTCTCGGTTATCTCGCCAAGGCCGAAGGTCGGCTTGTGCCCGGCCCCGTTTTTCCGGTCGAGCGGCTTGACGCGGATATCGACGGATTTGACGGAGTCATCGGCGGCGCACCAGAGCTGGCGGATGCGGTTGGCGTAATTGTTGAACACCCAGTCGCGCAAGAATCGCGTCGGCAGCGTCATCGACACCTTTCCGCCATCGATCTTTTCCAGCTCGATATTCTTGAGCCATGAGTTGAAGGTCGCCTCGCCATATTCGGTACGAAGCTTCTCGCGGATTCGTTCCCAATTATCGTTATCTGTCATTACGGACGTCCCTGATCCTGCACCGGCGGTCATCAACCTTGTTTCCATTTCAGTCCCGCGACTTTCCAGCCGCCGACGGTTCCCCGGTGGCCGTCCGCATCGGGCGCGCCCTCGAAACCCTCAAGCACGTTGTAGCTGCGGTTGTAGCCCGCGCGCGTCGCCGCCTCCGCCGCCGCGATCGAGCGCACGCCCGAGCGGCACAGGAAGATCATCGGTGCCGTTTTCTTGGGCTGAATTGCGGAAATCTCGTCGATGAAAGTCTCGTTTCTGGACATATCGGGGAATTTGACCCAGGAGACGGCCTGGACCGTTTTGCCGAGCGGCGATAAGTCTGGCAGGCCCACATAGGCCCATTCTGCTGTCGTTCGGACGTCGATCAGGACGGCGTCGGGATCGCTTGCCAGCAGATCCCATGTCTCCTGAACCGTCATATCCCCGGCGTAGGTGTTGCTGGCGCCGGACATCCCCCCGTTTGTCATCCAAAATTCCTTCACATCAAGTTGCTGGGCATGTCCAGAGATGTCTGGACATTACTGACGAAATCTTCCGGCGGCTCTCCCCCAAGCTCCGCCTCGATTTTACGCTACGCACGACTTTCGCTACTGAACACGCTACCGGATACGACATTTCCCGAGCGGCGGTAATGCCCCTTCATCCACTCAAAAAAATGGGCGATTTAGGTTCGGGTGTCCTCCCTAAGAGGGGGCAGATTATGCCCATCGACCTGCCCCTTGCAAGGGAACGCTTGTGGGATTGTTGAAATTTATTTTACCAATTGATGGAACAAATTCTTGACCTACAAGATGTAGTGAGCGCTTCCACAGCATCCAAGTTAACTGGTAAAAGCCAACGCGAAATCCACATCGGGGACACGCCTATAAGGCGCAAAATCCACAAAAAAAACCGCGGCCCGTTTTCCGGGTCGCGGTTTGATTCTTGCCTGATTCTTTTGTTACGCGGAAAGGGCCTTTACCTTCGCGTTCAGGCGGGAAATCTTGCGGGAAGCCGTGTTCTTTTTGTACACGCCTTTGACCACGCCCCGGTCCAGTTCAGCCTGGGCCAGCCGAAGGGCTTCGTTCGCCTTTGCCTGATCCCCTTCCGCAACGGCCATGTCCACCTTTTTCACGAAGGTGCGGATGCGGCTGCGGCGAGCCCGGTTGCGTTCGGTCCGGACGTCTGTCTGCCGGATGCGTTTCAATGCAGATTTATGATGCGCCATGACAATCCTGTCTTTTAGCTTCGAAATTCGGAAGCCGGGTTATAACCAGCGGAAAATACGCCGTCAACAGAAGAATATGCATTCTCGGCCGGAATCCGCAAAAAACGGCCTATCCGGCCCGGACGGCGCGTATTTTCCCCCGGAATCGCGGTCGATTACCGGTTCTTGAAGTTCGGCGAGCGCTTTTCAGCGAAGGCGGACATGCCCTCTTTCTGGTCCTCCGTCGAGAAAGTCGAATGAAAGACCCGCCGCTCGAACATGATTCCCTCCCTGAGGGTCGTCTCATAGGCCTTGTTGACGCTCTCCTTGCACATCATGACGATCGGCTGCGACAGCTTGGCGATTTCGCCCGCGACCTTGACGGCTTCATCCATCAGGTCGCCGAGCGGGACGATCCGGCTGACGAGGCCGGCGCGCTCCGCCTCCTCGGCGCCCATCATCCGGCCGGTGAGGCACATCTCCATCGCCTTCGACTTGCCGACGGCGCGGGTCAGGCGCTGGGTGCCGCCAAGGCCCGGAATGGTGCCGAGCTTGATTTCCGGCTGACCGAACTGGGCATTGTCGGCGGCGAGGATAAAGTCGCACATCATCGCGATCTCGCAGCCGCCGCCAAGGGCGTATCCGGCAACCGCCGCGATGACGGGCTTGCGGAAGGTGGCAAGCCGCTCCGATTCATTGCACAGGAAATTGTTCTTGTAGACATCCATATAGGTCTTGGGCTGCATCTCGAGGATGTCGGCCCCGGCGGCAAAAGCCTTGTCGGACCCGGTCAGGACGACGGCGCCGATTGCCTCATCCGCCTCGAACTTGTCGAGGGCGTCGGCAAGCTCGATGAAAAGCTCGGCGCAGAGGGCGTTCAGCGCCTTCGGCCGGTCCAGGCGGATAATGCCGACGGCGCCTTTTGTATCGATGACAATATTATTATAGGCCATGGGGAATTCCTGTTGTTCATGGGATGTGTAATTTGCGCCCATTATGTTCAAGCCGGGCGCGTTGTCCAGTCAAAGCTTGGGGATCTAGCGCTGGCATTTCGGGCAGTAAAAGGTTGAGCGGCCCGACTGGGTGATTCGCCGGATCGTGCCGCCGCAGCCGTCCTTCGCGCAGGCGCCGCCTTCCTTGTCATAGACGAGAAAGCGATGCTGGAAATAGCCGAGTTCCCCCGTCGTATGGCTGTAGTTGCGCAACGTGGAGCCGCCGGAGAGGATCGCCTCCTCCAGCACCGTGCGGATGGCCGCGGCGAGAAGGTCGGCCCGCCGCCCCGTCACGTTTTCCGCACGGCGCCTCGGTGAGATACCGCTCCGGTGCAGCGCCTCGCAGGCATAGATATTGCCGACCCCGGCCACCACCGTCTGATCGAGAAGCGCGGCCTTGATCGGGGATTTCCGCCCGCGAAGCCGGTCGGCGAGCACGGGCCCGCTGAATTCATTGCCGAGCGGTTCGGGCCCGATCCCGGCAAGCTGCGGATGGCTGTCCAGCAGATCGCCGCTTGTGAGCAGCATGAAGCCGAACCGGCGCGGATCGTGATAGCGCACCCGCAGGCCCCGCTCGGTTTCGAAAATCACATGATCATGCTTGTCGAGCGGGCTTTGCGGGTCGGGCGCGGGCTCGATGCGGAAACTTCCCGACATGCCGAGATGGCCGATCATCACCGTCCCGCCCTCGAGGCTCATCAGGATATATTTCGCGCGCCGGCGGATCGCCTCGATCCTGCGGCCGGTTAGCGCCGCCGCGAATCCGTCGGCAAACGGAAAGCGCAGGTTTTCCCGCCGCAAGGTCACGGCGGTGAAGCGGTCGCCGATCAGCGCATCGGCAAGTCCTCGGCAGACGGTTTCGACTTCGGGCAGTTCAGGCATGGCGCGACAGTAGCCTTATTTTACCCCTTGCGCTATGCTCTTGTTTCGCCCAAACAGGGGCGGTGATTTCAACGGGCGGACGGATTGCGCTATGACGGCATCGGACAATTCATCGGACAGCACACATTTCGGCTTTCGCGAAGTCCCGAAGGACGAGAAAGCGGGCCTCGTGCGCGGTGTTTTCGACAGCGTCGCGGAAAATTACGACCTGATGAACGACCTGATGAGCGGCGGCGTCCATCGTTTGTGGAAATCGGCGATGATCGACTGGCTGATGCCGCGAAAGGGCCAGCATCTGCTGGATGTGGCGGGCGGCACCGGCGATATCGCCTTTCGCTTTCTCGATGCGGTGGAGGGCGACGGACGGGTGACCGTCCTTGACATTAACCATGCGATGCTGAGCGTCGGGCAGGACCGCGCGATTGATCAGGGGCGGTTGACCGGTCTCGACTGGGTGAACGGCGATGCGCAGTCCCTCCCCCTTCCCGACAAATCGGTCGATGCCTATACCATCGCCTTCGGCATTCGCAACGTGACCGACATTCCGAAGGCACTCCGGGAAGCGTATCGCGTGCTGAAGCCCGGCGGGCGCTTTCTCTGTCTCGAATTCAGCAAGGTCGAGGCCCCGGCCCTCAAGGAATTTTATGATTTCTATTCCTTCAAGCTGCTGCCGGAGATCGGCGGCCTTGTCGCCAAGGACAAGCCCTCCTATCAGTATCTGGTGGAAAGCATCCGCCTGTTTCCGGATGCCGACCGCTTCGCCGAGATGCTGCGCGAGGCGGGATTCGGACAGGTCAAGTATCGCCGTCTTTCGGGCGGCATCGCGGCATTGCATTCGGCCTGGCGGCTCTGAGTAGGAGCGGAACTTCGTGATCAGGACATTCAAAAATTCCCTGCGGCTGCTCTTCGTTGCCCGGACGATGGCGCGTCATGATGCCCTCTTCTTCCTGGATAAACTGGAACGCCTGCCCTTCTATCTCGTGGCGCTTCGCAAGATCATGCCGCTGTTCGCCCTGGGCGCGACCCGCAGCAAGGATCTTCGCGACGGGGAACGGCTCGCCAATGCCTTGCAGGAGCTGGGCCCGAGTTTTATCAAGCTCGGCCAGGCGCTCTCCGTGCGCGCCGACCTGATCGGCGAGGATATGGTGCTCGATCTCGGCAATCTGCGGGACCGCCTGCCGCCCTTCCCCTTCGACAAGGCCCGCGAAACCATCGAATATGAACTCCAGACCCCGCTTGAGGAGTTGTTCGCCGAGTTCAATCCCGCGCCGGTCGCCGCCGCCTCCATCGCCCAGGTGCATTTCGCGAAAGTGCGCGAAACGGTCCCTGCCCCGACGGACGAGGATCCAGATGCGACGGAGGAAATTCTCCGCGATGTCGCCGTCAAGATCCTCCGCCCGGGGATCGAGGAGGCGTTCGAGCAGGATTTGCGGCTCTTCTTCTGGCTTGCCGGGCTCGTCGAACGCTATCAGCCGCATTTCCGCCGCCTCCGGCTGACGAAAATCGTCGAAACCATGGCCGATTCCGTCGAGCTGGAGATGGATTTGCGCCTTGAGGCGGCGGCGGCCTCCGAAATGGCCGAAAATTTCGCCGAAGATCCCGAATTCGATGTGCCGGAAATCGACTGGCAGCGGACGGCCAAGCGGGTGATGACGCAAAGCCGGATCGAGGGGATCAGCATCTCCAAGAAGGACGAGCTGGTCGCCGCCGGGCATGACCTGAACGCGCTTGCCGACAATGTCATCCGGGTTTTCCTCCATCAGGTGCTGCGCGACGGCTTTTTCCATGCGGACATGCATCACGGCAACCTGTTCGTGACGGCGGACGGGCGTCTTGTCGCCGTCGATTTCGGCATCATGGGCCGGATGAGCCGGGAGACGCGGCTGTTCATGGCGGAAATGCTGCATGCCTTCCTCACCCGCGATTACCTGCGGGCGGCGGAGGTGCATTTCGAGGCCGGCTATGTGCCGCCGCACAAGTCCCTCGCGAGCTTTGCGCAGGCCTGCCGCTCCATCGGTGAGCCCATCCTCGGGCGGCCGGTCAGTGAAATCTCCATCGCCCGGCTGCTGGTGCAGCTGTTCCAGATCACCGAAACCTTCGAGATGGAGACGCAGCCGCAGCTCCTGCTCCTGCAGAAAACGATGGTGACCGCCGAGGGCGTCGCCCAAAGCCTCAATGCGGAGATCAATTTCTGGGAATCGGCGGAACCGACCGTCGCCCACTGGATGCGCGAGAATATGGGCATCGAGGCGCAGGCCGCCGATATCGTGAAAGACGGCATCGCCCTGCTGCGCAAAATACCCGCCATCGTGACCAAGGCCGATGACCTGCTGACGGAGCTGGAGGCGCGGGAAAAGGCGCTCGATCAGGCCGCCGATGCCGGGGAAACCGCGGCGGCGGAGCGTCGCAATCGCGCCGGTTACCTTGTCGCCGGCGTCGTCCTTGGCGCCCTCGCCGCCTGGATACTGCTGCTCGCCGCGTAAGGCGCCGCGGCAGATTAATTCCCGACCCGGTCAAGAATTAGCTTGCCTGACGCCTGCGGAATATTTATTTTTTACAGAAAAGATCAGTAAAATATGGGGAATGCTTCATTTTGGGCGCAAATAGCATGAATAAGTCTGTACTGCTGATCATTGGCGGCGGGATCGCGGCGTTCAAGTCGCTGGAGCTGATCCGCCTGCTCTCCAAACAGGGCATTCGCAGCCGCGCCATCCTGACGGCGGCGGCCAAGGAATTCGTAACCCCCCTTTCCGTTGCCTCGCTCACCGGCGAGAAGGTCTATGATGATTTGTTTTCCCTGACGGACGAGGCCGAAATGGGCCATATCCAGCTCTCGCGCAGCGCCGATCTTCTCGTTGTCGCCCCGGCGACGGCGGATCTGATGGCGAAAATGGCGACGGGACAGGCGAATGATCTTGCCACGACTGCCCTGCTCGCGACCGACAAGCCGGTGTTGATCGCCCCGGCGATGAATGTCCGCATGTGGCAGCATCCGGCGACGCAGCGCAACCTGCGGACCCTGACGGCGGACGGGATCATGACCATCGGCCCGGATGAGGGCGACATGGCCTGCGGGGAATACGGGCCGGGCCGGATGTCCGAACCGGAGGCGATTTGCGCCGCCATCACCGATTTTTTTCAGCATAGCGCCGAAAAGCCCCTCCGGGGGCGGAAAATGCTCGTGACCGCCGGCCCGACCCATGAGCCCATCGACCCGGTCCGCTATATCGCCAACCGGTCGTCGGGCAAGCAGGGCTATGCGATTGCCGCGGCGCTCGCCGATCTCGGGGCGGAGGTGGTGCTTGTCTCCGGCCCGACCCGCCTTGACTCCCCGCGCGGCGTGACCCGGCAGAATGTTGAATCCGCAAACGACATGCTGGCGGCCTGCGAAGCCGCGCTTCCCGTCGATGCGGCGATTTTCGCGGCCGCCGTCGCCGACTGGCGGGTGGCCAGCGAGGCGGACCAGAAGATCAAGAAGAAAGAAGGCCGGCTCCCCAGCCTGTCGCTTGCCGAAAATCCCGATATCCTGGCAACGGTCAGCGCATTGACGCAGGGCCGTCCCGCGCTGGTGGTCGGCTTCGCGGCGGAGACCGAGGCGATCATCGAGAACGGCAAGGCGAAGCTTGCCCGCAAGGGCTGCGACTGGATCGTCGCCAACGATGTCGGGACCGGAACCGGCACCTTCGGCGGTGACGAGAACCATGTGTTCCTGCTGACCCGCGAGGGGGTCGAGGATTGGCCGAAGCAGAGCAAGGACGCTGTTGCGCGCGACCTCGCGGCCCGAATAACGACGTTTTTTCAAGGTGTTGATGTATGACTGACGTAACAATCTCGATCACCCGCCTGCCCCATGGCGAAAGCCTGCCGCTCCCATCCTACGAGACAGCGGACAGTGCCGGCATGGATATCCGCGCCGCCGTCGAGGCACCCGTCGAAATTCCGCCGGGCGGCCGGGCGCTGATCCCGACGGGCTTCAAGATGGCGCTGCCGACCGGGTTCGAGGCGCAGGTCCGCCCGCGCTCCGGCCTTGCGCTGAAAAAGGGCATTACGCTGCCCAACAGCCCGGGCACCATCGATGCCGATTACCGCGGCGAGGTCGGGATCATCCTCCTGAATACGGGGGAGGAAACCTTTGTCATCGGGCGCGGCGACCGGATCGCGCAGTTGGTGATCGCGCCGGTATTGCAGGCGTCCTGGCGCGAAGTCGCCAGCCTTGACGAGACGGCGCGCGGCGAGGGCGGCTTCGGCTCCACCGGCGTTGCGGAAAAGGCGGGCTGACCATGCTGCATCTGCCGAAAAAAATGCTCTATGCGCTGGAGGCGGTGGTCGATATCGCCTTCAACGCCCGTCCCGACCCGGTGCAATCGAAGGAAATCACCAAACGGCAGGGGATTCCGCTGCGCTATCTCGAGCAGGTGATGCAACAGCTCGTGCATGGCGGCATCCTGAAAGGCGTGCGCGGCCCGCGCGGCGGCTACCGGCTCGCGCGGGAGCGGCGGCGGATCACGGCGGGCGATGTCATCCGGGTGATCAGCGCCGCGGAAGCGGAGGAGGAGGCGCAGATTTTCACCTCCGAGATCGGGCAGAAGGTCGTCGGCCCGCTCTGGAACGATGCCCAGGCCAGCCTGCTCGCGGAGCTTGACAGCGTAACGCTTGAGGATCTCTGTCAGCGGGCCATGAAAAAGGGCCGGGTGGAGGCGCCCAGCGACGGCTCGCATTTCGAAATATAGGTTAAAAAACAAGACGTTGAGAAGATAAATGAAAAATGATCCCCCGCGCGGAAAAATCTATGACTCGATCGTTGACACCATTGGCGCAACGCCTCTCGTGCGGGCGCGCCGCATCGCCGCCGACCTGCCGGCGAAGGTGAATATCCTCCTCAAGCTGGAGTTTTTCAATCCCCTCGCCTCGGTCAAGGACCGCATCGCCGCCGCCATGATCGAGGCGATGGAAGAGGCGGGCCTGATCAAGGAAAATACGGCGATTATCGAGCCGACGTCGGGCAATACCGGGATCGGCCTCGCCTTCGTCTGCGCGGCGAAGGGATATCACCTGACGCTGGTCATGCCCGAGAGCATGTCGATTGAGCGGCGCAAGATGCTGAAGCTGCTCGGCGCCAATCTCGAGCTGACCGACGCGGCCAAGGGCATGGACGGCGCGATCGCCCGGGCGGAAGAGCTGAAGAAGCAGATCGGCGATGCCGTCATCCCGCAGCAGTTTGAAAATCCCGCCAATCCGGCCATTCACCGGGTCACCACCGCCGAGGAAATCTGGGAAGATACGCAGGGCAAGGTCGATGTGGTCGTCATGGGGGTCGGGACGGGCGGAACCCTGACCGGGGTCGGCGGCTTCCTGAAGGCGAAAAACCCGGGGGTCCGCATCGTCGCGGTGGAACCGGAGGACAGCCCCGTCCTGTCCGGCGGGCAGCCGGGGCCGCATAAGATCCAGGGCATCGGTGCCGGATTTTCGCCGAAAAACCTCGATGAAAGCCTGATCGACGAAATTCTGACCATCGGCAACGAGACCGCCTTTGAAACCGCCCGCGAGGTGGCGCGGCTCGAGGGCATTCCCGTCGGCATTTCCTCCGGCGCGGCGGTTGCGGCGGCGCTGGAAATCGCCGAGCGCAAGGAAATGGAGGGCAAGACCATCGTCGTCGTCATCCCGTCCTTCGCCGAGAGGTATCTCACGACCGCGCTGTTCGACGGTCTGTGACGCCATGGCGCTCAGCGATGACCAGCTCGACCGCTACGCCCGCCATATCATCCTGCGCGAGATCGGTGGCGCGGGTCAGCAGAAGCTTCTCAGATCGAAAATCCTGATCGTCGGGGCAGGGGGGCTGGGCTCGCCGCTCGCGCTCTATCTTGCGGCGGCGGGGGTCGGCACCCTCGGGATCATCGATGACGATGCGGTGGATCTCTCCAATCTGCAGCGGCAGATCGCCCATGGCACGGCGGATATCGGCGCATCGAAGGTGGAAAGCGCGGCCCAGTCCATCGCCCGCCTCAATCCGGACGTGACGGTGATCGCGCATAAGGAACGGCTGACGGCGGACAACGCCGCGCGGATCATCGCGGGCTATGACCTGGTAACGGACGGGACCGATAATTCCGAAACCCGCTTCCTGCTCAATGATGCCTGCTATTTCGGCAAAAAACCCCTGGTTTCCGGGGCGATTTTGCAGTTCGACGGGCAGATCACCACCTTCAAGGCCTATGAGGAGGGCGCGAATCCCTGTTATCGCTGCCTGTTTCCGGCGCCGCCGCCGCCCGATGTGGCGCAGACCTGCGGGGAGGCGGGGGTCCTCGGCGCGCTCGCCGGTGTGGTCGGATCGATCCAGGCGGTGGAGGCGGTAAAAGAACTGCTCGGCATCGGGGAGGGGCTCTCGGGCCGCCTCCTGCTGTACGACGCATTGGCCGCCGAATTCCGAAAGATCAAGGTTCCCCGCGATCCAAACTGCCCGCTCTGCGGCAACAGCCCGTCGATCACCGGGTTATCGTAGCCTTACATGAAATAGGCGGCGGCGAGGGTGAGCGACAGGGGCAGGGTGATCATGGAGATTATGGTCTGGATGGTAATGATTCCGGCCATCACTTCCGCATCCGCGCCAAGTAGCTTTGCCAGCGCATAGCCGGAACTGGCCGTCGGAATCGTGCCGTAGATGATCAGGATCATCGCCGCAACCCCCTCCATCCCCGTGGCGATGGCCGCGCCGGCGATGACCAGCGGGAACAGCACGAGTTTCAGAACCGTAGAGATCAGGACATAGGTCGCGCCGGTATGGATCGCCTTGATCTTCAGGCCGGCGCCGACGCACAGGAGGGCGAAGGGCAGGGCGGCCTTTGCGAGAAGCCCGGCAAAATTGCTGATGACGGGCAGGGGGCCGATCCCGGAAAAATTGAGAAAGGCGCCGATGGCAATGGCGATCAGCAGCGGATTACGGGCGATTTCCCCAATCAGCCGCCGCTTGAGCGAGTGGCTGCCGGTCCGGCCCTGATAGGTAACCAGAACGGTCACGCAAAACAGATTGGTCGGTGGCACAAGGACGGCGGTGGCGACGGCGGCAAGCAAAAGCCCCTCCGGCCCGAACAGATAGTCGGCAACCGCAAAGGCGATGAAGGTGTTGTGCCGCGCCGCGCCCTGAAACACCGCGCCGCCGATGCGGCGGTCAATACGGAATATCCGGACGATCAGCAGCGACGCAAGGCCGGTCACCGCAAGACCACCCAGCAGCGCAAGGGCGTAGCTGCCCACGAGGTCATCGCTGAACGGCGCGGTCGTTGTATTGTAGAATAACAGGGCCGGGAACAGCACCCAATAGACCATCCGGTCCGCGTGATGCCAGAAATCGCCGCCGGGAAACCCGTTCCGGCGCAGCAGGTTGCCAAGAACAAGCAACAGGAATATCGGCAGCACGGAAAGCGATATCGCCCACATGTCGTTTTTGTCCCCTGTTTATTTTCAGGCTTCGGTTCTCCGCCGGCCCGCTGTGTGGTCGATCGTCCGCCGGTCCGCCGGCGGAATACTGTCGGTTTTAGTGCTTGCCCGCTTTCGGTATGACGAAGGCCTTCTCGCCCGCGTCGAAAAGCGCCGGGTTCGGATGATATCCGGGGCCGACGGTGAGCGCAACACCGGGAAGGTCGGACTGGTCCATGCTGGACTTGAATTCTTTGGAATAAGCGGCGAGCGTCTCCCCGGTTCCCGGTTCCTTCAGGCTGACGGAGACCTTGTAGGGGCGGTCCTTGACGACACCCTGAACGCCGGGCGTGCGGAACATATATTGCAGCTGCGACGGCTTGGCGAGGGCCGTGACGATGATCGGGTCCCCGCCGGCCGGGTCTTCGAATTCCGCAATGATTTCAGTGCCTTCCGGTATCTCGCGGCGGGGTTTCACGACGAATCCGTAGAACGCCTCGCCGATGCGGTAGTTGAAGATGAAGCCGCCGCCGGTGAACTCGAGATAGGGCGTGCCGGGATCGTCGCCGCATCCTGCCAGCAGCATCCCCGCCATCAGCAACACCGCCGCCCTGATCTTCATTGCGAAATTCTCCCTGCGTCGCGATGCAATTATGATACGCTTCACGCCTGGTCCTGTCCATCATCCGAAGGAGCCGTCCCGGCCTGTCCATGCTTTACGTTTTTCAGCAGCTGTTGAATGCGGTGCAGGTAACGGCAATCTATGCGTTGCTGTCGGCGGCTTTTGTGCTGTTTTACGGCGTGACGAATCGCATCAACCTCGCCTTCGGCGCTATTGCCATGTGGGCGGCCTATGTCACGATCATGATGATCTCGCTGCTGGAAGGGGTGACCTTCTGGCCGCTGCTGGCGGTGGTTCTCGCCGGCGTCGTGATTGCCCTTGCCAATACGACGCTTCTCGGGTTCTCGCTGCATCATCTCGTGCTCCGGCGGCTTGTCGCCCGGCCCGCGCAGGCCATGCTGATCGCGACCATCGCGATTGCCATCACGCTGGAGGAGACCATGCGGCTGATCAACAACTCCCGGGAACTCTGGCTCCGCCCGATCTTCGCCGACCCGGTTTCGCTCGCCGGGGCCGGAGAGTTCCCGATCCAGATAACGGCGCTGCAGATCGTGGCGGTCGCTGTCGCGTTCGCCGTTGTCGTCATGCTTATCCTGTTGATGAAGCGGCACCGCTTCGGCGTTTACTGGCGGGCCTGCGCGGAGGATCTGCATATGGCGGCGCTCTGCGGCGCGAATATCCCGCTAATCCTCGCGGCCTCCTTCGTGCTGGCGAGCCTTGCCGCCGCGCTTGGCGGATCGCTGATCGCGCTGCTCTACGGGAGCGCGAGTTTCGTGATGGGCACGGTGATCGGCCTGAAAACCATGTTTATCGCGGTGATCGGCGGGCTTCGCTCGCTCACCGGGGCGCTGATCGCCTCCGCCGCGCTCGCCCTGTTCGAGACCTTCTGGTCCGCCTATCTCGATCTTGCCTATCGCGACGTCGCGGCCTTCTGCGCGTTGACGCTGGTACTGGTGCTGAAGCCGGAAGGATTGCGGGCGCGGTAATAAAAAACCCGGCCGATGGGGCCGGGTTTCATGGGGTGGTCGGGAGGCTGCGCGTCAGGCGATTTTCGGCGCCGACTGCAACACATCATCCTCGACATAATCGGTGAACTGCTCGAAATTCTCGATAAAGCGGGAGACGAGGTCTTTCGCCTTCGCGTCATAGGCCGCCTTGTCCGCCCAGGTATTGCGCGGGTTGAGAATATCGGAGGGCACGCCCGGGCAGGAGGTCGGCATGGCGAGACCGAAGAAGGGGTCCTTCTCGGTTTCCACCGCGGCCAGCGTCCCGTCGAGCGCGGCATTGACAAGCGCGCGGGTATGGGCGATCGGCATGCGGTGGCCGGTGCCGTAGACGCCGCCGGTCCAGCCGGTGTTGACCAGCCAGCAATTCACTCCATGTTTGGCGATCTTTTCGCCGAGAAGCTTGGCGTAGACCGCCGGATGCCGCGGCATGAACGGCGCGCCGAAGCAGGTGGAGAAGGTCGCCTGCGGCTCGTTGCCAAGGCCCTTTTCCGTGCCGGCCAGCTTCGCGGTATAGCCCGACAGGAAGTGGTACATCGCCTGTTCCGGCGTCAGCTTCGAGATCGGGGGCAGCACGCCGAAGGCGTCCGCCGTCAGCATCACCACATTGGTCGGATTGCCGGCAACGCCGGTATCGGAGGCGTTGGGGATAAAGTCGATCGGGTAGGAGGCGCGGGTATTTTCCGTATAGCGGTTGTCGTCGAGGTCGAGCTCGCCGGTCGCCGGGTCCATCACCACATTTTCAAGCACCGTGCCGAAGCGGCGCGTCGTCTCGAAGATTTCCGGCTCCGCTTCCCTGGAGAGCTTGATCACCTTGGCGTAGCAGCCGCCTTCGAAGTTGAAGACGCCGTCATCGGACCAGCCATGCTCGTCATCGCCGATCAGCATCTTGCTGGCGTCGGCGGACAAAGTGGTCTTGCCGGTGCCGGACAGGCCGAAGAAGACACTGGAGTTCCCTTCGTCGCTGACATTGACGGAGCAATGCATCGGCAGCACGTCTTTTGCCGGAAGCAGGTAGTTGAGAATGGAGAAAACCGATTTCTTGATTTCACCGGCATAGGAGGTGCCGCCGATAATCACCAGCTTTTTCGCGAAATCCGCGAGGACGAACACTTCCGAGCGGGTGCCGTCAACGGCGGGGTCCGCCTCGAAGGAGGGAACCTGCAACACCGTGAATTCCGGCTTGAAATTCGCCAGCTCACTGGCCTTTGGCTGTATAAACATGTTGCGGGCAAAGAGATTGTGCCAGGCGCATTCGGTGATGATCCGGACGGGCAGGCGGTGCGCCGCATCGGCGCCGGCGTAGCAATCCTGAACAAAAACGTCCTTCCCGGCGAGATAGTCGCACATTTTCTGGTGCAGGGCGGCGAACTTGTCCGCCTGGATCGGTTTGTTGACCTTGCCCCACCAGATATCCTTCTGGCTGCTCGGCTCCTCGACGATGAATTTGTCATTGGCGGAGCGGCCGGTATGCTGGCCGGTCAGGGCGACGAGAGGCCCGCCAGCGGCAAGAGAAGCCTCTCCGCGGGTGAGGGCTTCCTGATAAAGGGCTGGCGTTGACAGATTCCAGTATGCCTTGCCGACATTTCCAAGACCATTCGTCTCAAGCCCATAATTGCTCTTATGGGGTCCTAACTGCTCCACATTCATTCTCCAGTGCTGTATAAAGAGGGCCCGTTTTCAGGCGTTTCGTTACAGAATATGTTGCTTGATATACCGGCGCAACATAACTATCACCAAAAAACTGACTCCCGATCCCGCTTTTTTCGCGGCTGTTACAAATTTCCCTTAGATTTATGCTACTTAATACCCAACAGTTAAAAATATTGTTAATTTCTTTCGTTATTCAGCATCCTGACAAGGCTTTTCCGGACGTCGCCCGGGGTTGCGACCGGCGCGTCGAAAAGAATCCGCCGGTAGCGCCAGCCGCTGCGCAGATCGATGCCGTCGCGGTCAACGCCGCACATTTCAAAGGCTCCGTCCGGTTCCGGCCCGGCGGCGGCAGCCAGCGTCTGCACGGCATCCGCATGATCCCTGTTCATATGCTCGATAATGTCGCTCTCGACGTCGATATCGGCCGGAAAACCGGGGTCGAGAAGGAAATCACGCGCGTCAACCCAGTGAATGTCGCCGAATCCGGCAACCAGATGCGCGCGCGCGACCTCCATCCGGTATAAATTGAAATCGCGAAAGCCGGCGAAATCGCGGGCCGAGGGATAGCGGTTGACGTAGCGCGCCATCAGGCCGCTGTCCTCGACCTTGCGCAGCGATCCTTCAAGGGAGATGCGCGGCAGGGTCAGCGGGTCGCGATCCGCCGGATCCTCCGCGATCAGCAGCGAGACAGCCGGGCCTGCCGCGATGTTCTTGCTGTGGACGGCGAGATCGGAAAGCAGCAGCAGCGGCCGCGCCTGCGGGTCCGTCGCCATCAGCACCAGCGACGCATAGGGCTGCGCGCCGGTCGGCATGGCGGTGGCCAGCGACGCGGTGGTCGCCGTCCGGAGCAGTTTTCGCACCGTTGCCGCGCGGGCATCTGTTGTTGCCGAATCCATCATGCGTCTGTTTTGCGGAATTCGCCGCGAAATGCAAAAGGTATTTTTTCTCCCCGTGGAATAAAATCGGCGGAGAACAAGGTTTTTTGATGGCGGCGGCCCGCTATTTTCGGCTTGGACATTCTCTTGCCTTATTTTGACGAAATGTAGATGGCAATTACCGGCGACAGATCATAGAATAAGGTGATGACATGACTCTGGGGACTGACATGGCCACGAAAGTAGCCCTGGTCGATGACGACCAGAATATCCTGACCACCGTTTCAATCCTTCTCGAAAGCGAAGGGTTCGAGGTGGATAAATATTCCGACGGGGAAGAGGCGCTGAAGGGCCTCGCCGACAGCCCGCCGGATCTCGCCGTGCTGGACATCAAGATGCCGCGCATGGACGGGATGGAGCTGCTCAACCGGTTGCGCCGCACCAGCAGCCTGCCGGTGATCTTCCTGACCTCCAAGGATGACGAGATCGACGAATTCCTCGGCCTCAAGATGGGCGCCGACGATTATATCCGCAAACCCTTCTCGCAGCGCCTGCTGGTCGAACGGATCCGCACGGTCCTGCGGCGTCACGGCGCCGGCAAGGAAAGCCCGGGCGAAGGCGAGGAAGATATCCTGCTGCGCGGCAAGCTGAAACTCGACAGCGTGCGCCATGCCTGTTTCTGGGACGGCAAGGAAGTGACCCTGACGGTGACCGAGTTCATGCTGCTGCATGCGCTGGCGCTGCGCCCGGGTCATGTAAAAAGCCGCGATCAGCTCATGGACGCGGCCTATGATGACAATATATATGTGGATGATCGGACAATCGACAGCCATATCAAGCGGCTGCGCAAGAAGATCAAGGCAACGGACCCCGACTTTTCCGCCATCGAAACATTGTATGGCGTCGGATATCGGTTCAAGGAAAAATAACACGGGAACGGTTCTGACTGTATGACTGCAGACGCCAAGCCCTATGTGGGAAAATCGGTTCCTGACAGAAAAGCGGAAAAGCGTGAGAAGGAACAGAAGGTGCGGCGCGGCCCCTTCTCGTCCCTCGGTCGCCGGATCATGGCGATCAACCTTTTTTCCGTTATTTTTCTGGCGGGCGGAATTCTATACCTCGACCAGTTCCGTGACGGGCTGATCGAGGCGCGGTTTCAGGCGCTCACGACAAACGGGCGGATGATTGCCGGTGCGCTGGGCGAGGCGGCGCTTCAGGAAGTCTCCCTCGACGGTCAGGTGCAGTATCTGACGCTCGATTCCCTGCCGATCAAGCGGGTGCTCCGGCGCCTGTCCATCATTACCAACACCCCGGCGCTTCTCTTTGATCGCGAGGGGGTGCTGATTGCCGACAGCCGCCGGCTGATTTCCGCGGGCCGCAATATCGTCTCCGAGGAGCTGCCGCCGCCGGAGGTCAAAAGCCCCGTGCGTCTCTTCTTCGAGGAACTCTATGACGGCTGGGAAAAGCTGTTTCCGACGAAATATGACTATCCGCTCTTCCCGAGCAATCCGATCCCGAGCGGCGCGGATTTCCAGGAAATCGGCACCGCCATCAATGGCGACAACGGCCGCATGACCCGGCAGACGCAGAAGGGGGAGCTGGTGCTCTCCGTGTCCGTGCCCGTGCAGGGGTTCAAGCATATTCTCGGCGGCCTGCTGCTGACCGAAAGCGGCAGCAGCATCGACGATGCCGTGCGCTCGGCGCAGGTGACGACCCTGATCGTCTTCGCGGTGACGCTGGTGATTACCCTGCTGCTCTCGCTGTTCCTTGCCCGCACCATCGCCTCGCCGATCCATGTGCTGGCCGAGGCGGCGGACAAGGTGCGGCGCGGGATCGGGCGGCGCATGGTGATTCCCGACTTTTCCGATCGCAAGGACGAAATCGGCGACCTCTCGGCGTCCTTCCGCGCGATGACGACGGCGCTCTATGACCGGCTGGACGCGATCGAGGCCTTTGCCGCCGACGTGGCGCATGAGCTGAAAAACCCGCTGACCTCCCTCGGCACCGCGGTGCAGGCGTTCGAACGGGTGAAGGATGAGGAAACGCGCGAGAAACTCCGCGTGGTGATCGCAAGCGATGTGAAGCGGCTCGACCGGCTGATCACCGATATCTCGGCCGCCAGCCGCCTCGATGCCGAGCTGTCGCGCGCCGAAGGCGTGCCGGTTGACTTGATCAAGCTGGTCGAAGGCGTGCTGGACGGCTATCGGACGACGCAGATGTTCACCTCTATTTCCTTCGACTTCAAGCGGCCGAGTAAGGACGTGACCGTCAACGGGCTTCCGGGCCGCCTCGGCCAGGTGCTGCGCAATCTCATCGATAACGCCATCTCCTTCTCGCCGGAGACGGGCCGGGTCGTGATCCGGCTGGAAACCCGCGAGAAAACCGTCGAGCTCTCCGTCGAGGATGACGGGCCCGGCATCCCGGAGAACAAGCTTGAAGCCATTTTCAGCCGCTTTTACACCGAACGGCCGAAGGCTGAGGGGTTCGGCCGCCATTCCGGCCTTGGCCTCAGCATTTCGCGGCTGATCGTCGAGGCGCATGGCGGCACCATCACCGCCCGCAACCGGACCGACGACAACGGCACGATATTGGGCGCGCAGTTCCTTATAAAGTTGCCAAGATAGGCACAAGTATCTAGGCTCCGCGCATGATCAGATGTCACGCCAGTTCCGTTGCGATCGAGGGCAGGGGCGTCCTGTTGCGCGGGCCCTCGGGTGCCGGCAAGTCGGACCTTGCGCTCCGGCTCATCGATGGCGGCGGCCAGCTTATTTCCGATGACTATACGGAAATCCATGTCCGGGACGGCGCGGCCTTCCTCTCGGCGCCCGCCGGGATTGCGGGGCGGCTGGAAGTGCGGGGCCTCGGCCTTATGCCGCTTGCCGCCGTTCAGGATATTCCGCTTGCGCTCGTCTTCGATTTGAGGCCCTATGAGACCATCGAACGCATGCCCGATGCCGATGTCGAAACATTTGAAGGAATAGAGGTTCCGCGGCGCGTCCTCGATCCCTTCATGGCGTCGGCGGCGGCCATCGTCCGGCTGGCGCTTCGACAGGATCCGCTGCTCACAGGCTATGAATAACATGGACCCCGATAATCGATCCCCAAATCAGGTTGTTATCGTCTCCGGGCTTTCGGGCGCGGGGAAAAGCACGGCGCTCCGCCAGTTTGAGGATATGGGCTGGGAGGTGGCCGACAACCTGCCGCTGTCGCTGCTGACGCGCATGGTCGATGAGGCGGGCGAGGGCGGCGGCGCCAATCTCGCGATCGGCATCGATTTGCGGACGCGCGGTTTCTCGACCGAGCAGGTGCTGGCGGTGATTGACGAGCTGCGCGAAAAAGGCAATGACCCGGTGCGGCTGCTTTTCATGGATTGCGACGAGGCGGTGTTGCAGCGCCGCTTCACGGAAACCCGGCGGCGCCATCCGCTGGCTGCGGATCGCCCGGTCGGTGACGGAATTCGCCAGGAAAAACAGCGTCTTGCCGGGCTCAAGGATGCGGCGAGCCTCCGGATCGACAGCACCAACCTGTCGCTGCCCGAACTCAAACGCATCCTGACCGGCCATTTCAGCCTGCAACCCTCCTCCCGGCTGTCGGTGACGGTGATGTCCTTCTCCTATATCAATGGCATCCCGAGGGAGGCCGACCTGATGTTCGACGTGCGGTTTTTGCAAAACCCCTTTTATGATAACCGGCTGCGGCCGATGACCGGCCAGGATAGCGACGTCGCGGACTTCATCGCCCGCGATCCGGCCTTTACCGATTTCATGGACCAGGTGGAAAAACTGATCCTGCTGCTGCTGCCGCGCTATGTGGAGGAGGGGAAATCCTATCTCACCATCGCCTTCGGCTGCACCGGCGGGCGGCACCGCTCTGTCTGTGTTGCAGAAAAAATCCATGACCTCGTGGTAAAATCCGGTTATTTTGCAAATTTGGTGCATCGCGATCTGTCCGATGCCAGAACGACGTAAACGTGAGCAAGACGTGCCATTTCAACGGAAGATGAGGGAAATATGATCGGAATGGTATTGGTGACCCACGGCCGGCTGGCGGAAGAATTCGTCAATGCGACGGAGCATGTGGTCGGGCCGCAAACACAGGTTCGCGCCATCTCGATCGGGCCGGACGACGATATGGAGCAGCGGCGCCAGGACATCCTTGCGGCCGTCTCCGATGTCGAGAGCGGCGCCGGCGTGATCATTCTGACCGATATGTTCGGCGGCACGCCGTCGAACCTGGCGATCTCGGTGATGGAGCGGGCGAATGTCGAGGTGATCGCCGGCGTCAACCTGCCGATGCTGATCAAGCTGGCGAGCGTGCGGACCGAGGACAATATGGCGAACGCGGTTGCCGCGGCGCAGGAATCGGGGCGTAAATATATCAATGTTGCCTCCCACCTGCTCGCCGACAAATCGTAACATGCGCCGCGCCAGCTTTTGCCGGGACAGGGCCCGTGATCATGAAGCGTGACCTGGTGATCGGAAATGCCCGGGGCCTGCATGCCCGCGCCGCGGCCAAATTCGTCAAATGCGCCGAGAAATTCGATGCCGACATCCGCGTGACCAAGGGCGAGAGCGAAGTGTCGGGCGCGTCGATCATGGGGCTGATGATGCTCGCCGCCGCCAATGGCACAACCATTTCCGTGACCGTCTCGGGCCCCGAGGCGGCGCCCGCGCTCGACGCCATCACCGAACTGGTCGCCGACAAATTCGGCGAGGAGTGAAATTTCGACAGCATTTGTCGTTATAACGATATAAATATTTCTTTATATGACTATTGCTAAAGCGGGGCAGGATTGCTATACAATCGGCAATCGCGGCCGGCCCGGCTGATCGCAAGGGCGCTCCGCTATGATGAGAAATTGACGCGAAAGAGCAGAAAATGACGAAATTTGAAGACTACAAGGTCGCGGATTTGTCGCTGGCCGACTGGGGACGCAAGGAAATCAAAATTGCGGAAACCGAAATGCCGGGCCTGATGGCGCTGCGCGAGGAATTCGGCGCGAAAAAACCGCTCAAGGGCGCGCGCATTGCCGGCTGTCTGCACATGACCATCCAGACGGCGGTCCTGATCGAGACGCTGACGGCGCTCGGCGCCGAAGTGCGCTGGTCGTCCTGCAACATCTTCTCGACCCAGGATCAGGCGGCGGCGGCGATCGCGGCCGCGGAAATTCCGGTCTTTGCCTGGAAGGGCGAAACCGAGGAAGAGGCGCTCTGGTGCATCATCCAGACGATCGAGGGGCCGAACGGCTGGCGTCCCAACCTCATTCTCGATGACGGCGGCGACCTCACGCAGGTCATGCATGACGAGTATCCCGAACTGATGAAGGATGTTCTGGGCCTGTCCGAGGAAACCACGACCGGCGTCCACCGCCTCTATGAAATGGCGAAGGCGGGCACGCTCAAGGTTCCGGCGATCAACGTCAATGACTCGGTCACCAAATCGAAGTTCGACAATCTCTATGGCTGCCGCGAGAGCCTCGTTGACGGGATCAAGCGGGCAACCGACGTGATGATCGCCGGCAAGGTCGCGGTTGTCTGCGGCTACGGCGACGTCGGCAAGGGTTCCTCCGCCTCGCTCCGGAGCCAGGGCGCCCGCGTCCTGGTCACCGAGATCGACCCGATCTGCGCGCTGCAGGCGGCGATGGAGGGGTATGAGGTCGTCACCCTCGACGACGCGGTGAAACATGGCGACATTTTTGTCACGACCACCGGCAATATCGACGTGATCACCATCGATCACATGCGCGAAATGAAGGACCGGGCGATCGTCTGCAATATCGGCCATTTCGACAGCGAGATCCAGATCAACGCGCTGCGCAACTACCCCTGGCACAATGTCAAGCCGCAGGTCGATGAGGTTGAGTTCCCCGATGGCAAGCGTCTGATCGTTCTCGCCGAAGGCCGCCTGGTCAATCTCGGCTGCGCGACCGGCCACCCGAGCTTCGTGATGAGCGCGTCCTTCACCAACCAGGTGCTGGCGCAGATCGAGCTTTGGGAACGCCATGCGAACTACAAGAACGAGGTTTACGTGCTGCCCAAGCATCTCGACGAGAAAGTGGCGCGGCTGCATCTTGACAAACTCGGTGCGAAACTCACGGAACTGACGCCGGCGCAGGCGAAATATATCAGCGTGCCGCAGGCCGGCCCGTTCAAGCCCGATCACTATCGCTACTAGACATGAGCGGACAAAAATCTCAGGATTGACAGAAATGGCCGGCAGGACTATCCCTCCGGCCATTTTTTTTCTATTCTTTAACAAATTGCGCCGCATACTACGGGTGACACCATAAAAGCGGCCCCATTATGGTGGAATAGTCAGATAATGGCGTTGAGCCGGCAGGGATGATAGAAAATTTAACCTCAACACAGCTGACACTGGTCTGGTTGCTGTCGCTTGCTGTTATCGGTTTGCTGATGGCTGTCTTCGTGATGCGCAAGAAGGCGCTGGCGCTGCTCGCCCAGAATGACCGCGACGGCGAGAGGCTGCAGGCCAGCGAGGAGACGATCGAGGCGCTGAAGGCGGAGCAGGAACGCACCCAGGCGGAAATGATCGCGCTGAAATCCTCCCTCGCCACGGCGCGCGAGGAACGCGACGATTTCATCGAGCTTCTGAACGCCGCGCCGATCCCCATCTGGCGGCGCGACCAGAATTCCACCATCATCTGGCGGAACCGCAAATATGAGGAAATCGTCGGGCTGGAGGAAAATGCCGCCTCGGTCCCCGAACTGGCGCCGAGCCGCGATCCCGACCAGGCGCGCAAGCTGGCGACCAAGGCCCGGGTGACCGGCATGACGCAAAGCGAGACGCGCCGCTATATCGTCGAGGGCGACCGGCTCAGTTTCAAGATCGTCGAAACGCCCCTTGACTATGACAACCAGCTCGCCGGTTTCGCCCTCGATACCACGGCGGAGGCGGAACTGTCGGCGGAGCTCAAGCGCCACATCGACGGCCATGCCGACGTGCTGGAGAATATCGCCACCGCCATCGCCATCTACGGGCCCGATCAGCGGCTCGAATTCTTCAACCAGACCTACGCCAAGCTCTGGCGCATCAGCGATGACTTCCTGTACGGCAAACCGACGATCAGCGAGGTCCTCGACAAGCAGCGGGAGCTTCGCCGGCTTCCCGAACAGGCGGATTTTGCCTCCTACAAGGAAAAACGCCGCGCCCTCTTCACCAATGTCATCGAAATGCGCGAGGAACTGGTGCAGCTCCCCGACGAGACGGTCCTGCGCACCATCATCACGCCGCATCCCTTCGGCGGCCTGCTCTTCCTGTTCGAGGATGTGACGGACAAGGTGGTGCTGGAGCGCGCCCGCAACACCCAGATCGCGGTGCAGCGCGCCACCCTCGACAATCTCTATGAGGGGGTTGCGGTGTTCGGCTCGGATGCGCGGCTCAAGCTGTTCAATGCGGCCTTCTGCGCCATCTGGGATATCGATGAGGACTTCCTCACGGAAGATATCCATATTTCGCAGATCATCGACCGCCATCTGGAAAGAAACAACCTCAACTGGAGCGATGAGCTGCGCGAGAAATATATCGCCAACGTCACCCGCCGGGATGCGGCGAGCGGCCGGCTCGAGAATAACGGCGGGAATATCATCGACTTCAACCGGGTGCCGCTGCCGGACGGCAACGTGCTTTTCACCTATATCGATGTCACCCATGAACTCCGGGCCCAGCGCGCGCTGCGCGAACGCAACGAGGCGTTGGAGGCCGCCGACAAGATGAAGACCGAATTCGTGGCGAGCGTCAGTCATGAGCTCCGCACGCCGCTCAACACCATCATCGGCTTTGCCGAAATTCTGGTGAAGGAGTTTTTCGGCCCGCTCAATCCCAAACAGGCGGAATATGGCCAGGGCATCCTCGACAGCTCCGACCATCTGCTGCTCCTGATCAACGACATCCTCGACATGGCCAATATCCAGGCGGGCCGGATGGAGCTGGAAAAGACGCCCGTCGATCTTGCCGCGACGCTGAACAATGTCGTGACCATGGTGCAGGAGCGGGCGAAGAAACGCCATCTCGAGATCAGGACGGAGATCGACGCGGATCTCGGCGTCGTCGAGGTGGACGAGCGCCGGGTCAAGCAGGTGATCTTCAACCTGTTCAGCAACGCCATCAAATTCACGCCCTCGAAAGGCGAGATCGTGCTGGCCGCGCACCGCACGCCGGACGGCTATGTGATGACCGTCCGCGATAACGGCAAGGGGATTGCCGAGGACCAGATCGAGCAGATTTTCGAGCGCTTCTCCAAGGGCGATACGACGCGGCAGAATGCGGGTGCCGGTCTCGGGCTGTCGCTGGTCAAGAGCTTCGTCGAGCTGCATGGCGGCCGGGTCGAACTGACATCCGAGGAGAATATCGGCACCACCGTTTCCTGTTATCTTCCCGCCTCCGTCGCCGCCGATCCGTTGGCGATGGCGGAAAACTCCTGACGGGCGCCATGGCGCATCCGGCGATATTCCGCTGCCGCGCGGCCTCCCTCGGTGATACCGCGTCGATCGCGGCGCGCCTTGCCGATCTCCTGAAGCCGGGCGATGTTATCGCCCTTGGCGGCACGCTCGGCGCGGGGAAAACCGCCTTTGCCCGGGCCGTGATCCGCCATCTCGCCCGCGAGGAGATCGACGTCCCGAGCCCCACCTACAACCTGCTGCTCACCTATGATTTCGATGACTACTGCCTCTATCATTATGATCTCTACCGGCTCGAAAGCCCGGAGGAGGCGCTGGAACTCGATATCGATGAGGCCTTCGATCGGGGCGTGTCGCTCATCGAATGGCCGGACCGGCTGGGCCGCTATCTGCCCGAAAATCACCTGTTGGTCGAGATCACGGCGGAAAAGGACGGCGCGGAGGCCCGCGTTTTCACCTTCTCCGGCGATGAGCGCTGGCGCGCGCGGCTGCGCCCGCTGATGGAGGTCGGCGATGCGTGAGCGCCTACGCGCCGGTTTCCTGAACGAACACGGGCTCGGCGAGGCGGACCGCCGGCCGCTTGCCGGTGATGCCTCCGCGCGCCGTTATGAGAGACTTTCCGCGGACCGGCCGCTGATCCTGATGGACGCGCCGCCGCCGGAGAATGTCGGCATTTTCGCGGATATCGCCGAGGCGCTGCGGACCCGCGGCTATAGCGCGCCGGAGGTGATCGCCGAGGATCGGGAAAACGGTTTCCTGCTGCTGGAGGATCTTGGCGACGATATCATCGCACGCCTGATCGAGGCTGGCGCGCCGGAAAAAGAGCTCTACCGCCTTGCCGTCGATTTCCTGATCGACCTCGCCGCCGCAAAGCCGCCCGAATTCCTGCCCCACTTCTCCGATGATTATGTGATGGCGCAGAACGTCCTGTTCGTTGATTTTTATCTCGCCGAAAAGCTCGGTCACCCGCTGGAGGCCGAGCCGCGCGCCTTTTACGACGATATCTGGCGCAATCTGCTGCCCCGCATGCGCGCCGGACCGGAGGTCATGCTCCTGCGGGATTTTCATTCGGAAAATCTCCTGTATCTGAAAGACCGGGACGGGGTGAAGGCGCTCGGCCTTCTTGATTTCCAGGATGCGCTGAAGGGGCCGCCCGCCTATGATCTCGTCTCCCTGCTCCAGGATGCCCGCCGCGACGTCACCGAGCCGATGGCGGCGGAGCTGGTCTATCACTATCTCGACAATACGGGGATCGAGGAGGCGGCGTTTCGCGAATCCTACGCCATCCTCGGCGCCCACAGGGCGCTCCGCATTCTGGGGATTTTCACCCGCCTCGCCAAAGTCGACGGCAAGACGCGATATCTTGACATGATCCCGCGCATGCAGAAGCATCTTGCGGCCAATCTGGCGCATCCGGGCCTTGCGGGGCTGCAGAACTGGCTCGCGCTCACCATCGGGGAGGGGAAATCGTGACGGGACTGCCGGATATCTCTGACATGCGGGCGATGATCCTCGCCGCCGGGCTCGGCACCCGGCTCCGCCCGATCACCGACGTCACACCGAAGCCTTTGGTCAAGGTCGCCGGGCGCGCCCTCATCGATTACTGCTTCGATCTTCTCGCCGCCGCCGGAATCCGGCGGGTGGTTGTCAACAAACATCATCTGGCGGCGCAGATTTCGGATTATCTGGCGGGCGTTGCCGGCTTCGATATCGCAATTTCCGACGAGACCGCGGCCCTGCTCGAGACCGGGGGAGGGGTCAGGAAGGCGCTGCCTCTCTTGGGCGATGCGCCCTTTTTTGTCCTCAATTCCGATGTCATTGTCCGCGATCGCGCCGCGAGTTCCCTGCGCCAGATGTATGAACGCTGGGACAGCGCGGAGATGGACGCCCTCCTGCTCCTGCATCCGGTCAAAACGGCCGTCGGCTACGCCGGGGCGGGCGATTTCCATATAGACCCCAAGGGACGGCTCACGCGCCGGATCAAAGGCGAGGGCGCGCCCTATCTTTTCACCGGCGTCCAGCTCCTGAACCCCGCGCTGTTTGACGACACGCCGGGCGCGCCCTTCTCGCTCAACCTCCTCTATGACAGGGCGCTCGCCGGGGGGCGGCTTTACGGCCTCCTGCATGAGGGCGACTGGCTGCATGTCGGCACGCCCGACGCGCTGGACGAGGCGAGCCGCAGGATCGCGGGGGCATAATGGCGGAAACGGCGCAAACCCCGGAAGTTTACAATATTCCGACGCAGTACAGTTTCGTCGATGTGCTGGCGCGGGAGCTGTTGCGGCGCCATGGCGCCAGCGGTACCGACCTCAGCCATGTCACCGTTCTCACGACGACCCGCCGGGCGGCGCGGGCGCTGCAGAATGCCTTCTTGCGGGAGACGGCGGGAAAGCCGCTGATGCTGCCGCGCATGCGGCCCATCGGCGATGTCGAGGAGGATGAGCTGCTGCTCGAAAGCGATATCGGCATCGGCGGCGCGGCGGAGGAACTGCTGTCCCTGCCGCCGGCGATAGATCCCCTCCGTCGCCAGCTGCTGCTGAGCCGCCTGATCCAGGCGCGCGGCGGCACCGACGGAAGCATCGCCGATGCCGCCGGTCTTGCCGCCGCGCTTGCCCGCTTTCTCGATCAGGTACAGACGGAGGGGCTGGATCTCAAGGGCCTGAAAGACCTGGTGCCGTCGGAATATGCGGCCCATTGGCAGGTGACCCTGGAATTCCTCGAGATATTGAGCCTCAACTGGCCGGCGATCCTGCAGGCGGAGGGCGCAGTCGATCCGGCGCTTCGCCGCGATCTGCTGCTGCGCGCGCAAGTGCGGCACTGGCGGGAAAATCCGCCGCCGGGGCCGGTTTACGCCGTCGGCTCCACCGGCTCGATCCCGGCGACGGCGCTGCTTTTGAAGACGGTGGCCGGGCTGCAGCAGGGCGCGGTGGTGCTGCCGGGGCTTGACCGCCATCTCGACGAGAAAAGCTGGCAGGCGGTCCAGAAGGATCCCGGCCATGCCCAGCATGGCCTCGCGCTGCTTCTCGACAGGCTCGGTATCATGCGGGAGGATGTTGCGGATCTTACGGACGCGGCGGCGCTCTCGGCGAGCGCGGCGCGAATGTCGCTGCTCTCTGAAGCGTTGCGCCCGGCAACGACCAGCGACCAGTGGCAGTCTGCGGAACCGCCCGAAAAAGCGGCGCTCGACGGGGTTCGCCTGCTTGATTGCCTCGATGCCCAGAGCGAGGCGCAGTCGATTGCCCTTCTGATGCGGGAGGCGCTGGAAACGCCGGAAAAGACGGCGGTGCTGATCACCCCGGACCGCGACCTTTCACGCCGGGTCGGCGCCGAGTTGCGGCGCTGGGATATCGAGGTGGACGACAGCGCCGGCATCAGTCTCGACCAGTCGCCACCCGGCGTGTTCCTGCGCCTTCTCGCCCGGCTGATCGAGAGCGAGGCGGAACCGGTGGCGCTGTTGTCGGCGCTCAAGCATCCGCTGGCGGCGGGCGGCGCGGCGCCGGAGGCCTTCCGCCGCCATGTGCGCGAGCTGGAGATGGCGATCCTGCGCGGTCCGCGCCCGGCCTCGGGCCTTGGCGGCATCGAGCGGGCGCTGAGGGAAAGCGGGGCAGGCGAGGAGCTCAAGAGCTGGTTCTCGGGGATTGTCGCGCTCGCCGCGCCGCTTGAGGAGCTGGTGCGGCACGATGAGATCGATTTCGCCGAATTCCTGCGCCTGTTCATCCGCTTTGCCGAACGCCTCTCGACCGCGCAGGAGACCGGGCTGCCGGCGCTCTGGCAGGGGAATTTCGGCGAGGCGGCGGCCGGTTTCATCTCGGAGCTTCTCCGCGCCGCCGATGTGCTGGACGAGTTCGACCCCGCCGCCTGGCCGGAGCTGCTCGACAACCTGATGCGCGGGCGCATGGTGCGGCCGCAATACGGGCTGCATCCGCGATTGCAGATCTGGGGACCGATCGAAGGACGGCTCGGCCGCGCCGATCTCGTCATTCTCGGCGGCCTCAATGAAGGAAGCTGGCCGCCGGATGCGGGGAGTGACCCCTGGATGAGCCGGCCGATGCGGGAAAAATTCGGCCTGCCGCTGCCGGAACAGAAAATCGGCCTTTCCGCCCATGATTTCCAGCAGGCCTTCGGCGCAAGAGAGGTGGTCATGACCCGCGCCGGCAAGTTGGACGGCACGCCGACCGTGCCCTCGCGCTGGCTGCTGCGGATCGAGACGCTGCTTGAGAAATTCGGCCTCGCCCTTGAACAGACCGGCGCGGAACGCGTTCTCGACTGGCAGCGGCAGCTCGACAAGCCGGAGGCCTATGCGCCCATCCTCGCGCCCCGGCCGACCCCGCCGGTGGCCGCGCGCCCCCGCCGCCTCTCGGTGACGCGGATCGAGAAATGGATCAAGGATCCCTATTCCATCTTCGCCGAGCAGATTCTGAAGCTGACGCCGCTTGAGGAGATCGCCATGGACCCCTCCGTCGCGGATCGCGGCACCTTCATCCATGCGGCGCTGGAGAAATTCGTCGATTACTACCCGGTGAAGCTGCCGCCGGATGCGCGGGACCGGCTGCTCGATTTCGGGCGCGAGGCTTTTGGCGACGCGCTCTCCTATCCGGCTGTCTGGGCCTTCTGGTGGCCGAAGTTCGAGCGGATCGCCGACTGGTTCGTCGGCTTCGAGACCGCGCGCCGCAAGATATACCGGACGATCAGGACCGAGGCGAAGGGCGAAATTTCCATCCCGGCGCCGGAGGCGGCCTTTACCCTGAGCGGCACCGCCGACCGGATCGATCAATCCCTCGGCGATGGGACGCTTGCCATCCTCGATTACAAGACCGGCGCGCCGCCGTCGGTGAGCGAGGTGACGACCGGCGTCTCGCCGCAGCTCGCGCTCGAGGCGGCGATGCTGGCCCGTAACGGCTTCCCCGGCGTGACCGTCGCCCCGGTGACGGAGCTTGCCTATATCCAGTTGAACGGCGGTGATCCGGCCGGAAAATTCTCCGATGCGGCCGGACGGCAGGGCCCCGCCGCCGAGGATCTGGCGCGCGAGGCCTATGACGGGCTGCAACGGCTGATCGCGCAGTTCGACCGGCAGGCAACGCCCTATCTGAGCTGTCCGCGCCCGGATCTGCCCTACCGGTTCAACGATTATGATCATCTTGCCCGCGTCAAGGAATGGTCGAGCGGCGAGGAGGAGACGGAATGAACCACACCGCCCTCGTCGAGAACGGCATCGCCCGCCAGAAACAGGCGGCGGACCCGGCGAAATCAGTCTGGGTGTCGGCCTCCGCCGGATCGGGCAAGACCCGGGTGCTGGTCGAACGCAGCCTGCGGCTGATGCTCGCGGGCACGCCGCCCGAGAAAATTCTCTGCATCACTTATACCAAGGCGGCGGCCGCGGAAATGGCCAACCGCCTCAATGGCGTGCTGGGCGGCTGGTCGGTGATGACCGACGCGGAGCTTGAGAAGAGCCTTATCGACCTTCTGGGCCGTCCGGCGAAGGGGCCCGAGAAAATATGGGCCCGCCGTCTTTTCGCCAGCGTCCTCGATGCGCCGGGCGGGCTCAAGATCCAGACGATCCATTCCTTTTGCGAATCCGTCCTTGGCCGCTTTCCGCTGGAGGCCCGGCTGTCGCCCAATTTCGAGGTGATGGATGACCGCAGCGCGGACGAGATCATGCAGATCGCCCGCGACGATACCCTGCTGGACTGCCAGCGGCCGGAAAACGCCGCCCTCGGCGCGGCGCTCCGCCTGGTCAGCGAGAAAGTCAGCGAGGATAACTTCACCGCGCTTCTGAAGGACCTTGGCAACAAGCGAAGCCGGCTTTTGCGCCTCCGTCGCGCCTTCGGTGGCGTGAATAACGTGATTTCGGCGCTGGCGAAGAAAATCGGCATCGATGAAGCCCTCACCGAAGAGCATTTGATCACCCGCGCCTCGCGCGAGACCACCTTCGATGCCCCCTCGCTTCGCCGCGCCGTCGACCGCCTGCTGATGGGCAGCCCGTCTGACGTCGCGATGGCGGAGAAGATGGCGCCATGGCTCCTCAAGCCGGAGCAGCGGCCGGCCCTGTTCTGGGACTATGTCTCGGCCTTTTTCACGCAGGCGGGCCATATCCGCGCCAAGCTGGCGACGAAAAAGGTTTCCGACGCCTGGCCGGAAATTCTCGATATTCTGGGCGCAGAGGCGGAACGGCTGCAAAAGGTGCGGGAGAATATCAAAAAGGCGCGGGTGCTGGCGTCAACCGCGGCGCTGATCCGCCTCGGCATGGCGCTGGTCGATCGCTATGAAGCGGAGAAGGCCCGGCGCGGCCGGCTCGATTATGACGACCTGATCCTGAAGACCCGCGATCTGCTGACCGGTGATGGCGTCGCGCCCTGGGTGATGTACAAGCTCGATGGCGGGATCGAGCATATCCTCGTCGATGAGGCGCAGGATACCAGCGCCGAACAATGGCAGGTGATCGCCGCGCTGGCGGAGGAATTCTTCGCCGGGGAGGGCGCCGTCGCGGCGGAACGGACGCTGTTCGTCGTCGGCGACGAGAAACAGTCGATCTACTCCTTCCAGGGCGCCGATCCGGCGGCCTTCGATGTGATGCGCCGCCAGTTCCAGGAACGCGCGCGCGCCGCCGGAAAGGCATGGCAGAATGTTCCCCTCGACCTTTCCTTCCGCTCGACCGAGACCGTGCTCGACCTTGTCGACCGGGTCTTTGCCGAGGAACCGGCGCGCACCGGCCTGACGGCGTCGGGCGATGTGGTGACGCATCTGGTGCGCCGCGCCGGCGAGGCGGGCCTCGTTGAGATCTGGCCGACCGTCAAACCGCCGGAGGCCGCCGCGGGCGATCCGTGGGAAATGCCGATGGCGCAAAATCTCGACGCCAAGCCGCCGGCCCAGCTTGCCAAGAATATCGCGCTCCAGATCCGCGACTGGCTGGACAAGGGCGAGGTTCTGAGCGCGACCGGCCGGCCGATTACGCCCCGGGACATCATGATTCTCGTGCAGAGCCGCAACGCCTTTTTCGGCCATGTGGTGCGGGCGCTGAAAATTGCCGGGATTCCGGTCGCCGGCACGGACCGGATGGTGCTGACCGAACAGCTGGCGGTGATGGACCTTCTCGCGCTCGCCCGGTTCGTGCTGCTGCCCGAGGATGATCTCAATCTCGCGATTGTCCTCAAAAGCCCCTTTGTCGGCTGCGATGACAACCAGCTGTTCGAACTTGCCTATGGGCGCAAGGGCAGCCTCTGGCGGGCGCTCAGGGAAAACCGGACAGGCCTTCCCGTCTTCGATGGCGCGCGGGACTTGCTTCGCGAGTTGCTGGCGCGCGCCGATTTCGTCCCGGTCTATGAGTTTTTTGCCGATATTCTCGGGCGGCTCGGGGGACGCCGGAAGCTGCTCGCCCGGCTGGGACAGGAGGCGGCGGACCCGATCGAGGAATTTCTCTCCCTCGCGCTCGGCTATCAGCGGACGGAGGCAAGCTCGCTCCAGAGTTTCCTGCACTGGATCGAGGCGGGCGCGGCGGAAATCAAGCGCGATATGGAGCAGGGCCGGGACGAGGTGCGCATTCTCACCGTCCACGGATCCAAGGGATTGCAGGCGCCGATCGTCTTCCTGCCCGATACCTGCCAGGGGACGCGCGCGCAGCCATCCGTTTTCTGGACGGAGGATGACACGCCGTTCCCGCTCTGGCCAGTCAAGACGGCGAATGACGATCCCCTGACGGCGGAGGCCCGGGCGCGCGCCAAGGCGCGGCAGCTCGAGGAAAAGAAACGCCTGCTCTATGTCGCCCTCACCCGCGCCGAGGACCGGCTTTATATCTGCGGCTGGGAAGGAAAGAATAAACGGCCTGCCGATTGCTGGTATGAACTGATCGATCCGGCCTTCGGCGAGGGGGTCGAGGAAGTCGCGCTTCCCTGGGGCGAGGTTGCCCGGCGCTGGTCTGGCGGCACGGCGCCCGAGGCGAGCGAGGCCGTGGTCGAGGCGCCGCCGTCCCCGGAAAGCCTGCCCGCCTGGATCCACCGCCCAGCGCCGGAGGAACCGACCCCGCCGCGACCGTTGACGCCGTCGCGTGACATGGATGAGGCCGAAGTGTCTTCGCCGCTCGGCCCGGATGACGGCCGCCGCTTCCATCGCGGCCTGCTCATTCACCGATTGCTCGAAACCCTGCCGGGAATTGCCGCGGCAAATCGCGAGCGGGCGGCGCGGGCCTGGCTTGCCCGTCCGCTGCACGGGCTGGACGACGCCCAGCAGGAGGAAATCCTGCGCGAAACCCTGCGGGTCATCAATGATCCGGAATTTTCCGCCATTTTCGGCCCCGCCAGCCGGGCCGAAGTGCCGGTCAGCGGCGTGTTCGAGGGCCGCGTCATGTCCGGCCAGATCGACCGCTTGATGGTCGGCGAGGACGAGATTCTCATTGTCGATTACAAGACCAACCGCCCGTCCCCGCGGGCAATTGACGCCGTTCCTGCCATATATATAAGGCAGATGTCGCTATACCGCCGCGCGCTCATGGAAATGTATCCCGGAAAAGCCGTGAAATGCGCGCTTTTATGGACGGAGGGTCCGCATCTGATGACCCTGCCGCCGGAACTTCTGTGATCTTGCTCTCTTGACGTCGGCGGGGGGGATACGTAATTATAACAGGGAAGAGTTTCCGCCGGGGTGCCGGAGAACTTGTAATTTATTGCCTGAAATGAGGATATTATGACCACTACGAAAGTCACCGACGCTTCCTTCAAAGAGGATGTCCTGGATAGCTCTGGCCTGGTTTTGGTCGACTTCTGGGCCGAATGGTGCGGTCCTTGTAAGCAGATTGCTCCGGCGCTTGACGAAATTTCCCAGGAAATGGGCAATAATCTGAAAATCGCCAAAATCAATATCGACGAGAATCCGAATACGCCGACGAAATACGGCGTGCGCGGCATTCCGACGCTGATGCTGTTCAAGGACGGACAGATTGCGGCGACGAAAGTCGGCGCCTCGCCGAAAAGTGCCATCGAAGACTGGATCAAGTCGGCGGGCTAACGAAAAATTCGAGATAAAACACAGAAAAGCGGGCCATTCTGGTCCGCTTTTTTATACGGAAAAGGGACCTCCCGCCCATGGCAAACCTGATCAGCAACGGCCTCTCCCTTGAATATGAGACATTTGGCGCCTCCTCCGATCCGGCGGTGATCCTCATCGCTGGTCTCGGCTTTCAGCTGATCGACTGGCCCGCCGCCTTCTGCGAGGCGCTCGCGGCGAAGAAATTCCATGTGGTGCGGTTCGACAACCGCGATATCGGCCTCTCCCAGAAGCTGGAGCAGAAGGGCCTGCCGGATCTGCCGCGGCTCATGCAGCAGTTGCAGACGGGGCAGCCGCCCGAGGTTCCCTATCATTTGAGCGATATGGCCGCCGATGTCGCCGGGCTGATGGCCGGGCTCGGGATCGATCGCGCGCATATGGTCGGCATGTCGATGGGCGGGATGATCGCGCAGCTGATGGCGATTTTCTATCCTGAAAAGCTGTATTCCCTGACCTCCATCATGTCATCGAGCGGCAACCGCCACCTGCCGCCGTCGACCCCCGCCGCAACTTCGGTGCTGATGTCGGCGCCGGCCAGCCAGGCGGTCGAGGATGTGGTCGCCTTCGGGCTGCAGGTGAATGACGTGATCGGCAGCCCGGGTTTCCGCTGGGACCGCGCGGCGCTGGAAGAGCATATCCGCGCCTGTGTGGTGCGCAGCTATTGCCCGACCGGCTATCTGCGCCAGTATGCGGCGGTGCTTGCCGCCAATCCGCGGGTATCGGAGCTTCCCGGCGTCACGGCGCCAACCCTGGTGATTCACGGCAAGGATGATCCGCTGGTCCCCTGCGCCGCCGGGGAGGATACGGCGCGCCTGATCCCCGGTGCAAAACTGGAACTGGTGGACGGCATGGGGCATGATCTGTCGCCCGCGCTCTGTGATCATCTGGCGGACCTGCTGATCCCGCATCTCGCCGCCAACCGCGCGGGCTAGCGGAAGGCCGGCTCGTCGAAACTCCGTAATTTCCGCGAATGCAGGCTCTCGACCCCGCGCAGGCGGAGCTGCCGCAGCGTATCGATCCCGATATGCAGATGCTTGGCCGTCCGGTCCTGATAGAATTTATTGGCCATGCCGGGCAGCTTGATTTCGCCATGGATCGGCTTGTCCGAGACGCAGAGAAGGGTGCCGTAGGGCACGCGGAAGCGAAAGCCGTTGGCGGCGATGGTCGCGCTCTCCATATCGACGGCAATCGCGCGCGACTGGTTGAAGCGGATCGCGAGGTCTTTATGGCGCAACTCCCAGTCCCGATCATCGGTCGTATAGACGGTGCCGGTGCGGAAATGCTCCTTGATATCGGCGCCGCCCGTGGAGAGGTCGGCGGCGCGCGCCACCGCGTCGGTGAGGGCGACCTGGATCTCGGCGATGGCGGGAAGCGGGATCGAGGGGTGCAGATCCTCGTCCAGTACATGATCCTCACGCACATAGGCATGGGCGAGGACGAAATCGCCGAGCCGCTGCGTATGGCGAAGGCCGCCGCAATGACCGACCATCAGCCAGCAATGGGGCCGCAGCACGGCAATATGGTCGGTAATCGTCTTTGCATTCGACGGCCCGACCCCGATATTGACGAGCGTGATGCCCATATGCCGTTCCCCTACAAGGTGATAGGCAGGCATCTGCGGAAGATGCCCCGGCGGCGTGCCGGTCGGCGGCCTGTCCGTCAGCTGTGGATTGGGGGTGACGACATTGCCCGGCTCGACGAAGGCGTGATACTCATCCCCCTCCAGTACCTGCTTTTTTCCATATTCGATGAATTCGTCGACATAGCGCTGGTAGTTGGTGAACAGGACGAACCGCTGGAAATATTCCGGCACCGTGCCCGTGTAATGGGAAAGCCGGGCCAGCGAATAATCCACGCGTTCCGCCGTGAACAGCGCGAGGGGGCGCGGCAGTCCCTCGGCCGGTACAAAGGTGCCGTTGGCGATGCTGTCGTTGATATTGGCCAGCTCCGGCATCGTGAAAATCGCCTGCAGCGCCGGAATGTCGTCGGCGGACACGTTCGACGAGGCGGCCTCGATCACGAAGGGAAGCGGCATCTGCCGGTTGCTGAGGCCGACATAGACCGGCCGCTGATGGTTCTTGAGGATGAGGCGGATCTGCTCCTTGTAATAACTCTCGAACAGGTCCGGCTGCGTCAATGTCGTGCCGAAGGTGCCCGCCGCGTCGATCTTGCCGTAGGACCGCTTGCCGGAGCGGGTGATGTCGGTGGATTCCACCGTCAGGCCGAGATAGGGATAATAGCCGGGCTCCGCCGGGCTTGTCTTGTCGCCGGCCTCGAACCGCGCGAAGCGGTGCTTGACCTTGGCGATGTTCGCCTCATAGAGCGACTTGATATAATCGAACGCCGCCTCTGCGTCGGTGAATTCCTGAAGGTCCGTTGCATTTCCGTGGGGTTGGGCGGTGCCGGTCAGAAATTCACTCATTTTAATCTTCCTTTTACATTGAACTGCCCCTATGACAGCTCCGATAATATCTTTCTTTGTGATCGCTGTGATTTTACCATTAAAATATGACAAGGAGAATAGAGGAATAAAGTCGGTGGCAACAGTGACGCTGGCCCCCATGGAAGGGGTCGTCGATGTCTATATGCGCGATATGCTGACACGGATCGGCGGGTTCGATCTCTGCGTGTCGGAATTCGTGCGCGTCAGCCAGCATCTCTATCCGGCCTCCGTGTTCCATCACCTCTGCCCGGAACTGAAGCAGGGCGGCAAAACTTCGGCAGGCGTTCCGGTGCATGTGCAGATCATGGGCGGAGAGGCGCAGGTCATTGCGGAGAATGCGGCCTTTGCCGCCGAGCTTGGCGCGCCGGGGATCGATCTCAATTTCGGCTGCCCGGCGAAAACCGTCAATCGCCATGATGCCGGGGCGACGCTGCTGCAATGGCCGGAAAGGCTGCACGAGATTGTCTCTGCCGTGCGCCGCGCGGTGCCCGGGAATGTGCCGGTCAGCGCGAAAATGCGCCTCGGCTTCTCGGACAAGGCGCTGGCCCTCGACAATGCGCTGGCGGTTGCGGCGGCCGGCGCGGGCAAGCTCACCGTGCATGCCCGCACCAAGATGGAAGGCTACCGCCCGCCCGCGCATTGGGACTGCCTCCGCCCGATCCGGGAACGGCTGGACATTCCGGTGGTCGCCAACGGGGAAATCTGGACGGCGGCGGACTATGCGATCTGCCGCGAGATCAGTGGATGCGATGACGTGATGGTTGGCCGGGGCGTGATTGCGCGCCCGGGCCTTGGCCGGGAAATTGCCGCCGCCCGCAAGGGACAGCCGTCGACGCCCGCGCTTGACTGGCCGGACATTCTTTCCCTGATCACCGAGTATCGGACCCTCATCCGCGGCATGGATAATCCCCCGCGTGAGGCCGGGCGGCTGAAGCAATGGATCAAGCTGCTCGGGCGGACCTATGGCGATGCCGGCGACCTGTTCCTCAAGATCCGGCGCCATGACACCCCGGACGATATCCTGCGGGATGTCGAAAGGGCGCGGGCCGACCTGCCGGCGGCGGCGTAGATGGGACGGGGCGCAAGGAGTTCGGCGCCAATTGCCCGAGCGCAGGAAAGTGGCCGCGTGGGCGTTTTTCTGCGGCTTTCGGCGCTTCTCATGGCTGCCGGGGTGAGTATCACCAGCTGTACCGCCCCGCCGCCGCCACCGGCCGCGACCTTGCCGGGCGCGCTCCTGACCGAGACCGGATATCGCCTCGGCGAGGGGGCGGTTGCAGAGGATATCGCGGGCGCCGAATGCGCCGCCGAAAGCCGGTATGATGGCGCCGCCGGGCCCGCCCAACTGCTTGTCTGCGTGGCGCCGCACGCCGCCGACGGCCGCCGCATCCGCTATCGGATCAGCTTCTCCCCGCCCGAGGACGGGCACCGGATCTGGAAAATCGATGCGAGCCTGCCGGACCAGACATTGCGGCAGTCGGAAATACCGGCGGAATTCGCGAAGAAATATGGTCCGCCAGAGGTGCAACAGGGCGGTAAAACATTGAAATGGCAGGTCGGTACGGCCTATCTCGAGATTCGCGAAGACCGCTACGGCGTGCAGTTTTCCCTATGGGATCGCAGCCTGAGACAGCGTTAGCCCGGGGCCTTCGCGGCGCGGCGGCGCAGCAGGAGAAACATTATCCCCATTCCGGCCAGAATTCCGGACATATTTGCCACAATGTCCAGAACTTCAAAGTCGCGGCCGGTTAAAGGCTGGAGAAACTCGACGAGGATGCTTACCATCAATGTGAGGGCGCAAAGCGAGGCGCGTGACCGCCAGGTCCCGACGGCGTGACAGGCAATCAGGGACAAAATTGCATAGGCGGTGAAATGCCTGATCTTGTCACCGACAATGTTGGTGAAGGATGGCTCGCTCCCCGGCGGCAATAAAGATAAGATCACCAGAGCGAACAAGCCGGCGACCCATAAATAGAAGGCAATTCGTTCGCTTTTTTGCGCATTAACGTTTAAAACAGACATAGATTTTACAGGCGCCACTGAGTTTAGGAAAAATTAACCTTAAGCAGTGTAAATTACCGGCAAGAGTTTGTAAAAGTTATAGTATTTTTTGCGGGCACCGTCGAGATAAGCTTCATCAACCAGGATAGGCCAGAGGGTAATGGGCTGCGTTCTCAAAGCGCCTGACGTCGGAGAAATTCGTTGAACAAGATTTCGGATAACGGGTTAAACAGTAAGAAGATTTCCTCCGAGAATGTATCTTCCCAGGGGGGCGGCTATCCGCTGTCGTCGCGCGTTCTGTCGCGGATTTTCAATTTTCTCGATATTTTCTGGCTGTTTCTGGCGGGATATGTTTCCCACTACGTCGTGATCGGCAGCAGCCTGTTCGCCCATGAGAGTTATCTCTATGCCGTGGTTCTGGCGCTGATTGTCTTCTTCTTTCTCGGCCGCTATGCGGGGATTTCCTCCTTCTCGACGCTGCTGGCGCCGCTGACCAATATTCCAAATCTGGCGATCGTCTGTCTGACGACCTTCATGCTGCTGCTGGCCGTGGCCTTTTCGCTCAAGGTGTCGGACGAATATTCCCGCATCTGGCTCTACAGCTTCGGGCTGTCGTCGTTCGCCGTCATTGTCATCTACCGCCTTATCGCGTTTTTTATCATCAATTATCTTGCGGACCGCGGGATCTGCACGCGGAAAATCGTCGTACTGGGCGGCGGCAAGCAGACGGAACAGCTGCTGCGCCAACTGGAAAATGAAAAGCCGACGGTGAACAAGGTGATCGGCATTTTCGATGACCGCATCGGCCGCGTCGGCCCGACGGTCGCCGGATATCCGCTCCTTGGCAATCTCGATGCGTTGATCAAGTTCGTGCGGAACAACCATGTCGATGACATCATTGTCGCCTTGCCCTGGAATGCCGACGAGCGGCAGCTGGAAATTGTCAGCCGCCTGCGCGAGCTTCCCGCCCATGTGCATCTGGTGTCCGATCTGGTCGGATTCCGGTTTCCCCATCGGCCGTCCCCCAACCATTTCGGCGGCCTGCCGATGATCGAGGTCGTGGACTCCCCCCTCTCCGGTTTCAAGATCGTCGTCAAGGCGCTTGAGGATCGCATCCTCGGTTCGCTGGCGCTGCTCCTCTTCTCGCCGCTGCTGCTTATCATCGCCATCGCCATCAAGATAGAAAGCAAGGGCCCCGTCCTGTTCAAGCAGAAGCGCTATGGCTACAACAACAAGATTTTCGAAATCTACAAGTTCCGCTCGATGTATCACGACGGTGAAGAGCGGGAGAAAACCGTGCAGGCGTCCAAGGATGATCCGCGCATCACCAGGGTCGGCAAATTCATCCGCCGGACGAGCCTTGACGAGCTGCCGCAGCTTTTCAATGTCGTCAACGGCACCATGTCCCTGGTCGGCCCGCGGCCCCATGCCATCGACCATAACGAGGAATATTCGGCACTGATTGACGGCTATTTCGCCCGCCACAAGGTGAAACCCGGCATTACCGGCTGGGCGCAGGTAAAAGGCTATCGCGGCGAGACGGACACGCTTGAAAAAATGGAGGCCCGCGTTAATTACGATACCTATTATGTCGAGAATTGGTCGTTGTTTTTCGATCTGCAGATACTCGTGATGACGGTGTTCGTCGGATTCATCAATAAAAACGCCTACTGACCGTATGAGCGCTTGACAACAAAGCCGTTGATGCGGACAAAGAGGATGTGATTTTGTATGGTTTTCCCTGTGGTATTATGCCCATGAATAATCTTCCTTCGGGCCGATACGGGTAGCGGGAAAAGTAAAATTTAGCGCAATGTTGCCAATTTATATCAGTTACCAACCATTCCTTAACTCTTTGAGCCTAAAAAGGCCTGTGGCATTTGTTGATCGGCTTGGATGGTTGTAAAATTTTAACCATAAATGCGGGTGGCAATGCGCCGCCGGAAATTTTCTTAGTCGATTGAATTGAACGAATTCGAGCAATAATATGAGCCAAGACTACACCTTACATGAAGAAGAGGCTTCGCCGATCAACATCGAGCGGATTATTTCGGCAGCGCGTCGGCGTTTCCTGTTCTTTCTGATCCCCTTTCTTCTGGTGCTGGCCGGAAGCTTTGCGGTTATCCTGGTCTTACCGCCGCTTTATTCGTCCTGGGGCACTATTCTCGTCGAAACGCAGCAGATTTCTCCTGATCTGATCGAGTCAACCATCCAGACCGATCCGGATCAGCGCATCCGGGTGATCGAGCAGCGGGTGATGACGCGGGAAAACCTGCTCAAGATCATCGACAAATACAATGTCTACGGGGATGACCGGAAGTTTCTGACGGTAACGGATCTTGTCGGCAAGATGCAGGATGAAATCGGCATCGACGTCATTACCTCCTCCATGAGCGGCACCCGCCGGAGAGGGGATACGACAATTGCTTTTACGGTCGCCTTCAATCATGAAAATCCACAGATTGCGGCGGATGTCGCAAATGAACTTGTCACGCTTTTCCTGAGCGAGAATGTGCGGACACGAACCGAACGCGCCTCCGAGGCGACGGCCTTCCTCTCCGATGAGGCGGAAAAGGTCCGGCGCCAGTTAACGCAGGTTGAAAGCGAGATCGTCGCCTATAAACAGAAATACCGGGAGGCGCTTCCCGAGCATCTTGGGCTGCGCCAGAGCATGCTGGACCGGTCCGAGCAGCAAATCCGCGATTTACGCCGCGATTTGCGGGCGCTTGAAGAAGACAAGCGGTATCTGCAGATCGAGCTGACATCGGCGCGGACGGGCCGCGTCGGCGGCGCCGGTGAGCAAACGGAACTCGCACGAAATCTCTCGAGCCTGAAGGATCAGCTGCTGGAGGCATCGACCCGCCTGACGGAATCGCATCCCAACGTCATTGCGCTGAAAAAGCGCATCGAAGCGCTTGAAAAGCAGGTTGAAGAGGAAGCGGCCGCCGCGCTCGCCGCCGCATCGCAGGATCAATCTGCGGCAAGCACCGCCTTCAATCCGCTTGTCGAGACGCTGCAGATCCGGCTTGCCGCGGCAGATGACAAAATCGCGGAAACCCGCCGCCAGATCGCGACGATGACCAAGAAAATTGCCGATCTTGAGGCGATCATCCTCGAAATCCCGCAGGTCGAACGCGGCCTGACGGTCTTGAACCGGACCTATTCGGATCTTCTGGAGAAACTGAATTCGCTGGAATCCAAGCAGACGCAGGCGCAGCTTTCGCAAAATCTCGAAGAAGAGAAAAAGGCGGAACGCTTTGTCATGCTGGAGCCGCCGGTGGTGCCCACCGAGCCCGTTTCGCCGAACCGGACCAAAATCCTGGGTGTTGGCGGATTTGTCGCCTTCGCGCTTGGCGTTGCCTGCGTGTTCCTTGTCGAGCTTCTTGACAAGCGGATCCATAGCGCGTCGGAACTCGAAGCCGTTCTCAAGCACCCGCCGATTGTTTCCATTCCCTATATTCACACAAAGGATGAAACAATCCGCCATCGGCTGAAAGTTGTCGTGTATATGCTTATTCCAATATTGCTGATCGCCGGGTTGCTGGCGGCGGTGCATTATCTATACGAGCCGCTGGACGACCTTTTCTACCGGGTCTGGGTAGCCTTCGACAGGCTCATCGTCACACTTTAATAGGGGGTTCACGTGGAACGAATTAAAGAAGCAATCGCGAAAGCCAGAGAAAGCAAGACTGGCGGTTTGACCGATGCCCCCGGTGCGGCGCGAAAGGCCGTTAAGGGCGCGGATGTCATTGACGGACCGATTGTCTATAACCAGACCCGTGTCGTCGATCTCGACCTTGGGCATCTGGAAGAAAACCGGATCATCACGATCGATAATGAAGATCCCAATTCGATCAGTTTCGATATCCTGCGCACGCAGGTCCTGGCCAAGATGGAGGCGAACAACTGGCGGACCCTCGCCATTACCTCGCCGACGCCGGCCTGCGGCAAGACGGTGGTCGCCATCAACCTCGCGCTCAGTATCGCGAAGCAAACCGACTATACGGCCCTGCTTGTCGATTTCGACCTGCGCCGCCCACAGGTTGCCGCCTATCTCGGGCTGCCGAAGGATATCAGCTTCGCCGACTATCTCGATGGCAAGATCGAATTCAACGATACGCTGGTCAATCCCGGCATTCCGCGCTTCGTCGTGCTGCCGAACCGCCGGCCTGTCAAGAACTCCACGGAAATCCTGACGTCACGCAAGGTGAAGTCCGTCGTGGCGGATTTGCGCGACCGCTATGAGAAGCGCATCTGCATTTTCGATTTGCCACCCCTGAAATCAACGGACGACGCCATCGCCTTCCTGCCCCAGGTCGATTGCGTCCTGATGGTCGTGGCCAGCGGCGAAACAAAGCCCAGCGAAGTCAAGGACTGCCGCCGGCAGCTGCAATCGAGTAACCTCTTGGGTGTTGTTCTGAACAAATCAACGGAAGTCGCCAAAACATACTATTACTAGACCCAGACGGCGGATCCGAGGTTCCGGTCGCAAAATTGCCGCAATTGCCGCGTTGATATGGGAAAAGGAGCAGTAGCGAGAGGATGAATGGAACTGGCATTACAACGGATTGACCGCACCCGACTGTTGCTGCCAGCCCTTCTGTGCCTGGTTCTGCTAATCTATATTCCCGACGGCCTGTTGCTGTGGCATGACTGGATGAATGTCGAGGAGTTCAGCCATGGACCCCTCATGCTTGTCGTCGCGCTGTATCTTCTCTGGGCTCGGCGGCCCCTGCTGCAGTCCCATGACAGGCGCGGCAACTGGGCCGGGCTCGTTTTCTGCATCCTTGCCGCGGCGGCCTATGCGCTGGCCATCAAGGCGGGGATCATCAATGTCCGCCATATCAGCCTGCTGCTGATGATCCTGGGGCTTTTCGTCGTTTTCGGCGGCGTGACCTACGGCCGTTATGTCCTTCCCTCCCTCGTCCTGCTTCCCTTCGTCGTGCCGCCCCCGGCATTTCTGAACGCCAATCTGACCTATGGCCTGCAACTGCTCTCGACGGATATGAGCGTCGGCCTGCTGCGCTTCGCCGGGCTGTCGGTGTTTCAGGACGGCAACATCATCGACATGGGAACCATCAAGCTCGCGGTTGTCGAGGCCTGTGCGGGCCTGCGCTATCTTTACCCGATGATCGGCCTTGGCGTCCTGCTGGCGATGCTGTTCGACATGCCGCTGTGGAAGCGGGGGCTCTTCGTCCTGCTCGCCGCGGTCGTTTCGGTCATCATGAACAGCGTGCGGATATTTCTCACCGGCGCGTTTGCCGAATGGACGGACACGGCCGTCTCCGACGGGTTCTTCCATCTGTTCGAAGGCTGGGTGTTTTTCCTGTTTTCCTTCGCGGTGATGCTGGCGATCTGTTATCTGACGCTGACGAAACGCGAGAAGGCGACGATTGGCGGGGGTGTTCTCAAGGTATCCGTCCCGGAAGAGCAGCGCGAGGAAAAGCCGTTGCGGCTGGGCCCCGTGATCGGTGCGATGCTGCTCTGCATTGTCCTTGTCCCGTCGATTTTGGCGCTGCGCAACATTCCGCCGGAAATTCCGGAGCGGCGCGCGTTCAACAGTTTCCCGCTCAAGATCAACGATATGATCGCCGAGGAGGATGTGCTGCCCGGGGTCGAACAGACGATCCTCAATATGAGCGATTATTTTCTTGGTCATTACCGCGACGGAAATGTGCCGCCCGTTACGTTATTCATTGGGTACTACGAGCAACAATCGGCCGGCAGCACGCCGCATTCACCGCGGGTCTGCATCCCGTCGGGCGGATGGAAGATCGAGGACCTTTCCGAAATCACGATAACGGACGGAGAACGGCAGGTTCCGGTCAACCGTGTGCTGGTGACCCATGGCGAGGACAGGCTGCTTGTCTATTACTGGTTCAAGCAACGCGGAAAATATATTGCAAACGAGTATATTGCGAAGTTCAATCTGTTGTGGGGCGGTTTGTCATCGGCGCGGACCGACGGCGCACTCATCCGTCTCACCATGCCGATTGAAACGACGATGTCGGAGGTTCTGGCGGACCGGGAGCTTACCGGTTTCGCCCAGGAATTGTTCAAGGTTCTCCCGGCCTATGTGCCGGACTAGGCGGTTGGGTCAGAAGGGTTAGTCAGGTAAGTACAGGAAAATGTCTGAAAAAGAATCTGTAATCAAGATCGGGTTGTTCGGCGCCGCTCCCGACACCTATAATATGGGCGTCTCGGCTCTCTTCGCCTCAACCGTCGAAGGCATTACCCGGCTGTTGCCGAATGCCCGTTTTTCCGTCTTCGATAACGAGCTTGGAAAAAGGACGAAAACCCATCATTTCTCGCAAGGCAACACGATCGATATCGACCATATCGGCATTCGCGCCGGCCACCGCTATTACCTGCAGGAAAATATCATTGCCATTTCCGTCGCCTCGCATCTTGGTGCCCTTGGCGGCCTGCTGAATTCAGTGATTCACGATATTGACCAGTTCGATGTGGTTCTTGATGTCTCCGGCGGCGACAGCTTCAGCGATATCTATGGCGTCAAACGTTTCATGAGTGTCGTCCGACCCAAATTGATCACGCTCAAGCGGCATGTCCCGCTGATCCTGCTGCCGCAAACCTATGGCCCCTATTACGATCCGAAATTCAACGACATTGCGGTCAAGGCGGTGAAGGGCGCGGATATGGCCTGGGCCCGCGACCCGAACAGCTTCAAGATCCTGCAAAACATGCTGGGCGAGGAATTCGACGCGGACCGGCACAGAAGCGGCGTGGATATTGCCTTCGCCCTTGGCGCCAGAAACGCCGAGGAGCTGATCGATCCGGCGCTCCTGCAGACGATTTCCGAAACAGATACGAATTCACCCCTCGTCGGCCTGAACGTCAGCGGCCTGATCTATAATGATCCCGATGCCGCCTATTCCCGATATCACTTCAAGGCGGATTATGGGCAGATCATCCTCGGGTTCTGTAACTGGCTGCTCGAGGAGACGGGCGCGCGGCTTGTCCTTATCCCGCATGTGATGAGCGGACGGCAATATACGGAGTCGGACTATGCGGCCTGCGAGAAAGTCGCGAAATCCCTCGAAGACAAATATCAGGGCCGCGTCTTCGTTTCGCCCGATACCCTTGATCAGAACCAGGTCAAATGGCTGATCTCGAAGATGGACTGGTTTTGCGGCACGAGAATGCATTCGACGATTGCGGCGCTGTCGCAGGGCATTCCGGCGGCCGCCATCGCCTACAGCGACAAGACCCGCGGCGTTTTTGACACCTGCGGTCAGGGCGGCGAGGTTTTCGATCCCCGCGATCAGGACACGCAAGAGGTTATCGACGGCATGAAGGGGTCTTTCCTGAGGTGGAAGGAAATCAGGCAATCCCTTGAAAAAGCGCTCCCCGAAATCAAGGAGCGGACCAACAGCCAACTCTCCATTATTGCGAATACGATAAAAAATCTATCCAGCGCCCGCAGCCCTGAAAATAGAGAAAGTAACTAGATTGCGTCTACATGGCTTCATAAAAAGCGGGCTACTTCTTTCATCAGGCAGCGCGATAGGCGCAATTTGCACTTTTGCGCGCAACATCATCATCACCCGTTTGATCAGCGTCGAAGACTATGGTATCGCCGCGACCTTCGGCATCACCATGGCGTTGATACAAATGGCGACGGGCCTTGGTGTCGACAGGCTGATTATCCAGGCGGTTGACGGTAATGAACCCAAGCTGCAGGCGACGGCGCAAGCGTTTAACATCCTGCGCGGAATTTTTCTCGCCATAGTCCTCTATGCGGTGGCCAGCCCGGTTGCCCTTCTGTTCAAATTACCGGAAGTCGTCTGGGCGTTTCAGTGGCTTGCCGTGCTGCCCCTTATCACCGGATTTGTCCATATGGATTCCGCCCGGTTTCAGCGGGCCATGCGGTTTGGCCCCCTCGCCATCATCGGCAGTGTGCCGCAGGTTATTACGCTGGCCGTCTCCGCGCCTCTTGCGCTTTATTTCGGCGACTACCGGGTGATGCTCTGGATCATTACCATTCAGGCGGTAACCACCGTCCTGCTGTCCTTCCTGCTGGCGGAGCGAAAGTTCAAGCTGGCGATGGACAAGGAATATCTGCACCGCATTTTTACCTTCGGCTGGCCCCTGATGCTGAACGGATTACTGATGTTCGGCATTTTCCAGGCCGATCGCGGCATTGTCGGGATCGCCTATGATATGGAGAATCTGGGCTGGTTCAGCGCGGCATTCACGCTGACGCTGTTTCCGGCAATTGTTCTGATGAGTGCGGCGCAAAATCTCATGACGCCGATGATTGCCAAAACCCAGACGGATCCGGAATTGCTTGGGAAAAGCGCCGTGGCGTCAACCAAGGCGTTCTTTATTCTCGGAACATTAATGGCCGTCGGGCTGGCCCTTGGCGGCCCGTCCCTGTCGGTGGTGCTTTTCGGCGAAAAATACCTGGGCGGGGCCTATATCATCCCCTGGCTCGCCCTGATGCAGGGCATTCGGATGATCAAGGCGGGACCGACAACGGTTGCTGTCGCCTGCGGAAAGACAAAACTGCCGCTCTATTCGAATATGCTCAGAAGTACCGCGCTGCCCCTGGCATTGTTCTCGGTCTGGAATGACTGGGGCGTGATCGGCATTGTCCTGAGCGGTGTTTTCGGCGAATTCCTGGCCGCTGTCTTCTTCATTTTCCTGATCCGGAAAGTGACGGGATTGCATCTTGCCTCTCTGTACGGGACGATGATTATTTCTGTCACCCTGATGGCGGCGGCCATGATCTTGTCGCTGTACCTGGTGACGGGACTGAGCCCGGTTCTGGAGATTTCCGGCGCCGTCGCCTTCTCTCTGGTGGCGCTGGCCGTTTTGTTGCTGTTTGCCGCCGACCTGATTGCCTGGGTCAAGGAACATGGCAAGACGCCGCAGGCGACTTCGGGCAGCATTGAACAGTAAGTACGGGGAATTTTCTCTTTCGCCATCCAAACGAAACCGCCCGGGATAAACTTTGCGCAATTTTAAGGAAAGTTTTTGCGTCTCAGCGTTCATTTTATGCAAATTTAAACTCTTTTCATGTGAGTATCGACAGCGGTGATTTGATTAATATGCCGAATTTCGGTTCTATGGATCGGTGACGGCCGCAAGGGCGTCGATATGAACGGCCAATTGGAAATAACGGATAGAGAATGGGTTCAGCCGGCGGTCCGCCTGTCGGCGCGTCCAGGAATATAGGGATTTGAGTAGTGAGTAACCGTATCAAGGGAATAACGGACGTTGTCCGCAATCAACTTTGCACGGGATGCGGTGTTTGCGCCTTCATGGAGCCCGACCGGTTCAAAATGGCGGAGTCCCTGGACCTCGGACGGCGGCCTTTCCTCCGCGAAAATCCGGCCGATGAAACGGGGGCGGCGCTGAAATCCTGCCCCGGCGTCAATTTGAAACACGACTACAGCCTTGATACACCGCATCTGAAAAAAGACATGGCGGCGGCCTGGGGGCCGGTGCTCGACGTTTGGGAAGGATATGCGTCCGATCCTGAAATTCGCGGCAGCGGGTCAAGCGGCGGCGCGGCGACGGCGCTTTCCACCTTTGCGATCGAGCAACAGGGATTCTCCGGCGTGCTGCACACGAATGCCCGCAAGGACTATCCCTACCTCAATGAAACGGTGATGAGCAAAAGCCGCGAGCAGCTGGCCGCGGCGACAGGATCGCGCTATGCGCCGGCCAGCCCGTGCGATGGTCTGGACCGTGTCGTCAAAGAAAGTGCTCCGGCCGCCTTCGTCGGCAAGCCCTGCGACGTTGCCGCCGTTCAAAAGGCGCGACTGATTGACCCGGAACTCGACAGGAAGATCGGCGTGACCATTGCCTTCTTTTGCGCCGGCACGCCGTCGACCAAAGGCACGCTGGACTTGCTGAAGAAGGCGGGCGTCGAGGATCCGACACGGCTCAAAAACCTGCGGTATCGCGGAAACGGATGGCCGGGGATGTGGACGGCGATATATACCGATCACGACGGCGCGGAAAAGTCGGTGGAAATGACCTATGCGGACTCCTGGGGGTTCTTGCAGAAATACCGGCAATGGCGCTGCTATATCTGCCCCGATCACACCGGGGAATTCGCCGATATCGCCGTTGGCGATCCATGGTATCGTGACATTGAAGAGGGGGAAACGGGAAAGTCGCTGATCGTTGCCAGAACCGGCAAGGGACGCGACTTTATTCTCGAGGCGGCAAAGGCGGGATATATCACGCTTGAAAATCATGACGCCTCGCTGTTTCCAAGATCGCAGCCGAACCTGCTCGGCACGAGAGGAAATGTCTGGGCGCGGCTTCATCTTCTCCGCCTTTTTGGCGCCGCCGTTCCCAAATATACCGGGTTCCATATGGCGCGGTTCTGGTGGACAAATCTGACGAATTACGAGAAAGTGCAGTCAATTACCGGCACGGTCGTCAGAATTTTCAGGAAGCGCCTCAACAAACAGATAGAGGTTGAAAGCTGGACGCCTCCGGCGAAGGAAAAGAGCTAATGGTTGGCGTAACCGCATTTGTAACCATATTTTTTGGGATAATGGCCCTCTGGGTGCGCCCCGGCGCGGCCGTCGGCATTCTCGTCTTTTCCATGCTGATCTGGCCGGAATATCTCCGGGTGCCGCTGGGACCGGCGGACATGTCCGCGCCGCGTCTTATCGCGCTGGCGCTGCTTGTTCGCTTCATCGCCCAGGGCCGGAATATCCGGATAAATATCTGTTCCGTCGATTATCTCGTCTTCTTTTTGTGGCTGTGGTACGTCCTTTCGACATTTCTGGGCGGCGCAGGGTTCGATAAAACCACCGAGATGATCGGCTATGGTTTCGATACGGTCCTGATGTATTTCGTTGCCCGGCTGGGCATTCGCTCCATGCAGGATGTCGGGTCAATGGTCTTTCCGTTGTTTGCCATTTCTGCAGTGATGCTTGTGATGGGCTGGCAGGAAGGCATTATGACGTCGTCACCCTATACCGGCCTTGATGCCTACAAGACCTGGTCCTGGATTCCCAAGGCGCCCGAATTCCGCCTTGGCATCATGCGGGCGAAGGTCAGTACGTCCGTGCATATCTTTTTCGGCATGGCGATGATGCTGATTGCCGGTATTGCCTGGGCCCTGCGCAGCAATCCGCGCAAGAAGAAGATGTGCACAATTACGATCATCCTGGCCATCGGGGCCGGCCTGTCCTCGATGTCAAGCGGACCCTGGCTTGCGATTATCACGCTGATCATCTGCAATCTGTATGTTCTTCGCCCGAGCATGATCAAGCCGACGCTTTATAGTTTGGTGGCGCTGGCGATATTCCTTGAGCTTGCGTCCAACCGGCATTTCTATCACCTGATCGACTATCTGGCGCTGAGCTCGGGTAATGCCTGGTATCGGACCAAGCTTCTTGAGGTCGCGGTGGCGCAGTGGCGCGATTACTGGCTCGTCGGGACCGGCGGCACGGACATCAACTATTGGGGCGGGCTGCTCGACGGGCGGCAGCATATCGACCTGGTGAACCACTTCGTGGTTGTTGCCGTTCAGGGCGGGATTCCGGCACTCCTGATGTATGTGTTCTCGCATGTGAATGCGGTCCGCTACGGGATCAAGGCGCGGAAAAAGTCGATGGATCCGTATCGCCGGAAACTCATATTTTACCTGACAAGCGCGCTCATCGCGGTGGACGTCTCCAGCATGTCGGTGGGACTGTTTGGGCCGCCGCTGCTGTTGACCAACATACTCCTCGGGATGCTGACCAGCGCAGGCGTTGCCTGGAACGAGGTGCCGGTAAAGGCGCGGCCCGGAACGGCGCCGAGACCGATACCGCAAGAGCAGGCCGGGGCTGTTTCCAACCCACCAGGTCTTTCAAAATCATAATTTCCGGACCGGGTTGGAACGGGCGGCAGGATCGCGGAAGAATGCGGTGTATGCAAGCCGCTCCGGTGAAATAGAACTGGGATCAAAGGGTTAGTAGATCATCGTGGAACGTTTCGAGTTGAGCATCGTTATCCCGCATTTCAACGACCCCGCCGGTCTGGCGGCGTGTCTTGCGTCGCTGGATGCGCAAAGCTGCGACAAGGCCGAGTTTGAAGTGATCGTCTGCGACAACAACTCCAGCCAACCGGTTGAGGGGCTGGAGAAGTATAACCTGAACGCGCGTCTGGTGGTCGAAACGAAGCGCGGGGCCGGGCCGGCGCGCAATGCGGGCGTTGAGATCGCGAAGGGCCGGTTTCTTGCCTTTACCGACTGCGACTGCCTGATCGATCCGGATTTCGTGAAAAACGGCCTTCGGCGGATGAAAGAACAAGGCGAACGGAGCGTGATGGCGGGAGAGATCGTCATGTATCCCCGGCACGAACGGCCAAACAGCGTCGAGGCCTTCGATATCGTCTATTCAACGAACCAGGAAAATTACGCGAAGAAGAATGAAGCGGCGACGGGGAACCTCTGGACAAGCCTCGCGCTTTTCCGCGAAGTCGGTCCGTTTCGATCCGATGTCGCGGAAGATACGGACTGGTGTCACCGGGCCTTTGCGGCCGGCGCAACATTTCACTATGGCGGCGATTGCATCGTAAAGCATCCGGCGCGGGCGACGTTCGACGAACTCAGGGCAAAATGGAAACGGCAATCCGCCATGACCTTCAACGTCCTGAAACAGAAGCCGGGGTTCAACGCGCGCTGGTTCGCGCTGTGTTTCGCGACCGCCGCCTCGGCGGTGCCTCACAGTATCAAGGCGCTCAAGAACAAAAGGCTTGTCCGGATCTCCGACAAGCTGAAGGCGATTGTCGTGCTGTTCTGGTGCCGCCTCTTCCGTGCGCGGATTATGCTCGGATTTCTCGTCAGCGGGCAGGACCATATAGATCCCAACAAATACTGGACGCGCGCGTGATGCGTCATGGCGCCCGCGCCCGGCTTCCTATCGCCGCAGGTATTTTTTAAGCATTTCCTTCAGGCCCGGCGGCATCGTTGCCGACAGTTCCTGCCGAACGAAAAGCAGTTTTCTAAGTCCCGCCGCGCGGTTGATCGGAATGGACAGAAGCTCCGGCCAAAGACGTTTCGCGATATCCTTGCACAGCCCGCCATCGGCGCGATAGCGGTCGGAAAAAGACATCATTGTCTGAAATGTATCGACGCTGTTGAAGGGTGAAATCGAGGGCAGGGGAATATCATGGCCGGTCATGGCGACGCCCGCCCAGCAGCCCAGGCGCAGTTCGATATAGGCGAGGTCGTACACCCAGCAGGCACTTCCTTTCGGAAGTCCCTCCAGCCATCGCCTTGCCTCGTCGTTCAGGATTTCCGTATTTTTAAATCCAAGCCTCTGCAATAAGATTTCCGGCGTTGGCGGGCTCTTGCCGATATCATCGGAGTTCCAGTAGAACGCGCGGGCAACCTCGCCCGCGGCGCCGGCAAGCGTAACCTCGCCCGCTTGCGCGACACTGCATTCGGTTGTCGATAATCCGATAACATGATCGTTCAGGCAATATCCCGTGCGCCACATCCAGTCGCGCCGCTCCGCCTCCGACACGGGCAGCAAATCGACGAATTCATGTTTCAGTTTGAACCTGTCCGAGAGTAGTCTGGCGAGCTGCTGGTCCAGCTTGCCGCCGCTTCCGCCCGTCCGGTAGGTTCTGAAATCAATTTCCCCGATACTTTCCCGGGCGGCGGAGAGCATCATGCGCGTATCCCATCCGCCGGTCAGATGCATGATTGTCGGCTGTGCCGCCGTGACGGTTTTTACCCTTCCGCTCAGGCTTTCGCATAATCTTTGTAACAGCGTTTCATCGCTTTCCCCGTGATGCTTGCGAAAGTCGTCCTCGTCTTCCAGGGGCCAGGTTCGCGTGGCGGCGAACGACGCAAGATTGAGGGCGCGATTGGGAAGCAGCCGTCTTATTCCGGCATGGGCGGTCAGGCCGAAGGGATACCAGCCGCGCTCCGTCAAGAGATCGAGATCGGCGATCGTTGCCGGATCCCGGTTCTCGGCGGTCACCTCCGGGATCATGCAGGAGGAGGAGGCGATGATTTCCCGCGACTGGTCATACACGACCGGAAACAGGGCGCCGGCATCGGTCAACAGCGATGGATTTCCATCATATTCACAGAATACGACGAACCGGCCGCACAGGGAGTTGAAGGGATTACGGCTCCGCGAGGGCGCCGCCGCGATCTCAATTGCCGAGTCACTGCTGATAAATTCATCGTCCTTGATGAACCAGCCAAGCAGGAGCCCCAAAACCCGGCCGTCCCCATCGCGGATTTCGGAAACAGGTAAACCGGGAGAGACCCAAATAGTCCAGTCCAAATAGGTCTTCGACCGGAAGCCGTCGGGCGGCGATAGCTTGGTACGCGCACAGATGAACTGTTTGTACACTCTGTTTCCTTCAATATTTTGCGGCGGGAAGGAATGATAACCCGTAAACAATAAATCTTTTATTATTACAACGCCGTCGGATTGTCGACCGCGACGTTGCCGGCCATTCCAGGTTCGCCATATCAACCGGCGACCCTGGTTTCAGGGAAAGGCCAGCCGGCCCTGCCTAGGGCTTGGCGGTATAGCTCGGGCCGATGGGCTTTGCCTCCTTCCATCGGCTGAAATCATACTGCGGGAAAAGCTGGACCGGCAGCAATCCATAAATATTGTCGCCAATCGGCATATCGAGCTCCGGCCGCTTTTTCGAGAAATTCTCAATATCGTCAACGAACCCGTCATCGAGGTCGCTTTCGGGCTCCATACTCCAGCCGTATTTCGGCGATTGCGTCCAGGCCAGGGCCGTATAGATATTGTGCGACATCGTCCAGTCCGTCGCCGACGGCTTCACGATCATCCCGTCAATAATATTGTTCTTGAAGGTCGTCCGCGGCTCATAACCGGAAATTTGCACGGCCTTGCCCACTTCATCTTCGGCGAAGATCAGATTGTGCAGATAGGTAACTTTGTCGAACTGGCTTCCCCAGCTGCGCACCGGACCAAGAATCACATTGTTGAGCAGCCACATATTGTTGGCTTCGTCGACATCGTCGGTCCCGTGATAGGTAAAGGCGAAGGGCACGTTTCGCAGAATGTTATCGGCGATGAGGATATTCCGGTTCTCCAGATAAACGGACATGCCGTTTCCGTGAATGCCATAAATATTGGACAGCTGATTACCCGAGATTTGCATGTTCTCGGTATTGATCAGGCGAATCCCGGTGCGCCCGATCCGGTCGATGACATTATCCCGCACGATGATATTGCGCGCCTCGTTAAACCGGATGCCCGAGCTTTTCTGAGAGTTGGCAATGACATTGTTGCTGATGACGGAATCGGCCGAATTATCAAGCTGGATGGCGCCAACCCCTTCCACCGACCGGAGATGGTCGATAGTGTTGTCGCGAACGATGATATTGCGGACCGGGCTTTTCCCGTTGATAACGGCGGTTCCGCTCTGCCATCCGTCATGATCGCCGAAATAACGGCTGATATGAAACCCTTCGATGACGATGTTGCTGTTCCCATTCAGCGCAAATGCCGCCGGAAGGTCATTGACGCTGAGATCATTGCCCGTTGCCGCGTCGGCGCTTTCCGGCCAGAGGAGGATCACCCCGGCGTCATTATCGACAAAATATTCGCCCACCTGGTCAATGTCGGAGGGGCGGTTGAACAGCGCATAATAGGAGTCCCGGTCGGTGTAGGGTTCGTTGCCCGGCGGATCGAAATTGATGGTCCCGCTCGCCCGATCAATCCCCGTCACGTCCGTGAGCACGACCTGGTTCGGTTTCATCCAGAGCGCAATAATGGCGTTGCGCCAGTTTTCATCGGAGGTGTCGTCCAGGTCGGACCCGAGAATGAGCGAGCTTTCGGTCATTTCCGTGCCCCATCCGCCAACGGATTCATAATGTTCATAATCGTCGAACCAGAAGGGGTCGGGCTGGTTGGGTTCGCGGGACAGCCAAATCCGTTTGCCGGAAAGGAACATCGGCGTCAGCGGATTGACCTCCCCGTCGATGCGGGTTTTATAAAGCTTCTCCCAGTTCGAATTGCCGTAACAATCCTCCGCCGACTGGCAGGGCTTGAAATCGACGGCCAGTTTTTTCGCGCCGCTGATGATCGCCTGCGCCTCGCCCCATCCGTTGCCCTTGTAGGTTACGGGGTTTGATTGGGACCCTCCGGCGGAAAAGGTAATGCCGCCCAGATACTCAACGCCGCCCTTGAAATAGATGGTATCGCCGGGCTCCAGATCATACCGGCTCACATTGCCGCCGGCATTCGGGTCTCCCGGCGCATGCTTCCAGGGGGTTTCCCGGGTGAGGCCGTCATTTGCATCCTTGCCATTTTCGTAATCGACGAAAAGATCCTTGGCAAAGGCCGGGGACGTCGCTGTCATACTGAATAAGGCGAGCAAAATTATCAGATATCGCGTGCGCATTTTCCCTCCATCCCTTCGGCATCATGAGATGCCAGGATCATATTAGTTCAAAATGACCGGGCACCGCAAATTCGATCCCGCGGGGCATGTTCGGCGGGGTTAGTCCGCCACCTTCGACCATATATTGCGGCGCGCCCAGACGCTCTTCCAGACTTTGGCGGCGTCGCGTGATTTGGCGCGCCCGATCCAGCCTAAAAGCTGATGCGCAATGTATCGGGACAAGGGCCACAGGGTCATGAGCGTCATGGCAATGCCCCGCGTCGCCGGCGGGAAATGTTTGTGGATGAGGGTCATTTTCGCCTTGATCAGGCGAACGAGCTTGTCGGACTGTATCGTTTCCGACGCGCCGCCATGATGGATGATCGTCGCCTCCGAGGTGACCATCGGCTTGGCGCCCGCCTTGGCGGCGCGGGCGCAGAGGTCCGCTTCCTCCGCATACATGAAAAAGGCCTTGTCGAAGCCGTCCAGGCGGTTCCAGAAATCGCGGCGGATCAGGAAGAAGCAGCCGGTAACGACATCGACTTCGCGGATACCCTCGCGGTCCCAGCCGCCCATGCCTTCGGGATTGAAAAAGCTGGACCTGCGGAACATCGACGAAAAACCAAGCGCCTGACTGGTCAGGCTCCACAGGGTCATGTTGGACCAGCAGGACGTCGGATTGAGGCTTTTGTCCGCGAACAGGGTCCGCCCGCCCCAGATCCCGGCCTCCGGATAGGCGTCGGCGAAGGCCACCAGCTTGTCGATCGCGCCATCGAGCACTTCGGTGTCCGGATTGAGAAGCAGCAGGAAGTCCCCCGTCGCCTCCTTCGCCGCGAGATTGTTCGCGGCGGCAAACCCGAGATTTTCGTCAAGGCACAACACCGTCGCCTTGTCGGCATATTTCTCCTGGAGTGCTTCCGCCGAGCCGTCCGTCGAGGCGTTATCAATGACGATCATCTCGAACGGCGTGTCCCGGGTTTGGGCAAAGGCGGTGTCCAGCGCCTTCAGCGTCATCTCGCGCGTGTTATAGCTGATGACGATGATGGAAAGCTTGGGTGACTGCACCGGTTCAGGTTCCTGCTGCAACATAAGGCTCATAAACTGAAGATCCTAAAACTAACATATTCTCTGACGCGAAAAATCCATTTAACGTTCCGTCGGGCAAGATACGGCCGGTCGAGACCATCCCGCCAACGGAGAAATCAGTCCCGACTATTGCCGAATTTAATTAATATCTTGTTGCAATGGGAATTTTTGCATCCACTCTTGTCCATTTTATGGCCGGAGTTTTAAAAAAATTAACTAAATATCGAGATTCTGTTACCTATATTGATGCATGACATCGGGGATTGGAACTTAAGCTATCAGGGAACGGAAATGCTAGCAGTTGTTGGTCTTGGCCTGGCGATCGTCGCGGCGGCGGGACTTTGGATAATACTTCCCTATCTTTACCGGATGAGGAAGGTGAAGCAGCTGGAGCGGCTCTGTCGCGCCACCAATACCCTTGTCTTGACATATGACGACGGGCCGAGCACGAATTTCACGTCGGAACTTCTCGATCTGCTTGCGGAATATGACGCCCCCGCCACCTTTTTCGCGCTGGGGGTCCAGGTGGATAATAATTCGAACGTCGTCCCGCAGATCGTCGCGAAAGGCCATGAGGTCGGAAGTCATTCCTATGCCCATCTGAATGCCTGGAAACGGATGCCCTGGAAAGTGGCGGCCGATATCGAGGCGGGGTTTGCCAGCCTTCGCCGCCAGAATGTTCCGATCGAATATTTCCGCCCGCCGAACGGCAAAATCACTCTGGCGACGCTCCTCCAGACCCTGTTCAAGGGGCGGAAAATGGCGTGGTGGACCATTGATTCAACCGATACCAAACCACAAACCATACCGGTGGACGAACTAGCCGAGACTGTCAAGAACGCCGGTGGAGGGGTCATTCTCCTCCATGATTTTGAGAGAAAAACCGACAAGGAGCGCAACCGCTTCGTGCTGGACGCGACGCGCAAGCTGCTTGAGATGGCGAAGGCGGAAAACTATTCCGTCCGCACCTTTGGCCAGCTTATGCGGGACGCCTGAGTCATAGTAAGTAAAGAGATCGATTGCCCATGCCAAAAAAACCAAAGATTCTTGCGATATCTTCAGCCGGTGGCCATTGGGTGCAACTGCAACGGCTGCGCGTCGCCTGGGATGATTGCGATGCGGTCTATGTCACGACAAAGGAAGGCTATCGCGAAGACCTGATTGCCGATGCCGCCCGGCGCGGACAGTCCGAACCCCGCTTCTATCGTGTCGTGGACGCCAATCGCTGGCAGAAATTCCGGCTGCTGCGGCAGCTGCTGGGGATTGTCCTCATTCTCCTTCGCGAGCGGCCGGATGTGATCATTTCGACCGGCGCGGCGGCGGGCTTTTTTGCCCTGAAACTCGGCAAGATGATGGGCGCGCGCACGATCTGGATTGACAGCATCGCCAACGCCGGCACCCTGTCCCTGTCGGGCCAGAAAGCCGGGGGCTGCGCCGATCTCTGGCTGACGCAATGGGAGCATCTTGCAGGCGGCACCGGCAAACGGGCGCCGGAATTCAAGGGATCTGTCGTATGATTTTCGTAACCGTTGGCCATGAACTGCGTTTTGACCGCCTGATCAAGGGACTTGACGACTGGTCCCTCGCGACGGGCTATCAGGATATTTTCGCGCAGGTCGCCGAGCTCGGCGACGACGGGTACCGCCCGAAAAACTTCAAATGGCAGAGCTTTCTCGATCCCGACAGCTTCAAAAGCAACTTCGATCAGGCCGACCTGATCGTCGCCCATGCCGGTATGGGAACGATTATCACGGCGCTTACCCTCAAGAAGCCGTTGCTGATCATGCCGCGCAAGGGGTCGTTGAAGGAAACCCGGAACGATCACCAGATCGCAACGGCGGAACAATTCTCGCGGCGCACCGGCATTTATGTGGCGAAGGACGAGACGGAACTCGGCGCAACCCTCGATCATCTGATCGCCAATCCGCCCCCGAAAATCAACGAGGCCGCCAGCCAGTTCGCCGAGCCGCAGTTGATTCAGGCCATCCGCAGCTTCATATATAATGGGAAACCGCAAGAGTTGACATAAACGGAGCGATTTCGAGGCGCGAATTTAAGCATATCTTGAGAAATCAGGCCTATTCTTGTCCAATCCGGCGGCCGGGACCTTCGTTCGTTGGTTTTGCGTTTGTCCGGATTTGATGTTATGTGCACCAAGGCGCTGATTTAGCGCGAAGAATACGGCAATTGGTTATATATATCCTATTTGCGGGAAACGAAGTTAGTTAATACAATCGGGACGGAAAGCTTGATCAATGACCCTTGGAAGTGCCTACGCGTTTTTTAAATCACGGCTGGTGAACAGCATCGCGCTTGCGGTTATCCTTATGACGCTTGCTGCATGCGACACGCCGGAGGAGAAAGCGCAGGCCCATTACGAAGCGGGCATGGCGTTCATCGAGCAGGGCAACTATGTCAAGGCGGGCATCGAGTTTCGCAATGCCTTGCAGCTCAGGGAAAATTTCGCAGACGGCTGGTACGGACTCGCGCTCGTCGAGGAGCATGAGGGGAACTGGCGCAAATATGCGGGCGACATCCTCAAGGCGATCGAGATCGATCCCAAGCATCTGAAGGCGCAGGTACGATATGGCAAGATCATGCTGTTGTCCGGGCGTCTGGAAGATGCACTGGAAACCAGCGACCATGTTAACGAGATCGCCCCGAAACATCCCGAGGCGCTGGCGCTCAAATCTGCCGTGATGTTCCGTCTTGGCGACAAATCCGGCGCGATTGCCGCGGCGGAAGAGGCGCTTGCCGTCGATCCGTCCAACATCGATGCCATCCTGATCCTCGCCGCCGAGAAGCTCTCAACCGGCGGGGCCGCGGAGGCTGTGACCATTCTGGATGAGGGGCTTTCGCACACGGCGGGAAATTCCCAGCTCCAGGTCGTGAAAATCCGGGCGCTTGAAGGCCTCGGGCGGAATGACGAGGCTGTCGCCGTCTTCAAGGAACTCATCAAGGATAACCCGGACAACCACGCCTTTCGCAAAAGCCTTGTCCGCTTCTATTTGAAGAACGGCAAGGAAGTCGAAGCGGAAGAGGAAATCCGCAAGATCGCCACGGATAATCCCGAAGACGTTGCGGCCAATCTTGACGTTGTCCGTTTCGTCAAATCGGTGAAGGGCGATGACGCCGCGGCGGCGGAACTGGAACAGCTCATCGAGCAGCATCCGGATGTGGTTGATTATCGCTTTGCGCTCGCGACCCTTGCGCAGGCCGCCAATGATGACGAACGGGCGATGGTTATTCTGGGTTCCATCATCGACCGGGCGAGAACCGTCGAGGATGAAATCGCGGCGCGCAACAAGCTGGCGCAACTTCATTTCGCCAAAGGGGAATTCAGCGAGGCGTGGGAATTATCTGAGGACGTTCTCGATATCGACTCGACCAGTAGTGACGCGCTTATCCTCATCGGCGCCATGCAGATTGACCAGGGCAAGATCGATGCGGCGATTTCGAACCTGCGCTCCTCCATGCGCCAGCAGCCGGAATCCGTGCGCGCGGCGCTCCTGCTGGCGAAGGCCCATGAAATCAATGGCAGCCTGGAACTTGCCGAAGACCGTTTTTCGGCGGCCTACCGGTTCAGCAAGCAGCAGCCGCAGGTCGGACTTGTTTACGCGCAGTTTTTCATCCGCCATGGCGAACTTCAGCGGGCGGAGCGCCTGCTCGAGAAGATGGCGCAAAACGCGCCCGGGCAAACCGACGTTCTTAAAATGCTGGCCGAGGTCAAGCTGAGAAAGCAGGACTGGGTCGCCGCCGAAAATCTTGCGGAGCAAATCCGGGCGCTGGATAAAATGGACTCCGCCGCCTATCAGATCAGCGGCGCGGCACTGGCCGGCCTGCAAAATCTCGATGAAAGCCGGGATGCCTTCGAGAAGGCTTACGAGGTCACGCCCGAAGCGGGCCAGGCCATGAAGGCGCTGGTGGAGGCCTATCTCCGGGACGGCGATGTCGAGAAGGCGGCCACATTCCTGGAAAGCGTTCTGGAAAGAAGCCAGAATAACTATCTTGCCCGAACCCTGCTTGCGAATATCGAATTTCAGAAAAAGAATCCCGAAGCGGCGGAAAAGCTGATCCGCGACGCCATCGCCGGTGACCCGAAGGAAGAATCTGGTTACGTCATGCTGGCGCGCTATTATATGGCGACGGGCCGGCAGGAGGATGCGAAAGCCATTCTGAAACAGGGGCTTGAGGTTTCCCCGAACGGATTTCTCCTGAATATGACCGAGGCGGGCCTGCTGGAGTCGGAGGGCGCCTACAGGGACGCCATCAAGATTTACGAAAAGCTGCTGGAGGAGCGGCCGAATTCGGAAATTGTCGCCAACAACCTCGCGAGCCTGATCGCCGAGGACTCCGATGAGGAGCGGGACCTGCGGCGCGCCTATACGCTGGCCAAGCGGTTCCGCAATTCAAAGGTTCCGTATTTCCTCGATACCCTTGGCTGGATACATTACCGGCTTGGCGAATATGACCAGGCGATACCGCTTCTGCGCAAGGCCGTCGAGAATGAGCCGAAAGCCGCAATTCTGCGCTATCATCTGGGGATGGCCTACAAGGCGGAAAACAACCGCGATAAAGCCATTCGCGAGCTGGAGCAGGCCGTGACGCTTGGCAGGACGCAGCATTTCGCGCAAACTGAGGCGGCGGAAAAAGCGCTGGCGGACGTCAAGGCCTTGCCGAAAACGAATTAGAAGAATGACGCATATTTTATTTTAATCAATCCGGATTGACGGGTGAAAGCAGACATAGATGTATAGAGAATTTTACGGACTGACGCAGAAGCCATTTTCTATTCTCCCCGATCCCCATTACCTGTATTGGGGCCACAGCCATTCGCTGGCCTATTCAATGCTGGAATATGGCGTCATGAACCGCGCCGGATTTACCGTCGTTACCGGCGAAATCGGCTGCGGCAAGACCACGCTTATCCGCCATCTTCTCGACCGGCTGGACGAGGAATTCACCGTTGGCCTGGTTTCCAACATCCAGGACGGGGATCTGCTGCAATGGGTTCTCATGGCCTTTGGCCAGCCCTATGAAGGCAAGTCCCACGTCGGGCTGCATGACGAGCTGCAGCAGTTTCTGATCCGTGAATATGCGGAAGGCCGCCGGACGATCCTGATTGTCGACGAAGCCCAGAATCTCGGCCCGAAATTGCTGGAGCAGTTGCGGCTGCTGTCGAATATCAATGCCGATAATGACCAGCTTCTGCAATTAATTCTGGTCGGCCAGCCGCAGCTGAAAGGGCTCCTGCAGGCGCCGGAGCTGGTCCAGTTTGCCCAGCGGATTGCCTCTGATTTTCACCTGGCGCCGCTGACCGCCGAGGATATCGACGCCTATATCAAGCACCGGCTTCACATCGCCGGTCGGGATTTGCCGCTGTTCACGATGGAGGCGTGCGAAAAGCTGTTTGAAGCGAGCCGCGGCATCCCCCGCATTATCAATATTCTTTGCGATACCTGCCTGGTTTACGGCTTTGCGCGCATGGCGCCGGAAATCGACGGCACCATCGTTGATGAAGTGATCCGGGACAAGCGCACGCACGGCATTTTCGATGTCGGCGCGCCCAAAGGGGTTGAGGAAACCCGCCGCCTTCCCGTGCAGACGAAGGAAGAGGCGGAGGAGGAGCAACCCGCCCTCGTCATTCACGACAAGGAACTTGCCAAGCTTATCTTCAAGAAGCTGCGGTCACACGGCTAGACGCAGAAACGCCCGGAACTCCGGTTCGGGAAAAGTCCGACAGGATCGTCCGGGCGCTGCGTAGGCGGTTAAAATTCTTTTCTGAGCGTTACTGAAATCGTATTTTCCCGAAAGCTATCAGAACTGGTTTCGGCATCGCTGTTATAATGGCCATAGGCCACCCCGCCAATAAGGGTCGGGGTAAACTGATAACGGATGCCGGTCTCGCCGTAGAAGGTCTGTTCCCTGCCACCGGTAACCTGGGAATCAATAACTTCCGAATAGCCGCCCATCAGCGACCATTCAAGCCTTCTTGACAGCTGCCGCGTATAGCTGCCGTCAAAGGAGACGACATCCTCATCCGTGCCATCGTCGAGGAACTGGCGCATGACATAGCTGGCCGACGCGGAATAGATGTTTCTTCCCTTCTCGCCGGTCAGACCCATGGAAAAGGCCTTGGTTTTTGTAATGCCATCGGCATAACCGCCCGAAAAGTAGTTGGGGTTCACGAGGCGGCCATTTTCGTCCAGATTGCTCGTATTGGCGAAGGCGGAGCCGGAGCCCGCGACGTCGACATGATAGCCCGCGAAGAAACTTGCTTCGCTGGAAATCAGGTATGTCAGGTCGGCATCAACAATGCCGCCGCCGAAACGGTGACCCACCTGAATGCTGAAATCGGTACGCGGTCCCGGGGTGAGGCGCACGCCACCGCTGTAGAACTCGCCGCTGATCGCACTGTTGTCGATATTCTCACCGTCGAACTCATCCCAACCCGCCGAGGCGAGCAGCGCGACATAGCGGTTGATCGGCATCTGGCCGGAGCCCTTGAACGTTGCCCGCTTGAGATCGTCGCCGTTTTTCACCTGGTTGTCATAGGCAAATGCCTCTGCCGCCCATTTCGTCCTGGAAAATTCCCGGCCGCTCAGCAGGCTGAGGTCAACCCGGTTGGTGCGGGTATCCGACGGTTCCGTTGATGCGATGTCCGAATTCGTGTCGGTGAAGTCGACCATGCTGTAGGTATAGCGCGCAATCCCTGTGGCGTAGCCACCGAAATCATGCTGATAGTAGGGGCTGATGCGGGTATTGAGAACCCGCGTGCTGTCGCCCGACGTGGTCCGGTCGGAAAAAGCGGTTGATCCGTCGCTGGAATACCGCTCTTCCGTCAGGGCGATGTCCGTGTCCAGGAACAGATGCTCGGAGACAAATTCCACCTTGCTGGAGGCCAGCAGATTGTGGTTGAACCCGTTCAGTTCCGAATACCGCGAATAGATATCGTACCCGAGATCATACGCGGCAGTCAGTTGCAGGCGTCGACCGACGCCTGTCACTTCAAATCCAGTGTTCAGACGCGTAATAAAATCGTCTTTCCGGTCGCTGGCATCTCCGAAGGCGTTGTCTGTGTAAATTTCGTCCACGCCGATATATGGATTGAACATCCATTCCGCGGCAAGGGCGTTTCCGGACATTGCCAGAACTCCTCCGGCAACGGCACATCCGATTGCCAGAGAAGTCCGTGACTTCTTCCTTCTGAAAACGAGCTGGTTTGCATTTAGCACAATGCGACTACCTTCTAATTGATTCCACCCTCAGTACGCACGGCAATCCGCTTGCCGCAACTCCTCCTAGAACCAGCTTTGCGGAATGATCAGGATATCGCCCGGAAGCAGCGGAACATTGGCCGACACGTCGCCATCGATGATCAGGTCGTCAAGACGGACATTGTAGGACTTCTTTTCGCCGCCTTCATTGCGGACAATAACGGCGCGGTTACCGGCCGCGAATTCTGTCATACCGCCAACGGCGATAATCGCATCAAGAACCGTCATTTCGTTGCGGTACGGAATTGCCTTCGGCTCTGCGGCCTGGCCGACAATGCGGATCTGCTGGTCATAGGGACCGTTGAAGGTCTTGACCGTTACGGTTACGAGCGGATCCTTGACATATTTGGACAGGACTTTCTCGATATCACGTGCAAGGACCTGCGACGTTTTCGAGGCAGCCATCATGTCGTCAACCAGTGGCGTTGAAATTCGGCCGTCGGGGCGCACCGGAACGGTGACCGAAAGATCCGGGTTCTGCCATACGAAAACATCAAGCTCGTCCTGCGGGCCGATAACATACTGGGGCGCCTGTGAGAGCGATGCCGGTGCAAGCGTTGCCGCCTCGTTTTTCGCGGCACATGCAGAAACAAACAGTGCCAGTGAAATCAAGATTGTCCGGGTGGCTGCGGACTTGATCTTTTGAAGTGTAAACACGTAAGTGCCTCCCCCTTGGTCTAAATAATTCTGACATGCCTATCAGAAACGGTTAAAATCATTTATTGAAGCCTTGTAACACAGCATATCCGCTATTTCTAAGGGTAACGCCATATTTTTATCCAGTATTTCCCTAAAAATGGCCATAATGCAACAATAGTTTGTGCGCGCATTGCAACGGGGATGTCACAATTTCCCCTGGAAATGCGTTTCTTAGAAAAAATATTAATCTTTTTTCAGCGTTTTTTATGTAGGATCGGCCGTGATCCAGCGTTGGCAAAGACGCCGATTATTTATATGATCCAGCCATGGCTGGTTTCGACTTATTGAGGGAAGCGTGAGCATACAGAAAAACCCGCTTCTGAAGGAAACTTTAGACAAATGTTCCCGGGTCTTCATCATCATAGCGGTTTTCGGCCTGGCCATTAACCTGCTTATGTTGACGGCCCCGCTGTTCATGATGCAGGTGTTTGACCGGGTCATCACCAGCCGCAACACGGATACATTGATATTGCTGATGCTGATTGCCGCCCTGGCTCTGTTGACCATGGCGATGCTTGAGGGTGTCCGCACCTTTATTCTCGTCAGGATGAGCCGCTGGCTGGACGGCCAGGTCGGCGGCGCGGCGCTGACGGCAAGTATCATGTCCGGCCTGACGACGGGGCGGGAAGCCAGCGTCCAGGGACTTCGCGATCTCAGCACCTTCCGCTCGTTTCTGACCGGCCCCGGCATTTTTCCGATCCTTGATGCGCCCTTCGCCCCGATTTTTCTTGGCGTCATGTTTCTGCTGCATCCGCTTCTCGGCTGGATCTCCCTGATCGGCGCCGTCTTCCTTCTCGTGATCGGTATCGCCAACGAACGCTTTACCCGCAAGCTTCTTGCTGAATCCAATGGCCAGCAGATGGTGGCGATGAAACAGGCGGAGACGGCCTCGCGCAATGCCGACGTCATCGAGGCGATGGGAATGATGCCGCAGCTGATCAAGCGCTGGAATACGCGCCATGCTGATTCGCTGGCCCTGCAGGCGCAAGCCAGCGACCGCGGTGGCGTCCTCTCGGCGGCGTCCAAATTCGTCCGCGTGATGTTGCAGATCGGCGTGACCGGCGCGGGCGCCTGGCTGGTCATCCGGGCGGAGATGAGCCCGGGCGCGATGATTGCCGGATCGATTATCATGGGCCGCGCCCTCGCCCCCGTTGAGCAGGCGATCGGTTCCTGGAAGGGCTTCCTGACCGCGCGGGCGGCCTATGGCCGGCTGAAAACGCAACTGGAAAGCAGCCCGCCGACGGGAACGGACATTATGCCGCTTCCCCGGCCGAAAGGCGCCGTTTCGGTTGAGGGGCTGAGCTATACGCATATCAATACGAAGGAGCCGATCCTTCGCAATATCAATTTCCGCCTTGAGCCCGGCGAGGTGCTCGGCATTATCGGTCCGACGGCGGCCGGCAAGACGACGCTTGTGCGGCTGCTGGTCGGCAATCTCAAGCCGCGCTTCGGCCATGCCCGCCTCGACGAGATGGATGTCGCCGAATGGAGCGCCGACGACCGCGGCCAGTATATCGGCTATCTGCCGCAGGACATCGAACTGTTCGCCGGCACGATCCGCGAGAATATCGCCCGCATGAACGAAGGGGATCCGGCGCTGGTCATCGCCGCCGCCAAGAAGGCGGGCATCCATGACATGGTTCTGCGGATGGAAAAGGGCTACGAGACCGAGATTGGCGAAGGCGGCGCGGCGCTGTCGGGCGGACAGCGGCAGCGCATTGCCCTTGCCCGCGCCCTTTACGGCAATCCCAGCTTGCTGGTACTTGATGAGCCCAATGCCAATCTCGACAGCGTCGGCGAGTCCGCGCTGATGCGCGCCATGGATAATCTCAGGGCCGAGGGCATGACGGTGATCGTTATCGCCCATCGGCCGAATATCCTGCGCCATGTCGACAAGATCCTAGTCCTCAAGGACGGCATGCTTCAGGAATTCGGTCCGCGCGATGAAGTGATGATGAAGCTCCAGGGTGTGCAGAAGGCGCTGCCCGGTCCGAACCAGACGATCCAGGTGAGGAAAGAAAAAGATCAGGCGGATAAGCCGGTGCGGACGAAAGTCCGAACCCCCGAACCAACCGACGCGGCGGGGATCAAGGTTGCCAAAAAATTCACACCGACACGGAGTGCGCCGTTATCTAAGGTGCCGCTGAAAAAGGCGAACGGGGTTCATATGAATGGCAGTGGGCCGCGAAAGAAACCGACTGTGCTGACCATGGGACCGAGTGAAAAGATCAAGGCTAAAATCCAGTCGCTGACGTCCCATCCGCTCAGCGATTCAGACATTTCGAAAATTTACTCCCTGTTCGTCCAAGGCGATCAGGAGGGCGCATTGAAGTATATCGAGGAAATCAAAAGATGATGAATGTACGCGGGCCGGTGCTTTTTGGCCTGGTCATAATTTTCCTCTTCTTCGGCGCGTTTGTCGGATGGGCGGCTTTCGCCCCCTTGGGAAGCGCGGCGATCGCCCAGGGGGTGGTCAGCGTGGAAGGAAACCGCAAGTCCGTGCAGCATCTTGAAGGCGGCATTGTCTCGGAAATCAAGGTCAAGGACGGCGATATCGTCAAGAAGGGCGACGTTCTGATCGTTCTTGACGAAGTGCAATCCAAGGCCTCCATGGAAATCGTCCGCAGCCGGCGGGCCGTCGCCCTGGCCCAGAAAGCGCGCCTGACCGCGGAGCGGGATGGTCTGGACAAGATCGATTTTCCGGAATGGCTTCTGGAACGCAAGGATGAGCCGAACATAAAGGAGGCCATGCAGGGCCAGCAGAATATCTTTGAATCCCGGCGGACGTCGCGCGAAGGCCAGATCACAATTCTCCGCCAGAAAGCGTCACAGCTGGAAGAGGAGATCAAGGGGCTGGAGGGACAGGTTTCCTCCTCCGACCGGCAGATTTCGCTGATTGCCGACGAGATAAAAGACGTCGAGAGCCTAGTCGAGAAGAACCTTGCCAAACGCCCGCGGCTGCGCGCCTTGCAGCGGAGTCTTGCTGAACTGAAGGGCAATCGCAGCCAGAATGTGTCGAGAATTGCCCAGACGCGCCAGGCGATCGGCGAGGTCGAGCTGCAGATCAACGAACTCAACAACAGCCTGATGGATGAGGTCGTCGCGGAGCTGCGTGACGTGCAGGCGCAGATTTTCGATCTGGAAGAGCAGACGCGCGCCTCCGAAGACGTGCTGAACCGGACGGAAATCCGGGCGCCGACCGATGGCTATGTGGTGAACCTGCAGGTCCATACCACCGGAGGCGTCATCAAGCCGGGCGAAACGGTCCTGGATATTGTTCCGGATAACGTCCAGCTGATCGTCGAGGCAAAGGTCAATACCAAAGATATCGACTCCGTCTATATCGGCGCCCAGGCGCGCATCCGCTTTCCCGCCTTCAGCCAGCGCTTCTCCCTGCCGGCGGAGGGAACCGTTTTGAGCGTATCGGCCGACAGCCTGGAAGATGATCGAACCGGGAATTTCTATTATCTTGCGCGGGTTCAGATAGACAATCTTGAAAATGCGGATATCAAGGTGACGCAACTGCGCCCGGGCATGCAGGCGGATGTGATGATTGCGACGGGCGAACGGACCGCGCTTGATTATTTCGTGAACCCGATCATTCTCAGCTTCAACCGCGCGCTCAGGGAAGATTGAGGGCGGCGGCGGGTGGTCTGGTGCAAATTACGCCGGCTCGTGGGGAAACCCTTTCTTTCTCCGGCGCGTTTGCTATAGATTGATGGAGGAAGCTTAAAAGCAACCCCGGTGTAATTTTTTGAAGTACTGGCTCCGTGCGCATTCTGAACATCATCATTTCAAGTGCTTTTTGTATCTGCGCAGATTTTATTTAACATTCAAATGACATATTAGCCGCGAGATGTCTTGGACAAGGAACAATTTTACACTTTTTAAACCTTACTTCTCTAGATTGATGGTTACCAATTCCGGAATTGAAAGCGCGAGTAATGAAGATTGCGATAGTTTCACGGCATGACCCCACGAATATGTCCGCGTGGTCAGGGACGCCTTATTTCATTACCCGTGAAATAAAGAAAATCTCTGATGACGTGGTCGTTATTCGCGCGCAGAAAATGGGATTGTTGCTCGGCCTGACGAGAGTGATCCGGTATATTTCCAAATTGTTCGGCTCGAGTATCGATCTGTCGGTTACGAACGCCTATAGCAAGGCCGTTGGCCACGAAATTCAGAGAAAAATTGATCAGGCGGATCCGGAAGTCGTCATCGGCATTGCCGCCTCGCCGGAACTTGCCAATATCAAAACCTCCGCGCCCATCCTGCATATCTCCGATGCGACCTATGCGGTCATGACGAATTACTATCCGGAAGTGAGCCGTGTTCCGAAATGGCTATGGCGGGAAGGAAACGAGATTGAGCGGCGCGTCATCGAAAATTCCACCTATTCCATCTTCCCCTCGCAATGGGCGATGAAATCGGCGCAGCAGGATTACGACGCCAATCCCGCGAAGCTCCAGTTTATCCGCCTTGGCGCAAATGTCGGCGAGCTGCCGGGCGTGGATGAGCCCTATCTCGCGCGGAAGTTTGACGACGAGTTAAGACTCCTCTTCATGGGGAAAGACTGGGATCGCAAGGGCGGCGAGATAATCCTCTCGGCCTTCGAGAAACTCAGAAAAGACGGAATAGCCGCTGAGCTTTCCATTGTCGGCTGTGACCCGTTTCCGGGAAAACCGCCGGCGGGTGTCACAGTCTATGAGAATATCCGAAAGAACGATCCTGAACAGTTTGCGCTCTATAACAAGCTGTTTTCCGAAGCCTCCCTCTTTGTACTGCCGACGCGCGCCGAGGCATATGGCCTGGTCTTTGCGGAGGCCGCCGCCTTCGCAACACCGGTGATCGCGCCGATGACGGGCGGCATCCCGTCGGTGGTCGATGACGGAAAATCCGGCATCCTGTTGCCGCTGTCCGCCAGCGGCGAAGACTATGCCGACGCCGTCCTCGACCTTTGGCGGGACAAGGCACGGCTAAGGGATATGGCCAGTTATGCCCGCGACAAATATGTGAGCGAATTGAACTGGGACAGATGGCGGACGGACTTCAGCGCGATTCTCGCGGATCTGCAAACCAGCTCCGGGCAGGAGGACGATGCTCCGATCCGCCCATCGGCGATCCATTGAATTATCGTTACCTCGGGCTGCCGCGGGATGACAGGCGGGACTTGTACAGACGACAGCGCTTCGCCCGGATTGTTTGATGACTGAAGGAAAGAGCATGCCCACCCAGCGGATATCTGTCGTCATAGCGACCTATAACTGCGATGCGACACTACCCGTCACCCTCGACTCTCTGCTCGGTCAGACGCGCAAGGCCGACGAAATCATCATCGTCGACGATCACAGCGCAACCCCGGCCGCTGAGCTTCTCGGCGACCTTGATCCCGAGATACGGATTATCCGCCACGAGACAAATAAAGGGGTTCGATACACCCGCAATACCGGCTTTGCGGAGGCGACTGGCGATTATATTTTTTTCCTCGACGGTGATGATATCCTGTGCCCCGAGTTTTTGGCGGTCGCGCTTGATGCCCTGGACAAAAATGAGAAGGCCGGCGCCTGTTTCGCCAGCTTCTATAAATGTTTCGATGGCGACGCGGCACCAATTCTGGCGAGCCACCGCGAGCAGGTCCTCGATATAGAAACCCGTCCCAAAGGCGACGGACTGACCTACTATCTGAACCATACGGGCGCGATCATTCCCTCTTTCAGTATCTTCCGCAAAACGGCACTCGATGACATCGTGGAGGCGGACGGACTCTTTCCGACGGATCTTCTCAGCAACGAGGATTTTCACCTATTCGTCCGTATTCTGGCGAAAAACGATACGCTCTGGATTAACAATCCGATGGGCGTCTATTTCCTGCGCCCGGACAGCATTTCACGCGACCAGCTCAAGATATGGTCGTCGCGGGCGGCGGCGGTGGCCTCCCTTGTCGGGCTGGCGGACCGCCTGTCTCTCTCCCGTTTTCACGTTGCTTTCCTCAAACGAATGCAGGCCTCCGCAATGCGTCAATATGCCCGCATTCTTGCAAATGGCGGCGATCGAAACAAAGCGATGCGGTGCCTTGTCAAGGAACTCGGACGGTCACCGGATTTAAAAACATTTGCTGTTCTGGTGTTGGTCATGTTGGGTCTTCAAAAAAAGAAGATTGAATATGGCGGTGCGGAATATTAAGGCTACGTCATGGCTAGTGAAACAATCTCCATTATTATCCCGGCGTATAATTCCTCGGGCACGATCTGCGAGACAGTTGACGCTGTTTTAAACCAGACCCGCGTGCCCGAAGAAATCATCGTTGTCGATGACTGCGGCCCGGATGATTTGCCGGCGGCGCTCGGGGAGCGGATGAAGCATATCACCTATATTCGCCATGAAACGAATACGGGCGTGGCGGGCGCCCGCAACACCGGCTTTTTGGCGTCAACCGGCAGCCTGATCTCGTTTCATGACGGAGACGACATACTTTTCCCGAAGTTTATGGAAACGGCGTCGCGCGTTCTTGCGGAAAGACCCGACATCCAGCTTTGTTTCGGTGCCTTTCACAGCGCCTTCGACGACCAGATCCCGTCGATAACCGATCGGGACATTCCGGAAAACCCGGAATTGACCATTTATAAAGCCGGAGAAATTCTGCAAGCCTATCTGTATGATGCAACCTCTCCGCTGATCAACTTCGGCCTGACGCGGCGGAGCACGCTAGAACAGATCCTGAAAGACGGATGCGTCCTGGACCCGACAAATAGGATGACCCCGGACTTCAATTACATGCTTGAGCTGTTCGTTCAGTTCAATCTTGCTTTCATTGAAAATCCCTGCGGGATCTGGCGTCTCCGGGCGAACAGCCTGTCGCAGGACCAGTTGGCGATGTGGGAAAGCCGCGTTCATAGCCTGACCTCTGTCCTTAACGCCATATCCTCGCGGCCGGTCGCCAAGAAAAGCGTCGAATTGCTGGAGGAAAACCAGCGGGCATCCGTAAGATATTGCGGCAAGCTTCTTGCGCTTTCGGGAAAAAAATCCACGGCTCTGAAGGTTCTCCTGAAGGAATTTTTTGCACATCCCAGAATAAAGACGGCGGCCTTGTTCGTGCTCATCGCTCTCGGACTCCGGTATCGAAAGCAGGAACAGAAAGAGGGCGATTGGCGGGGGAGCCGAATTAAGTAGCTGTTTTCGCTGCGCGGTCACAAAAAAACCGGCGGTCCTTTCGGAACCGCCGGTTTTCTTTTGTCCGTTTTTCGCGGCTTACGCGAAGTCGAGCGAGTCTTCCACAAGCGCGACGCCGATAACATCGAGATTTGAGCTGTTCAAATCGTCGTGCGCGTCGATATAGGCGGTCCGTTCGAACACCGACATGCCTGAGTCAATATCGAGGGACTCGTCAATGATCGAGAAGTCGGCGATCCGTCCCTGGAAATCATCATTATTCTGGAAGGCCGTACCGCCCACCGTGACATCCCACCATTTCGGATCGGAAACCCCTCCGGTCACGCCGCTCTGCGACTGCAGCAGTTCACCGTCGAAGTAGATCGAGAAGGTGTCGGCCTCGTCATCCAGAACCAGCTGCACGTCGTGCCAATCGGTGTCCTTGATGGCATCCTTGAAGGTATAGACCTGCAACCTCTGTCCGTCTTCGGCGAAGTAGACCATAAGGTCATCGTCCTGGACCTGAATACCGTAATTCATGTGGTTCCAGAGCAGACGTCCCCGTCCGGCGTCAAGATCGTCGAGTGCGAAGGTGACGCTCGCCGTGAAGTCATCCTGACCGAAATATTCGTCACCCCGGCCGAGATTGAGAATACCGTCGCCGATGGCCGTTGCGGCTTGGTCGAGCGCGGCGATTTCCAATTCGTCGTCGAGATCCGGAATATTGCTATCGCCGGTATCCGTATCCGAGTCGCCCGTATCGGTATCGTCATTTCCGGTTTCGGTTTCATCGGGATCCTGCGGATCGGGCGTCGTGTCGTCGTCGGTCGTGTCGGTTTCATCCGGAGTTTCGGTTTCATCCGTCGTATCGTCGGTCGTATCGTCCGTACCCTGATCATCGTCATTCGTATCGTCCGTACCTTGACCATCGTCATTCGTCGAACCGTCGGTATTCTCGACCATGCTCTTGTACAGCTCTTCGGCCTGGTCGCCGTTAATGGCGCCTTGCGCAAAGGATACATTATCGATGAGGCCGTTGAACGAGCCGCCGTATTCACCGCCAACGAAGAAGTCATGCCACTGGTTGCCGGTCTGGACGGCGCCGTCAAGACCCGTGACCGTCGCCGCTTCAACGCCGTCGACATAGAAAACAGCCTCGCCATTATCGCCGGAGAAGGTCAGCGTGAACTGATGCCAATCCGTATTATGGATATCGATATTGTCGATATTGACCCAGTTTGTGCCGTTTGACGTCTGGACCATCGCCGTAATGGTTTCGGAGTTGATCTTCACAACGAAGCTCGAGGAGAAGTAAATGGCGTAGCCAGAAGCATTCTCCGCGCCGGCTTCCTTCTTGAAGTCGAAGGAGAGCGTGTAGGCATCGTTATTCAGGAATTGCCCCGTGTTGTCATAGCTGATGGCGCCATCATTGAGCTTCACCGCCTCGCGATTGCCGTCCTTCACAAACGAGACGGAATTGGAAACAGTTTCATCGTCGCTGTTCGGATCCGCGACGTTATTGGCATCTCCGTTCATGTTCGCCCGGATCAGCTCATCCGTTTCCACGGGATCGTTCGAGCCGGTCGTGTCGTCACCACCATTGCCGTTGTTGCCCGTATTGGTATCATCATCGGAATTATCCGGTGTTTCGTTGGAATCGTCCGGCGTTTCCGTATCCGAATCCGTCGTATCATCCGGTGTGTCCGGCGTTTCGTTGGAATCGTCCGGCGTTGAATTGTCGTCCGAGCCATTGTCATGGGTCGTACCGGGGCCAACCTCCGTCAGATCCGCACCGGCGCCGAGATCTTTAACCGGCTGCAGGTCGTCCAGATCCGGGTTGCCGGACATGGCATCAACAAACAGCTTGCCGATATAGTTGCTGGCGCCCGAGTTCGATTCCTGAACATAATAGTTGTTGGAATTCTTCAGGATGCCGATGTCGTCGGTATATTCAGCAATCGGCGCCGAAATGACGTTGTCGGTGACGACCACATTCTTCGTTGCCAGGCTGAAATTAATGCCGGGAGAGTTCTTCGGGTCATCAACACTCGGAAGCATCGTGTTGTTGGTCACCTGAACGCCGTCGGCACCTTCAATCAGGATTGCCTGGCGATGACCGAGATGCATCACGTTGTTGTCGATCACGACATTTTCAAACTTGGCGGCCGTATTGCCATGATCTTCGATATAGACGCCCATGATGGGGAAGCCGTCCGACTGATCGAAGAAGTTGTTTGTAATGGTGATATTGGCGCTGTCTTCCGACTGGCTGCTGTCGATCCAGAAGTGAATATTGTCGCCATGGTCGTTGGAACCGCCATAACCGTAGGGGTTCGACGCACCGAAATAGTTTCCGTCCACGGTTACATCATGAACATCCGCGCCGACGATATGCGATGTGCGGACATTTTCGATCGAGCCGTTGAGAATTTCAACCTGCTCGGATTCATGAAGAACAACGCCCTTGCCGAACGTGTCAATGACGTTGCCGTCAAGTTTCACGTCGTCGGAATACTGAATGGTGACACCGCGGCCTGCGGCATATCCGGCGGCATTTCCGTTACTCGTCGTGGAGGCCAGCTCGCCCTCGATAACCGAATTGACGATGCTGATGTCCGAAGAGCGGTTCACCATGAATGCGCTGTCGTGAGAATAGGACGACGCGGTCGGATGGTAATCCACTTCGATGGAGTCGAAGGTAACGTTCGACGAATAGCTTACGTTAACGGTGCTAAATACCGCCATATTGTCGGGATTGGCAGAGACAATGGTAACTTCCGAACTGAAGTTAAGATTGCTGACACTTAAACTGCCGTAATTACCACTGTTCAAAACAATGGTTTCGCCGCCAGTGGCGCTCTTGAGTGCTGCGCTTAATTGGGAGCTGTTTGAGACTATAATTGTCGTATTCGCCATTTTATTTATGCTCACTTTTACCGGAATGGTTTTTATTTAATAAAATCTGGTTACTGGCAACACTTACTGGCCTGGTCTCAAAGGAACTGACCTTGTTATACGTGCGTTCAGTAGACAGTATATTTGTTAACATGAAATTAATTTTTTAACCTCTGTGATCTCTCACGCTTAATATTAACAATTCGTTTACGATTACTTCGATTTCGTCCACATACAAAGTTATAGACACCTTATTTACGGGCGATTTTCTCGAAAAATCTCACGTGTAGACTAGTATGTCTACGAATAAGGCTAGAATATGGCACGGAAAGGGACTTTTTGCGGCCAATTTTTTTGTAAATCATTTGTTAATATAAAAATTATTTCTTAAAAATCACCAGTTTTATTTAAAGAAAAGTAATTAAAGGTTACTTTTTTATTAACTCTCGGAATGATATGCTGGTCTCGCCGCATTATTGTAAAAAATATTAAATTAAATAATTTTTTAATTTGCGAATTTATTTCGCTTATTCTTCGCAACGCCCGCCGAATAAACTGTGGAACGTCAAACAATAAATTTTTTACGGCCTAAACCGGTCAAATTTTCGTCGGATGACTGGCATCGGCTGGTTTGGACCAAATTGGGCGGCTGCCCTATTTCCCGGAAAAAAGTTACAAATTTTCTCCGGCCGGCCGGAAATCAGCCGGATTTTGCCCCATACATCATGGGAATAAGCATTTTTTTGACCCTATCACCCATATGAGGGATGCAGGAAAGAGACGAGCGTCATATTCCTGTAGGCAATGAGGAATACCAAATCCGTGTCTCCGAAGTCGGGCGGACGGAAATCCGGGAGTAAAAAAGTGCTGTTTCAAAAGTTTGCAGTGACAGGTCTGGCGATGCTGTTGATGGGCGCCGTGGCCGCGTCCGCCGCGCCGGTGAGCGTGGAGAAGGCGTCCGTGGGCGTGACATTGCCACAACAGCCTGCCGTTGGGGAAACAGCGGAAGCGGGCGCCCTGTCGGCGCATCAGGCGACCGCATTTGCCCTGTTCAAGGATAAGCCGGCAACGGACATTGCCGAGAAGGGAACGAAAGGCGGAAGTTTCATGAGTTCCGTGCCATTGCCGCCGGCCGTTTTGCTCTTCGGTGGGGCGCTGGGCGCCATCTTCTGGCTCGGCCGCCGCCGCAAGCAAGATAATTCAAACTGGGAATAAGTGAATTTAAATTGCCAGACTATATTACAAAGTAAATTTTCTATCGTCGCCGATCCCGTTTCGGGTGAGGCTTCAAAAGTAACATTTCAGTACCCATATAAAGTGGTGGCCGGTTGGCCACCACTTTTTTTTATTCTTCGAAAGATCACAATCTTGTTTGTAGAATATATGGATCAACCGCGTTAACATGGCGCCTTCGCCGTTGCGAGACGACGACAACTTTCAAATGCGCAGATTGGAAGAAGCATCTAATGCCCCTGACCCGGCTTAACAGGTTTATTTCAAGACGCTCGACGAACCTGGCCGAAGCAAAGCCCGACGACTTCGCCGGCGGTCCGGTTTCCCTCAAAAGCGCGACCCTGCCCGAGGGGCAGCGTGCCTATGTCATCGGTGACATCCATGGTCGCAAGGATCTGCTGCTGCCATTGCTGGACAGGATCGATCGGGACCGGTCGCACCGCAACGATGTCAGGACCCACCTGATATTCCTGGGCGACTACGTCGACCGCGGCCCCATGAGTTCCGGCGTTATCGATCAGATGCTGGACATTGTTAACTCCGACATGAATGTCATCGCGCTCAAGGGCAATCATGAGGCGGCGATGATGTCCTTTTTGCAGGACCCGGTGAAAGGCAAGCGCTGGCTGCACTACGGGGGCGATGCGACGCTCCGAAGCTATGGCGTGGACATTGACCTTGCGGGTCTGTCCGAAGAGACAATCGTCAAGGCGGGACGGCGGCTTAAAAAGAATCTCCCCGATTCCCATCTTAAATTTATCGGAACGCTGAAAAGCGGCCATTCCATGGGCGATTATTTCTTCGTGCATGCCGGTATCGAGCCTGGAACAGCGATTGATGAGCAGCGCGAGCATGATCTTCTCTGGATTCGCGACAGTTTCCTCGCCCATGAGGGCCTGTACGAGAAGGTCGTCGTCCATGGCCATAGTATTATTCCCGAACCCGAATTCAGGGAAAACCGGATCGGGATCGACACCGGAGCATTTTATTCGAACATTCTGACCTGTCTCGTTCTGGAAGGGGACCGCAAGGAGATCCTATGAATGTCCGGCCGTTTGCCTGCGTTATCCTGACCCTCGCCTCCCTCCTCTGCTTCCTTCCGCTCAAACCGTCTTTTTCTCAAACCGGCGCCGAGGTGCCCGCCGCGTTTCTCGATCGGCAGGATGTCTTTCCGGTCGGCGTATGGCTTCAGGATCCGGAAAATGCCCGCGCATATCAATCGATCGGGATAAATTTCTATGCCGGTCTGTGGGAAGGGCCGACCGTCGCGCAGCTGGAACAGCTGCAGGCGGCCCGCATGCCCGTCTTCGCTCCGCAAAATGATATCGGCCGTTCCGGCCGCTATCGGGATATCATCGCCGGATGGATCATGCCCGATGAGCCGGACAATGCGCAGGCGAAAGACGGCGGCGGCTTTGGCCCGCCCATCCCGCCGGTCGAACTGTTGACGCTCTACCGGAAAATGAAGGAACGGGATCCGGACCGGCCGATCCTTCTTAACCTTGGTCAGGGCGTCGCCTGGGATCAGTGGTACGGCCGGGGAACACGGACAAACCATCCGGAAGATTATAAGGAATATGTCCGGGCCGGGGATATTCTCTCGTTCGATATTTATCCGGTCACCCACCGCGATGCCGGTGTCCGCGGGCGCCTTGATTTCGTTGCGCGGGGTGTCGATCGGCTGATCGGTCTGACGGGCGGCGCCAAACCCGTCTGGGCGGTGATCGAGGCGAGCCGCGTGTCCAATCCGAAGCTTCTCCCTACCGGAGACGAGGTGCGCAAACTCGTCTGGCTCAGCATTATTCATGGCGCGCGGGGCATCATATATTTCGTCCATCAGTTTTCCCCCCGCTTTATCGAAGCCTCCCTCCTCGGGAACCGGGCGCTAAGCGCCGATGTCGCGGCGATCAACAGGCGGCTGCAGTCGTTGGCGCGCGTCCTTAAAAGCGACTCGCTGCCCGGCACCCTTCATATCGAGACGGACGCCACGGCGCCGTCGGGAAGCATCTCGGCGATCGTCAAGAAAGACGACTGCCATCTTTACGTCTTCGCCGGTTCCGTCAGTAAATTTGCCGCCTCTGTGCGTCTCGTGCTGACCGGCGAGGCGGTGATGCCGCAAGTCGAGGTGCTCGATGAAGACCGGACGCTGCCGCTTGAGAAGGGGGCCTTCCGGGACGCATTCGAGCCCTATGCCGTGCATCTTTATAAAATACCCCGGAGCGGCACGAAAAACTGCCATTAGCGCGGCACGCTGTTCGCCGGCGGCCCTCCGCGTCATGACGCCCTGCCCACTGACAAGACGGACCCGAAAAGACAATCGGCGACTACCAAACGTTCGTTTTATATACAGAATAATTCTCTTATATAGGGGTGCGCCCTTACAGACGGATGATGCCGTCCTTGCTAATCCTCTGCCATGGTTGACGAATTTCCGCTGCGGTGATAAGCGGCTTTTATTAGGACATGAAACAAATTCAAATTTTGTTGATACACAAATAAAGCTTTGAAAAAAATAAGATTTTTAATGGTTAATATCCTTTTCAAATTTGGTCTTAAAGGATAATTTAAACAAATTCTTCTATTCTTGTTGCATACGGATGCAATGTCTGAAGGGGTGGGATTCAGAAAATGGTCGCGAAGGCGCAGGATTTAAAACAAGAGCAGATCGAAAAAGTTCTCTCTATAGTAGAAAATCGCTTGGACAAAAAGACGGCGGCGGATGCGATAAAATTCGTGCGTCAGTTCTATGAACGGCCGGCACCGGAGGATGTGCTCGGCGTGCCGCCGGAATATCTCTATGGATCGGCATTGTCACTCTACAAATTCGCGGCGGTGCGCCTGCCGGGCGTGGCGAAGCTGCGCGTCTTTACCCCGGATCTGGAAGAGCATGGCTGGAAAACGACGCATTCCGTGATCGAGATCGTCAATGATGACATGCCCTTTCTCGTGGACAGCGTTACGGCGGCGCTGAACCGGCGGGGGCTTACGGTCCATCAGGTTGTCCATCCAGTGGTGTATGTCGAGCGCGACAGCAAGGGAAATCGCCTTCGGACCTACGACGCGGAGCCTTCGGGCAAGCAGAAATCGGTGCGCGAAAGCGTCATGCATTTCGAGATCGACGAGCAATCCGACCCGGCAGTGCTTCTCGAGGTCGAGGCAAATCTTGCGGATATCCTCAATGACGTCCGGATTGCGGTCGAAGACTGGAAACCCATTCTCGCCCATGTCGATGCGATCAGCGAAAACCTGAAGAAAAATCCGCCGCCGCTGGACAAGGGCGAAATCGACGAAGCCCTGGCGCTGCTGCAATGGATGTCCGACAACCATTTTACCTTTCTCGGGTATCGCGAGTTCGAATTCGCCGCAGACAGCAAGGGAAAACTGGATCGCTGGGGCCTTGTCGAAGGGTCCGGCCTTGGTATCCTGCGGGATCCGACGCGCCGGATCATGACCGGCAGCACGGAAATATCGCCGGAAGTGAAGGATTTTCTCCGCCGCCGTGAACTGATCATCGTGACCAAGGCGAATGTCCGCTCCACGGTCCATCGCGCCGTCCATCTCGATTATGTTGGCGTCAAGAAATTCAACAAGAAAGGCGAGGTTATCGGCGAATGCCGGTTTACCGGCCTGTTCACCTCGGCCGCCTATAACCGGATTCCCCGCGATATCCCCTATCTTCGCCGCAAGGTCAGCCAGACGCTGGAGCTTGCCGGGTTCGCGAAGAACAGCCACGACGAAAAGGCCTTTACGCATATTCTGGAGAGCTATCCGCGCGATGAACTGTTCCAGATTTCCGTCGAGGATCTCTATGAGAACGGGACCAAGATACTTTCCCTGCAGGAACGGCCAAGGATCGGCGTGCTTCTGCGTCGCGACCGGTTTGAGCGGTTCGTCTCGGCGATTGTCTATACCCCGCGGGAGAAATTCAACACGGACATCCGGCGTAAATTCGGCGATCTGCTGGCGGACGCCCATAACGGCTCGCTGTCGTCCCATTATGCCCTCGTCGGCGATGATGTCCTCGCGCGCATACATTATATCATCGCCCTCAAGAGCAAGCATAAACCGAAGGTCGATGAAGAAGACCTGGAACGACGGCTGGTTGAAGCGTCGCGGGACTGGTCGGACGATCTTCTCGATGCGTTGCTTGAAAAATGGGGCGAGGAAAAGGGCCTGCGCCTGAAGACGCGTTATGGCGACGCGTTCCCCGCCGGGTATAAGGAAAGATTCAATGCCGACCTCGCGCTCTATGACATCGAGAAGATCGAGGCTGTCTTTAAATCCCGGGAACTCGGCCTCAATCTGTATCGCTGGGTGGAGGACCCGGAAAACAAGGTGCGTTTCAAGGTCTACAGCCAGGAAACACCGCTGACCCTCTCCGATTGCCTGCCCATGCTCGAGAATATGGGGCTCAAGGTGCTGGCGGAAAATCCCTATCTCGTCCATTCGGAGGATATGCCGGGCAAAGTCTGGATACATGATTTCGAGCTGATCGAACCGGGCGGCTATGCCCTCGATCTCCATGACCTGAAGGCGAAATTCGAGGAAACCTTCCGCCGGGTCTGGACCGGCAATATGGAAAATGACGGCTTCAACCGTCTGGTGATGCGCGCCGGCCTCGACTGGCGGAATATTGTCGTGTTGCGCGCCTACGCGAAATACTTGCGCCAGGCCGGCATTACCTTCAGCCAGACCTACATGATGAACACGCTTTCGGGCAACCCGGAAATCGTCAAGCGCCTTGTCGAGCTTTTCTATGCCCGTTGCGACCCGGCGCAGGACAAGGATCGCGATGAGAATGTCGCGCGTATCCTGGAAGGCATCTGGCAGCAACTCGACGCCGTGGCCAGCCTTGATGAGGACCGCATTCTCCGCCGCTTCGTCAACCTGATTCTCTGCACCCTGCGTACCAATGTGTTCCAGGCGCGCGTCGACGAACAGGGCAAACCCTATTATTCCTTCAAGCTCGACAGCCAGAAGGTGGAGGAACTGCCGCTGCCCCGGCCGTTCGTCGAAATCTTCGTCTATAGCCCGCGGGTCGAAGGCGTGCATCTGCGCGGCGGCAAGGTCGCGCGCGGGGGCCTGCGCTGGTCCGACCGGCGGGAGGATTTCCGCACCGAGGTTCTGGGCCTGATGAAGGCGCAAATGGTCAAGAATACGGTTATCGTGCCGGCCGGCTCCAAGGGTGGATTCTACCCCAAGAACCTGCCGAGCGCCGGATCGCGGGAGGAATTCCTCGCGGAGGGGATCAACTGCTACAAGATTTTCATCTCCGGCCTGCTCGATATTACCGATAATTACGTCGGCAGTGACGTCGTGCCGCCCGAGAATGTCGTCCGTCATGACGGCGACGATCCCTATCTCGTCGTTGCGGCGGATAAAGGCACGGCGACCTTCTCCGATATCGCGAATGAAGTGGCGATTTCCTACGGCTTCTGGCTCGGGGATGCCTTCGCTTCCGGCGGTGCCGCCGGCTATGACCACAAGAAGATGGCGATTACCGCGCGCGGCGCCTGGGAATCGGTGAAACGGCATTTCCGCGAGATGGGGATCGATACCCAAAGCCAGGAATTCGATGTGGCCGGCATCGGCGACATGTCCGGCGACGTGTTCGGTAACGGCATGCTGCTGTCCGAGAAAATCCGGCTTGTCGCGGCGTTCGATCATCGCAATATCTTCATCGACCCCGCGCCGGACGCGGCGAAAAGCTTCAAGGAGCGCAAGCGCATGTTTGCCCTTCCCCGCTCGTCCTGGGAAGATTACGATCCCAAGCTGATCTCGGCCGGCGGCAGCGTGTTCGACCGCAAGGCGAAGGCTGTTCCGGTGACGCCGGAAATCAAGAAACTGCTGGATATCAAGGCCGACCAGGTTACGCCCAACGAACTCATCATGGCCATTCTGAAAATGAAGGTTGACCTGTTGTGGTTCGGCGGGATCGGCACCTATATCAAATCAAGCCACCAGAGCAACGCCGAGGTCGGCGACCGCGCCAATGATTCCATCCGCGTCAACGGCAAGGAAGTGCGCGCGAAAGTAATCGGCGAGGGCGGCAATCTCGGGGTGACGCAGCTTGGTCGCATCGAATATGCGCTGAACGGCGGCCGGCTGAACACCGATGCCATCGATAATTCGGCCGGTGTCGACTGCTCCGACCATGAGGTCAATATCAAGATTTTGCTGCGCGCCGTTCTCGACGATGGTGAGATGACGGACAAGCAGCGGGACCGCCTGCTTGTCGATATGACCGATGACGTGGCCGCCCATGTGCTTGAGGATAATTACCTGCAAACCCAGGCCCTGACCACGGCCGAGCGGCAAAGCGTCGACAATTTCGCCGAGAATATTCTGTTCATGCGGTCGCTCGAGAAGGCGGGGCGGCTCGACCGGGCGGTGGAGAATCTGCCCGATGATGAGGAAATCGCCCGCCGTCAGGCGGCGAATATCGGCCTGACCCGGCCGGAAATGTCCGTGCTCCTGGCCTATGCCAAGATGACGCTTTACTCCGATATCCTTGAAACGGACCTTCCGGACGATCCCTATTACGCCCTCTGGCTTGCCGACTATTTCCCGCCGCAACTGCGCGAGAAATTCGCCGCCTACGTGGCGGGGCATCGGCTGCGCCGTGAAATCATTACGACGATTATCATCAACCGGCTCGTCAACCGCGCCGGTCCGACCTTCGTCTTTCAGATGATGGAAGAGCAGGGGTGCCGGGCAGAGGATGTCGCCCGCGCCTTCGCGCTGGTCTGCGCCGTCTTCGATCTTGAAAAACTCTGGTCGGGGATCGAGGCGCTGGACAACAAGGTAAGCACGGATGTCCAGGGCCGGATGATCGACGTCACCCAGAAACTCGCCCGGCGGGCGACGCTCTGGTGTCTCCGTCATCTGAGCCGGTCCGATGACATCGCCGGTGAAGTCAAGCGGCTTTCGGCCGACATGCGCAAGCTCGAAAAAGGTCTTGAAGACCTGTTGAGCGAGGAGGGGTGTCGCCGCTTCGTCGCCCGGGCGAACCAGCTTTCCGCCGATGGCGTTCCGGAAACTCTCGCGCGCCGGGTTGCGGCGCTGGGGCCCCTGCGCTCTTCCCTCGATGTGGTGCAGGCCGGCAAGATGGCCAGCCGCCCGATCGCCGAGGTTGGCGAGGTGTATTTCGCCGTCGGCGCGGACCTCAATCTCGACTGGCTGCGGACCGCCGCGGAAACGATCGAGCCCGCCAATAACTGGGACCGGCTCGCCATCACCGCGATCATCGACGATCTCTACGGCCAGCAGCGCGCCATCACGGCCTCGATCTTTGCCGGGGCGAATGGTCACAAGGGACGCGCCGCGTTCGATTTCTGGGCGGGCAACAACCAACTGGCGATCCGGCGGTCGAAAGAGCTTATTCAGGAATTCAAGTCGACCGGCGCGCTGGATATTTCCAAACTCGCCTTCGCCAACCGGCAGTTCCGTTCCATGATTACGTGATTGTCTAATCCGGATCTTTCGCGTAGCGTGATCGTCTCTGGCGGGACGTGTAGGGGGAAGCGGCATGAGTGCGATCAGTGAAGGGACTCCGCAGGCGGCGGGGAAACTCGGGAAATTTTCCTGGGCGCTGTTTGACTGGGCGAACCAGCCCTATTTCACCGTCGTCACCACCTTTATCTTTGCGCCCTATTTTACGACCTTCGTCGCCGCCAGCCCGGCGGAGGGGCAGGCCTATTGGGGCTACACCCAGGCGATCGCCGGCGCGCTGATCGCGATTTTAAGCCCCGTGTTCGGCTCCATTGCCGATGCGGGCGGTGCGCGCAAACCCTGGATCCTGTTCTTCACGATCATCTGCGCCATCGGCGCCTTTTCACTCTGGTGGGCGGTGCCGGGCCAGCAAAGCGGGATCCTCTGGATATTGGCGGGGATCATTCTCGGTACCATCGGCGTCGAGTTCAGCATCGTCTTCAATAATGCGATGCTGCCGACCCTGACGACGCCGGAGCGGATGGGGCGCTTAAGCGGCTTCGGATGGGGGCTTGGCTATATCGGCGGGCTGATCGCCCTGTTTATCGTATTGCTCGGTTTCTCGCTGCCCGAGGTGCCGCTCTTCGGCCTCAGCAAGCCGATGCATGAGCCGGACCGGATCACCGGCCCGATGTCGGCCATCTGGTTCCTGGTCTTCATCATCCCGATGCTGATTTTCACGCCGGACCGGGCGCCCACCGGAATTTCGAAAGTGGCGGCGGTGAAGCAGGGCCTCGGCGCATTGGCGAATACCCTCCGGTCCCTGCGCGATTACCGCAATGTCGTGTTCTTCCTGATCGCCCGGATGTTTTACAACGATGGCATCCTCGCGCTCATCGGGTTTTCCGGCATTTATGCCGCCGGGCTGTTCAAATGGGGGACGACCGAGCTTGGCATTTTCGGCATCCTGATCAATTTCTTTGCCATTGCAGGGTGTTTTATCGGCGGCTATCTCGATGACCGGCTTGGCTCCAAGCCCACGGTCGTCATTTCCGTCCTCGGTCTTGCCTTCGCCTCCGTCGGGGTGCTGTCGATCAGCGACGGCCAAGTCCTGTTCGGGTTGCCCGCCGCCATGCCGGTGGAGGGCGGCGCGCTGTTCGCGAGCCCCGCCGAAATGGTCTTCATGGTGTTCGCCTTTATCATGGGGCTGTTCTTCGGCCCGGCCCAGGCGGCCAGCCGGACCCTGATCGCCCGCATGTCGCCGCCGGACAAGGCCGGGGAATTTTTCGGCCTGTTCGCGCTGTCGGGAAAGGCGACGGCCTTCGTCGCGCCGCTTCTGATCGGGATTGTGACCTCGGCCACCGGGCAGCAGCGCCCGGCGATGATCGTCATCTTCACGCTTCTGATGATCGGCGCGGCGCTGATGAGCTTCGTGCGCGAACCGGACCACGGATAGCGATCAGGCCAGCTTGACCGCCGTTCCCGAGACCGTGACCATCAGCATGCTGTCGCCGATTACCTCGACGTCGAGACTGATCCCGACAATGGCATCGGCGCCGATATCGGCGGCCTCCTCTTTCATATCTGAAAGCGCATGGGCGCGGGCATTGCGGATTTCCTTCTGATAGGCACCGGACCGCCCGCCGAGCGTATCGGACACCCGCGCGAAGAAATCGCGGATAAAATTGGAACCCATGACGGCCTCGCCGCCGACCACGCCCAGATAGGACGCAATGGTATGGCCCTCAACGGACCCGGTTGTTGTGATAATCATCGCGTCGCTTCCCTGCCTGCAAATCTCAATGACGGAAATGTCGCATGCCGGTAAAGACCATGGCAAGTCCCGCGTCGTCGGCGGCAGCAATTACTTCGTCATCGCGCATGGAACCGCCGGGCTGGATCACGGCGGTCGCGCCTGCCTCCGCCGCCGCGAGAAGACCGTCCGCAAAGGGGAAGAAGGCGTCAGAGGCAACGACGGAGCCTTTTGCCCAGGCGACGCTGTCCCCTGCATTCTGCGCGGCTTCCAGCGATTTGCTGGCGGCGATTTTCGAAGAATCGACCCGGCTCATCTGCCCGGCGCCGACGCCGACCGTTGCGCCATTGCGGACATAGACGATGGCGTTTGATTTCACATGCTTGGCGACGGTGAAGGCGAATTTGAGATCCTTCAACTCCTGCTCGCTCGGGGCGCGCTTGGTCACGACTTTCAGCTCAGGACTGGCGGTCAGGGCATTGTCGCGATCCTGAATGAGATAGCCGCTTGCCAGCGATTTCACGAGCCGACCCGGAACGCCCGGATCCGGCAGGCCGCCGGTCAGTAACAGCCGGAGGTTTTTCTTCGCCGCAATGATCGCCTTCGCGGCGTCATCGGCATCGGGCGCGATGATGACCTCGGTGAAAATCTTGACGATCTCTTCGGCGGTTGCCGCGTCCAAAGTCTGGTTAAGCGCGATAATCCCGCCAAAGGCCGACGTCGTATCGCAGGCGAAGGCCGTTTTATAGGCGTCCACGAGTGTTGGCGCCATGGCGACACCGCACGGGTTGGCATGCTTGATGATGGCGCAGGCCGGCCCGCTTACCTTCGGATCGAATTCCGCGACCAGTTCGAAGGCCGCGTCGGTGTCGTTGAAATTATTGTAGGAAAGCTCCTTTCCCTGCACCTGCGTCGCTGTCGCGACCCCGATGCGTTTCTCGTCATTGGCATAGAAGGCGGCGGATTGATGCGGGTTTTCGCCGTACCGCAAGATCTGCTGACGGGTCCCGGCAAGGACGAGGCGGTCGGGATAATCCTCCCCAAGCTGGGCAGCGTACCAGTTGGAGATCGCGGCGTCATAGGCGCCGGTGCGGGCATAGGCCTTGGCGGCCAGCCTCTTGCGAAGCTCGATGCTTGTCTTGCCGCCGGTCTCGGTAAGTTCGTCGATCACCGCCTGATAGTCGCCGGCATCGACCACCACCGTGACGAAGCCGTAATTCTTGGCGGCGGAGCGGATCATGGCCGGGCCGCCGATATCGATATTCTCGATGCAGGTATGGAAATCGGCCCCCTTGGCGACCGTCTCCTCGAACGGATAGAGATTGACAATCACCAGGTCGATCCCGCCGATTTCGTGATCCTGCATTGCCTTGGCGTGATCGGGGTTGTCGCGAAGCGCCAGGATGCCGCCATGGATGGTCGGATGCAGCGTCTTGACCCGTCCGTCCATCATTTCCGGAAAGCCGGTATGATCGGCGACTTCGGTGACGGCGATTCCCGCCTCCATCAGCATTTTTGCGCTGCCGCCGGTCGAGAGAATTTCAACATCAAGCGCGGCCAGCGCCTTGCCGAGATCGACCAGGCCGGACTTGTCGGAGACGGAAATAAGGGCACGGGAAACGGGTTGCAAATCGCTGCGGGACATCGACGGAATCTATCCTTCAGAACATGGGTTGCGGGAGTATGCGCCCTATAGCACGCAGTAGGGATTTGCGGAACCTTTTAACGAAAAAAAAACTTGGACAAACTAATATCCGGGCGTTACCAACTACTGGCTTATATATAACTGGACAAAATATCTCATGGTGAAATCAGTACCGGCGGCCCTCAAGGGACGCGACAAGGTTAGCGGCAAGACGAAAATTTCGATTGTTGGTCTTGGCTATGTCGGGCTTCCGCTTGCGGTTGCGCTCGCGAAAAGCTTCGATGTGATCGGTTTTGACGTGAATGAAGGCCGGGTCAAGGAACTTCGCCATGGCCATGACCGGACCATGGAGATCGATACGCCGGCGCTCCGTGCCAGCAGTGTCCGCTTCACCACGGATGTTAACGACACGCGCGATGCCGATGTCCATATCGTCACCGTGCCGACACCGGTCGATGACGACGACAAGCCGGACCTTGGCCCGTTGCAGGGCGCTTGCAAGGCGGTCGGACCGGTTCTCAAGAAAGGCGCGATCGTCGTTGTTGAAAGCACGGTCTATCCCGGCGTCACCGAAGATGTCTGCGGCCCGATCCTGGAGGAAACCTCCGGCATGACATCGGGGGAGGATTTCTATCTCGGCTACTCGCCGGAGCGGATCAATCCCGGTGACAAGGTGCATACGGTCGACAAGATCATCAAGGTCGTCTCGGGCCAAACCGAGGAAGTGACCGACATCCTGGCGGATATCTACGGCTCCGCGACGACAGGCGGCACCTACCGCGCCCGCAACATCAAGACGGCCGAGGCCGCCAAGGTGATCGAGAACGCCCAGCGCGACATCAATATTGCCTTCGTCAACGAGGCGACGATGATTTTCCAGAAACTTGGCATTTCCGCCTATGACGTGCTGGAGACCGCGGGAACGAAGTGGAATTTCCTGAATTTTACGCCGGGCCTTGTCGGCGGTCATTGCATCGGCGTCGATCCATTTTACCTGGCGCATCGCGCCAATGAGGTCGGCCATTTCGCGGACCTGATCCTGACCGGCCGCCGGATCAACGAGAATATGGGCAAGTTCATCGCTGACAGCGTGCATGAGAATCTCGACGGCAAGAAAAGCAAAATTCTCGTGCTCGGCGTGACCTTCAAGGAAAATGTGCCGGACCTTCGCAATACCAAGGTGGTCGATATCATCAAGGTGCTCCGCGATCACGGTCATGAGGTGGATGTGCACGACCCGCTCGCCGATAAGGACGAGGCGCAGCAGTTCCTCGGGATCGACCTTATCGAAAGCCTGTCGGACCTGAACGGCTACGACGCGATTGTCGGCGCCGTCGCGCATTCCGTCTATCGCGATCTTTCTCCGGCGGCGCTGGAAGAGATGGTGGGCGGCAAGGGCCTGCTCGCCGACGTCAAGGGCATCTGGCGCAACACGGAATTCTCTCCGGCCATCAAGCGCTGGCAGCTGTAGTCTCTAGTCGGACAGGCGGGTAAGGGCCCATTTGATCAGGATCGGTTCCTGATCGATAAGCTGGCCGTTGATCACGATCTGCTGGTTGTGGCGGCGTTCGCCCGGCTCGCTGCAATAGACGCTTTCCTCAAGCGACAGGCGCGGCGCCGCCGTCAGGAATTTCCAGCCCGTGCCGCTTGGCGTGCGGATCAGGATATTCTTGCCGCTGGCGCTTCGGGAAATGCTCAAGTCCGGATGCAGGTGGAAGCGCAGGCTGAAATGCGAGCGGCCGGAGGCCGGCATCCGTTCGGGGATGATCTGATCCTCCCCGCGCAGGGCGAGACCGCTGGCATCGAGATAAAGCCGCCGCCGGTGCAGAACGCCGATCGTGTCGAGATAGCCCCGGCTTTCAAGGTCAAGCCATATATTCCCCTCGTCCTCATTGCGGACGACCTGGCCCTGCTCCTCGCCGGAGGTGTCGCGCGCCGGGAAGACGGCGTTTATATTATCAAAGCCCAGCGTTGAATGGGCGGCGGTTGCCGCAAGCGCCTTGCCCCAGGCCGAGTCCGCATCGCGCACCGCACCGCAATTGACGATCAGCCGTTCGCGGCCATAGCTGAACTCAAAACTCAGCAAGCCATGATGACGCTGGTCCCCGGCGTTTCTTCCCCCCTCGCCGCTTTCCAGAATGAGAAGCGCGCGTCCGGCCTTCAATCTTTCGAACCCGCCTTGCGGAAACCGCTGCGGGGAGCGGCCCGTCGCGTCGGAGAGCGACAGGAGGTTGTCGCAATATCCTTCCGGCAGCTTGAGACCGCCGTTGAACATCGCGAGACAGCCGTCGCCATGCTGAAAAAACCGGATCGCGGGCGCCAGCCGGTCGATGGCGTTGTTTATCGCGACCGGCACCATTTCGTTCGCCGCCATCAATGTATTGCGGATGCCGATCAGATCGCCGAGGAGAATAAGGTGCCGTTCGGGATTGCGCGAGATGTGACAGCCGTCTGCGAGCACAACACGGGCGAGCTCCGTTTCAAGACCTGCGAGATATTTTGCCGTGGCCTTGCCCATATCCGGAAAGGCCAGCGCCCCATAGAGAAGGGCCTGCCAGCTCGACACCTTGTCGTCGCCTTGCGCCTTGCTCTTCGCAATGCGGCCGAGATGGATATATTGGCGGCGCAGCGAGCGGAGGAACTGATAATTGAAATCGCTCTCCTCCGCCTCGAGAAGAAAGCCGCTGTGACAGAACCAGGCGACCAGGCGCCGTGACAGCACATCCTCGTCCCAGATGTAGGGATGATAGCCGTCAAAGCAGTCGATCCAGGAAAGCACAAGCCCGCGGGCGTGGCGCTTCGCCGCTTCGGTTCCGTTCGCCACGAAATGCCGCAGCCAGGCGAATTCGTTTAATTCCTTGTACCAGACAAGCGGCATTCCCTCGACCTGCCAGGGCTCCTGACTGTCCTGATCGAGGCTGAAGCCGGCGAATTCGAAATGTCCCTGGAAAATATTGTCGGCCAGTTCGCCGTTGCCGGGGAAAATATCGACCGGCGCCCGGGCCAGCCGCTTGGGCACCCGGCTTTTCAGCAGCGCCTGATAGGCGCCGCTCGCGTAGATTATATCGGAAATCAGTCGCCGCGACGGCAAGCCTCCTTTCGCAGGCGATATCGCGGCTTTACTCATGTCCGTCCTAACACCGCGTTGATATTGGCGGCATATTGATCCGGCCCGCCCTTGAAGACTGCACTGCCGGCAACCAGAAGGTCGGCGCCGGCCTCGATCACCAGCGGCGCCGTCTCGGCATTGATGCCGCCATCGACTTCAAGATCGATGTCGCGTCCCGACGCGTCGATCATCGCCCGTAGCGTGCGGATCTTGTCGAGCTGGGAGGGGATGAATTTCTGCCCGCCAAAGCCCGGGTTGACACTCATCACCAGGATAAGGTCAACCTCGTCCATCACATGTTCAAGCGTCGAGGCCGGGGTCGACGGGTTCAGCGATACGCCCGCCCTGACGCCAAAGGACTTGATAAGCTGCAGACTGCGGTGAAGATGCGGCCCCGCCTCCTGATGCACGGTGATGATATCCGCGCCGGCATCGGCGAATTCCGCGATATAGGGATCAACGGGCGAAATCATCAGATGACAGTCAAAGGGCAGGTCGGTATAGCCGCGCACCGATTTCGTGACCGCCGGACCGAAGCTGATATTCGGGACAAAATGGCCGTCCATGACGTCGACATGGATGAAATCCGCCCCGGCGCGGGCGACATTTTCCACTTCCTCCCCGAGCTTCGCGAAATCGGCTGCGAGAATGGAGGGAGATATTCTGACCGGTTTACGCATGACTCTTCCTTAAATCGACCAAATGGCTGTCGCAACGCCAGGTTAGGGAATTCTTTACCATGACAATATGGGGGGCTCAAGCGGCGCTATGACATTTTGCGAAGACGGGCGGCATAAAATCCGTCCATTCCACCAAGTTGGAAGGGAAGACAGCGCAGATCGCCATCGGGATTGATCACCTCCGCCAGGCCGCCGATTTCCTCTGCCGTGACCGGTTCCCGGACGAGCGTCGGATTGCGGGCGAGCAGGCTGGCGATTTGCGCTTCGCCTTCTTCCGCCTGCAACGAACAAACGCTGTAGACCAGCAATCCGCCGGGTTTGAGAATACGGGCCGCATGATCGAGGAGGCGCACCTGAAGCGCGCAAAGCTTGTCGACATCCGCCTGCGATTTAAGATACGCGACGTCGGGATGCCGGCGCAGGGTTCCGGTGCTGGAACAGGGGGCGTCGAGAAGAACCCCGTCCGGCGGGTCGGCGGGAACGAAATTTTCGGCATCCCCCAGTTCAATCTGCACCGGCAGGCGCAGCCGTTCCATATTCTCCGTCAGCCGCCTGAGGCGCCCCTTCGACCGGTCGAGCGCGATGACATTTGCGCCCGCGGCGGCAAGCTGCGCCGTCTTTCCGCCCGGCGCGGCGCAAAGATCGATGATGCGTTTTCCCCGGACATCGGCGAACAGCTTCGCGGGCAGCGCGGCGGAGGCATCCTGCACCCACCAGTCACCCTCCGCAAACCCGGGCAAATCCGTCAGGTCTCCCGTTGTCTCACGGCGGAGCGTTCCGGTCGGCAGCATTTCAGCTCCTAGCGCGGCGGTCCATTTTGCCGGGTCATTCTTGACGGAGATATCGAGCTTTGCCTCCTCTAGATGCGCGGTGGCGATTTTCCGCGTCGTCTCCTCCCCGTACTGCGTTGACCAGCTGGTCCAGAGCCAGTCCGGCGTATTACGGCGCGGTATATCGGTTTTGAGAAGGAGTTTTTCCCCCTGCCGGTCGCAGCGCCGGAGAAGCGCATTGACGAGCCCCTTGTGTTTGCTGCGCTCCGCCACCAGTTCGACCGTATCGTGAACGGCGGCGTGCGAGGGTATTTTCAGGAACAGGATCTGCGTGATGCCGATGCGCAGGATATGCCGGATATTATGCGCCTTTTCGGGCAGCGGCCGGTCCAGCATCACATCGATCAGGGAATCGATGACGCCGAGATGGCGCAGCGTCGTTGAGGCGATGGCCCGCGCCAGTGCCCTGTCGCGGCCCGAGAGACCGTAAAGGACGGCATCGAGCACATCCTCCAGCGGCTGATGTTTCTGAAGAACGCGGATCAGCAGTTGAACGGCGGCGGCGCGTGAACTTGCGGGAGGTGCTTTCATGTCCGGCTTCTAGCCGAATTTTGCCTTGCGGTCTATAGGCGCATCGGAAATACTGTCAGCGCCGGGAGAGACGCCCCGGAACCACCGCAATGCAGGATAGCTTACGCAAATGACCGAGAAGAAGACGGACAGCGAACCGGCGAAAAAGCCGAAAAAGGAGCCGGCCATCACACAGAAGCAGGCGACGGGCGAAATCGGCGGACCGAAGGGTCCGGAACCGACCCGCTATGGCGATTGGGAGCGCAAGGGGATCGTCAGCGATTTCTGATCCGCCGGCGTCCTAGGCGGGCGACTTGCCCCGCTCCGACAGCCAGATCCCCAGAAGGACCAGAGTCAGCGCCGCGCCCTGGAATATCTCGAAGGGTTCGTCAAGGAAGGTGACCGCGAAAATCGACGCGAATATGGGCACCAGATTGACGAAAACCCCGGCCCGGCCGGGACCGATAATGCGAACGCCGGTCATGAAGCTGATTTGCGCGATAAGGGACGGAAAGACCGACACCATGACGACGATGATCCAGCCCGTTGGCGTCGGCGGCAGGAACTTCCCGAGCCCGATCTCGATGAAAACGAAGGGGACGGAGGTTAAGAAAGCCGACGCCGCCATGATCGAGAAGAAGGAGAGCGCCGAAATCTCCGGGCGGGAGCGAAGGGCGACCGTGTATCCGGCATAGAGCGCGCAGGCGAGCAGCATCAGCGCATCGCCCTCATTGATCTCGAAACCGGCGAGACGCGCGAAGGAGCCGCCGGAGGCGACGATCATGACGCCGATAATCGTGACGATCACGCCAACGGACTGCAACAGAGTAACCCGCGTTTTGTAGACCAGAAAGGCGCCGATCAGCACGAACACCGGAATTGCCCCCTGAAGAATTCCGATATTGACGGCCGTCGTCGAATGGGCCGCGAGATAGAACAGCATGTTGAAAGCGGTAAAGCCGAACGCGCCCATAATCAGCATATGGAAAAAATGCTTTTTCAGCACCGGCCAATCGCGCCGGACGGGACGCTGCGCGATGACCGACAGAATGATCACGACAAAGAACCAACGCAGGCACACCAGCGCCATCGGCGATATTTCCCCGACGGCAAGACGCCCCAGAATCGCATTCATCCCCCAGCAGGTCGTCGTCAGGGTCAGGAGCAGATACGCCCGCATGTTGGAGGCCTGGCTCAGCGAGGGAGGGATTGGGGACATGATAACTTTCCGAGCTTTTGGAGCCGTGCTGCGACCTTACGCGATCGGGCGACAATCGCCAATCCCTTTCATTGTCGATCCGTCGCTCAGAGAATATGGGAGCCGGAGAGGTCGTCCCTATCGGATTTTTCAGCCTGGTCGCCGTCCTTCTTCGGCGCGAAGCTGATGCTCGGTTTCAGGTTTGACGCGCCGATCTGCACGGTCGCCTGCGCCACAGGTCGGCTGCTTTGCTGGCGGCCGAAGACCGGACCGCTGAACCCGCCGAAGGTGACACCCGGTTGCGGCGCGGCGACGTCCGTCTCTCCGCGCATATGCCGGAGCAATTCGTAGTGATTGGGCAGGCCAGAGAGTTGCCGTTGTTCATATTTGATGAAATCCGCCATTCTCTGATCCCAGTCCTGGCGCGAAACAAACCGCTCCGCCGGGTAATGGATGCCGTTCAGATAGCCCTTCGAAAACAGGACGGTGTTATAGCTGAAATAATTGAAGAGATAGACGCCGTCGAATTCCGTATTGACCGGCAGCGTATGGCGGTATTCTTCGAGAACCGCCTCGACACTGTCCGGGATTTCCATTTCCTCGCGGGCGGTGCGCCAGTAATCGCTGTCGGTGCGGTTGTTGGTGCAATAATGCAGGATGATGAAATCGCGAATGGCCTGCATCATTTTCTCGGTTGTCTCGTTGAACCGGCGGGCGAGGGCTGGCGCGAAGGTCTTGTCCGGGAAATTGATCAGGATGAGTTTCACGAAATTCTCGATCATGTAGATCGCCGTCGATTCGAGGGGCTCTATAAATCCGGCGGAAAGTCCGATCGCGATGCAATTCTTCTCCCAGGCCTTCTCCATCCGGCCGATACGGACCGGGATCACGCGGGGGTCGGCGCCCTTGCCATCTTCGCCAAGATGGGCGATGAACTCCTCCTTCGCTTCGTCGTCGGACCGGAAATGGCTGGAAAAGACATAGCCGGTGCCGATCCGGTTATAAAGCGGAACCCGCCAGACCCATCCCGCGCCAAGCGCCGTTGAATTGGTGCAGGGCTCGATCTGGCGGACATCCCGATGCGGAATCTGAACCGCCAGCGCCCGGTTGTTGAGGAGATATTTGCTGTAATCGCGGAACGGTACGCCGAGAACCTGATTGATAATCACGCCCTTGAAACCCGTGCAGTCAATTACCAGCTCGACCGGTCGCCGGCCCTGCCGCTGGAGCTTGAGGGCGGTAATAAAGCCGCGCTCGTCCTGCTCCACCTCCTCGACATCGTCGAGGACATGATTGACGCCCCTCTCGATCGATACCTCGCGCAGGAACTCCGCGAACTTGCCCGCATCGAGATGGTAGGCATAGTTGAGCTTTCTTTCGTAGTCTCCATGGCTCAGGAGTTTCGGTCCAACCTTTGCGGCGATCGCAGCCCCGCTTACCGCCATGCAATCATCAATATTCTCCCGGCCCGGCGGGCCACCATATTTATTGAAATGATAGGCCGGATTCTGTCCGCCAAGCTGGGTTGCGATTGCATCGAAGGGATGAATGAAGGAGGTGCTGTTGCCGTTTTCGTCATGGTTCCAGTTGGAAAACCGCACGCCCAGCTTGAAGGAGGCGTTGCAGCGGATAAAAAATTCCTTCTCCGAAATCCCGAGACTCTGGAGGAGGGCGGGCATCGTCGGCACGGTTGCCTCGCCGACACCGATGGTGGGCACATTCGGCGATTCAATCAGGGTAATCTTTGTCGGCTTTTCCTCATTGCGCAAATTCATGAAGCGGACAAGAAAAGCGGCGGCCAGCCATCCCGCCGTTCCGCCGCCGACAATTGTTATTTCGTTGATCTGTTTGTCCATGCCAAGCCCCCACTTGCGCGAACTTTTCCCGGAAAATACTAGGGATTGGCTGAATAGCCGTCAAGTTCATAGGGAAATGGCGGTCCGCAACCGAACCCGGAAGTGGCCCTAAAGCCCGCCCATCTTGCAGATCAGGTTCCAGGTTGCCTCGTCGACGGGAACGACCGACAGGCGACTCTGACGGACCAGCCCGAAATTCTCAAGGCGCGGATCGGCCTTGATATCGGCGAGTGTTACAGGGTTGGGCAGCGCCTTCACCGCCTTCACATCAACCATGCCAAAACGGCCTTTTTTATCGCTGGGGTCGGGGTAATATTCCTTGATGACCTCGACAATTCCGACGATCTGTTTCTCTTTGACGGAGTGATAAAAGAAACAAAGGTCGCCGATTTTCATTTCCTTGAGGTTATTCGAGGCCTGGTAATTCCGGACGCCGTCCCAAAAGGTTCCCTTGTCGCCCGCATCGAGCTGATCCTGCCAGGACCAGGTCCCGGGTTCCGATTTCACAAGCCAGTAATTCATCAATTCTCCTTCGAGTGAGGCTAGTTCCGCTTTCCCGGATAAATTCCCATCTGCTTGGCGATAATTTCCAGCATGATCTCGTTGGCGCCGCCGCCGATCCCGGTCAGGCGAAGGTCGCGATAGGCGCGGGAAATCCAGTTCTCCGACATAAAGCCCTGTCCGCCCCAATATTGCAAGCAGGCGCTCGGGATTTTATTGGCGAGGCTGCCCATCATGAACTTGGTCATGGAGGCGAGCTTGGTGACATCCTCACCGGCGACATATTGCTCCGTTGTCCGGTAGAGGAGCGCCCGCGCCGCTTCCAGCTCGCTCTGCATCTCCGCCATCTTGTGATAGACGACCTGGTTATCCAGGATGGTGCCGCCGAAGACTTTCCGCTGGCCCGTATAGTCAATGGTATCCTCGATCGCCATCTCCATGCCGCGCAGTGCCCGGGCGGCGACGAACAGCCGTTCCTCCTGAAACTGCCGCATCTGATAGGTGAAGCCCATGTTTTCCTCGCCGATCAGGTTGCGCGCCGGCACGCGGACGTCATCGAAGAAAAGCTGCGCGGTATCGGAGCAGCGCAGGCCGAGCTTGTCGAGCTTGCGGGCAACCGAGACACCCTTGGTTTTCAGCGGCACGATGATCAGGGATTTGTTGCGATGCGGCCCGCCGTCCTCCGACGTGTTGGCAAGAAGGCAGATCCAGTCCCCCTGTACGCCGTTGGTGATCCACATCTTCGATCCGTTGATCACATAATCGTCGCCATCGCGCCGGGCGAATGTTCGGGTGTTGGCGACGTCCGAACCGGCGGTCTCCTCGCTGACGCCGATGCAACCAACAAGGTCTCCGGCGATCGTCGGGACCAGGAATTCCTGTTTCAGCTCTTCGCTGCCGTATTTGGTGAGTGCAGGCGTGCACATGGTGGTCTGCACGCCGATGGAGGTCGAGACGCCGTTCGCGCGAATACCGCCGAGAGACTCGGCGAAGACCATCTCATAGGAGAAATCAAGATCGAGCCCGCCATATTGCTCGGGCTTTCCAATGCCGAGCAGGCCGGCCTCCGCAAGGCGTTTCATCACCTCATGGGCGGGAAAGATTCCGGCGTCCTCCCATGCATCGACATTGGGATTGATATGCTCGTCAATGATCCGGTTTACGGTATTTTTGAGCGCGATATGCTCTTCTGAAAATAGCATGTGACCACCCGTTCTTGTTTTTATTGTTATTTGGAGGGGGTACTACATCACAATATCAACCGAAAGGCAATCTTGGCCGCCGCCTTTACAATCCGCCGCCGATGGCATGTTTCCAGGGCTGTACAATGACGCTTTCAAAGAGACCGGCGGCGCCGTAAGGATCTTTGGCGACCCAGGCTTTTGCGGATTTGAGGTCGGTGTCTTCGAATATCAGAAGGCTGCCGTTCGGCGTTTCGCCGTCTTCAGCGAGCGTCGGTCCGCCGATTTTCAGCGCGCTGCCCTTTTCGGCCAGGAAGGCGAGATGGTCAGGACGGGTGTCGAGCCGGACCTGCAAATGGCCAGCCTTGTCGGTACAATGAGCGATGAACAGCATAAAAGTCTCCTTGTTATTTAAAATCCTGCGAGTCGTTCGTCCCTGAACGGCCGCGCCAGTAATTCCTCAACCGCGTTGGAAACAGCCACGCCGCCATTCAGTATTTCGTTGACGGCAAAGCAGATCGGCATCTCGATATTGAATTTTTCCGCGAGGCGGCAAATCGCGGAGGCGGTATACACCCCCTCGGTAACAGCGATACGTTGCTGCAATATCTCGCCGAGAATATCTCCCTGACCAAGGGCCGCGCCGAGTGAGAAGTTGCGAGAAGCGGGAGAGCTGCAGGAAAGGACAACATCCCCCAGTCCAGATAAACCCATCAGTGTTTCCGCCCGCGCGCCGAGCTTTTCCCCGAGCCGCAGGATTTCCGCCATGCCGCGGGTGATCAGGGCCGCGCGGGCATTCTCCCCAAGCTTGCCGCCCGATACGACGCCGCAGGCGATGGCGAGCACATTCTTTACGGCCCCGCCGACCTGGGCGCCTATTACGTCATCGGTCAGATACGGACGAAAGGCCGGTAGGCCAATGGCCTTCACGATATCCTCACCAATTTCCCGATCTCGGCAGGCGAGCGTCGTCGCCGTCGGTAGCCCCAAAGCAATTTCCCGGGCGAAGTTTGGTCCTGACAGGATTGCGATCGGATTAGTAGGCGCGATCTCCGCCATAACTTCGCTCATCAACAATCCGCTGTCCTGCTCAATCCCCTTGGCACACATTACCAGCACTGTTTCCGGCGCGAGCCATGGTTTGAGCTGGGCTAGGATTTCCCTGACATGTTGCGCAGGGACCGCCAAGAGCAGGATATTTGCATTACCTGCCCGCGCCAGTTCCGAAGTTGCCTCAACCCCGGGCGTTAAAGAAACATTATCGAGATATTTGCTATTGCCTTTTTCTGAATTGATCGCGTCAGCATGATCGCGATGCCGGGTCCAGAGAAGCACATCATTTCCGGCTTTCTTGGCCGTTATTGCCAAGGCCGTTCCAAACGCACCGGCGCCGATTACATTTACTTTGGTCATCTGCCTCGCTTGTCCTGATTTTCCGGCGTTTCAGATAGGCTTGATTACCATGATCCGCCGCCAACAAGAAGTGGAGAATGAAACGGCGCGACGGGACGGCACGCTAGACTTCGATCACTTCGACACCGCTGTCCGTGCCGATCAGGACGAGATCGGCATAGCCGATAAACAGGCCATGCTCGACGACGCCCGGCATGGTGCTGAGTTCGAGGGCCAGCCCCTCCGGATCGTCGATCGCGCCGAAATCGCAGTCATAGATATAGTTGCCTTCATCTGTAACGAAGGGATTGCCGTCCTTGCCCTGGCGCAATATCGGGGTGGAGCCGAGGGCCTCCAGCTTCGGTTTCAACGCCGGCGCGGCAAATCGGATCACCTCCACGGGGAGCTTGAAGGCGCCAAGCCGGGCCACCTTTTTCTTGGCCTCGGCAATGACAATCATTTTATCGGAGAGGGAGGCAACGATCTTCTCGCGGAGATGCGCGCCGCCGCCACCCTTGATCAGGCGCCCTTCCGGATCAACTTCGTCGGTGCCGTCGATGGTAAGGTCGATGACGCCGACTTCATCCAGCCCGACAACCGGAATGCCGAGCGCGCGGGCCTGGGCCGCCGTCGCCTCGGACGTCGGAACGCCGGTGACATAGAGTCCATGCGCGACCTTTTTCCCGAGCAGGTCGACCATCTTTGCGGCGCAGGATCCGGTGCCGAGGCCAACAACCATGCCGTCTTCGATATATTCAACCGCCTTTTCGGCGGCGGCCTGTTTCTGTTCGTCTTCGGTCATCGTCACTTTCCATTTCTAGTCAAGCTTTATATCCGGCGAAGGGGGCCGGTTCGGCATCCGGGTCGAGCGGCCAGCGCGCGCGGGCCGCAAGGTCAAGCGTATCCGTAAATCCGGCATTAAGGCGTTCGATCCCCGCCCAGGCGATCATCGCCCCGTTATCGGTGCAGAGTTTCGGCGGTGGGACCCGCAATGTCACGCCTTTATCCCGCGCCAGCGTTTCAAGCGCCGTCTTCAGGCATTGATTGGCGGCGACTCCGCCGGCAACAACCAGGTCGCGGCCGGGTCCATATTCGTCGTTGAAAAGATCAAGCGCCTTGCCAACGCGATCCATCAGGCTTTCGACCGCCGCCTTTTGAAAGCTGGCGGCCAGATCGGCTATATCCTGTTCGCCGGCTGTCTCGCCCAGCGCTTCGCGCGCCTGCCGCACCGCCGTCTTGAGGCCGGAAAAGGAAAAATTGCATCCCTCCCGCCCTTTCATCGGCCGCGGAAAATCGAAGCGGTCCGGATCGCCGGATTTTGCCGCTTTCTCAACCGCCGGGCCGCCCGGAAAGCCGAGGCCGAGCATCTTCGCCGTTTTATCGAAGGCCTCGCCGACCGCATCGTCGATCGTCGTGCCCAGACGCCGGTATTGTCCTACGCCCTCAACCACCAGCAATTGCGAATGCCCGCCCGAAACCAGCAGGAGCAGATAGGGAAAGTCCGCCTTTCCGGTTAGCCGCGCCGTCAGTGCATGCCCCTCCAAATGGTTGACGCCGATCAGCGGCACGCCCGCGACCGACGCAATCGCCTTCGCCGTCATCAACCCGACAAGGACACCGCCAATCAGGCCTGGCCCCGCCGTCGCGGCGACAGCCGAGAGGTCGGAATAGGAAAGGCCGGCCTCCGTCATCGCCTGGTCGACCAGACGGTCCATCTCGGTGACATGCGCGCGCGCGGCAATCTCCGGCACCACGCCGCCAAAGGGCGCATGGGCATCATTCTGCGAGAGGACGACATTGGCAAGAATTTCACGTTCCGCCGTCACCACCGCAGCCGCCGTTTCATCGCAGCTGCTTTCCAGCCCGAGGACGATTACTTGTTTGTTTGGCATTTGTTTTCTATTACAAAGCAATGCAAATTGCGCGAAGCACTAACATCTGAGGGAATATCCCGCAACATGGCCTTTGTCAAAAAATACAGGATCGGCACCCGGGGAAGTCCGCTTGCGCTCGCCCAGGCGGAGGAGACCCGCACCCGGCTTCTCGCGGCGCATGAGGATGCGCTCACGGCGGATCAGCTCGAGATTGTCGTGATCAAGACCACGGGCGACCAGATTCAGGACCGGGCTCTCAGTGAGGCGGGTGGCAAGGGCCTGTTCGTCAAGGAAATCGAGGAGGCGCTGCTCTCCGGCCGTATCGATTTTGCGGTTCATTCGATGAAGGATATGGAGACGACCTTGCCGCCGGGCCTCACAATTGACTGCATCCTGCCGCGCGAGGATGCACGGGACGCCTTTATTTCCGCAAGCGGGAAGGGCCTAGCCGATCTGCCGGCGGGCGCGCTTGTTGGAACGTCGAGCCTTCGGCGGCAGGCGCAAGTGCTGAACCGGCGGCCCGATCTGAAGGTCGGTATTTTCCGCGGCAGCGTCGAGACACGCCTGCGTAAGCTTGCGGAAGGTCAGGCGGACGCCACCTTGCTCGCGCTCGCCGGGCTCAAGCGCCTCGGCAATGAAGCGGTTATTACCGAGCTGCTCAATGTCGATGACATGCTGCCGGCGGTGGCGCAAGGGGCCATCGGGATCGAGCGGCGCGCCGATGACGATGACGTCGCCGCCCTGCTTGCACCGATCAGTGATTCGGTCAGTCTCGCCCGGATTTCCTGCGAGCGGGCCATGCTCGCGGTTCTTGACGGGTCCTGCCGGACGCCGATTGCGGGATATGCGGAACTGGTCGAGGGCAGCATTCTTTATTTCCGCGCCAGCCTGCTGGCGGAAGACGGCTCTGTCCGCCTTGATGCGAGCGGGCGCGACGACATCGAAAACGCGGTGAAACTCGGCGAACGTATCGGCGCGGAGTTAAAGACGCAGGCAAGGGGTGCCAAATTGTCATTTGGCCTGTAAACTAAGCCGCAATGAAAATACTGATCACCAGACCGGAACCGGATGGCAGCCGACTTGCCCGCATCCTGAAAAAAATGGGGCACGAAACGCGTCTTGCGCCGATGATGCATATCGAAACCTTCGGCGACAGGAAGATTGACGCCGACGGTGCGCAGGCGTTGCTCATCACCAGCGCGAATGGGGCCCGGGCGCTGGGTCCGGCGCTGAAAGAGAGGAAGATAAAGGTCTTTGCCGTTGGCGACGCAACGGCGGAGGCGGTGCGCCAGGAAGGCTTTAACGACGTCGCGGCGGCGGGCGGCGATGTGCATTCCCTAGCCGCAAAGGTTACTGCTGACGCCAAGCCGGAAGATGGCAGGCTTATCCATGTCGCGGGATCGGAAGTTGCCGGGGATCTCTCCGGCATGCTCACCGAGAAGGGATTCCAATGTGAGCGTGTCGTTCTTTACGAGGCGCTGCCGGTTACCTCCCTCGAGACGCGGATCGTAAAGGAGATCAAGGCGGGGGCGATTCCGGCGGTTCTTTTCTATTCGCCGCGCACAGCAGCCATTTTCGCCGGGCTGGTCGTCGCCTCCGGCCTGGCGCCCTATCTGAAAAACATGACCGCCTATTGCCTGAGTGCGGCCGTAGCGGAAAAGATATCCGAATTGTCCTGGGAGGCCGTCGAAGTCGCAGCGGAGCCCAATCAGGAAAACCTGCTTGCCTTGCTGACGGCTGTCGGCCAAGCTAAGCATAAGTTACACAGCGACGAGACGCCAAGGGAGCGAAAAATGTCCGATAAAAATTCTGGCAAGACAGAGGGTGAGGCGAAAACCGCCGTGCCGGTCGCCGGTACGGATAAGAGCGAAACGAAAACCGCCAGGAATACCGCAAGCGAAGGCGCCACGGAATCGGAGGCAACGGAAAAGCCGAAATCCCGCGCAGGTCTGATCGTCGGCGCCCTTGTCGTTGTCTTCTGTCTCGGCCTTGCGGCCTGGCCGCTGCTGTACCCCAAGGTCGAGCCCTATCTGCCGGCGGAAACAGCGGCGATCATCTCGGGCCAATTCGGCAAGGCGACGGCATCGGATATGTCGGATGCCACGGCCGCGATTGAAGCCGTCCGGGACAATCTGAAAACGGAATATGCCGCGCTGTCGGATCGCATTTCGGCGCTGGAGGAGAAGGTGGCCAACACGGCGGGCGGGACGGTCACGGATGACGGCCAGCTCGCGACATTATCGGGGGCGCTGAAAGAAGAGCTGAACGGTCTTTCGGGCAAGATCGAGGAACAGCAGGAAAATCTCGCCGCTGCGCTTGAAAAACTCGACCGCCAGCAGGACAGCATCGCCGAGCTTGAAAAAGCGGAACCCGCGGTCGCCGACCTCAGCCCGGAAGTCCAGAATCAGATTGTCGATCTGAAAACGGCGCTGCTGGATATCAAGACGCAGATGAGCAGCCTGCAGACGGAACTCGCCAGTGACCGCGATACCGTGAAGGCGCAGGCGTCGCAGATTTCGTCCCTTGAAGGGGCGTTGAAGGCGGAAATTGCCGGCAAGACGGAGGAGGAGGCGGAGAACCAGCGTACGCTGATGCTTCTCGCGGTCGGTCAGCTTCAGCGCGAAACCCGCACGAACGAACCGTTTGAAAACGGCCTGAAACAGGTATCCGCGGTTGCGAATGACAAATTTGCCGGATTGCTTGAGCAATTGCAGCCGATTGCTCCGGTCGGCGCGCCGACCATGGCCTCCCTGCAACGGGATTTCACCGCCATCGCCACGGATATCAGCCAGTCGGCGCGGCTTCCCTCCGAGGAAACCTGGTATGGTCAGGCGCTCCACCGCATTGCCTCCGCCATTAAATTCCGCCGGGTTGATGATTATGAAGGCGACGATGTCGACGCCATCGTCGCCCGGGCGGAGCAGAGTCTTGCGAATAACGATCTCGACAAGGCGGTCGCGGAAATCGACAAGCTCTCTGGTGCGGCGGCGGACGTCGCCTCTCCGTGGCTTGAAAAAGCAAAAACCCGCCTGACCGTCGAGCAGTCCATCAACGGATTGCTGCAGGCCGCAACGACAACGGCGGTTTCCGCCCCGACGTCCAACTAGAGGGGCCGACATGTTACGCATCATCATCGTCTTTGCCCTGATCGTCGCCATTGCGATGGCCGCCGTCTGGCTGTCCGAATATCCGGGTGACGTGCGCCTGAATTGGGGCGGCTATGTGGTTGAAACGTCGATCGTCGTCGTCGGCGCCATGACGCTTGTGTTTGCCGTCCTTGTCGCGCTTGCCTACCGGTTCTGGATCTGGCTCAAGCATGGCCCGGGGCGTATCGGCGCCATTTTTTCCGCCCGCCGCCGGGACAAGGGGCTTGAGGCGATTTCGAACGGCATGGTTGCGATTGCCGCCGGCGATGCGGATGAGGCGCGCCGCCAGGCCATTGCTGCGGAGAAGCATCTCTCCGGCGAGCCCATGACCCTCCTTCTCGCCGCGCAGGCGGCGGAACTCAACGAGGATAATCGCGCCGCCAGCATATACTACGACCGGATGATGGCGCGGCAGGATACGGAGTTTCTGGGGCTTCGCGGCCTGATCAACAGGGCGATAAAGGAGGGCGATCTTGAAAAGGCGCGCGATCTGGCCCGCCGCGCCGATGAACTCCGGCCCGGGACCTCCTGGATTGTCAAGGAGCTGTACGAACTGGCGCTGAAGCTGCGCGACTGGGAGGCGGCGGAACAGGCCCTGACCCGGATGGCGCGCGGCAAAGCGGCCAAGGGTGACGCCGTGCGCCGCGCCCGGGCGGTCATTACCTACGAACAGGCGCTGGCGGCCGTCAGGAACCAACGGGACGCGGACGCGCTCTCCCTGGCCGAGCAGGCCCATGACCTGGACCCCACCTTCGTGCCCGCTGCCGTTCTGGCCGTGAAGCTGACGGCGGATCAGGGCTCGTCGCGCAAGCTGCACAAGCTGATCAGCGAAACTTGGAAACATGCGCCGCATCGCGATTTGGCGGAGGCAATCCGCAAGACCGTCTCCGGCGAGCAGCCTGCCGACTGGCTGCGCCGGGCCAAGGAGACCGTGGCGCCGCATAACCCCGATCATGTAGAGACGCATCTGATGCTGGCCAAGGCGGCGCTGGCGTCCCGGGACTGGGGCCCCGCGCGGGAGCATTTGATGAAGGCCGGCGGGGATCATCCCTCGGCGAGTATCCTCCGGATGCTGGCCGAGCTGGAGGAGAAGGCGAATGCCGACGCGTTCGCCGCCCGGGAATGGATTGTCAAAAGCGCCGTGGCGCCGCAGGACCCGCTCTGGATCTGCAATGCCTGCGGACGGCAGGAAGAGAACTGGCACGCGCATTGCCCGGCCTGTGATAGTTTTGACAGTTTCACCTGGCGCACCGCCGACCGCGGACCGCATAACCCCGATCTGATCGAAGCCGAGATTGTCCGCGAGATCAGCGCCGGAAGTTAACGCGCGACAAATTAACGGGACGTCAGGAAACGCTTGCTTCTCATTTCGGGACAGACTATATGTTGCCGAAATTTACGATCCGCCGCTGTAGCTCAGTTGGTAGAGCACCGCATTCGTAATGCGTAGGTCGGGTGTTCGAGTCACCCCAGCGGCACCATTTTTTCCAATAACTTAACGATTGTTCCCCTCCCCATGCGATGCTTGGGGACACAGCAGGGACACGCAAATAAACATTTCGTATGGCACTATGACCGCGCCCAATGGGTATGCCATTTCACCAGCCCGCACCAACTAGGCAGAACGTTCAAAAGCCTTGTTCTTTTTGGGTGCCTCCCTTTCGGAGCAATCAGCAACAATTCCGGCAACGCTTGTAGAGCCCTTCAACTACCTATCTAATTGGTAGCGCGGAAAGGTAGCGATTTGAGCTCTTACGAGCGTAGATTCCTTCAAACATACTAGTAATGAAGAAGATGCGCCTAAAGGGTCCCTTGGGACACCTATACGCTCTTCTCTCAATTTCACTTAACCAACTTAAATTTCAACCCCGGCTCGCTGGTTAATAACCGGCTAGAGCCGCCTTGTGCCCTCACCTTCAGCAAGCCCTTCCAGTTGTTGAAGTGGGGGCACCTGTATTTCTGGAAGGAAACAAGCGTGAAAGACCTAATTTACTTAACTATGGGAGAACTATTGGAACAGGAAATCCCGGCACCAAAACCGCTTCTTGGTTCGTGGCTAACAAGTCAACATATATGCATGATTTATGCTCAAAGTGGAGTTGGAAAATCTTTGTTTGCGATGTCGATTGCCCTCGCAGTTGCTGGTGGAGGGGAGTGCTTTGGATGGAAAGCTCCTTCTGCAAACAAGGTCCTGATTGTCGATGGTGAGATGGATATGCATGACCTTCAGGAACGAGTTAAAATGCTGTCTAAGTCGATTGTCGGTCTCGACATGGAAAAGGCTAAAGTAAACCTGTCTTTGCTGCCATTTCAGGGCCAGCATGAAGAAGCACATTGGCCCGATCTTTCAAATAAGGATGATCACGATGTGATATTACGGCGTATAGAGGAGGAAGAGATTGATCTTGTGATTTTCGACAATCTCTCGACCTTGGCTAACGTAAGAGACGAGAATAATGCATCCGAATGGCGTGGCGTACTAGAGCTCTTTAGGAAGATAAAGAGGCTAGGCTGTAGCACCATCATTATTCATCACAGTCGGAAGGGTAATAATTTTTCCGGTGACTCCTATCGCGGGTCTCAGGTTCTTAGTGTTCTCTTAAGCACCATGATATTGCTTGAGGGGCCGGAATATGGTTGTTCAGAAAATGGAGCAGCGTTCAAGGTCACCTTTCAAAAGTCCAGGGCAATGCGCACTGAGGAGACTAAGGATAGGTCGGTAACGCTCAATGAGGCGGGCCTGTGGGAGTTTGAGATACTCTCTGTAGGTAAGGCCTATGAAGTTGTACAGGCTATCAGAAGCAGAGAGTATTGCACTCAGGCTGAGGTGGCAGAAGGCTTAGGGTGGTCTAAGGGGGAGGTCTCAAAACAGCTCAGAAAAGCACGTGAACAGGGTATAATCTCAACACCAGAAATTTCAGAATGTTTTGCTGATGCTAAGTACCTTGATGAAGACCTAGATGACGACGATGAATTCTAGTTTCATTTGATTGAGTCGTTACGGCACTTAATCCGTAACAGGAGTTTCCATGTTTCTTTACTCTACTAGGGTGGAAACATGGAAACCCATAGGATTTCTGCGGGTTTCAGGGGGAGAAAATAGAGCAAGGTTTCCAAGCATATTGGAGCCGTTTTATTTCACTGGAAAAATTCATGAGGGCATATGTATCCGGGGACATTCGGCGGTCCCCCCTACCCCTTGAGGTGGAGGAGGGTCGGGGAGAAACCGCCGCGTTTTTCCTAGATAATCATATCAAGGGGTTAGAGCTACGTCGCCTCCTTGCAATGCTGAATCCTGTGTCTATTTTCTACTCACTGATTCAGACAGGCAACCATACCGTCGGCGATTTCCCTTAAAAGGGCCGGATAGAGGCCGGGTCCCGGCGTCAGATTGGCGCCTACTGGATCGAGGGTTCCGATCTTTGCCTCTGTTCCTTCAGCGACGACTATAGACAATTTGTCCGAAAACTGTGGCTCGCGGAAGATACAAACGGCTCCGCTATCCTTCACCTTTTGTCGCAAATCCGCTATCCGCTTCGCAGACGCCGCCTCTCCGGACTCAAGGACAATCGATCCAACAGCCGTCAGGCCGTAGCGCTTTTCATAATACGGATAGGCATCATGAAAGACGATAAACGGCACGTTCTTAACAGGGGTGAGCATGGCCTTCACCTGTTCATCACTCGCCTCTATTTCTGAGATCATTGATAGTGCATTTGCTTTATAGGCAGACCGGTTCTCCGGGTGCACCGCCGATAGCTCTTTGGCAATCGTCTTGATCATCACAATTGCATTTGCGGGATCCAGCCAGATATGAGGATTCCCTGCTTCATGATCATGGTTGTGATGCGCATCCCCATCTTGATGGCCGTGCGCCGAATGGTCGTGCTCTTCCCAATTACCGCCTTCTCTTACGTCGAGGATCGTCATTCCCGGTTGGTCCGTCATGGCAACTTTATCGACATTCTCAGGAAGGGCTTCCAAGGCTCGCACCAAGAATGTTTCGAGATTTTCGCCGATATAGAATACGACCCGCGCCCGCTGCATCATTTTCATCTGGGAAGGTTTTAATTGGAAGTCATGAGGGCTTGCCGTGCCCCGCAACAATAGCTCGGCCGTTCCGGTCTCCCCCATAACGCCCTGAACGAGGGAATGCAGGGGGGCAATCGTCACCACGACCTCGGGAGCGGGCGCCGCATTTCCCCGCGCAACAATTGCCAGCACCAACCCGATAGCCAAAATATACGTCTTCATAGGATCACCATTCGTCCTTTTGTTCGTCCATCGCCATCAATAAAGCGACCTGCCTTGGCATTTTCCAGCGCGAGATTTCCGTCGCCCCGCAAGCCACTTGACAGGCCTCATTTTTTAATATTGTTATGTTATAACATTACAATTTAGGAAAGCAATGACGAATGAGACTTAAAACCCTACTTCCCTCACTTACCCTTTTAGTTCTTCCTGCCGTTGCTGCTGCGGAAGACCATAATCACGAGCATAATCATGACCACGGGACGAGCGGTTTTTACGGTCATCTGCATGTCAAAATTCTCTATGACCATGTCTATAAGGCGGAAGAGGCAGATGAGGAAATAGACGAGGCCTATACCCACTCCCACCTTGAAATGGGATACGGGTTTGGTAACGGGTTTTCAGTCAATACAAATATCGAACTGGAAGGCGAGCCCGCCGGTCACGATCACGGCGGGGGCGGCGCCACATTGGATGGCAGCAACCGATATTTCGAGGATGAACCGCTGTTCGTACGCGCCCTCACAGCGAATTACGACAAGGATTTTTTTGGCGCCTACGCGGGTAAGTTCGACCCCGTTATCAGCTTCGATCAGCATATCATGCCGGGTATTTACGGATATCAGATTGTCGATGAATATACCGTCCGGGAAAAAATCGGCTTTGGTGGATATGCCAAGTTGAAGGCCGGAGATTTCGGCACTCACCGGCTTGATGTGAGCACCTTCTTTGCCGACACGACCTTTCTCAGCAACTCCATCCTGTATGAACGGGGCGTTAATCACAAAAGCGACGGCGGCGTTTCCAACACGGAAGATTTTTCATCCTTTGCGGTTTCGCTGGGCGGCTCGGATTTTTACTCCCTGAGAAGCGATATCCCGGAGGGACTTTCCTACCGCATCGGTTTTGCGCACCAGGCTGCCGGAGAGGGAGACGAGACAAGTGAGGACCGCTACACCTTTTCCGGTCAGTATGAGCATGTCTTCACTTCTGACGTAAGGGGCCGGATTCTGGGCGAGATCGTCCATATCAACCATCTCGGCGGTGAGGCACCGCATGACCGGACCTATAACACTGTTGGGGCGGAGCTTAGTTACCAACAATGGGTTCTGGGGTCGACCTATACCTATATCAGCAATGAGAACCCGGATGAACCAGACGAGGCGCAGAACGGAGAAGTCTTTCAAGCGTCATTGGAATATGTCTTTGAAAACGGCATAGCAGTTGGCGCAGGTTATAAATATCAGGAGGAAGAAGGGCAGAAAAACCACCGCATCGGCGCGATGGTCGGTTATTCCCTGACCTTCTAGCTTTCCTGAAACAACCCTTATTGAGCGCAACGCATAGGCATTTCCCCGGATTCACAAGCCGTCTATTGTAGAAAGCGGTTGGCTGCTTTATCTAAAGAGATGTCCTGTGGGACAGGTCAACCGCCTTCATCTCGGGAACAGTTTATGCGTTCTTTTATTATTGCTTGCAGTCTTTTTCTGCTTACCCCGTTTCAGCCCGCGCAAGCCCATCCCCATGTCTGGACGGATATGACCATAGAGATCCTGTTTAACGATGATGGCATGGTCACGGGTCTACGCCAAACCTGGCTGTTCGATGATTACTATACGGCTTACGCGGTCGAAGGGATGGATTTGGACGGGGATGGCAATCCGGATCCGGAAAAACTGAATGAAATCATGCAGGTGAATTTGGAGCATTTAAAGGAATATGGCTATTTCACCGAGGCGCGGGAAAATGAAAAAATCCTAAAGCTGCAACCCTTAACCGGGAAATCCACAAGGATGCTGGGCAAGCGACTGGAAATGACCTTCACATCTCTGTTTGAAAACCCGGTCTCCCCGAAAGGTAAAAATTTTTCCTATGCCATTTTCGATCCAACCTATTATGTCGAAATGCTTCATGCCGAAACGGAAAATCCCGTCATTCTCTCCAGCGCACCGGCCGGGTGCAGCTATAAGATCAATCCGCCCAACCCTGATCCGAGTGCGGTAGCGCAAGCGGCAATGCTCGATGCATCGGTACGGGGCGAGACAGGGCTGGGCTCATTTTTCGCGGAGCGGGTCAGCCTGACATGCCCCGAGGACTAGCAATTGTCATTCCTGCCGGTCTCACCCTGCTCACCTGCACGGTTCTGATCTCCCCGCTTGCCATTGCGGCAAACGGCGTGACCGAGCCAGGCCTCTGGGCCCAGGGTATAAACTGGATCATGCAACAGCAACGCGCTTTTCATGAAGAGCTCCTTGCGGCACTTAAGACCTTGACCGCCGGTGGGGGCCTAACCGCGGCCTGGAGCCTTATCTTCGGAAGTTTTCTTTATGGAATTTTTCACGCCGCTGGGCCCGGACATGGCAAGGCCGTTCTGACGACCTATCTGCTGACCCATCCACACAGAATCTCTCGCGGCGTGGGGATCGCCGCCGCGGCCGCTTTCTGTCAGGGCCTTGTGGCCATCGCCCTGGTTTACGGCCTGATTTATCTCGCCGGATGGATTCCCCGCGAAACCAGTACAGCCGTCGCCTGGAGCGAAAGAATAAGTTATGTCCTGGTGGTGGCCATAGGTGCCTTCCTCATCTGGCGTACGCTGCGGCCGGTGATTAATCGGTATCTCACGAAGACGCAGGTGACGGACAATCATTCCCATCATCATGACGATGACGATTGCTGCGGACACACCCATATACCGAGCGGAAAGCAACTGGAGCAGATCCGCGATTTACGCTCTGCCGCGAGCGTTATTCTCGCCATCGGACTCCGGCCCTGTACGGGCGCAATTCTCGTTCTGGTGCTCGCAAAAGCACTGGCGCTACCTGCCGCCGGCATCGGGGCCGTGCTCGCCATGTCTGCGGGAACCGGTATCGCCGTTGCCGCACTCGCGTTTCTCGCCGTGACCGCACGCCGAAAGGCGGTCGCGCTGACAGAAGGTGGCAGTCCCTTCTGGAGGGTGGCAGCCAATGCCGTGGCCCTCGCCGGAGGCGGGCTGCTGGTCGCCATCGGCATTTCCCTCTTGAGCGCCTCCTTTTACAGCCGCCATCCGCTTGGGCTTTAGTCGCAGCAACGACCAGTTTCACCCAAAAGCCTCCTGCTCTACTCTAAAAGCGGCGATCGTTGATACTCAGGCGATAAATATGGGAATATGCATAAACGTTTTTCAAAAAATTTAATTTGTATAGCGAGCCCCCACATCAATCATTGCGTTTCCTAAAATCCCCCAAACCCCCTCAATCCAATTTGGTTATATTTAATAATCTCAAAATGGCCAGAGAGACTTGCTGGCTTGCGTAAGCAAATTTGGCAGGGGAATATTGACATTCTGAGCCAAAACCTATCAGGAACGCTCTAGGAGCGATTGATACCCATTACCTTCCCGTTAGACCTTGCCCTAATGAGACATTCTAAGGACTCCCAAATTCGTCTCATATAAATCATTATTGACATTTGAGACATTATTCTCATATAGTCTTGTATCTATTGAGACATAACTAGGGATACAAGGTTATGAAAATCGGGTACGCCAGAACATCGACACTTGAGCAGGTAGCTGGTTTTGAAGCTCAGATTAAAGAGCTTAACGAACAAGGTTGTGAGAAGATATACAAGGAGCAGGTATCGTCCGTAGAACAGCGTCAGGAGCTCTCTCAGGCCCTTGATTACCTTCGTGAGGGGGATACGCTAGTAGTGACCAAATTAGACCGTCTGGCGCGTTCTATGAGGCATCTAGGGGAGATTGTAGAGACCATTAAGGGTAAGAGCGCTCACCTTCAGATATTGAACTTGGGTATCGACACAAGCAACGCCACTGGGGAGCTTGTGCTCAACCTGCTAGGTGCCGTGAGTCAGTTTGAAATACAGATCATGCTGGAGAGGCAAAGAGAGGGAATTGCCAAGGCAAAAAGAGAAGGTAAGTACAAGGGCAGAAAGCCGACAGCTAGGGCGAAGGCGGAAGAGGTAAAGCGAATGATAGATGTTGGAAAGAAGCCCACAGAGGTTGCGAAAGAATTAGGAATAGGCCGCGCTTCAGTATACCGCATCATTTCTGATAGCTCGTCCAAAGGGCGTGCATCAAATCATTGACTAGCTGACACCCTTTTTCTAAATGAGATAGTTTGCCTTAGTCGCGAAGCTTGAAAGCCATATGGACGGCGGAGGAATTAGGCGGAAAGGAATAGCAGCTTTATTGTCTGTCTTTTATGTCTGAAGGAATTGGCTTTCGGCTTCATTAAATAGGATGTCCAGTCCTTGTTCCGTACGATACTCTTCAAGTTTAGCAAAGATTGTATTGTCGGATGGGACAACAATCTGATCTCGTAGCTCGCTGCTATAATTGCGAGCGGTTACTGCCTCAATATGATCCATGTAATCGCCAACGAAGCGTCCAATACAAGGCTCGAACAATTTGGCAATGTTATGCCGATCGTAAATTGGATACGATGACTTCCACTTTGCACCATAGAAACTAAGTAAGAAGACATTAGTCGATTTAGGCTCCCATCCCTTCGATTTCGCGTGCGCCCCTATGGCACTGTTGATGCTATCGAGACGCTGATCAATAGCTCTGATCTTATCGCCATCAAAGCTCCCGTGACCGCGCTTACACTCAAAGACATAAAGTTTGCGGGTACTAGAGTTGTAAGCGAGACAATCGAGATGGGCTTTACCGCTTGCGACCTTGATTTTTTCCTTCCCGGCTTCCCAGTGAGGCAATTTGTCTATGGCGAATATGAGAGCTTTTTCGATGAGCAGTCCGTGGCGTTTCTTTATACTATCAATCTCGGAAACGAGAGATGATAAGCGTGGATTCGACCGGAAGAGAGGGTCACACGCAATTGAAGCCGATCTGGCTTTTGCGTCGGCAAGGAGTTTAGCTGACTCCTTTTTCCACAGCAGCCCTTCAGAATATGTTAATCTAAGGCACATCTACAAACTGTTCTCTGAATGACTAGATATTAAAGTCTATAATATTGCCAACTCCACCCTAAAGACGGGCTGGCTACAATTTAGTATAAATTTGAATATTAGAAAGCACTCAACAAGGGAACTGTGGCAATACAAAAGGCAACTATTGAGCCGAACGTGAAGCCAATCATAAGCACAGCGAGTATACACCGCGCCTTACCTGACCAAGCATACGGTATTTTGCCGCCGTCAGGATAGGCCTTATACTGACGTCTCCAAATGGATGCAGTAACCGAACTTTGATAAAAGTACGCGGATGCTGCTGATAGTATTGCTATAATTAATCCCGCTAAAAGCCAACCCCCGCTCCATGCAAGCATGTTCTCAACTTCATTCTTGCCAGTAATGCTTGGGTAAAGCGCAATAAGTGCTATGAGCCCGCCACCGTTAACAGTTAAGCATATTCTCAACACGAACAGGCCAATATCGACCGCCATTCTATCAGAGCTCTCGGCCTGTGCGTTTAGGGCCCGCCATAGCTCCAAAGAATCAACATTCTTCGATGTTTCAGACGTCATATCGATTTGCTCCTAGGTGCAATTTGACACGATAATAAGCCTCGAGTGCAATATTATATATGACCAGCTTATCGTAGCAAATAAAGGATTTATAAAAAAACAGGCATATTCCTGCTGCACCCAAATTGATTTTCTATTGTACTATTGTTCAGAATGTTATCGTGATGTGGATATCATTACTATCAACAGTAAATTCGACGAAGGAGCAAAAAACGTGTTTGGTAGCCTCCCACTCGGTAAACCCTTACATGTTTTTCAAATTATATTAATTAAATCAATATGTTGTATATATAGGGTTCGAATCCTCTCGCTCTGGCCCTTTTTTCAAAGCGCGGCTCTTACCGGAGAGCTAAGACTAAGCCCGTTGTATGGAATGTTGTGGGTTCTCACCTATTTTCGCAAATCCTAGTGCAGATGTGAGCCCCTGACGCTCTGTTTTTTTTAATCTAACTCTAGTTCAATGGCTCCTTGAATCGCGTCCTTCTGCCCTTTCCCTGTGGCGAAGCCATAGTATTTAAGGAGTACACTTGGTTGGGTATGGCCCGTAATGGCCATTACTTCGGCCAAGCTAATTTGGCTGTTGGACATTAAGTTCGTGATGAAGGTTTTTCTAAGATCATAGGGCCGTATGTCTGGTACCCCAGCTCTTCTTTTGGTGCTATTCCATAGCGTCTTTATGCTCATTAAGTGCCCCGTAGAGCTATTGGACGGAAATAGGAATGGGGATGTAGGGTCTCTATTTTCTTGCATTTCCTTAAGGATGCCGACGGCTAGTGAATGCATTTCAACTCTATGAGTTTTCCTTTGCTTGACTGACATTGCGGGTTTTGTCCAAGTGCCGTTGTCTAAATCGAACTGATCCCAAGTTGCAGAGAGGATTTCCTTAGGTCTTGCCCCCGTAAGGATCATAAGTCGGATTGCATTTGCAGATGTCTGGTTTGGCGTTTCATTAAGAGCTTTCCATACCCTATCCAACTCTTCCTTACTAAGAACGCGCTCGCGAGAGTATTCATTTTTCTTGGGAAGTCCTAGAGTTGGGTCATCAAATCTAATCCGCCAGATCTGAGCTTGTTTGAATACTTTCGACAGAGCGGATCTCAATCGATTAAATCCAGCTGGCTTTAACCCCGAATTCATCAAGACATTGCTTAAGTCCATCGGTTCGATATCCCGTACGGCCATCTTACCCAATATTGGGGCCGCATGTTTCTCAAGGGATCGTCTTTGGTCTTTCAAGTGTTTCTGAGTGACCCCGGAATTCGCTGCAGTTCCAAACACATCTATAACAAGTTGTTCAAACAGTATGTCTTTTCGTTTCTGGACTCGTTCTGCATCTGGGTCTCTTCCAGCCTGATACTCCCCTAAGCGCCAGAAGGCTGATTTCCTAGCGTCGTCGACTTTTTTCAGCCTTACATCACCTAACATTTTCTTCCTATGGCGTCCTCGTTCATTCATCCACCTGATCCCGAAGGACGCTTGACCATTCTTTCTTGCGCGGACTCCAAATCCTGGAAGCTTTATGTCCATAAACCAAGTTTCCTTACTGGTCATCTTGGCTATTTCTTTGGGTAGTGCGTTGTCTACCCACCTCTGGGTTATGTTGAATTTAGGCATTTGTCGTCTTTAAGAATTAGTTCATAGCTGGGGACACGGCAGGGACAGGCGAAAACAAAACTCAAACCATGATATTCTGTGACATACACGGCATACTCGGGACAATATAATGCGTTTCTCTATCGCAGAAAACTGCCATAAAATACCCTAAAACTAACCAATTTTCAATATTTGAGGGAGCAAATTATTAGGGAGAGAATTAGATGAGGCACCGCATTCGTAATGCGTAGGTCGCCTGTTCGAGTCAGGCCAGCGGCACCATTTTTTCCCCCACGATCTCGCTGATTATTCCCGCCGCCGGAAAGTGCCGGCTTGGACAGCTATTCAATCAATATGGCTCCGCGCGTCGTCCGTTTCAGCTATTTTCCCGGGGCGCGCCAGCCCCTCAAAAAAAATGCACCTTCGCGGATTTGTATTGTGCGATCGTCATAAAATAATTCTTTAAAATCAATAGCTTAATAGAAAAATATAACGAACGGTCGATTTTTTTAATTACAGACACGTAATTCACGTTATAGTCATGTTAATGCGCCAGCGAAAAATAAGGCGCAACAGCAGGGGGAGAATGCCGTGGCCTCTTGGAAGTACGGCAGAGGGGGAGGTCAACTCTCCAAAGAAGCTATATGCACGCGAATTCTTGAGCGTCATCGCGCCACCATCGATGTCCGCAAGGACCACGTGGCGATTGCCAATCTTGAACGCATCATCCAAGCCACACTGAAACTGTCCAGCAAGACCGGGTTCCAGGCCATGAGCATGCGCGAGCTTGGCAAGGAGGCGGGCATCAGCATGGGCGGGCTTTACGTTTACGTTGCCAATAAGACGGTGCTGTTGTCGATGATCCTGGAAGAGGTCGTCGAGACGATGATCGATGCCATGAAGGCGGCACCGGAAGAAATTGCCGCGGATCCGCGCGCCCATCTGCGCTGGCTGATCGAGACCCATATTCGGCTGTCCAACGAAATGGTGCATTGGTTCGTGTTTGCCTTTCTGGAAGTCAAATCCTTTCCCGAAGCCGAGCGGCGCTATGCCATCGAAGCGGAAGAGCGGACCGGCGAGATCCTTGCCGGGGTGCTCAAGCGCGGCATGGACGAGGGCATCTTTGTTCGGCGCGACGCGGACCTTACCGCATCCCTCATCAAGCCGATGTTGCAGGACTGGTATGTCAAGCGCGGCAAATACCGCAAGCGGGGGACCACGATGGACGAATATATCGATGCGGTGATTGAACTTATTGAAATGCCTTTTGTCCCGGGTGCGGCCGCCGAACGCACCGTGGCTCGAGACTTTAGAGGCGCCCGGCTGAGCCGGGATGGTTGAGAATTTGCGTCGGTTCATGGCGGTACCGAACGGAAAAGGAAGTGGCGATAGAAGATGAAGAATTTCCGCGTAACCCAACAGGAAATCGTGCTGGTGGTGTTTGTAGCGCTGTTTGCGATTTGCTCGGTCTTCCTTAACGGCTTTCTGACGACGGATAATATCCTGACCTTGCTTCAGAACGTGGCTGTTTTGGGTATTCTGGGCCTGGCCATGGCCATCGTTGTGATCGGCCGCGGCATTGACATTTCGTTGATTGCCGCGCTGGCGGTGCCGCCGGGGCTGGTCCTGCAGTTGGTGCAGTATGGCTATACCCTGCCCTTCGCCATTTCCCTGGGCCTGGGGATCGCGATTATTTTCGGGCTCGTCAATGGCTGGCTGATCGCCTACGCGGAGGTACCGTCGCTGTTCGCGACCCTTGCCACGGGCATATTTTTCGCCGGCCTGGGTCAGGCGTTCCTTTTCGAGCTGGAAGTGGTTCAGTGGAGCGAGGGGATGAACGGTTTTGAATGGTTGGGACAAGGCAGCCTCCTCGGGGTGCCGATGCCGATCGTGATGTTTGGCATTGCCTGTCTGGCGGTCGCCTTCCTGTTGAGACGCACCCGGATTGGCGCCTATATCTATGCGATTGGCGATAATCTTGCCGCATCGCGTGTGACCGGCATCCCGGTCCGTCCGATCGTCGTTCTGCAATATGTTCTGGCGGCGCTGATCGGCTGCTTCGCCGGGTTGGTGCTGGCATCGTCGGTCAATTCCATGCCGACCCGGATTTACAGCTCGACCCTGATCTATGACGTGATCCTGGTCGTGGTGCTGGGAGGCATCGGCCTGTCGGGCGGCAAGGGCGGTGTCATCAACGTGATCCTGGGCACGCTGCTGATCGGCACAATGCTGAACAGCATGACCATCATGGATCTGCCCTATGCGGCACAGAATCTTTTCAAAGGCATCGTACTTCTCATTGCGGTGATTGCCGACACCTTGCTCAATCCACGCAACGAAGAGACGGCACAGCAAGGCGACATCTGAACTAACAAAACGATAATAAAAGGGAGGACTTACAAAATGTTGATTTCAAAATTTATCCGCTACGGCCTGGTGGCCGTCGGCATGACGGCAGTGGCAAGCACGGCTGCGCTGGCCGATAAGGGGCTGGACGAACCGTTCCAGGCCGCCTTCCGCGCGGCGATGAAGGACAAGACAGTGGCCTATGTCCCCGTCGCCATGGGCTTTGACTTGGGCGAAGGCTGGTGGGCCGGGCTGAAGAACGAGCTTGAACCGCTGGGCATCAAGATGGAACTGCGCGACCCCAACTGGAATACCAGTGCCGGCGCGCAGGCGGTGACCTCGCTGATCTCGCAGCATCCCGATGTGATGGTGATCCATAACCCCGACGTGCAGACTTACGCACGCCTGCTCAAGCGGGCGGAAGAGGCCGGGATCTTCGTGATCCAGATTAACATGGGCTCGGCCTATCAGAGCACCGGCTTCGTCGGCGCCAACTGGATCGAAATCGGTGAAAAAGAAGCCGAAGCGGTGGTGGCGCATTGCAAGGGCAAGTCCAACAAGATTGCCATCGTGCAGGGTGCCCTTTCCGCGGCGGCGAGCGCCTATACGCTGAAGGGCGTGGAAAACGTGCTGGCCAAGCATCCTGAAATCCAGGTTGTGTCCAGCCAGGCAGCCGACTGGGATGCCGCCAAGGCCAAGGCGATTACCCAGACCGTGCTGAAACAACATCCCGATCTTTGCGGTATCGTTGGCTTCTGGGACGGTATGGATATTGGCACGGCCGCGGCGGTCAAGGAAGCCGGGCTGACCGATCAGGTCTTCGTCGCGACTTCGGGTGGCGGTGAGCGCAAGGGCGCCTGCGATCAGGTCAAGTCCGGCGCGTTCGACCTGAACCTGAGCTACAATGTGCCCAACCAGGCGGCGCAGATGGCCGGCATGATCAAGTGGCTCCTGTCTTCGGACCTGAAAGCCGGATCGGTCAAGGGCATGGCGTACACCACACTCATCCCGATCACCAAGGAAAACGCGGACTTGGCGATGACGTGCTGGAACCTCAGCGACATGAAGAAGTAGGCCAGCGGGCTTGCCAAAAAAAGCCTGGCGGGCATGTCCCGCCAGGCTGTGTTCCCTTTAACTCATCGCCCTGGAGAGTATCGATCCGATGCGAGATACACTTGTGCGCTTGCGCTATCATTACTGGCCTGATCACTGGATAGGGGAAATCCTGTCGAAGCGTTGGACCGAAACGGCCATCCCGGTTTTCGTTCTGCTGATTGTCGGATTCTGGCTGAGCCAGACGATCGACAATTTCCTGTCGCCGACCAGCCTTGCCGATACCGCGCGTCAGGCCAGTGAAATCGGCTTTATCACCCTGGGCATGGCGCTTGTCGTCATCGTCGGCGGGATCGATCTCTCGGTGGGCTCGATGTTCGCGCTGTCCAATTTCTTCGCCCTGTTCGCGCTGAATGTGCTGGGATGGCCGGTGCCGGTGGTGGCGGTCACGACAATTGTTTGCGGCATGTTGCTGGGGGCGGTGAACGGTATCCTGATCGGCTATCTCAGGCTCAGGGCCTTTATCACCACGCTGATCACGCTGATCATCTATCGCTCGGCCTATGAGCTGCTGATTCAGGACTATTCCAACACCATCGCCGCGTCCTTCCCGGACTTCCCGTCCTGGGATTTCCTGGGCTATGGCGAGGTCTATGGCTTTCCGAGCGTTGCCATCCTCTTTATCGCGGTGGCGATCTTCGGCCATATCTTCCTGACCCGCCTGCGCCCCGGCTGGCATATCACCGCCATTGGCGGATCGCGCCGGTCGGCGCATAATTCGGGCGTTGCGGTGAGGCGCACGATTGCGCTGTGCTATGTGGCAAGCGGCGGATTGACGGCGCTTGGATCGCTCTTTTTTGCGGCGCGTCTGGGCACCGTCGGGGGCGATATCGGCGTCGGCTGGGAGGTGACGGTGTTGACCGCCACCGTGCTGGGCGGCATCACGCTGGGCGGCGGCAAGGGCTCGGTCACGAAGGCGGCCGTGGGCACGCTGATCGTGCTGATGATCACCAACGGGCTGACCAACATGAACGTCAGTGGCGGCGTCAATCGCATGGTGCTGGCCAGCATCCTGTTGATCGCGGCAATGATCGATATCCGCTGGCAGAAGAACCGCAACCGGATCATCTCCAAGGTTTATGTCAGCCCGACCTATCTTGGCCTGCCGGAACCGCCCGAAACCGAGATTGGCCGCGGCGGCCCGTTTGAGCAGAATGACAAGCTGCGCGATGTCTCGCTGATCGGGCTGGGCCGGATCGAGGCGCCCGAGGATGTCATCCTGGACAAGAACGACAACCTTTATGCCGGGTCCCGCCATGGTGACATTATCCGCTTCCTGGCGCCGGATTACGAGGAGATGGAAGTCTTCGCCCATATCGGCGGCCAGCCGTTGGGTATGGCGTTCGATCGTCAGGACAATCTCTATGTCTGTATCGGGGGCATGGGCCTTTACAAGATCGACCCGGACGGCAAGGTCGAAAAGGCAACGGACGAGACCAACCGGTCGATCTATTCGGTGAACGACGACAGCCGCCTGCGGCTGGCCGATGACCTGGATATCACCGACGAGGGGCTGATCTTCTTCTCGGAGGCGACGGTGCGGTACGAAATGGACGAATGGCCGGTTGACGGGCTTGAGGCGCGCGGCAACGGCCGGATCATCTGTTACGACACCAACACGGGCAAAACCCGCACGGTGCTGCGCGGGCTGCGCTTCCCCAACGGAATTTGCGTGGCCAGTGACCACCAGTCGATCCTCTTTGCCGAGACCTGGGGCTGCTCAATCAAGCGCTACTGGTATGCCGGTCCGAAGAAAGGCAAAGTGGAAACGGTGATCGACAACCTGCCGGGATTCCCCGATAACATCAATCTGGCGTCGGACGGCAATTACTGGCTGGCGCTGGTCGGTATGCGCGGCCCGGCGCAGGATCTTGCCTGGAAAATGCCGGGCTTCCGGATGCGGATGGCCAAGCGGGTGCCGCTGGATGAATGGCTGTTCCCGAATATCAACACCGGTTGCGTGGTGAAGTTCAATGAGAAGGGTGAAATTCTCGAATCTTACTGGGATCTGAAAGGCGAGAACCACCCGATGATCACGTCGATGCGGGAGCATAAGGGATACCTCTATCTTGGCGGCATTCAGAACAATCGTATCGGGCGCTACAAACTTGAAAATGCCGATCCCGAGTTTTCACAATACGGCACGCGGTGGGGGAAATCGTAATGTTAAGAACCATACGCGATATCACCCACTCCATTCTGGGCCGCGGTGAGGCGTCGATCACCGTTCCTTCCTTTGACGGCGCGCTGAAACCGAACCAGGCGCTGGAAGGGGCCGAGACCCTGTTTGAATGCGCGGCGCCCGAGGATCTGGCGACGGATGGGGAGGATGTCTTTCTCGCCGACGGCTTAAATCTGACCCGGATCGAGGGGGACAAGGCTGTTCCGGTAAGGGAATTCGACAAGCCGATAACCGCGCTGGCCTGCCTGCCGGGCGGCGCTCTGGCCGTTGCGCTGAACGGGCGCGAGGTGCATGTCTATGCCACCCCCGGCGCGGCTGAACCGGAGATGAGCTTCGCCGGCGCCGACATGCGCAGCGTCAACGCGCTCTCCCCGGATGGAGAGGGCGGCCTTATTGCGACCGACGGATCGGCGGATTGCGATACGGATGATTGGGCCTGGGACCTGATGAAACGTGGCAGCTCTGGTCGCGCGCTCCGGCTCGATCGCAAAACCGGCGACGTCTCGCTGATGGCGCGCGGATTGCAATATGCCTTTGGCGCAGTGGCGACGGAGAATGGCCATGCGATTGTTTCCGAAAGCTGGCGGCATCGCTTGATGGCTGTGGCCCCCGACGGGGCGACCCGTATCGCGCTGGCCCATCTGCCGGTCTATCCGTCGCGGATGAGTCCGGGAGCGGGGGGAGGCTGGTGGATGACCGCCTTTACCGCGCGCACCCAGCTGGTCGAGTTCGTGCTCAGGGAAAAGACATATCGCAAGCGCATGTTGGCCGAGGTGGCGCCGGAATACTGGATCGTGCCGCGGCTGAGTTCGGGACATAGCTTCAAGGAGCCAATGCAGGGCGCGCATCTGAAGACAATGGGCGTGGTGAAGCCCTGGGCGCCGCCACGCTCTTACGGGCTGGTGGTGCGGCTGGATGAAAATGTGCAGCCGGTATTTTCGCTGCACAGTCGTGTTGACGGCACCAATCACGGCGTCGTTGCCGCGGTGGAATGCAACGGGGCGCTTTACATGATCGCCAAGGGCCCGCGCCGCGTGCTGCGGTTGCCGGTCGAGGGACTCGCAGAGGAATTCATGGTATGACCGACACTGTTATTTCGCTGGAAAAAGCCACCAAGCTCTATTCAGGCGTGGCGGCGATTGAAGATATTGATTTCGATCTCTGGCGCGGTGAAATCCACGCGCTGGTGGGTGAAAACGGCGCCGGGAAATCGACCCTGACCAAGGTAATGGCGGGGGTTGTGACGCTGTCATCCGGCACGATGAAGATCGACGGAAAAGAGGCGGCGCCGAGTACGCCGCTGGAGGCCCGCCATCTGGGCGTTGCCATGGTGTTTCAGGAAAACAGCCTGGTGCCGACGATGACCGTGGCGCAGAACCTGTTTCTGGGGCAGGAGCGTTATTTCAACCGTCTGCGCGGAATCAACATCGCCGCCCAGCAGTTCCTGCAATCGCTCAATTTCGATGTCTCGCCGACAGCTGTGGTTGATACGCTGGGCGCGGCCAAAAAGCAGATGGTGGAGATTGCCCGCGCCGTGCTGCACAAGGCCAAGGTGATTATCTTTGATGAACCGACGGCGAGCTTGACCCCGGAAGAGCGGAAATATTTCTTCGATCTGGTGCGCAATCTCAAGGGGCGCGGCGTTTCGATCATCTTCATCAGTCACGCCCTGGAAGAAGCGCTGGAACTGGCGGACCGGATCACCGTGTTGCGCGACAGCAAAGCGGTGGTGACGGACGATGCCGCCAATTTCGACCGCGCGCGGATCGTCAAGGCGATGGTGGGCCGCGACCTGTCGGATACGCTTTATGGCACGAAAAAGACCACGGTGCGCCGGGCGGGCAAGAGGGTGCTGACCATTCAGAACCTGAAGATGGCGCCGATGGTGAAGAACAACTCGCTGTCGGTCTTTGCCGGTCAGGTAACCGGCGTGTTCGGCCTCGTGGGGGCCGGGCGGACCGAGACGTTCAAGATCGTCGCGGGCGTGATCAAGCGCGACTTCTTCCACGGGGGCGAGGTTATCCTGCATCAAAAGCCGGTGCGCTACCGGGTGCCGGCCCCGGCGATCAAGGCGGGCATCGCCTATATCACCGAGGACCGCAAGGCCGAGGGCTTTTTCGAAACCTTCTCAATCGCCCGCAATATCTATCTGGGGCTGTTGGCGAAGTTCCCCAAGGGTCGGGCCATCCTGTCAAAGCGCGAGCAGACGCAGGCCGGCAGCAACTGGATCGAGCGGCTGAACGTGCGCGCGATCGGGGATGCGGCCAAGATGATCGAACTGTCGGGCGGCAACCAGCAAAAGGTGGTGATCGCCAAGAGCTTGGTTCAGGAGCCCGATATCATCATCTTCGACGAACCCACCCGCGGCGTTGATGTCGGGGCAATCGAGGAAATTCATGAGCTGATCAACCGTCTGGCTGACGAGGGCAAGGCAGTGGTGATGATCTCGTCCTATCTGCCGGAGGTCATGGGGCTGTCCGACCGCATTCTGGTATCGCGGCAGGGCAAGGTGGTCGAGGAATTATCGGCGCTTGAGGCGACCGAGGAAAAGATCATGTACGCCGCAATTCACTAAACTATTAAATAACGCGGAATGTAATTCGTCCTGTCCAGGCCGCCGGCTCGCGAGCGCCCTGTCGCGACGCTCCCGCTATCCCATTCTTTCAGAGGCATAGCTGTTCGGGCTGGCCGGAAAGACAACCGTCTTGCTGCCGTTCACAAATACCCGGCGGTGAATATGGGCGTGGATGGCGCGGGAGAGGACCTGGCTTTCCACATCGCGGCCAAGACTGACATAGTCGGCGGGGCTTTGCGCGTGGCTGACCCGAACCGTGTCCTGCTCGATAATCGGTCCTTCGTCGAGATCGGCGGTGACATAATGCGAGGTTGCGCCGATCAGCTTGACGCCGCGCTCGAAGGCCTGCTTGTAGGGATTTGCTCCCTTGAAGCTCGGCAGGAAGGAATGATGGATATTGATGATCCGCCCTGACATCTTCTGGCACATTTCATCGGACAAGACCTGCATGTAGCGGGCGAGGACGATCAGTTCGGCGCCCGTTTCCTCGACGATGGCCATCTGTCTTGCCTCGGCGTCCTTCTTGTTTTCCTTCGTCACCTTGATGTGGTGGAACGGGATATCGTGATTGACGACGAGTTTCTGATAGTCGAAATGATTGGAAATCACCGCGACGATATCGATGGGCAAGGCGCCGATCCGCCAGCGGTAGAGCAGGTCGTTGAGGCAGTGACCGAAGCGGGAGACCATGATGACGACCTTCATCTTTTCTGACTCGTCATGGAAGCTGTACTGCATGCCGAAGGGATCGCCGACGTCCGCAAATCGGCGGTTCAATGTTTCGAGGTCCGCCCCCTCTTCGCTGAGAAAGCTGATCCGCATGAAGAAATTGCCGGTCTCCTGATCATCGAACTGGGCGCTGTCGGTGATGTTGCAGCCATTCGATGCCAGGAATGCCGAAATGGCCGCGACGATGCCGCGCGTGGATTTGCATTTGACGGTAAGGGCAAAGGTCTTCATGTCGAATAACTTTCCGGAAGCTGCGGGCGGTCAGGCAATACTTCGCGCCGCCGTGACAAGAGTATGATGAAGCGAGGCCGCGGAAGACCGGGGCCCCAGTAGAGTGAAACTCCTAGCGGATTCCCGGCAAAGGATCAAGCAGCCCAGATGTTCGATCAGGCATCTTGTCGCATCGCCCGCCATCATGGCTTTGGTATCAAGGCTGCAAAGACGCTCAAGAAGCGGGATCAGGTTGGCCCCCGTGATATCAAAAAAGACCCAGCCGTCGGTCTGTTCCGTGACGCTGGCGGTGTCCGCGACGAGGGCTTTTATTTCGGCGGCAAAATCGGGATGTTCGGGCAGGGGCGCCATCAGGAACCATTGATCAACCCCCGTCCAGACGGCGGTCACATCCCTTGCGCCAATCGCATGACCCGGTTGCGGCAGGTGATCTCCCAGAACCGGCTGGATAAGGGCGCGAAGGTCCTGGTCTTTACCCTTTCGTGCGGATAGTGAGGCAATCGCGAGACTGGTGTTCTCGCCTATGGTAACGCCGCCGATGGTCTCAATCATCGGGGCGTTCATTCCGAGCGCTGTCAGTGGAGCAAGTAAAGGGTCAGACACGGAGCCGTTCTCCTTCCGGGTCGATGAAATGCGGGCTCGAAACGGTGGCGTCAAATTCGCTGCCGCCAAGCGGGTTCACGACGCGGATCACCTCGCCGTGGCGCTTATCCCCGCTTTTGAGAAAGGCAAGCCCGATCGAGGATTTGAGATGTGGCGAATAAGCGGCGGAGGTAACCCATCCCTGATCATTTTGCGCAATTGCGGCCTCCCCCACCGTCATCAGATGCGCGCCGGACAGCAATGTATCCTCCGGTTTTACCGGCACCAGACCAACCAGCCGATAATCATCCTCGCGGATAAGATGCGGCCGGCCCGCGAGAATACGGCCAATACTGTCTTTCGTTTGCGAGACCATGCGCCCCATGCCGAGCATAGCGGCGGTGCTCTGGCCGTTGAGCTCATTCCCGGCGGCGTGGCCCTTCTCGATCCTGAGCACGCTCAGGGCTTCGGTGCCATAGGGGATAACATCAAACTCCTCGCCCGCGTCCATCAGCCGGCGGATGAGCGCATCTCCATAACGCGCCGGCACGGCAATCTCATAGGCGAGCTCGCCGGAGAAGGAAATCCGGAAGAGCCGGGCGCGCAAACCCCCGCATATAGTGATCTCCCCGCAGGCCATATAGGGAAAGGCCGCGTTCGAAATGTCATGCGCCGGATCGACTATTTTCTGCAGGAGCTTGCGGGAATTTGGTCCGGCAACGGCGAATTGCGCCCAGGCCTCGGTGGTCGAAATCAGCTGGACGTCGAGCCCCGGCCAGAGGCACTGGCGGCAGAATTCCATATGCCGGAAGACGGAGACCGCATTGGCGGTCGTGGTGGTGACGATGAAATGGCCTTCCGCGAGCCGCGCCGCGGTGCCGTCATCCATGGCCATGCCATCTTCGCGCAGCATCAGCCCATAGCGGGTCTTGCCGACGGGCAGCTTCGCAAACCCATTGCAATAGATATGATTGAGGAATTCCGCGGCATCCGCCCCCTGCACGTCGATCTTTCCCAGCGTCGTCACATCGCAGATGCCAACGGATTTTCGCACCGCCAGCACCTCCCGGTCGACGGATTGCCGCCAATGGGTTTCCCCGTTTAGCGGGAACCATTGCGCCCGCATCCAGTTGCCGGCCTCGACAAAGATTGCGCCTTGTTCCTCGGCCCATTTATGGCTGGGCGTCAGGCGACGGGGGCGAAATTCCTTGCCCCGCGATCGTCCGGCGAACGCCCCGATGGTGACCGGCGTATAGGGCGGGCGAAAGATCGTCGTGCCCACCTCTGGGAGGGATTTGCCTTCCAGCTCCGCGATGATGGCAAGCGCGCCAATATTCGCCGTCTTTCCCTGATCCGTCGCCATGCCGAGGGTCGTGTAGCGTTTGACATGCTCGACGGATTTGAACCCCTCCTGATGGGCCAGCCGGATATCCTTGATCGTTACGTCATTTTGCAAATCCAGCCAGGCGCGGCCCTTGCCGCCGGTGACATGCCAGAAGGGAGCGACATTAACCGGCGCATCCTCCGCCGTCGGGAGCGGTATCGGTCCTGCGCGTCGGCCAAGATCGGCAAGGGCGTCGATGGCACCCTGCATTCCGGATTGCAGCGCGCCATGCGTCGAGAAGATGCCCGCCGCCGCGCCGGCGGCCCGAAGGAGCGGATCGCCCTTTGGCTTGGGTACAAAGGCGGAGATGGCGGCATCCCACGCGGGCCGTCCGCGCTTGTGGCAGGTCAGATGCACATTGGGATTCCATCCCCCCGCGACACCGAGCGCGCCACAGGCGATTTCCCGCGTCGATCCCCCTTGAAGACGAACCTTCACCGATTTGAGGCCGAGGCGACCGCGGCTGTCGACAACCTCGGCGCCCTTGAGGACTTCAAAATCGGCCGAAGCGGGGGCGTCGGCGCGACAATCGACCAGAGCCGAAATGCGGACACCCTTCGCCGCGAGATCTCTTGCCGCCCGGTGGCCGTCGTCATTATTGGTGAAAATCACGACGTCTTTCGCGGCGGTGACCGCCCAGCGGTTGGCGAAGGCCCGCATCGCGCCCGCCAGCATAATCCCGGGCCGGTCATTATTTTCAAACCCAATCGGCCGTTCCGTTGCACCGGCGGCGAGCAACGCCCGCTTCGCATAGATCCGCCAGAGGATCTGGCGTGGTTTATCCGTGGGCGGTTCAGGGAGGTGATCCGCCGCCCGCTCAATCGCGCCGAAAGTACCGTGATCATACATGCCGAAAACGGTCGTTCGCGGCATGATGCGGACATTGGGAAGGCTCGCCAGCTCGCCGGTGACCTTGCCGATCCAGCTGTCGGCCGTCTGGTCCGACAGGAGGCCCGCATCGGCAAGCAGACGCCCCCCCGGCATGAAATCCTCGTCGGCAAGGATGACGTCGGCGCCCGCGCGGCCGGCCGTCAGTGCCGCCACGAGACCGCTGGGGCCGGCTCCGATCACGAGAAGGTCGCAATGGCGAAATCCCTTGTCATAGACATCGGGATCCTCCTCCGTCGACAGTCGGCCGAGACCGGCGGCGCGGCGGATGGCCGGTTCATAGACCTTCTCCCAGAAGGCGGAAGGCCACATGAAGGTCTTGTAGTAAAATCCGGCCGCAAGAAAGGCCGAGAGCCTGTCATTGATGGCAAGCACGTCGAAGGTAAGCGAGGGGAAGTGGTTCTGGCTCCGCGCCTGCAGGCCGTCATAGAGTTCGGCGACGGTTGCGCGGCTGTTCGGCTCCCGCCGGGCGCCGCCGCGAAGTTCGACGAGGGCGTTCGGTTCCTCCGATCCGGCGGAGAAGACACCGCGCGGGCGATGATACTTGAAGCTTCGGCCGATCAGCCGGACGTCGTTGGCAAGAAGGGCGGAGGCGAGCGTATCACCGGCAAAGCCGCTGTAGCTTTTTCCATCGAACGTAAAGCTCAAGGGGTGGTTGCGGTCGATGAGGCCGCCGCCCAGGCGATTCTTCTGGCTCATCTGTCCCGACCCCGTTGTTTGGCATAGTCTGACGCCAGCTCGACATGGAGGATTTCATGGGTTGTCGTATCGCGGGTGACAACCAGCCAGGACCGGTCCCCCTGCTCATGGTACCAGAGTTCCCTGTGGCTGCCCGCCGGATTGTCGCGAAGATAGAGATAGGCGTGAAAATCATCGAGCGCCGTTTCCGACATAGCGTCCGGACGGTCGATCAGGCGGGCGTCGCCCAGATAGACGAATTCCTGCGCATCTCTCGGGCCTAGAAGGGGGTGGTTGATAATCATGCGGCCCTCAATGCAGGTTCGGCTGGGCGCCCGCGCCCTTCTCGTCAATCATCGCACCGGATTGAAACCGGTCGAGCCGAAAGGCGGTCGCCGTTTCATGCGGCGTATCGGTCGCCAGCAGATGCGCCAGCGCATAGCCCGACGCGGGTGTCGCCTTGAAACCGCCGTAACACCAGCCGCCATTGAAATAAAGGCCCTTTACCGGCGTCCGGTCGATGACGGGGGAGCCGTCCATCGACATATCCATCAGTCCGCCCCACATACGCAGAAGACGCGCCCGCCCGATCATCGGCATCAGCGCCATGCCGCCTTCCAGCACATCCTCAACCACCGGCAGGTTACCGCGCTGCGCATAGCTGTTATAGCCGTCAATATCGCCGCCAAAAACCAGCCCGCCCTTGTCTGACTGGCTGATATAGAAATGCCCGGCGCCGAAGGTAATGACACCCGGGATCACGGGTTTCAGCCCTTCCGAGACGAAGGCCTGCAGGACATGGCTTTCAATTGGCAGGCGCAGGCCCGCCATCGCCATCACGCGGGAGGAATTTCCGGCGACGGCGACGGCGACTTTTTTCGCGCCGATGTATCCCCGGTTCGTCTCGACGCCCCGAATCTCGCCATTGACGATCTGCATGCCGGTGACTTCGCAATTCTGGAGGATGTCCACCCCGTGGCTGTCGGCGGAGCGGGCATAGCCCCAGGCAACGGCGTCATGGCGTACCGTGCCGCCCCGCCGCTGCAGCAATCCGCCCTGTATCGGAAATCTCGCGTTATCGAAATCGAGGAACGGTGCCATTTCCCGGACCTGTCGCTGATCCAGCAGCTCCGCGTCGGCGCCGTTCAGGATCATTGCGTTGCCACGGCGGCGGAAGGCGTCGCGCTGGGCATCCGAATGGCAGAGATTGAGGACACCGCGCTGGCTCACCATGGCATTGTAATTGAGATCCTGCTCCAGACCTTCCCAGAGCTTCAGCGCGAATTCGTAGAAGGGCTCGTTGCCATCGAGCAGGTAATTGGAGCGGATGATCGTCGTATTGCGGCCGATGTTGCCACTGCCGATCCAGCCTTTTTCCAGCACCGCGATCCGGGATTTCCGGAAGGTTTTGGCAAGGTAATGCGCCGCCGCCAGCCCGTGACCGCCGCCTATAATGATATAATCATACTCCGCCTTGGGTTCCGGGTTGCGCCACGCCGGTTTCCATCCGGCGTGCCCCGTCAATCCTTCCCAAAAGACTCTCATCGCGGAATAGCGCAATTGCGGCTCCCTGTCTGTTTTGCAAAAACCATCTCATAAAGCGGGCCTGCCGATTGTTCTGACAGGGTCATTCTTGACGTCAGAAAAGACATGGCGCCTGCAATGACAACGACGCCGAGGGTTGTACAATTTTATTATGAAGTAAAGACCGGAAAAATCGCCTTCTGCCGATACGCGCCGTTGACACTGCTGTGCCGCTTTGCCAAGTTTGAACAATCGGGCCGCGCGTGCCGTGTGGTTGTATTATGAAAATGGGCGGGATTATCAATGGCTGGGGAGCAGCAACCATCACAGAGTTCGGCGCGGCTTCCGACTGACCAGCATATTCCGATCCTGCTGTCCTTCATTTCCGCCTTTGTTGATGTCATCTGCTATCTCGGGTTGTTTCGGACTTTCACCGCCTTTATTACCGGAACCCTGATTATTCTTGCCGCCGAGACGATACATCCGGACGGCGTCTGGCTCATGAAGGCCGTTGTCGTCGCCGCGTTTATCGCAAGTCTTTTTCTCTGGGTTCTTTTGTTTCGCCGGCTGGCGCGATGGCGGTACCTGCCGGCGCTGGCGCTCGGGACGGAGGCGGTTTTGCTGGCGGCCTTCGCGATATCGGGCGAAGTCCTGTCACCACTCGCCAGCGCTGATTCTCCCGCGACGATCCTGGTGGCCCTGACGGCGGTTTTCGCCATGTCGCTCCAGAATGTCGCGATGGCGCAGATTTTCCACCAGCATGTGCCGACGACGGTTATGACCGGAAATTTTACGCGATTTACCATCAGTGTGATCGACATTTTCAGGCCGGGCCGTTTTGACGTCAGGAAAGACGAAGCCGCCGTGTTCAAAACGCGGGCGCAGCTGCGCCATTACCTCTTCGTGCTGCTGGCCTTTACCGCCGGAGGTGTCGTCGGCGCGGCCGGATTTTTCGCGGCGGGATTCCCGGTGCTGGCCCTTCCGGCAATGATCCTCTGCCTGCTCGCCCTGCTGCTTTGGCGCAGGCAACATACGGCAACAATTTTACTGCAAAATCAGGAGTAAAAGTTGATGGATGACCTATCCACGCTCTCGCCCGCCATTCTAACCGTTGCGCCCAACGGCGCCAGAAAGTCGAAGAAGGATCATCCGATGCTGCCGATCACGCCGGCGGAACTGGCGGATGAGGCGGACGCCTGCCTCAAGGAAGGTGCGGCCATGATCCATCTGCATGTGCGCGACGATCAGGACGGACATACGCTCGACGTCACAAAGTATCGCCAGGCCATCGCGGCCATCCGGGACGCAGTCGGCGACAGGATTATCATTCAGGCGACGACGGAGGCTGTCGGCATTTACAGTCCGGAACAGCAGATGGACATGGTTCTGGAACTGAATCCGGACGCGACTTCGCTTGCGATCAAGGAACTGGTGCCCGACGGCCAGGAGGAACGGGCCAAGGCATTTTTCGCCGACGTCCAGGCGCTCGGTATCCTGCCGCAGTTCATTCTCTATTCACCGGAGGATTTGCGGCGGTTCGAAAAATTGACGGCGGACGGCATTATTCCCTTCAACAACCCGTTTCTTCTGTTTGTGTTGGGCCGCTATACCTCCGGTCAGCAATCCGACCCCCACGATCTGATCCCGTTCCTGACCGACCTGTCAGAAGGGGCGTCATGGGCAGTTTGCGCTTTCGGCAGGCTGGAGAATGCGGTTGCCGGCGCCGCGCTTTCCATGGGCGGCCATGTGCGGGTCGGGTTCGAGAATAACATGCTCCTGAAATCCGGTGAAACGGCGGGGCGCAACGCGGATCTTGTCGGCCAGGCGCGCCAACTCGCCGAGGCGATCGGCCGCCCGGTCGCGACGGCGGCGGATCTGCGAAAAAAGTTTGGCAACTGAGGTCGGGACTAAATGGCGCGATCCGTCCTTACGCCCTTTCCGCGATCCCGCTCCTGACGCGGGGTGGGCCTAAAACGCGGGGCGGCAACTCTTGAGAAGGGACGCGCATATCAAAACAAAGGGCCGTTCTTTGAGGTTGATATAAAATCAATACTACGGATGGCCGTTTCCGCCGTGCGGTCCTTGCGCGACAATGCAAACAATCCACCGCCGCCCACGCGCTATCAGAAGGCGTAGAACGCTCACATCTCCGGCAATCCACGACACCAGTAAACAAACGGCAATTCGTGAAAAGATTGGCGCACCCGACACGATTCGAACGTGTGACCTCTGCCTTCGGAGGGCGGTGGTATATGTTTCTTTATATATTTTGATATTTTAATAAGTCCTATAAACCAATAAGTTAGTATCCTGATGTTTCCGCTTGTTTCCTGTATTGTGATTACCGGTGATTGCTATATGATTGCTAGAGCCAGATATTGGGAGATTGGGCATGCAAGCAAAGATCATCAAACGGAACGTTGATGCGGCGCGTCCGAAAGAGCGTGACTGGTTTATGTGGGATACGGAACTTAAGGGCTTCGGCCTTAAGGTTACCCGGTCGGGAAACCGTATTTACATTGTTCAGTACCGGATGAGCGGACGCGGCATGCCAACACGGCGTCTTACAATCGGAAAGCATGGATCGCCCTGGACGCCAGAAAAGGCGCGTGCAGAGGCTAAGCGCGTCTTGGGCGAGGTGGCGGACGGGCAGGATCCGCAGCAGGTCAAAATGACAGAGAAAGCCGCAATGACGGTATCGGAGCTCTGTGACCGTTACTTAGTAGAAGGTTGTGCAACCAAAAAGGCGTCGACGATTGCAACGGATAAAGGGCGCATAGAACGACATATCAAGCCGTTGTTGGGTAGGCGTCGGGTTAAGGATCTCACGGTAAATGACGTAAAGCGCTTCATGACGGATATCGCAAAGGGAAAAACTGCTGTCGATGAGAAAACCGGACCACGCGGACGGGCGCGCGTCGTTGGCGGGCAAGGGACGGCATCACGAACAACAGGACTTTTGGGAGGTATTCTCTCTTTTGCCGTTGCCGAGGGAATTCGTAGCGATAATCCGGCGCATGGCGTTAAGCGATTTCCTGACCGGAAGAATGAGCGGTATCTCAATTCTCAAGAATTGGCGAAGCTTGGTGAAACCTTGCGCATCGCCGAAACCGCCGAAAAAGAACGCAACGAACTGGAGCGTATTTTAGGCCATACAAAAGCTGAAACGGAACGGGCAGCGCTTCGTAGCAAGATAAACGCTCTGGCAAAGCAAGGCGAAAATGAAATGGCGATTGTCGCCATTCGTCTGTTGATCCTGACAGGATGCCGCAAGACAGAAATCCTCTCGTTGAAATGGCATGAAGTTGATTTTGAATACGGTTGCCTGCGTCTGGATGATTCCAAGACCGGGCAGAAAATTGTCATGCTGGGCGCGCCCGCTTTGCAGTTACTCGCTGGGCTATCGCGAGATGAGCAGTCACCTTTCGTTTTTCCGGCATTGAGAGGGGAAGGGCATTATGTCGGGTTGCCGAAGGCCTGGATTAGAATTCGAAAGCGTGCAGAATTGCAGGATGTGCGCCTTCATGACCTTCGGCATACTTTTGCAAGTGCTGGCGCAGGAAGTGGCGTCGGACTGCAAGTACTTGGAAAGTTGCTAGGGCATTCAGATCCTAAAACCACGGGCCGCTATGCGCATATCGCGAACGACCCGATTAAGGCGGCGGCTGATCGAACGGCAGGGCGGCTTGCGGATGCAATGAACGGTAGTCAGAAGGGGACACAAAATGTAATTGACTTGAATAGTCGTTAGAACGGGAAAGATTGTGGAAAACAATTACTATTTGGAAATATATGATCGCATTTTTTTTGGTTTGTGGGACGTTACAACCGGAACGGCTACCAACAAAAGGAAGACCTATGTAGGTGCAAAACTATATGGACAGTTTCTCTTAAGCGAGCTTAATCGCTATGAGAAAGTAAAGCGGGAAGGTAAGCACGCCATTGAAAGACACGGCCTAGTCGCACCAATGGGATTAATGAAAGCATGGGCATTTAACATCTTGGAAGACTGCCACTTTGGCCGCGTAGCGCCACCTTATGAACTTTGCCAAGCCATTTATCACCTGATGGGCTGTAATCACCTAACTCCGAAACGGGGAAAGCCTGAAGCTAAGGAAGCGTATTCCAAACTTATCGCGCGATATCCTAAGATTGGTGTTCGCGAGGCTGCTAGGCGTCTTGGTGTAAATCCCAGCACTATCTTGCGATGGCAGAATAACAATAGAAATAAAATTATGCCTGACTTGGAAACAGAAGAGGAAAAATACCGCGAAGATTATCCACGAATTAGAAAACTGACAAATGTTGATGAATTTTATCCAATACGCTGGCATGTGTTGCGAGAGAAATCATTAGCGCAACACGAGCAAGATGTTCCATAGTTTTCCGCAAGCCTTACCGGCTTTCGGTAACTACTAGAGGAACAGAATTTGAAGAAACCAGTATCTTACTCCCGCCGCCTAAGAACCCGTGATGCCGCATCTTATTGCGGTTCTACCAAATCAACCTTCGAAAAATTGAGATTAGTCGGCGACGGACCGACCTATGCCAAGATTGGTCGGGTTGTTGTCTATGATGTCGAAGATCTCGATGCATGGCTAGACAGCAAGAAGCATCGCTCAACCTCTGAGTATTCATCATCGCTTTGATCCGTGGAAGTATCGCGGCTGATATCAACTTATGAAGCCGCGAGAAGACTCGGAATCTCAGTCAGAACGTTAGAACGCCATCGCCAGAACAAGACCGGTCCGGTCTTTCTCCGACTGGGCAGGCGGGTGCTCTATAGCGTTTCGGAGCTCAATCGATGGTGTGAAGAAAACAAAACTGTTTGATGGTAGAGCCTAGTTGGAAACCGCCCTTTATCTTTCCGGGTGTTTCCGCCACAGGCCGCCAGTATTGAAGCTATTCCTCAATCTATTGATGGATAAAAATATCTGAATTTCAATGGGTTACTACGGGCGTCGACGGACCTTTACTTTATATAGTTATCTTATGATCGTAAGCATGAAATGAAGGTGTCTCACTACATACATTACCCGGAAGCTTGCCGGTTTTTGGGGGCCGTGGAACAAAGCCAATTGATGGGCAGGCCGGTCAATACGCTCACGACTGTAAACCTTGAGCAGCTTGGCATTCCACCCGTTGAGTGTTCTTGCTACCTTCGATATTCCCTGCAGAAGCTTCGAAAGCTGTTTGGGCGGCGAGAGTGCCCCTGGTGCGTCGCGTGGGTGTTGGAGAATAGCGAAAAGAGCGGCGTTCATGCGCATATCTTGATCCACCGGAACCCTCCTCTGATGCGTGACTGGCGAGCCTTTCGGGCGCTGGTTCTGAAAGCTTTCAATCAACCGAAGCCGCCGCCCCGCGTCATCCGCTCCTGCAAATTCAGGACATGGTTTCAAAGTTACGAGCAAAGTCGCGGCAATCTAGAGAACTACCTCTTGAAGGGCATCCGTCCAGAGGTCGCAGGCCTGCTCGACATTAACGCGTCGCCACAGGGGGTGATCTATGGAAAACGAATAGGATGGAGCAGATGAATTTAATGGCTGATTTTCAGTTGAGTCCGAAATGTTTCGTTTTTAATCTAGGTTTATATTTTCATGTGTCGGTATACTAGGTTTTGCTCGTTTTAGCGGTATCAGGGGAAACATGTTCGAACAAACCTTCAAAAATATAGACGATGTTTTATGGAAAGAGGCGGGCTGCACGACGGAGCTTGATTATACGGAGCAAACCTCCTGGATGCTCTTCCTGAAATATCTTGATGACCTTGAACGCGAACGGGCATTGGAAGCCGAGTTGGGCGATACGCCTTATCTGTTCATCATTGATGAGGAACATCGCTGGAATCGCTGGGCCGCCCCAAAAAAGGCTGATGGAAGTTTCGATCACGACACGGCACTAACAGGCGATGACCTGATTGCCTATGTCGATGACAAGCTCTTTCCCTATCTCAGAGGGTTCAAGCAGCGTGCCTCCAGCCCCGATACGATTGAGTATAAAATCGGGGAGATTTTCGGGGAGATCAAATCGAAGTTTCAAAGCGGATATAGCCTGCGGGACGCGCTGGAACTGATCGATCAACTTCACTTCCGCACCCAGGATCAGAAGCATGAATTGTCTGCGCTCTATGAAGAGAAGATCAAGAATATGGGCAACGCGGGGCGCAACGGTGGGGAATATTATACGCCCCGCCCTCTTATCCGCGCCATGATTGCCGTGACGAAACCGAAGATAGGGGAGCGCATCTATGACGGCGCTGTGGGCTCAGCAGGGTTTCTATGTGAAGCCTTCGACTATATGCGGCAAGGTGATTTAAGCGCGGGGCAGCTCGATACCCTTCAGCGGAAAACCTTCTACGGGAAGGAGAAGAAGAGCCTCGCTTACGTAATCGCCATCATGAATTTGATCCTGCATGGCATCGATACACCCAACATCCTCCATACAAATACACTGGCCGAGAATATTACGGATATTCAGGATAAGGACCGTTTCGATATTGTGCTCGCCAATCCCCCTTTTGGCGGGAAAGAGCGCAAGGAAGTTCAGCAGAACTTTCCAATCAAGACCAGCGAGACAGCTTTCCTGTTCCTGCAGCATTTCATCAAATCACTGAAGGCAGGCGGGCGCGGCGCTGTGGTCATCAAGAACACGTTTCTTTCAAATTCGGACAATGCCTCCCGCGCCCTGCGGAAAGAACTGCTGGAAAGCTGCAATCTTCATACGGTTCTTGATTGCCCGGGCGGAACCTTTATCGGCGCGGGTGTGAAGACGGTGGTGCTGTTTTTTGAAAAGGGCGCACCAACACGGAACATCTGGTTTTACCAGCTTGATCCGGGCCGGAATATGGGCAAAACGAATCCGCTGAATGACAACGATCTGAAAGAGTTTATCGAATTTCAGAAAGAATTCAGGGAAAGTGAGAAATCATGGCGGGTCGCTATTGAGGATATAGACGAGACGACTTTTGACTTGTCTGTAAAGAACCCGAATGCGCCTGAAGAAGCACCACTCAGGGAGCCTAAAGAGATTATCGCAGAGATTGCCGCGCTGGATGCTGAGACTGTTGGTATCCTTTCGAACATTAAAGGAATGCTGTGATGGTCTGGGCTGTAAGAAAAATATCCGACATACTGAAATTGGAATACGGTAAACCTTTACCGAAGGAAGACCGTGACAATGAAGGGAATTATCCTGCTTATGGTGCAAACGGAGTTAAAAATAGAACCAATAGATATTTGTGCGATGAGCGAGGAATAGTTGTTGGCCGTAAAGGATCTGCGGGTGAGGTGAACCTGACAGAGGAAAAATACTGGCCTCTAGATGTCACTTATTATCTGACCTTTGACCGTACCCAGTATGATTTGATGTTTCTATTTTATTGTTTGCAAAGCTTGAACCTTACTAGCCTCGCAAAGGGCGTTAAACCAGGGATCAATAGAAATGATGTCTATGCTCTCGAAATCTCCGTCCCTCCCCTCTCAGAGCAGAAGCGGATTGTTGCCATTCTGGATGAAGCCTTTGCGGGCATCGACGCGGCGATTGAGAACACAAAGCGGAACCTGGCAAACGCCCGAGAGCTGTTCGATAGCTACCTGAATAATGTCTTCACTCAGAAAGGCGAAGGCTGGGTTGAAACAAGAGTAGGGGAGCAAATTACTCTTCAAAGAGGTTTTGACATCACGAAGAAGCAACAAGTTGCTGGAAATATTCCGGTTGTCTCTAGCGGCGGCTCTAAGAGTTTTCACAATATCGCAAAAGTAGAAGCACCTGGCGTTGTTATTGGACGAAAAGGATCGTTGGGAACAGCATATTTTTTGGAAGAAAATTTTTGGCCGCATGACACTACGCTCTGGGTAAAAGACTTCAAAGGAAATGATCCAAAGTTGGTCTACTATTTTTTCAAAAATTTAGATGTATCTACTTTGGATAGTGGAACAGCGAACCCTGCCCTTAATAGAAATATTGTTCACCCAATTCTCACAAATTGGCCTGAAAAGAAAATCCAAAAAAATGTCGTGGCAAAATTAGATCTATTACACCGTGAGAGTCAAAATATCGAAGAAATCTATCAACAAAAACTCGATCTCCTGACTGAGCTAAAACAATCTATCCTTCAAAAGGCCTTTAGTGTTGAGCTCACACAAGAAGAGGTTGCCGCATGAATGAAGCGGAGACCCGGGCTGACCTGATCGATCCTGCCTTGCGAGAGGCTGGCTGGGGCGTGGTTGAGGGAAGCCGGGTCAAGCGGGAGGTTATCTCTCAGGGTCGTCTGGTCGGGGGCGGCAAGCGGGCGAAGCAGGAAATCGCCGATTATGTTCTTCTTTATCGCGGGATGAAGCTCGCGGTTATTGAGGCGAAGAGAAGAGATCTCCCTGATACCGAAGGCGTTGGCCAGGCCAAACAATATTCCGCGAAGCTGCAAACACGCTACGCCTATTCGACAAATGGCGTTGGTATCTATCAGATAGATATGCAGACAGGCGCGGAAGGCTATGTTGACGCCTATCCCACGCCGGATGATCTCTGGAATATGGTCTTTGTCGAACAGAATGAATGGCGGGACCGGTTCGCGGAAGTCCCCTTTGAAGACAGGGGCGGCGCATGGGAGCCAAGGTATTATCAGGACCTTGCGATCCAGAAGACCCTGCAGGCCATCGCGGACGGCAAGCAGCGCATTCTCCTGACGCTGGCCACGGGCACGGGCAAGACGGCCATTGCCTTTCAAATCGCCTGGAAACTCCATTACAGCCGTTGGACCCTCGCCCGGGATGGAGCGCGCCGTCCGCGCATATTGTTTCTGGCGGACCGTAACATTCTTGCCGATCAGGCCTATAATTCCTTTTCCGCCTTTTCAGAAGATGCGCGGGTGCGCATTGCGCCGGATGAGATCCGCAAAAAGGGCCGGGTGCCGAAGAATGGCAGCGTCTTTTTTACGATCTTTCAAACCTTCATGTCCGGTCAGGATGCGGACGGAAACCCGGCTCCAAACTTTGGGGAATATCCGCCTGACTTTTTTGATTTCATCATTATTGATGAATGTCACAGGGGCGGCGCAGATGATGAAGGAAACTGGCGCGGCATATTGGAGTATTTCTCTCCCGCCGTTCAGCTAGGCCTGACCGCCACGCCCAAGCGCAAGGACAATGTCGACACCTATGCGTATTTTGGGGAGCCCGTCTATATCTACAGCCTGAAAGAGGGGATTAATGACGGCTTCCTGACCCCCTTCAAGGTGCAGCAGATTGCAACGACGATGGATGAGTATGTCTATACCGCCGACGATGACGTGCTTGAAGGCGAAATAGAAGAAGGCCGCCGGTACAGGGAAGATGAGTTCAACCGTCTGATTGAAATAAAGGAGCGGGAAGCCTATCGCGTCCGGCTGTTTATGAACGCCATAGACCAGTCACAGAAGACGTTGGTGTTTTGCGCGACCCAAACCCATGCGCTGGCCGTGCGGGACCTGATAAATCAGATGAAGCAGAGCAAAGATCCGAACTACTGCGTTCGCGTGACGGCCAATGATGGAGCCATAGGGGAGCAGCATTTACGGACCTTTCAGGATAACGAAAAAACGATCCCGACGATCCTCACCACATCACAGAAGCTTTCAACCGGCGTTGATGCCCGCAATATTCGCAACATCGTGTTGATGCGCCCCGTGAATTCCATGATTGAATTCAAGCAGATTATCGGGCGCGGGACGCGGCTGTTTGATGACAAGGATTATTTCACCATCTATGACTTTGTGAAGGCTTACGAGCATTTCAACGATCCGGAATGGGATGGTGAACCGCAGGAGCCCGTCGCGACGACGACGACAACCGGAACAGGTGGCGGCGGAATTGATGAGCCGGGCGGCGGGGGAGGTGAACCCCCTGCGCCCCGACAGAAGATCAAAATTAAGCTTGCGGACGGAAAGGAGCGCACCATCCAGCATATGACCGCCACCATGTTCTATAGTCCCGATGGCAAGCCGATGTCTGCTGCGGAATTCATCAGGCGGATGTTTGGCGAGTTGCCGGAGCTGTTCAAGGATGAAGATGAGCTTCGCAAGCTATGGGGGCAGCCGGATAGCCGGAAAGCTTTGCTGGACAGCCTCTCGGAGCGTGGCTATGGCCGGGAACAACTGGATGAGATCAAGCGCATGATCAATGCGGAGAAGAGCGATGTTTATGACGTTCTGTCCTATATCGCCTTTGCGCTTACACCGATTACACGGCAGGAGCGCGTCGACATCCGGAAGGCGAAAATTCTTGATCAGTATGATGATAAGCTGCAGGCGTTTCTCGATTTTGTTTTGTCTCAATATGTCAAAGAGGGAACAAGCGAGCTGGAGGTTGAAAAGCTGACATTGCTGCTTAAAGCTAAATACGGCACGACAACGGACGGGGTGGAAACATTGGGCGGAACCCAAAGGACCCGAGACGCTTTTATCGGTTTCCAGCAGCATCTTTATGAATGATGTTCTGTAAAATTACCCGATAAAAGATCGGAGAAGGCGAGAGGAAAAAAAATAACGCCTTTCCGGCTGACATCGTGAGGATACGCAAAAAACTGCTAGACAATAGTTTTATATGTGCGGGAATCAGGCAGTTGCTTGTCCATCGTGTATCCCAGAATTTGAGCGATAGTAGTTGGGTACCTAATTCTCTCCAAAAGAAAGCGATCGACAGCAACCTCGTTTCTGTGGCTTTCCGCTTATCATGAACTGTACCAGATCTATCGTCTGTAAATGTCAGAAATCCGAAAATCTCATCGCTGCTGGCTTCACCCGCTTCTTAAGCTCCATCAAAAATAAAATAGTCCAAAATGGGCAGAGAAAGTGATCAAAATTTTCTCAATAATTCACATATATGAATTTATGGCTTTTCTAAATATAAAGATTTTTAATCTGCATATATCTAACTTATTGCAATATTTAATATAAAAATATTTACAAAATTATATTGACACAAAATTTCTGGAATTTAGTATATATATACGAATTAAGTTTATATATGTGAATTAAATGGTCAAATCAGCAGATCGAATAATTGATATCCTTGAGATGCTTGTCGCGAGTGAAAGGCCGCTCACGCAAACCGAGATTGCGTCCCAGGTCAAAATCCCGAAAAGCAGCGCATTTGCATTGCTGGCCACGCTTGAGAAGCGGGCATACGTCATTAGAAGCAAAGTAGGATATGAGTTGAATCTGCAATCACCAATTCAGTTCCGTATCGTTGATGAGCGGGTAACTTTGCGGCAGATTGCAAAACCCATACTTGATCAAGTAACAGCGACGACGCGGGAGTCGACATTTATTGGTGTCTTAACCAAAGGATATGAAGTTCGATATCTAGACAAAAGCGTTTCAGAACAAGAGATACGTTATGACGCTGACGTAACCAAACTTCGACCTGCTTATTGTACATCTACAGGGCAGGTGCTTCTGGCGGGCTTGTCGGATAGCGAATTTGAGCTTTATCTGAAAACTGTTCCAAGAGAAATGAACACTGAAAACACCCTAGTCTCGGAAGATCGGCTGCGTCAGAGGATTCTCGATGTTCGCCAATATGGTTATGCAAAAAACATCAATGAGAGGGTGGTGGGGGCGTCCGGCATTGCCGTGCCGATTAAAAATCAAAAGGGTTCAACTGTCGCAAGCATATGTGTTTCGGCCCCAACCCAGCGCTTTGAAAAGATTGAAGGCGAGTTGGAGTCAGCAATCATAGATGGTGGTGCGAGATTGTCGGATACATATGCTCGACTTCAGCACATAATTCACAACGAAAAGTAGATTATAGAAACATTAAAACTATTTAAGGAGATATAGTATGAAGAGTCTAATTTCTGCGATTGCGTTGACGGTAATAGCCTTTCAGCCGGGCGTCGCAATGTCTAACGAGTTTGTAACCTTTGGGGCTTCTGACTCCGGTGGCACATATGGTGTGATCGCGGCAGCCGTATCCAAAGTTGCTAATGTTAGTGATGGTGATCTAAATGTCTCGGTTGAGGCAACTGTCGGAGGCGGGCGCGGTAACGTCAGATTGCTATCGAAAGAAAGGCTAACTTTTGGGCTTGCGACAGTTGCTGATGCCGTAAACGGTTATCGCGGAACTGGGGCTTTTGAGGATTCAAAAGCGGAAAACCTCAGGACGGTTATGCTCGGCCCCGATCTCCCATTTCATCTAATGGTTCGAGCTGATTCTGATATATCGTCACCCGCGGACCTTAAGGGCAAGCGATTGGTGTCAGCTTCGGCGGGCAATGCATTGACCTTCGTTCCAGGAGGACTGTCAGGGTATGGCTTAGATAAAGATAGCTATACTATCACACAGCTTTCAGGCGCCGAAGCGGTGGAAACATTTCGAGATGGGCGGGTGGACGCTTATGCCAATTTCAATTTTATGCCGTCTGCAAATCTTTCTGATCTAGCTACTTCAATTGATATCAGAATATTGGGGTTTGATCCGGAAAAATTGGCAGAGCTTATAAAAAGTGTCGAAATGTTTAATGAGAGCACGATACCCGCAGGTACATATCCTGGCCAAACCGACGATATCAATGTGCCAGGGATCGCGGTTGGCATTTTTACGACCGACAGCGTTAGCGACGATGTTGTATACGCTTTAACAAAGGCTGTTATGGAAAGTAATGCGGAAATGAAAGAAATGCATTCTATGGCAGGCACTCTTACAAAAGAGCGGCAAGGCAGAATGCTGAAAGCGGGTCGAATCATTCCACCGCTTCATCCAGGTGCTCTTCGCTACTACAAAGAAATCGGCCTGAACTAAACCAACAATTTACATTGTTTTAGGAGAGAGTGCGATGATTTCGCTCGCCCAAATATTAACTTTTGTACGCACATATAAGGCGAGTGGAATCATCAGCATTATTTTTTGTTGCTTTCATCTTTACACAGGTTTTATGGGGTTGTTGCCGGGCCTGGATCAGCGAATTGTCCATTTAGGCTTCGCATTACTGATCACGTCTTGCCTTATTATTGAAGACGATGAGGGTATTTGGAACAAGGCAGTCGGTGTGGGACTGATGATTTCCTCGCTGGCGGCTTCCGGTTACGCATTTATTGAAGCTGAAAACGCGATTGGCATCCGTGCCGGTCTGACACTCCCGGGCGACATAATAATGGGTGTTGTCTTAACTGTATCGCTTCTGGAGGCGACCCGTAGACTTATGGGGGCGGCACTCCCAATAATTTGCATTGTGTTCCTGGCATTTGGATTTTTCGGTTATTTGTTACCAAATATGATAGCTCATCGGGGATACGATCTAGAAAGAGTGGCCCAGCAGCTTTACTTGTCGAATGAAGGGTTTTATGGTCTTCCACTTGGCGTATCCGCTAATTATTTGATTTTATTTATTATTTATGGCGCGGTCCTTAACGCTACGGGCGCGGGGAAATTTTTTATCGATATTTCTTTTGCAATGGTTGGCTGGGCTCGTGGCGGCCCTGCCAAGATGGCAGTTGCCGGATCTGCATTGTTCGGATCCATTTCCGGCTCCTCAGTTGCCAATGTGGCAGCGACTGGGACGCTCAGTATACCGCTAATGAAGAAAGTAGGGCTGCGACCTTCAACAGCCGGCGCGATTGAGGCAGTTGCCTCTTGCGGCGGGCAGGTCATGCCACCCATAATGGGAGCAGCGGCCTTTCTTATCGCTGAAATTGTCGGTGTGAGCTATGGGCAGGTACTTGTGGCCGCCACAATTCCCGGGATTTTATACTTTGCGTCATTGTTTATAGCTGTTGACCTGCGGGCTCAGCGAATGAATATCAAGGGAATTCCGAAATCAGAGCTTATGTCAGCACGGGAATTGATGAGAGATAATTACCATCTACTATTGTCTCCATGTTTACTTGTTTATCTAATTACGATTGAGGAAAGATCACCACTTTATGCTGCGGTCTGGTCGATTGTTGCAGCTTTAGTTGTGGCAACATTTCGCAAACATACGCGGCCAACGCTTGGGCGACTGGTGGACGCTTTTTCAGAAGCGGGTCGGCAGGGAATAGTTATTGCCGTAGCATGCGCAACAGCAGGAATTATTGTTGGCATATTTAGTTTAACTGGACTTGGCTTCAAGATATCCAGCCTTCTGATTACAATATCTGACGGAAACCTTGCTATTCTGCTGCTATGTACGATGGTGGTTTCCTTGATTTTGGGAACAGGTCTACCAACAGTGCCAGCGTATCTGTTACTGGCTGTTCTGGTGGCACCGGCCCTTGCCAAGATCGGTGTGGAACTATTGGCGGCCCATCTTTTCATTTTCTACTTTGGCGTTTTTTCGGGAATTACACCGCCGCTTGCTCTTGCCGCCTTTGTCGGTGCTGGAATTGCAGGAGCAAATCCAATGCGTACTGCCGTTGAGGCGTTTAGGATTGGTATTGCTGCATTTTTGCTCCCATTCCTCTTTGTGTATAAGCCTGCACTTTTAATGATGGGTGATCCTGTCAGTATACTTTTCGCTATTGTAGAAAGCTTGCTCGGGATATTCGCATTTATTGCAGGAATTGAAGGATTTTTGCTAAACCGTTTGTCAATTATTTTGCGATTACTTCTTATTGTATCCGGTATTCTTTTGGTTTCAAACGGCGTCTTGGTTACGACCGGCGGAATAGCCTTATTCCTGCTTGTCCTAGCATATCAGTATTTAGCGCGCTCTAAGTTCTCCAGCACGCGAAATAATCAGCAAACCTAGTAAATACGTATATGAAAGGGATTTTAATGCCTAAGGTAAGTGAACTACGAGCAGGCTTAAGAAGCCGTATTGAAAATGGCCCAATTGTTGTGGCGCCAGGCTCGGGAGATGCGCTCGGCGCAAGACTAGTGCAGTCTCAAGGGTTTGAGGCGGCTTACATGTCAGGTTTTGCGGTTGAAGGCACATATGGGAAGCCGGATGTAGGCTTGCTCGGATTGAAAGAAATGGCAGATCGTGCGGCGCAGATGGTTGATACCATTGAAATTCCGCTAATTTGCGATGCAGATAATGGTTATGGAGGTGCCATTAACGTTATCCGGACAGTTCGTGAGTTCGAGCGTGCTGGTGTAAGTGCGATACATATTGAAGATCAAATTTTTCCAAAGAAATGCGGTTCGATGGAAGGGCGTACGTGTGTTGAGACGCCAGAAATGGTCGGGAAAATCAAAGCAGCCCTAGACACCCGAACAGATCCGAATTTTATGATCATAGCGCGAACGGATATTTTTGTCAGCGAAGGGCGCCAGGCTGCAGCAGATAGGCTGGCTACATATGCTGAAGCGGGCGCAGATATGTTGCTCGTTACCGGACCTTACACAACTGAAGACGCCGAGTCTTTGATTAAGGGAGCGTCTCGGCCATTGGTATATCTTAATGCCGAAACACTAACAATGCCGATGATGCCAGTTAGTCGTCTGGAAGAATTGGGTGTTGGTCTAGTGTTGTTCCCACTCTCGCTCCTTCTGTCTAGCACACAGGCGATGTTGCGCACATTGTCCGTTATCAAAAATCAAGGGACAACATTAAACACGATGTCTGAATCCTCTGTTCCATGGAAAGAATTTACTTCCCTGGTCGGATTTGAGGACATCAAACGTTATGAAGAGGAATATTCTAAATGAATACTCACTCTCCACAAACGATAGCCCAGAAAGTATTTGCGCGCACTGCAGGTAAAGAATTTTCGAATATCGGGGAGCTGTTGATGTGTGAACCTGATTTATTTCAGGCTATTGATCTTACCTTGCCGCATTATTTGCAGACAATTAAGGAGCGTGGAATATATAAACTGCGTAATCCAGAAAAAATAATTGTATTTGCGGATCATGAAGTGCCAGCTCAGTCTGAGAGGGTGGCGGCTTTAAAACGTGATTTGCGCCTTCAATTGAAGGAGCTAGGTATTTCGCATTTCTATGATGAGGGCAGGCATGGAATCAGCCATCAGGCAATTGTCGAGAATGGTCATGTCCTGCCCGGAATGCTGGTGACCGGGAATGATACTCATATTACTACATTGGGTGCAGTTGGGGCGTTGGCAACACCCATTGTCTATGAGGCGTTGCAGGCTTTTGTAACAGGTGAAATGTGGTTTCGCGTTCCGGAGACCATCCGAATTAACTATTCCGGTACCCTAAATGAAGGTGTCATGTCACGAGATATAAGCCAATGGCTTATCAGTAAACTTGGCAGAGATCGGGTTGATTACCGTGTGTTGGAGTTTGGGGGAACTGCGACTGCTTCGATTGATATGGATTTTCGTATGACGATTTGCAATGTCGCCGTAGACATTGGTGCGAAGGCGGCTTTGTTTGAACCAGACAGTGTAACGCGTGACTATCTTGCCGCCCGAGTTAAGGGAGAATATGAGATTGTATCCAGCGATGCCGGAGCCTCCTATTCTGAGGTTTTCAACGAAGATCTTTCCGACTTTGAGCCGATGATCGCACTGCCTCCACGTCCAGAAAATGTTGACAAGGTCAGCGCGGCGGCGGGCGTAAAGGTTGATCAGGTTTATATCGGCTCATGCGCTGGTGGGCGTATGGAGGATTTGCGTGCGGCAGCTCGCATTCTCGAAGGTCGTACGGTTAGGGAGGGGGTGAGAATGGTAGTTGTGCCGACCTCTCAGCAAATTTACAGCGCCGCTGCGAAAGAGGGACTATTGAGTATCTTCGTTGACGCAGGGGCGATGGTTACTGCGCCTAGTTGCGGCCCTTGTTACGGTAGCCTGGCGCCGTTAGCCGATGGCGAAGTTTGTATCGGCACTGGCACCACGAACATACCTGGACGGATGGGTAGTCAGAAAGCCGATATTTACTTGTCAAATGCCATGACGGCTTCCGCCGCAGCGATTGCAGGTGAAATTGTCGATCCGAGAAATTACTTATAAAGGAATATATAGGCATGCAATGGCGTAAGACAGGCACAGCCTGGGTTTTTGGCGATAACATATCTAATGACGACGGCATTATGTCGCTTAAATTTGTGCGTGAGCAGGAATATCGGCCCGAGGTACTCGCACATCATATTTTTGAGCAAATTGATCCGACGTTACCCTCAAAAATTAAAGTTGGAGATTTTATTGTCGCGGGCCGTAACTTTGGTTTTGGTAATCCTCATGTGCAAGGGTTCCTGGGCCTCAAAGGAGCGGGAGTTTCTATAATTGCAGAATCTGTTCTGAGAGGTCCGTTACGCACTTGTATTAACGCAGGCGTTCCTATCTTGTCTCCGGTCTCCGGGATTAGGGGTTTGGTAGAGAGTGGTGATGAGTTAGAGGTAGATTTTATTGAAGGTTTAATAATTAACCTGACAACGCAAAAGGAACTTAAGACAGATCCAATTCCAGAGATAATGCGGGAAATTGTCGAGGCAGGTAGTGGAATGGATTTTATGTTTAGAAGAGCCGGTATCGTAAATACCTAGAAAGATCTTGCGCGCAGAATCCCTCTCTACTTGAGTGAAATAGTTTTCCTTACCTTCGAATAATAATCCCAACATTTATTTTACATATGGAGCAAGATAATGAGTGATAGTCGTTCATTGCCTGCAGAACTTTTCATTGCCACAGATATCGATCCGCTTTTTGAAGACGATTTCAATCGGTGGTATGATCGCGAACATATGGAAGAGCGTTGTGCTATTCCCGGATTTCAATGGGCCAGAAGATACAAATCTATTGCTGGCAATGGGCCTCAGTATCTAGCGATATATCGAGCGCGGAGTATTGATGTCTTTACGTCGGAGAAATATCGCGAAGCATTTAGCAATCAGACAGATTGGTCACTGCAGAGTTTTTCTCGGATGATAAATACTAATCGCCGTGTGATGAATGTTCCGTTCGACCAAGGTTTTGGAGTGGCCTCGTTCGCTGCACTAATTCGGTTCCCTGCGTCACGGTTGGATATGAGCTTTTGTTTTGATGACGTTGCAAATGTACTTAAAATCGACAACGTTCTGCGAATCCATTGTCTTGAACCGGACCCAAAGCTTTCCACTCCACTGCCATCGGAAGAAATTAAGAATAGAAAGTTAGAGGTAGTCTTTATCATAGATGCAACAAATTATGCTGCTTTGCAGAATGTTATCCAGTTCTTTTCTGAAACTCTTGGATTGGATCCAAATGGGCATCAGATCTTCCATTTGATCTGGGAACTTCGATCAGAAGATATTGACTAGGTTTGTGGTTAGATTTTTAATCTAATACTACGCATTATTAGATGAAAAGCGGTGCAGAAATCCGCCATTTATAGTAAAATTTCCTAATGATTTCGACGAAAAACAATCGGGTGGATTTTGGGTGGTGATGGTTCCGGTACGTGGTATCGGTGGAGCAAGAAAACGGTTGTAGAAGACGGCTTGACGTTGGACTTGTTCAAGCTGCTTCGGGAAAAGGCCATTATTCCGGGAAAGCATGTTAGAGGTTCCCTCACCTGGTGGAATAACCACACAGATGAAGCGCGGGCAAGCATTAGCTATGAAGCGGACCTGATCGATCCGTATGCGGCGTGGGTGCGGCTGCACTATCGGCACGATGGAACGCCAGAGGATTACAAGGTTCGATTGACGGTGACCTGCCCTCACTATGGCGGCCTGCGCTGGTGGTTTGTATGCCCCGCAAATGGCTCCAGGGTGGCAAAACTACATCTTCCTCCAGGTGGCAACCTGTTTGCGAGTAGATCGGCCTACAGGCTCGGATACACCAGCCAGCAGGAAAGTCCGATGTTCCGGTATCTATCGCAAGCGCAAGCTATCCGCCGTCGGCTTGGCGGTAGCACCTGCATTGATGAGTGGTTTCCCGAAAAACCCAAAGGAATGCACTGGAAAACTTACGAGAAATTGCAGGCAAAATGCGAGAGCTATGAGCGACGCTGCAACGCGATGGCCGCACAGCGGTTTAGGATTGGGTTTTGAAATCTGCTTGGGAAAAAATTGGTCAGATGTGTGTTTGAATTTATTCGCTTAACCGCATGCTATTCACTTCCGAAAAATGCTGACCGTTGGCATCTTCATCTGGAATATATTCAAAAGGATTCTTGCCGATATTTAACAGCGAGGTTGTAACCAGCCGCACATTTCTGCAATTTTTTAGTTTAAACTTTTATAAAGATAGCAAAAGGTATATTATGTTTATGCGACTTATAACAACTATTATAAGTAGTAAGGGGAAGGCAAATGATCGCTATGCTAGAAGAAAGATTTGAAGAGAAAGTGGGAAAAGGCGTCAAATTTGACAGCAACTTGTCGGAGGAACTTCAGCTTTTTTTACAAAATATTTCGAATAACAGAGTTTCATTTTACGATCTGTCCGACAGTGATAAACAATTGGTTTATAGACTTGCGGCATTGAAACTTGTTCAACCAATCGAGGAAGATTGCGAAATTTACGTCGAGCCAACAAATTTTACCAATTTTTTTCGGTATTTTAAGAGCATACCCTCATTTGAATGAGCAGGCATTTTAACGCATACTTGGGTTGGCGGCCCGTTGGTAGCGTGCCAATTGGAAATATACCCGTTAAAAATCGAGCAACTGAACTTTCGAAACAAGAAATCAAAGAAGAATTTGAAAAGTGTAATTGTGAAGGACTCTTGGAAAGGGATACTTCGATTAGGGTAGGCTTTCAGCAAAAGTTAGATGGCCTATTTACTATCGTTATTTTTTCCGACCTAGAGATCAAATCGAGTATTGCAGATCGAATTGCAAAGCACATATCAGACTTTGTGAAAGAAAATAAACTTGGTCACAATCATGATTTCCACGGATTGCGGCCCAAGTCTTTCTTCGCGCAACCGGATCGAGAATTTTTGGAAAGCCAGCCAGTTAAAATACGAGTTCCAGCAGACTATATTGTACGAAACTTATCACTAAAATCCTTATTGGAAAAGCTGGTAGAAAATATAGGAAATCTTGAATGGGATTCTAAGAAACATCGCGGTGATAACGCTGTCTTGGCGATCTTGAAAATTCGACAACAACAAATGAAAAAAAGAAAAACCTGTTTTGAAATGATCGGTGATTTTAATGTAAATAGAGCGTCAAGAAATTACGCCAAAACTATATTTATTATATTCATCCTTATTGTATTATACATTGTTCCTGCATCTTTGTTTATAGTAACTCTAACTAATCTACCGGAGAGTAATCAAAAGACCGCAAATTTTATATATAATAATATTTGGCCCTTACTTGGACTCTTGTCCGCTGCCGGATTTTTAATTTTAGCAGCTATGAATTATCTAAATATTTATATGGTGCGAATTCCAATTTTAAAAATATTAAGGGATACGCAGGGCTATTTTGTCTATACTAATGTTTACAATTTCGTACTACAAGATTGCTATGTTAGTGAGAAGGGGATCCATGATTATAGTGCTCCAATTGAGGCTATAAAAGTAAGAATAGACGGAGAATCTCAAGCAATGATATCTCAAAGGGATATTGGGCGATTGATGTTGGTGCTTGGAGGGCTTATATTCTCCGTCACTACATATTTGACTAAAAACAGCCTCTTAACTTGATTGTTCTGGCGACAAACGCTGCTATTTTTTCAACATAAATCTAATCTTTCTGACATATGGATTTGCGTAAATCGCGGCAGAAATCCCAATTAGCAGTCAGAAAATATCAATGAAAATAGATTAAGTTAAGAATCATCAAATTTGATTGCTATTTGATTGCTGACAACAACATCAAATACACTAAAATAATCTAACCCATTGAAAAGATTGGCGCACCCGACACGATTCGAACGTGTGACCTCTGCCTTCGGAGGGCAGCGCTCTATCCAGCTGAGCTACGGGTGCTGAGATGAGGTCCCTGCTATAGCCCAAGCGGTCTGCGGTTGCAACGATTTTAGGGCGCCGCCCTGTCCATTTGGCGCCGGCTGTCAGCGGTTGCGCTTCAGCTGATCAATCTTTTCCCGGTTTTCCGCTCTCTCGCGATTGGCGGTCACGGTAATCGTGAGATCGTCTTCATGTGGATCGGCGAGGCCCTTTTTAAGGTTTTTCTCCCCCTCCTCCCGCTGACGGCGACGCAGGTTCTTTTCCTGAATACGTTCAAAGTCCGATTTCATTGACATGAAACACTCCTTTCCGAACATGACAGTTCCCTTATACAATAGGTAGTCTGGATCGCGTTTGATGCCAATCAATTCTGCGAAAAAATCGTCAGAGACCACCAGATCTCAGGGGAAATCCACCTTCCGGCCGTTCTTGACGACCATCCGGTGGTTTGTCTTGGCGGCCGCCATCAGGATATCCTCCGCCGGATTTCCGTCGACAATCAGGAGATCTGCCTTGAATCCGCTCTTGATCTGGCCGCGATCTTCGAATTGCATCAGGCTGTGGGCGACGGACGTCGCGCTTTTCAGGGCATCCATGGGCGTCATGCCGCAATCGACCATATAGGCCATTTCCATGGCATTCTCGCCATGGAGGTTGAAGGGGGTGCCCGCATCCGTTCCCATGGCGATCTTGCCGCCTGCCTTGTAGAACATCTTGAAGCTTTCCTTGTGCTTTTCGAACACGCGGCGCGATTTCTCGACAACATAGGCGGCGATGCCCTTGTCGGCGTTATTGAGAATGTTCTGGACGGCGGCAAGGGTCGGGACAAGATAGGTCCCCCGTTCCATCATCGCGTCCAGGCATTGCTGGTTCATGAAAATGCCATGTTCAATCGAGGTGATGCCGGCGCGGACCGCATTCATGATCCCTTCCGCGCCCTGCGCATGGCTTGCGGACGTCTTGTGAAAACGGCTTGCCTCGGCGACGCCGACGCGCATTTCCTCGGCCGAATAATGGGCATCTTCCGGATTGACGCCGGGTGTCATGACGCCGCCGGTTGCCATGATCTTGATCAGGTCGCTGCCGGCATGTATCTGCTCGCGGACCGCCTTCACCACTTCATCGCAACCGTCCGCAACCCGGCCGTTTTTATTGCCATGGCCGCCGGTCATGCAGATCATTTTGCCCGATGCCATGATGTTCGGACCGAAGAGGCGGCCGCTGTTGCAGGCGTCGCGCACCGGAAATTCCAGATAGTCGCGGCCGCCGCAATCGCGAACCGAGGTGATGCCCGATTTAAGCGAGAGTTGGGCATTTTCGAGAACCCGGAGGGTGATTTCGCCGGGATTGACCCCTTCGATGCTGCCGCGCGGGTCGGCTTCGCCCTTATAGACCAGATGCACATGGCAATCCGCAATGCCGGGCATGAGTGTTCCGCCGCTGGTATCAACGCGCGTCCCCTGGTAATCCGCATATTTCTCGGCAGGCGCGACATCCTTGATGGTATCGCCGTCAACCAGCACCGCATGATTTTCAAGGAGGGTGTCAACGCCGTCAAATACATGACCGCCAGAATATAAAGTCGTCGTCATTTGTCTCGCCTATAATTTTTGTTTGACCGCAAACTATTTGCCACAAGATAACGCAATTCAGGGCGCGGATCGAGACTTTATTGCCGTGCCGACGTCATCTGCAGGAAGGCATCTTCGAGGTCGGGCTCCTCCGTGGTCAGGTCGACAATGTCAAGACCGTCCTCCGTCACCGCCTTCAGGATCTTCGCCATTTCCGTCTCGCTCGGCCGGTAGGCGATATTGATCCTGCGGCCATGGGAGAGGGTGGCGTTGAATTTCCGCAATCCCGGCGGTACCTCGGAAATGTCATGACCGAGAACCAGGCAGACATTTTTCATATCGAGCCGGCCAAGAAGGTCTTCCGTTGGCTCGCAGGCAACCACCTCGCCATGATTGATGATGGCGATGGTATCGCAGAGCTCCTCCGCCTCCTCCAGATAGTGAGTGGTGAGGATAATTGTCGTGCCTTCATCATTGAGCTTTTTGACATGGGCCCAGAGTTGCTGGCGCAATTCGATATCCACGCCCGCCGTCGGCTCATCAAGGATCAGGACGTCCGGGCTGTGGACCATGGCCTTGGCGACCAGAAGCCGCCGCCGCATGCCGCCGGACAGCGTCCGGGCATAGACATCCGCCTTGTCTGTCAGGCCCATGGCCGCAAGGATTTCGTCGGTGCGGCGTTTTGATTTCGGCACGCCATAAAGCCCCGCCTGAAATTCCATGACTTCGCGCGGCGTGAAAAAGGCGTCGAGATTGAGTTCCTGTGGCACGACGCCGATGGCGCTTCGGGCGGCGCGCATGTCCTTTTCCGTATCGAAACCACAGATGCGCACTTCGCCGCCTGTCTTGTTGACAAGCCCGGCAATGATGTTGATCAGTGTCGATTTACCGGCGCCATTGGGGCCGAGAAGTCCAAAGAAGGACCCTTGCTTGACGTCGAGGTTTATGCCCTTCAACGCGGTTTTGTCGGGACCCGGGCCCTTGACCTTGTAAATTTTCACCAGATCCCGAACTTGCAGGGCAGGCGTTGACGGCGCTGTTTCAGTCATTCTTTTATTTTCTTCAGTATTTATTGTTGGATCGCTACCGATCTAAATCCAGTAAGTGAGGGCGAGCGGTACGACCAGAATGGTCAGCAACGTTGACGCCATGATAAAGCTGGCAACGTCGGATGCATGTTCATTCTGGTAACGCTCAACCCAAAGATAGGTGGCGACGGACGCCGGCATCAGGCACATCAGAATGAAGACTCCGCGCGTCGTGCCCGTAAAACCGAAAAGCCACACGATCATATAGGCGACAGCGCCGGCCATGGCAATATGAAAGGCCGCAAGATAGAGGCCGGTGATCATGCCCTCGACCCGGAGAGTGGCAAGTGTATAGCCAAGCGTAAGCAGCATCAGAGGAACGGCAAGGCCGCCCAGAATCTTGAAACAGGCGGCGATGGGCCCCGGAAGGCTGGTCCCTGTTCCCATGAGGAGGAGGGCGATAACGACACTGTAGACCGCCGGTTGGCGGATCAGGTCGGTCAGCGACACCTTGCCAATGGGAAGCCACATCCCGACCGTAAAAATACCGGCGATTACCACGGCGACAACCGCAAGGGCGATGGCCATGCCGTCGCTGCCGAAGGCCAGCAGGCTGATCGGCAGGCCGATATTGCCGACATTGTTCAGCATCATCGGTGACAGAAAAGCGCGCACCGGCCGCCGGATGATCTTGAGAAAGGCATATCCGATGAGGGCAAATCCGGCGATCATCACGGCCGCGGCGGCCATGACATCGAGAAACTCACCGAACGAGATGTGGTTCTCGGTGAGATGCGAGAGGATCAGCGTCGGATAACCGACATTCGCCACGACATCGCCGACGGTTTTGGTGTCGAACCGCTTGCGGAACCGGGCGAGAGCATAGCCAACCAGAATACAAAGCAGCACCGGAACCAGCACGTTGCTGACATGAAAAAACAGTGCTTCCACATTCCCCCCTGTTCACGCCCGGTCCCAGCGTAAGGGCAGCATGGTATGCTGACAATATATTCTTTATCCGGCGAGGAGAGCGGCGGGCGGGCAGAAAGCGCCGCGCGGCGACATTTCTCGGTTGCGTCATCGGCTGCAATCGATATCATCCATGCCGTGCCGGATGGTCGCGAAAAGCCTCGTGTCCGGCAATCTGCGATGACCATCTGAAGAAGTGAGACGGCTTTATGCAAGCGTTTGAGACAATTGAAGTTGATAGCCCGAAAGTTGCCTGCGATGGTGGCAAAGGCCCCCTCGGGCATCCGCGTGTCTTTCTCAATATGGGGGACAAGGACAAGGTGGAATGTCCCTATTGCAGCCGGCTCTATGTGTTGAAGGCGGGCGCAAAAGCCGCGAGTGGTCACTGAGGCTGCGCGACGATTTTACGAAAAGCGAGGCGGTATGACCGAACCGGACGTCACAGGCGATCCAAACCAGAAGCACAGGATTTATCTTGTTGACGGATCGGGGTACATTTTCCGCGCCTATTTCGCGATGATTCGCGGGCGGCGCCCGATGTCTCGATCCGATGGAACCCCTACCGGCGCGGTTCTCGGCTTCTCCAACATGCTGTTCAAGCTGATTCAGGACACCCAGGCAGACGGCCGGGTGAGCCATCTCGCGGTCATATTCGACACCAGCCGGAAAACTTTCCGCTCCGAGATTTACCCCGAATACAAGGCGAACCGCGACGCGCCGCCAGAGGACCTGATCCCACAGTTTCCCCTCGTGCGGGAGGCAACCCGGGCCTTCAATGTTCCGGCCATCGAGAAGGAGGGGTTCGAGGCGGACGACATTATCGCGACCTATGCCGCGCAGGCCCGCGCCAAGGGGATGGAATGCGTCATTGTGTCGTCGGACAAGGATCTGATGCAGCTTGTCGGCGGGGACGTCACCATGCTCGATCCGATGAAAAACAAGGAAATTGGCGTCGCCGAGGTGGAAGAAAAATTCGGCGTCGGCCCGGACAGGGTGATTGACGTGCAATCGCTGGCGGGCGACAGCGTCGATAATATTCCCGGGGTGCCAGGCATCGGCATCAAGACGGCGGCGCTTCTGATCAATGAATTCGGTGATCTCGACAGCCTGCTTGAGCGCGCCGAAGAGATCCCGCAAAAGGGCCGCCGCGAAAAACTGATTGAGAATGCCGACTTGGCCCGCGTCAGCCGTGATCTCGTGACGCTGAAGACTGATGTCAATCTTGATATCGATGTCATGGACCTGACGGTCGAAATGCCCAAGCCGGCGGACCTGATCGCTTTCCTCAAAGAGAATGAATTCAAACAGCTCACCGGGCGGGTGATGGAATTTTTCGGCGAGGGGTTTCGGGATGAAGTGGCGGCGCTGCCCGACGATGACCCGCCGGAGGAAAAGGGCGCGCCCAAGGTCGACGAGGTTCACTATACGACAATTCTTGACATGGACGCGCTAAAGTCCTGGATAAGGGAGGCGGAGCGCGTCGGCCATGTTGCGGTCGATACGGAAACCACCAGCCTGAATGCCATGCAGGCGTCGCTGGTCGGAGTGTCGCTCTCCATCCATCCGGGAAACGCCTGCTATATCCCGGTGGGGCATGTCAGCAAAAAGGCGCAAGGCGGGTTCGATTTTGACGGCGCTGCGGAAGGGCAGGCCGATGATATGCCGCGCCAGCTCCCGAAAGAGGACGTCATCAAGGCGCTTAAGCCGCTTCTGGAGGATCCCGGCGTCCTTAAAATAGGCCAGAATATAAAATATGATCAGGTCATCCTGGCGCAGGAGGGGATCACGGTCGCGCCGATCGATGACACGATGCTGCTGTCCTATTGCCAGGATGCCGGGCTTCACGGCCATGGAATGGACGAACTGGCCCAGCTTCACCTCGGCGTCACGCCGATCTCCTTCAAGGAAGTCGCGGGTACCGGTAAATCGCAGATTACATTCGCCGAAGTCCCGATCGACAAGGCAACGGAATATGCGGCGGAAGATGCGGATATCACACTCCGATTGCATAACCATTTGAAACGCCAACTGGTAAAGGCGAAAGCGGTCAGTCTCTACGAGACGATCGAGCGCCCGCTCGTGCCGGTTATCGCCCAGATGGAGCAGGAGGGCGTCCGGGTGGATGCCAAGCTCCTCAGCCATCTGTCGTCGGATTTCGGCGCCCGCATGGAAGATCTGGTCAAGGAAATCCACAATCTGGCGGGAGAGGAATTCAACGTCGGATCGCCGAAGCAACTCGGCGAGATCCTGTTTGATAAAATGGGGCTTTCGGGGGCGAAAAAGGGAAAAACGGGCGCCTATACGACCGACGTCAACGTGCTGGAAGGGCTGGCCGCGGACGGAGTTGAACTGGCGCAGAAAGTGCTCGACTGGCGGCAGCTTTCGAAGCTGAAAAGCACCTATACCGACGCGCTGCAAGGCCAGATCAATCCCCGGACCGGGCGGATCCATACATCCTTCGCGCTTGCCGCGGCATCGACGGGGCGCCTGGCTTCCAGCGAGCCCAATGTCCAGAATATCCCCGTCCGAACGGAAGAAGGACGCAAGCTGCGCGAGGCGTTTGTCGCGGAACCGGGCAACAAGCTGATCAGCGCCGACTATTCGCAGATCGAACTGCGCCTACTGGCGCATATCGCCGATATCCAGTCCCTGAAGGAGGCGTTCGCGCAGGGCCTTGATATTCACGCGAAGACGGCATCGCAGGTGTTCAATACGCCGATTGACGGCATGGATCCGATGATGCGCCGCTCCGCCAAGGCGATCAATTTCGGGATTATTTATGGGATCAGCGCATTCGGTCTCGCGCGGCAGCTCGGCGTCTCGAGAACGGAAGCGCAGGGGTATATCGATCAGTATTTTATCCAGTATCCGGGCATCCGCGATTATATGGAAAAGACAAAAAGTTTCTGTCACGAGCATGGCTATGTGCAAACGCTCTTCGGTCGCAAGGTCCATCTTCCCGGGATCAATGACAAGAACGGCGCCCGGCGAAGCTTCTCGGAGCGTGCCGCCATCAACGCGCCGATCCAGGGCTCTGCCGCCGATATCATCAAGCGGGCAATGATCCGGTTGCCGGATGCGCTGAACGATCAGAAACTGTCGGCCCGTATGCTGCTTCAGGTGCATGACGAGCTGATTTTCGAAGTGCCCGCAGATGAGGTCGAGAAAACGGTCGCTGTCGTCAAATCCGTGATGGAGGGCGCGGCGCTTCCGGCGCTGGAGCTTTCCGTTCCGCTCACTGTCGATGCCGGGATTGGCGATAACTGGGGCGAAGCGCATTAACGGGCCAGCCCCGGCCTGCTTGCCCAGCCGGAGCATGAAGGCTAGGATGCCGTAGATAATGCCTTCTTGCCGGGAGCCTCATGCTGGAAATCGCCCTGATCGCCTTTACAACCTTTTTTGCGACGATTGGCCCGCTTGATGTGGCGGCATTGTTCGCGGCGCTGACGGTGAATGCCTCGGCGCAGGAAAAACGGCAGATGGCGCTCAAGGGATCGCTGATTGGCGGTGGCATTCTTTTCTTCTTTGCGCTTTTTGGCAAGGCGGTCCTCACCAGTTTCGGCATTACCCTTCCCGCGCTCCAGGCCTCCGGCGGCATACTCCTTCTGTTGATTGCCATCGATATGGTGTTCGCCCGGGACTCTGGCAGCACGACGCCGACGGATGAGGAACAGGCGGAAGCGCGCGGAAAAAAGGATGTTTCCGTCTTCCCGCTGGCGACCCCTCTCATCGCCGGGCCGGGCGCCATCGGCGCGGCAGTGCTGCTGGTGGCGGAGGCAAAAGGCGACACCGTCCATACGGCGATAGTCATCGGCGTTCTGGTTGGCATGATACTGCTGACCTTTCTGCTGATGCTTCTTGCAACCCAGGTGCAGAAGCTGCTCGGCGTGACGGGTCTTCATGTGATCTCCCGCGTTGTCGGCGTCCTTCTCGCGGCACTGGCGGTTCAATTCATATTCAACGGTATTCGCGATAGCGGTCTGTTAGGCTGATGCCGCCGGTCGCATGTCCCATCGCAAGAGAATCAATTCCCGCAAAAAATTAACCATTTATTTAAAAAAATTAACTATATCAACGGCATAGAAATTCGATTGAAGGGAAGAGGAAAGATCAATGTTTCCGCAGGATTGCAAGAAGTTTCATAAAATTTTATGCAAATCCTAGGTGAATTTTGTTGACATTTAGGCGCTAAATTGTCACTTTCATGGCATTGGAGAAGATGTAAGTCCTTTGCGCAGGTAAGGGGCGGACAGAAATCGCTGTAGTGCAGGTATATTTTTCTGCCGCCGGGCGAAATATTTTAAGATTTTCGCAATTCGACGAATTAAGATTGCAGTAGGAGTAAAAATATTATGATCAAACATGTTAAATCATTTATAGCGGTGGCGGGGCTCGCACTTGTGTTTGCCGCGCCGGCGCAATCAGCCGTTGTCTCCTGGACAACTGACTTGCCGGTTGCCGATACAGGCGTGCCCGCTCCGACCTCTACGGTTGGGACGGTTCTGCAGAATCTCACAACATCGGTTAAGAACGAATATCGGTCTCCCTGGCAGGGAACGGCCCTTGACGGCATTGGTACCTACACCGCTGTACAGGCGGATGCCTATGCGTCCTACGTTTTCGACAAAGGTTACTATGCGGTCGATTTTCTGTGGGGGTCTGTCGACAACTATAACGGCCTGGAATTCTACTATCAGGGTAACTGGGTAGATTCCCTTTATGGTGATGACGCCCAGTTGAACAGCGTTAACAAGGGTCTCGGCTTTATTGTCGCCACCGTCATGGCAACCGGTGTTTTCGATGAAATCCGCTTTAATTCAGGCAGCAACGCCTTTGAATATGGGAATATTTCGGTTTCCGCCGTGCCGCTTCCCGCCGCTTTGCCGCTCTATGGCGCGGGTCTTGCCGCACTCGGCTTCCTTGGATGGCGCAAGCGTCGCAAATCCGCAGCGATTGCAGCCTAACACCAAATTTACATACTCCTATTGGAACGGCGGCTTTTCGAAGCCGCCGTTTTTTTATGTCAACGCGATCATTTATAAATGCGTCCCGCCCGTTGTCTGTATCGCGGCAGGGACCAGCCAAAGGTAATCGCGCCCGCCCTCAGGCCAAACCCGATCGCGATTGCAAGGCAGGCGGCAATCAGCCGGGGCGTATCCAAATAGGTAATGGCGGCGATATAGGTGGCGGCACTCAATAGCGCCGCTGTCGCATAAACCTCCTGTTTCAGGAGCAAGGGTATTTCACCTGCGACCAGATCCCGCGCCAGTCCGCCGAACGTCGCGGTCGCCATACCGAGAATGATTGCCACCAACGGGCTTACCCCGTTTTCGCGGGCGATTTCCGCGCCCATGACGGCGAAGGCCGCCAATCCGGCAGCGTCGGCCCAGATCAGCATCACATAGCGTTTCTGAACGCGGGAGGCGAAGAAAAAGAGCAGCATCGCAATTGCCAGACAAACCAGCAGATACCGCTGATCGTTTATCCAGAATACCGGTCGGTCAAGAATGATATCCCTGAGGGTACCGCCGCCGATGCCCGTAAAGGTCGCCATCATGCCGAAGCCGATCAGGTCCATTTCCTTGCGGCTGGCGACCAGACCTCCTGTCGCGGCGAAAACCGCCACCCCGACAAGATCGAGTATCGTGATAAATTCTGCAAACATGGCGCCCCTCACTTGAAAGGCGCATCATCCGTCAGAAAAAACGAAAGAGCAAGACCTCCGAAATCAGAGCATTGCCTGCAGAACGCGATCCGGAGGCGTATGGCCGTCGATGAAGGTTTTGATATTGATCAGCACTTTCTCACCCATATCGATCCGCCCCTCGATCGTGGCCGACCCCATATGCGGAAGCAGAATGACGTTATCGAGTTCCAAGAGACGGGGGTTGACCGCCGGCTCATGCTCGAACACATCAAGCCCGGCGCCGGCAATCTTGCCATTTCGCAGCAATCGGGTCAGCGCGTTCTCATCGACAACCTCCCCGCGCGACGTATTGACCACGTAGCAGGAGGGCTGCAACAACGCGAGGCGCCGTGCGTTCAGGAGGTGAAACGTCGCCGGGGTATGCGGGCAGTTGACCGAAACAATGTCCATCCGCGCCAGCATTTGGTCGAGGCTTTCCCAATAGGTCGCCTCAAGTTCATTCTCGACATAGTCCGGCAGGCGGTTCCGGTTGTGATAATGTATGGAAAGCCCGAAAGCCCGGGCGCGCCGCGCGACGGCCTGACCGATCCGGCCCATCCCGATGATACCGAGACGCTTGCCCCAGATCCTGTGACCGAGCATGCTTGTCGGCGACCAGCCATTCCAGTTGCCGGAGCGCATCAGGCGCTCCCCTTCCGTGAGCCGCCGCGGCACCGCCATAATCAGCGCCATCGTCATGTCCGCCGTGTCTTCTGTCAGCACGCCCGGCGTATTGGTGACGGTGATGCCGCGCTGGCGCGCAGTCGCAAGATCGATATGATCGACGCCGGTCCCGAAACTCGCGATGAGTTTGAGATTGGGATTCGTCTGGCTCAAGACGCCCAGGTCGATTTTATCGGTAACCGTCGGGACCAGGACATCGGCCATCTTGACCGCTTCGATCAGCTGGCTTTGAGTCATCGGCGTGTCGTCATGGTTCAGCCGGGTATCGAACAACTCCATCATACGGGTTTCGATAACGTCCGGCAGCCTTCTCGTGACGACAACTACGGGTTTCTTCTGCGGCATAGGATGACTCTCTTGTTCCTGATTTTTCGGCAAGACCAACAGACTTTATCTAGCAGATAGCGTTGATGGATACAATTGCGACCTTGGGATAATGGCCGGAGTTTTTTTGCGGACTTGACCAAGGGGCCTCCCGCACGGCATAAGATGGACGACCTCCGCTTACATTTAAAGGTAATGGCACTTTGAAGCGCAGCATCTATCTATTTAGTTTTTTCCTTCTGGTCCTTGTCCCGATGCAGGCGTTGGCGGCGTCCACGGGGTCGGAAACCGGGCTGCCGCTGCCGCGTTTCGTTTCGCTCTCTTCCGACAAGGTAAATGTGCGCGCCGGGCCCGGAACGCGCTATCCCATCAAATGGGTTTTTGTCCGGCGCGGCTGGCCGGTGGAAATTATCGAGGAATACGAGCTCTGGCGTCAAATCCGCGATATCGATGGATCGATCGGCTGGGTTCACCGAAACCTGGTAAGCAACCGGCGCACGCTTATCATCACGGGCGATTTGCGGGCCGTCTATGAAGAGCCGGATGAGAAGAGCCCGGTCGTGCTTCTTGCCGAGCCCGGCGTCGTCGGCAAGCTGAACGAATGTGACGGGCGCTGGTGCGAGATCGAGATTGCCGGGCTCACCGGCTGGCTCCTGGCCAGCCAGTTCTATGGCGTTTACGAGAACGAGAAAATCCGCTGACGGCCTGTCCTAGTCGCTAAGGTCTTCGGCAAGGGCCGTCCGGGTATCCCCCTTGATCAGGGCGATATGGCCGTAATTTTCATGTTCCACCCCCAGCTGAAGCTCGACCGAAGGGTCCTTGAAAGCCGCTTTCTGTGCGCTTGTCAGGGGAAAATGAAGGAAGTGGATGGAGGAGGCCTTGCCATCGTCCGTCGTCCGCTCGACGTCCTGCTCCGGCACGGCGTAGATTTTCTCCCCGCCAATCGACAGATAGATCGTTTTTTCTATATGACCTAACTGGCGCAGCATGAAATCGCGACGCACCGGGTCGTCGATCTCGATCATGAAGGTCGCGACCAGTTCCGATCCGTTCGGGATGAGCGGATTATAGGCGGCAAGCTCGTCCGCAAGCTGTTCGTCGCCGCCCTGCTCGATATAGAGCATCTCCTGGATCTGCGACCACATGGTGTCGTAGTTCTCGAAATAGAAAGTGGCGAAGGGACCGATTTCGACCCGCCGGTTTTTCTTTATCGGGATCAGCTTCTGTTTATGTTCCTTGCGGATCTTCTGATAGTCAGCAAGCGGCAGGATATCTTCCGGCGTGATTTCACGTTTCTTAAGTGCTGTCATAACAGTTTCTCCTCTCAGAGGCCGTAGGCTTTGGCCAATAGTTCAATCGGATGCAGCGCGGTTTTTTCCGGTGCCGCGCCGGCATCAAGTTTTTCTATTCCCTGCAGAAGATGCTCCGCCGCCAGCGGGCATTCCGAGGCAATATATTTGGCTTTTGAATTCAGCGCGGTCCGCGCCGCCGGTTTGCCGACCTTGATAGCCGTCTCGAAATTTTCCTTCATGATCCCCCAGGACCCGCCATGGCCGGAGCAGCGCTCGACCACCGTGACCTCGGCCTGTGGGATGAGGCGGAGGATTTCCGCGCCCTTCGCGCCCATATTCTGGGCCCGGGCGTGGCAGGCAAGATGCACCGCCATGCTGTCCCCGATCGGCTGCATGCCGTCGGCCATACCTTCCTTCTTGGCGAACTCCATGACATATTCCGCAACATCGAAAGTCGCCTTGGAAAGCTTTTCGATGGCGGGATCACCAGGGGCGAGCAGGGGCCATTCGAACTTCAGCATAAGCGCGCAGGAGGAGACGAGAGCGATCACGTCATAACCCTTGTCAATCCAGCCGCCCAACTCGGCCGAGACCTTTTTCGCGTTCTCGACGACGCCCGCAAGATCCCCCTGCTCCATTAGCGGCATGCCGCAGCATCCCGGATAGACGACTTCCGTTTCGATGCCGTTCTTGGCGAGAACCTTGCGGGTGGCTTCGCCGGTCGCCGGATTGTTGTAATTGCCGAAACAGGTGGCGTAGATAACCGCTTTCCGGCCAAAAGCCGGGGCATCCTTGTTGATCTCCAGCGGCGCCTCTTTTGCGCGGGCCACCAGGCTTTTCGACTGGTATTTCGGCAGGGCGGCGTTTTTATCGATACCGAGAGTAGCCTCCATAATGCCGCGGGTCATTTTATTGGATGTATTGGTCGCCCAGTTCGCAAGTGGCGCAACGGGGGCGGCCAGCTTTCCGTTCCGGTCGGTCTTGGAAAGTTCGCGGCTGACGAATTTATCCTTGCCGTTCTTCTTTTCAACGGCGCGGTAGCGCAGCATGAGATGCGGAAAATCAAGGTTGAATTCATGGGGCGGCACATAGGGACATTTCGTCATGAAGCACATATCGCACAGCGTACAGGCGTCAACGACGGGCTTGAAGTCCTCCGACGAAACGGAATCGAGCTCCTCCGTCTCCGAGGCGTCGATCAGATCGAAAAGCCGGGGGAAGGAATCGCAAAGATTGAAGCAGCGCCGACAACCATGACAGATGTCGAAAACCCGGCGAAGTTCCTCGTCCAGTTTTTGCTCGTCATAGAAATCGGGATTGTTCCAGTCGATGATATGCCGTGTCGGCGCGTCAAGGCTTCCTTCGCGCATAATATTCCCCTGAATATAGGTGATTTGGAAAGGGGTAGCGAATTTGTAACCCGCTACCCCGTCAAACGAAAATCGTAATCCGGCGGATTAATCGTCGAGATTATCGAGAGCCTTCTGGAATCGGCCGGCGTGGCTTTTCTCTGCCTTGGCGAGAGTTTCGAACCAATCGGCGATTTCGTCATGGCCTTCTTCGCGCGCGGTTTTTGCCATGCCCGGATACATATCCGTATACTCATGCGTTTCGCCGGCAATGGCCGCTTTCAAGTTGGCGGAGGTTGCGCCTATCGGCAGGCCGGTCGCCGGATCGCCGACGGCTTCAAGATATTCCAGATGACCGTGCGCATGGCCGGTCTCGCCTTCCGCAGTCGAGCGAAAAACCGTTGCAACATCATTGTACCCTTCAACGTCGGCTTTCTGCGCGAAATAGAGATAACGGCGGTTTGCCTGGGATTCACCTGCAAAGGCATCTTTCAGATTTTGTTCGGTTTTGCTTCCCGCTAGAGACATGAAGTCCTCCTGGAATGAGAGATTGGAATGAGTCTGTTCGAGGATGAACAGGTTTACCCAGTCAATATAGGTCCAGGGAAAAGGGCTGTCAATAGATTAGAATTCTTCTAAAGAAGAAAAATTAGCGCCGCGGCGAATTGACCCGGACGATTACATCGACGCTGCTGATTTCGGTCCCTTCGGGCAGCGGCGGGATATTGGCGACTGTCAGATCGCTCTTCGCGATGTCTTCAAGTGTGCCTTGTTCTTCATGGAAGAAATGATGATGTGGCGCGACATTCGTATCGAAATAGGAGCGGCTGGAATCCACCACAACTTCCCGAAGAAGGCCGGCGGTGGTAAATTGATGCAGGTTGTTGTAGATCGTCGCCAGTGAAATCGCGACACCGGCTTCCATGGCTTCGCTGTGCAAACGCTCCGCCGTGATATGTCGATTGCCCTGAGAATACAGCAGTTGCGCCAACGCTAGGCGCTGCTTGGTCGGACGCAACTCGGCGTCTCTCAGCTTCTTCTCCAATTCAACAAAATCTGACTGCGTCATCGGGCACACTCTTGTAATCCGGCCCCTTCCAATAAGAAGCCTTATCGCAAATATATAGTATTTATTTTAATAATTCAAATCTGCAATAATGATTCCACCGATTTTTCGTCTATTTTCCGGTCATAATGCGTTCAACAAGCTGTTTAACCGTCGGAATAAAGCCGTTCGCATAAAACGGGTCGCTGGCAAAGCGGTATGCGCCATGCCCGGCAAACATCAAATTATTCTCGATATTCGCTTCTGAATGGATGACATCCTGCAACGTCTTCTGAATGCAGAAACTCCGGGGGTCGGCTTTCCGGCCCGTATTGCCTTTCTCGCCTTCCGCCCAGTTGGAAAATTTGCACTGGGACAGACAACCCATGCAATCGATCTGGTCCTTGCGGATTTCCGCCATCTTTTCTGGCGTTACAAAAATCAGGGTTGAGTCCGGGGTTTTAAGCCCCTCGGTATAGCCCTCGGCGACCCAAGCTTCCGCGCGTGCCTTGTCTTCTGCCGTCAGAAACACTTCGCGTTTGCGCGCGCCGATGCCAAAGGCGGTGTCGTGGGCGCCGACCGCTTCATGAGAAAAGGCGACCTGACGCTCGGAGCGGGCTTTCAACTCGTCCAAGAACTCGTTGCGCACCGCCGACGACCAGAATCCTGTCGGGCTGAATTTATTGAGGAAGACATCGCCCTTCTTCAGGGTGCCGAGCTTCTTCTTCCAGGCATCGGATATCGGGCTTTCCTTGGTCAGCAGCGGACGCGTGCCAAACTGAAATGCGATCGGCCCGATTTCCGGATTGTCCAGCCAATGCTCCCATTCGTCGATATGCCAGACGCCGCCGGCCATGATAATCGGCACCTTGTCAAGGCCGATCTCGTTCATCAGCTTGCGCAGGTCGGCAACCCGGGGGTAGGGATCTTCCGGCTTCAGCGGATCCTCGACATTGCTGAGCCCGTTATGACCGCCCGCGAGCCAGGGGTCCTCATAGACGACGCCGCCAAGCCATTCGGAGAATTTGTAGTAAGCCCGCTTCCACAACGCGCGAAAGGCGCGCGCCGACGAGATGATCGGGTAGTAGTGGACTTTGTAGTCGGCGGCGATCTGCGCAATCCGGTAGGGCATGCCCGCCCCGCAGGTGATGCCGTGAATGAGGCCTTTCGTTCCTTCAAGAACGCCATGCAGAATACGTTCCGCGCCGCCCATCTCCCAAAGTACATTCATATGAATCCGGCCGTCGCCGCCCGCCAGCTCATGGGCAATCTGGGCCTGCGCTATGCCGCCGCGGATGCCATAGGCGACCAATTCCTCATGACGGTCACGGCGTGTCCGGCCATGATAGACCTGCGGAATGATATTGCCATCATCATCAAAACTGTCGGCATTGACGCCGGAAAATGTCGCGACGCCGCCCGCGGCCGCCCAGGCGCCGGAGCTCTGTCCCGAAGACACAGCAATCCCTTTCCCGCCCTCGATGAGAGGCAGGACTTCCTTGCCGGACAACAAAATTGGATTTAACGGCTTCACGAAATCATTCCCATGGCTACATACCTAAGCACTAACCTAACACTTAGAGCATGGCAGCCCAAGCATCAAGAGACATTACAAATGAGGGCGGTCGGACCATTTCGCCCGAGCCGCCCTCGTTTCTTATACTCGGTCAGGCTGGGGGTTTATTCCTGCGCTGCCGTTTTCGCCTCATCCGCCAGAACGGCTTTCATCGACAGGCGGACTTTGCCGCGTCCGTCGATTTCGAGAACCTTGACGCGGACCTCATCGCCTTCGTTGACGATATCCGTGACCTTGGCGACACGTTGCGGTGCCAGTTCCGAAATATGAACCAGACCGTCGCGGTTTCCGAAGAAATTCACGAACGCGCCGAAATCAACGACTTTCACGACTTTACCTGTATAGGTTTCTCCGACCTCAGGGTCATCAACGATCGATTTGATCCATTTGATGGCCGCATCGGCGCTTTCCGCCGTCGTTGCCGCAACCTTTACAGTGCCGTCATCCTCGATGTCGATCTTGGCGCCGGTCACTTCGCAGATTTCACGAATGACCTTACCGCCCGTGCCGATGATATCGCGGATCTTGTCCTTATGGACCTGCAACTGCGTGATCCGCGGGGCTCCTTCACGAACGCCGTCACGGGCGCTGTCAATGGCCTTGCCCATTTCCTTGAGGATATGCAGACGGCCTTCGGTCGCCTGTGCCAGCGCGATGCGCATGATTTCCTCGGTAATGCCGGCAATCTTGATATCCATCTGCAGGGACGTAATACCCTTTTCCGTTCCCGCAACCTTGAAGTCCATGTCACCGAGATGATCCTCATCGCCGAGAATGTCGGACAGAACGGCGAATTTGCCGTCTTCTTCGAGGATCAGGCCCATGGCGATACCGGCGACCGGGCGTTCAAGCGGAACACCGGCATCCATCAGCGCCAGCGACGTGCCACAAACGGTCGCCATGGAGGACGATCCATTGGATTCAGTCACTTCCGAGACAACGCGGAGCGTATAGGGGAACTTGTCCTTAGCTGGCAGAAGCGGATGAATTGCCCGCCAGGCAAGCTTGCCATGGCCGACTTCCCGGCGTCCGGTAAAGCCAATGCGGCCAACTTCGCCGACCGAATAGGGCGGGAAATTGTAATGCAGCATGAAGTTTTCGCGATATTCGCCTTCAAGGGCATCGACGATCTGCTCATCCTGGCCGGTGCCGAGTGTGGCGACGACTAGGGCCTGGGTTTCACCGCGGGTAAAGAGGGCGGACCCATGGCTGCGCGGCAGGGAACCGATTTCCGCGATGATCGGCCGAACCGTCTTGGTATCACGGCCGTCGATGCGTTCACCGGTAGCAATGATGTTCCCGCGAACGATCTTCTTCTCGATCTTTTTAAGGATGCCAGCGGCTGCTTCGCGTTCGTCTTCTTCAAGTTCCGCAAGCGCCGCGTCTTTTGCGGCGGTGACTTTTTCAACGCGGGTCTGCTTGACCTGTTCCTTGTACGCGTCGGAAAGGACTCCCTCGGCGGCGGCTTTCACCTTCGCTTCCAGATCCTTGTCTGTTTCTTCCGGCTTGAAGTCCCAGGGCTCTTTCGCGCAGACTTCGGCAAGCTCGATGATGGCATTGATAACCGTCTGCGTTTCCCGGTGACCGAACATGACGGCGCCCAGCATTTCTTCTTCGGTGAGCTCATGTGCTTCCGACTCGATCATCAGAACCGCTTCGGATGTCCCGGCGATAATGAGGTCGAGCTTGGTATCCGCCATCTGCGAGGCAGTCGGATTGAGCACGTAGTTTCCGTCGATAAATCCGACACGGGCGGCGCCCACCGGACCAAGAAACGGAATACCGGAAATCGTCAACGCGGCGGATGCGCCGATGAGGGAAACAACGTCCGGATCATTTTCCATATCATGAGCCAGAACCGTGCAAATAACCTGCGTTTCGTTTTTGAATCCGGTGACAAAAGACGGGCGCAGCGGCCGGTCGATAAGACGCGAGGTCAGCGTTTCCTTTTCGGATGGACGGCCTTCGCGCTTGAAAAAGCCGCCCGGAATTTTACCGGCGGCAAAAGCTTTTTCCTGATAGTTGACGGTCAGCGGGAAAAAATCCAATCCCGGCTTCGGCGTTTTTTCGGCAACGGCGGTGCAGAGAACCTGCGTTCCACCGTAGGTAATCATAACAGCACCGTCCGCCTGACGGGCAATCTTGCCGGTTTCCATAATGAGCGGACGTCCGCCCCACATCACTTCCTTGCGATGTACTTCAAACATTTTTTTTCCTTCCAACGCAGGAACAGCCCCATGCCGTCCTGCCCTAATCTGAGACCCTATGCCTCAGTCCTTTTCTCTTTTTACTATATTTGCGCTGTCGAAAAGCGAACCTTCCTAAACGCGGCAAACGCCGATGTGCATTGGGGCTGGCCCAAGACAGTCACCGGCGTTTGTGGCTTCTGCGGACCGCTATTTGATCCGCGCAACTTGTTGTTATTTACGAATACCAAGACGCTTGATCGTATCCTGATAACGGTTTTCTTCGACTTTCCGAAGATAGTCGAGCAAACGACGGCGGCGGCTGACCATTTTCAACAGTCCGCGGCGCGAATGCACGTCGCCTTTATGTTCCTTGAAATGATCGGTCAGATTGCTGATTCGTTCAGTCAAAATGGCAATCTGAACTTCCGGGGAGCCGGTGTCCCCGTCCTTTGTCGCATATTCTTTGATCAATTCTGCTTTACGCTCTGCAGTAATCGACATCGGGTTCTCCTGAGTTAAATATTAAAAATACGAACAGGATACAGCCGCCCGGCCTCGATTTTCGCGATACCGATCGGGATGTTTCCGTCCATGGCGCAGACGATGCCGTCTGCCTGATTTGGAACCGCCACGTCATTTCCGTGACGCAGGCGTAATGCCTGCTCTTCCGTTGCGGCCAGTGCCGGGATGTCGTCCAGCGCGGTCGTTAAGGGAAGCAAGTCCTCAAATTCTGCGGGACACTGCCACAGCTCGGCCAACTTATCCAGCGAAATCGCATCCTTTTCAGAAAATGGACCTACGCGAGTGCGCCGAAGGGCTGACAAATGGGCAACAGTGCCAAGTTTCAGGGCCATATCACGGGCGAGCGAGCGAATATAGGTCCCTTTTCCGCAGATCACCTCAAATACAGCGTGATCATCATCGAGCATGTCGACAAGTTTCAACGACTCGATATGGACATCGCGTTCGGGCATATCAAGCTGTTCCCCGGCCCGCGCCCGTTTATAGGCACGCTCACCGTGGATCTTGATGGCGGAATAGGCGGGTGGGCGCTGCCGGATGGTTCCGGTAAAGGCGGGGAGAATAGCGTCGATATTTCCTCGGGTGGGACGGACTTCGGAGGTGGCTTCTATCTCGCCCTCGATGTCGTCAGTATTGCGCGCCTCGCCCCAGCGGGCCGTGAAACGGTATTCCTTTGTTTCATCGAAGATATAACCGACCGTCTTTGTCGCTTCACCAAGGGCAATCGGCAGGACGCCGGTCGCGAAAGGATCCAGTGTTCCCGCATGCCCGACTTTCGCCGCGCCGGTGATGCGCTTGACGCGGCCGACAACCTGGGCCGAGCTCAGCCCCGCGTCCTTGTCGATATTGAGCCATCCATGGATGGGGATGCCGCGCCGTTTTCTTGCCATATGCGGCTATTGCGGCTCTTCTGGCAGCCTGTTTTTTCGGATCAGGGCGTCGATGTGACTGCCATAGGCGAAGGAATCGTCCTTTTTAAACACGAGCTTCGGCGTGAATTTCATGGTCAGGTGACGACCCATTTCACCTTGGATGACGCCCGCAGTCCGGTTAAGCCCGGCGATTACCGCGTCCTCGTTGACGCCGCCAAGCGAGGTAACATAAACCGTCGCGTTCCGCATATCCGGGCTCGGTTTCACTTCCGAAATAGTGACGGACACGCCCGCAACATCCGGATCATGGATCAGGTCTTTCGACAGGATCCCCGCGATAATATGGCGGAGTTCCTCGCCCACGCGCAATTGCCGCTTGCTCGCGGTTCTCGGACCTCGTTTCGAATGTGCCATGGGAACTCTCCCGCGTAATGAACGCGATTCCGTGACCGACGGGCCCTAAAGCGCGCGGGCCACCTCCTCAACCTCGAAACATTCGATGAAATCGCCGACTTGCAGGTCGTGGTAATTCTCGAACGCCATTCCGCATTCCATCCCGGACTTAACCTCTTTCACCTCATCCTTGAACCGTTTGAGGGTAGAGAGCGTTCCTTCATGGATCACGACGTCATCACGCAAGAGACGGACTTTCGCGCCGCGCTTGACGTTGCCTTCGGTGACCATACAGCCTGCAATTTTGCCGACCTTCGAAATATTGAATACCTCGCGGATTTCCGCATAGCCCAGGAAATTCTCCCGCAATGTCGGCGCCAGCATACCGGACAGCATCGCCTTCATATCGTCGATGACATTGTAGATCACCGAATAATACTGAATATCGACGCCTTGATGCTCCGCTTCTTCCCGTGCCTGTTTATTCGCCCGGGTATTGAAGGCAATGACGATCGCGCGCGATGCCGCGGCCAGCGATACGTCGGATTCCGTAATGCCGCCGACGCCGGAGAACAGGATCTTGACGGCAACCTCATTCGTCCCGAGGTTTTCAAGAGCGTTGGTAATCGCCTCTGCCGAACCCTGTACGTCCGCCTTGATGACAACCGGAAGCTCGTCCACCGTACCTTCCTTGATGGCACTGAACATCTGCTCGATCGTGCCGCGCGCGGTGGCGGTGACCTTCTTGTCCTTGTCAAGGCGCTGGCGGTAGCTGGCAATTTCCTTCGCCTGGCTTTCCGTTTCCGTTACGACAAAATCGTCGCCTGCCGTCGGTGTGCCCTGAATGCCGAGAACCTCGACGGGAACGGACGGCCCCGCTTCCTCGACATTCTGCCCGCGATAGTCGAGAAGGGCGCGTACCTTGCCCATTGCCGGCCCCATAACGAAAAAGTCGCCGACATGCAGGGTGCCCCGGTTGACGAGAACCGTACCGACCATCCCGCGGCCGGTTTCCAGCTTCGCTTCAACGACCGTCCCATGCGCGGACCGGTTGGGATTTGCCTTCAGTTCCAGCAATTCCGCTTGAAGAAGAATGGCTTCCTGCAGTTTGTCGAGCCCGGCGCCGGTTTTTGCCGACACTTCCACGTCCAGCACGTCGCCGCCCATATCCTCGACAAAAATTTCATGCTGCAGAAGTTCCTGACGCACCTTGCTGGGATCCGCCGCCGGCTTGTCGCATTTGTTGATGGCAACAATGATCGGCACTTCCGCCGCCTTCGCGTGTTTGATGGCCTCGATGGTTTGCGGCATGACGCTGTCATCGGCGGCAACCACCAGAATAACGATATCGGTCACCTGTGCGCCGCGCATCCGCATTGCCGTGAAGGCCTCGTGGCCCGGTGTATCGAGAAATGTGATCATTTCGCCGGAGGCGAGCTTTACCTGATAGGCGCCGATATGCTGGGTAATGCCGCCGGCTTCGCCGGACACGACGTCCGACTTGCGAAGGGCGTCCAGCAGCGACGTCTTGCCGTGATCGACGTGTCCCATGACGGCAACAACGGGCGCGCGAGGCACGAGATCCTCCGGCGCATCCTCTTCCTCGCCGCCAAGGCCGATCTCGACGTCGGATGCAGCGACCCGCCTTGCTTTATGACCAAGTTCATCCACCACCAGTTCCGCCGTATCCGCGTCGATGGTTTGATTAGCCGTCGCCATGATGCCTAGTTTCATCAACGCTTTGATGACATCGACGGAACGTTCCGACATTCGGCTCGCCAAATCCTGAACGGAAATAACTTCCGGGATCGTCACTTCGCGGAAAATTTTCTGTGGCGGTTCGCTTATCTGTTGCTGTTTCTTGCGGGCGCGCCTGATGGAGGCCAGGGACCGCTGTTTCGGGCCGCGATCATCCAGTGCTTCCCCTATGGTGAGGCGCCCGGATCTCCGGCGCGGCTCATCCGGTTTACGTACCGGCGCGAACCGTTCTTCGGCGGCCCGGGCATGCTTCGGCGCCTTCTTGCGTCCGCCGGCGGTGTCATCGCCGCCCCGAGCTTCCTCTTCGACAGTACGGAAATGACGCACCGGTGCGCCTTTCGCTTCGCGGCGAAGTTCTTCCTCGCGCTCGGTCGATTTTACCTTTTCGCGATGTTCGGCCACCTGGGCATTCTTTGTCGCGTTCGCCTCTTCCAGCAGACGACGTGCTTCTTCCTCTTCCGCCCGGCGGCGCTCTTCGGGAGAGCGGCGTTTCGGTTTCGCCGGAGCTTCCTCGGCTTTTGCCGGCGCGTCGGCGGCGGCTTCCTCTTTCGGCTGTTCCGCCGCTTTTTGCTGTTCCTCTTTGGCTCGTGCCTCTTCACGCGCCTTGCGTTCCGCGGCCTCTCTCAAAGACTGTTCACGCGCCCCGGCAAGGGCGGCGGCCCGCGCAGCCTTCTCGTCGCTTGTCAGGTAATCCGCTGCCTCTTTTGCATCCGCTGACTTCGGCGCCTCGGCGGGCTTGCCCTTACTCGCGGCGGGCTTCGCCACGTGAAGCGTTTTCTTCGCCGTTGCGTCCGCCGCCGTCGACGGTTTCGCCGCTGCCGGCTTCTGAGCACCCAGACCCAGCGTGCCGCGCTTTTTGCGCACCTCGACCTGCACGGTCTTGGAGCGACCATGGGTAAAACTCTGACGGACCTGACTATTGCCGCCAGCGGTCTTTTTCGCTTCTAACGGTTTGTTCAGGCTAAGCGATTTACGCCCATCCTTGTCATTTGTCTCAGTCATTCTTACTCCGACACTTCGGTATTTTAATCAGCCCCGGCCCCTGAATTTTGCCAATCGGGAAGCCGCCGCCATAATTTTTGTCGTCAACGCGCCTCTCCCCAGACAGGCATGGACAACATTTTCCTTGCCTAACGCCTGACTGAGTTCAGCGCCGCTGAACGTATCTATCAACGGCAGCGACCCGGCAATTCGCCGAAGTTTCTGCCGTCCGTCTTCCGCGCCATCCGAGGCGGCGATCAACAGCGCCACCTTGCCCGATTTCAGCGCCTTTTCAACCTTCGCAAAGCCGACCGTTACCAGTCCGCCCTTTCGCCCCAGCCCCAAAAGCGCCAGGCTTTGTCTCGTCAATGCCTGGTCAATTGTCCCGACCAGATCTTCCGGCACCTTGACCGCCTGCTTCGCCGACTTCGCGAATAGCCGCTTTTTGACAGCGAGTTCGACAGCGTCTGCATTGCAGCTCACCCAGATACCGCGCCCCGGCAGATCCATCCTGATATCATGGACCAGCATACCATCCGGCGATACCGCAAAGCGAAGAAGCGCGTCTTTTTCGCATATCTGTCCAGTGGCTATACACCGCCGCTGCGGATCACTCAAGTCTACTTCTCCGCTTGCCGTCTCAGCCGGCCGGAATTTCTTCCTCATTTGCTGCATCTGCAGCATCGGTTTCCGGCTCTTCGTCGTCGAACCAATGCGCCCGCGCGGCCATGACGATCTGGTTGGCTTCGTCTGCCGTCAGTCCAAATTCGCGCAAAATCCCGTCTTCCGGGCTTATCAGTTCGTCGCCAGAGAGGTCCGCGAGATCATCAAGCTCTTTTACGCCGGCCTCACCAAGGGCAACAATCATGGCAGGGGTCAAAAGCTGCAGGTTGACGATATCGTCGCTGACGCCCATTTCCTGACGCTTGGCTTCCAGCTCGGAATTCGTCAGCTCGACATATTCCTGCGCCCGCCTATGCAGCTCCGCCGCGATCTCATCGTCAAACCCTTCGATCTCGGCAATTTCGCTGACATCCGAATAGGTGATGTCCTCAACGGAAGTAAATCCTTCCGAGGCCAATAATTGGGCAATCGTCTCGTCAACATCAAGGGCCGTCATGAAGTTTTGCGTGCGTTCCGCAAACTCGGCCTGTCGGCGGTTGCTTTCCTCCTCCTCGGTCAGGATATCAATATCCCAGCCGGAGAGTTGCGATGCCAGACGGACATTCTGTCCGCGGCGGCCGATGGCGAGAGAGAGCTGATCATCCGGCACAACGACCTCGATCCGGTTGGCATCCTCGTCAAGCACCACCTTGGCGACTTCCGCCGGGGCCAAGGCGTTGACGATAAAGCTGGCCTGATCGGGGGACCATTGAATAATGTCGATTTTCTCGCCCTGCAATTCATTGACCACAGCCTGAACGCGCGATCCGCGCATGCCCACGCAGGCACCGACCGGATCGATGCTGGGATCGTTGGAAATGACGGCGATTTTCGCCCGGCTTCCGGGGTCGCGGGCAACCGCCTTCACTTCGATAATGCCATCATAGATTTCCGGAACTTCCTGGCCGAATAGCTTCGCCATGAATTGCGGATGGCTGCGCGAAAGGAAAATCTGCGGTCCGCGGGGCTCCTGCCGCACGTCATAAATATAGGCGCGGATGCGATCACCCTGCCGGAAAGTTTCACGGGGCAGCATCTCATCGCGGCGGACCACGGCATCGGCCTTGCCCAGATCAACGGTCACGTTGCCATATTCGACCCGTTTGACGATACCATTGACGATTTCGCCGACGCGGTCCTTATATTCGTGATATTGCCGTTCGCGTTCCGCTTCGCGCACTTTCTGGACAATTACCTGCTTGGCCGTCTGCGCAGCGATGCGCCCGAAGTCAATTGGCGGCAGCGGATCGATCAGCAGGTCACCGACAACGGCGCCCTCTTTCTCGCGCTGTGCCCCGGCGACTGAAATCTGCGTCGCTTCATTTTCGACCTCTTCCACCACTTCGCGCACCCGGGCGAGGCGGATTTCGCCGGTACCGCGATCAATATTGGCACGAATATCATTTTCATGCCCGTATTTGGCCCGGGCGGCTTTCTGAATTGCCTCTTCCATCGCTTCGAGAACGATGTCGCGGTCAATAACCTTTTCCCGGGCGACTGCGTCGGCGACCTGCAACAATTCAAGGCGGTTTAAACTAGCTGCATTTTCCATGACCAAATGTCCGTCCAAAAAACATGTCTGTGAACCTAGGCGCGACGCATGCTTGCCGCGATAAGTTCGTCTGTCAAAATCAATTTTGCCTTTCTCACTTCCGAAAAAGGCAGTTCAAGCCGGCCGCCGTCGTCTGCCTGCATCAGGACCAGTTCGTCCTTCAGGCCCAACAGCTTCCCGCGATATCGGCGCTGGCCTTCAACACCCTGCTCCAATTCCACTTTCGCTTCAAATCCAGCCCAGCGCTCGAAATCCTTCGGCCGCGTCAACGGCCGGTCAATCCCGGGAGACGAAACCTCGAGTTCATATGCTCCCTGTATCGGATCTTCGACATCCAGGAGCGCCGAAACCATCTCGCTTACTTCCGTGCAGCCGGCGATGGTCATCGTTCCATCGGGCTTTTCGGCCATTATCTGAAGCACTTTCCTGTCGCTTCCGGTGAGCCGGACACGCACGAGTTCATACCCCATATCATTGAGGGACGGCGTGATAAGCTTCTCAATTTTTTCGATCGCGTTCAGGGTTCTTCTCGTCTTCAACACTAAACATAAAAAAACAGCGGACCAGAGGCCCACCGTTCCAAAGCTCATCCTGACGGTGAGCGAACAGTATGTATGCGACATATAATAGACGAGATGCCGCCAAAGCCAAGCATTTTCTTCTGGATTCGCCGCCCCGACGGGCATTAACGGCGATGAAAGCGGTAATAAACCGGTCGAAGGCCTTTTTTGACCGCTTTCATCTCATAGCGGGTGGCGGGCCAGTCATCCTTGCGCTCCCGCCAATCCTCCGGACTTTCCGCGTTCCAGTCGAAATCCCGTGATTGCAGCATATGCCAGAGAATCCAGGCGCCATAATCCGTATGATCGGTGGCGATTCGAAGTTCCGCTCCCGGTTGCAGGACACGGGCGAGGGCGGCAATATTGGCGGTCGCAACGAATCGGCGCTTGTTGTGGCCGCTTTTCGGCCAGGGATCGGGGAAAAGAATGAAGGCCCGCTCGATACTCGCGTTGGGGAGTTGGTCGATCAACAGCTCCGCGGCTTCGTTATGCAGGCGGACATTGCGGGCGCCGAATTCATCGAGCTTGCCGAGCAGCATCGCGACGCCGTTGATATAGGGCTCACATCCGATAAAGCCGACGTCAGGATTGGCCTTCGCCTGCCAGGCCAGATGCTCTCCGCCGCCAAAGCCGATCTCCAGCCAGTAGGCGCGGCAGGGATCGGGAAACAGGGACGGAAGGTCAAGGCAATCCGCGTCGAGCGGTATCGCCAGCCTCGGCAAATCCCGGTCTATCAGTTTTTGCTGGCCTTTGCGAAGGGGTTTCCCGCGGCGGCGCCCATACAGGATACGTCCGCCCTTCGCCTGCTGCTCCGGCATAACTAATCCGTCAGGAAAGAGCGGATTTCAGGCTGTCCGCGAGATCAGTTTTCTCCCAGGAAAAACCGCCATCGGCTTCCGGCATCCGACCGAAATGCCCATAGGCGGCGGTCCGGGCGTAAATCGGCTTGTTGAGGCCGAGATGCTCGCGAATGCCGCGAGGACTGAGATCCATGACCTCCATAAGAACCTTGGCAAGCCTGTTTTCGTCCACCTTGCCGGTACCAAAAAGATCGACATAGAGCGAAAGCGGCTTTGACACGCCAATTGCGTAGGAAACCTGAATGCAGCAGCGGTCAGCAAGGTCGGCAGCCACGACGTTCTTCGCGAGGTAACGCGAGGCATAAGCCGCCGAACGGTCGACCTTGGTCGGGTCCTTGCCTGAAAAGGCGCCGCCGCCATGAGGCGCCGCGCCGCCGTAGGTATCGACGATAATCTTGCGGCCGGTCAACCCAGCGTCACCATCGGGTCCGCCAATGACGAATTTTCCCGTCGGGTTCACATAGAATTCCTCCTCCGGGCACATCCAGCCGTCGGGGAGTACCTTGGTCACATATTTCCGGACGATTTCGCGAACCGCGTCGCCATCAAGACCGGCATCATGCTGAGTGGACACGACGACAGATGTCGCCCGCACCGGCTTGCCGTTTTCATAGGCCAGGGTGACCTGACTTTTGGAATCCGGCCCGAGCCCCTTTTCGGCGCCGCTATGACGGGCATCCGCGAGAGCCTTAAGGATATTGTGGGAATAGTAGATCGGTGCCGGCATCAGGACGTCCGTCTCGTTCACGGCATAGCCGAACATGATGCCCTGGTCACCGGCGCCCTCGTCCTTGTTGCCCGAGGCATCGACGCCTTGCGCGATGTCGGCCGACTGGGCATGCAGATACACATCGACGGCGGCGTTTTTCCAGTGGAAGCCGTCCTGCTCGTAGCCGATATCCTTGACAGCCTCCCGGGCCGTTTCCTCGATCAGTGATTTGGTAATGCTGGCCGGGCCGCGCACTTCCCCGGCAAGAACGATGCGATTTGTCGTCGTCAGGGTTTCGCAAGCGACGCGCGAATAAGGATCCGCAGACAAATAAAGGTCGACAATGCTGTCCGAAATCCGGTCACAAACCTTATCGGGATGTCCTTCTGAAACTGATTCACTGGTGAAGAGATAATTTTTGGCTGGCACGCGAACATCCTCTTTCGTCAATGGGCGGTACCCGGTGTCGATGTCGGACATGTCTATCGTCCGTCGGGTATGAAAATCTGCCGCACTCTAGCAAAATCGGGTTGGCGGTCAAGAAAATCTGCGCAGGAAGTGATCAGGCGGACTTGGAAGAGGTTTTTTCCGATTCTTCCGTCGCCAGCGCTTTGATGACGTCAAACACCCTTTTACGAACTTCCAGATTGTCGATTTTGTAGTAGGCGCGGACGAGTTCCAGTGTTTCCCGTTTACCAAGGAATTCATGTTCAAACTCATCGGCAGGTTCCTCAACACCCTGTGCGAGGGCGCTACCGCCCGCCGGCATCTCTTCAAAAAAGAAGGACGGCTTGATATCCAGTATCCGGCTTAGCTCAAACAGGCGGCTTGCGCCGATCCGGTTGGCGCCGCGCTCATATTTCTGTATCTGCTGAAATGTGAGTCCGAGCTTCTCTCCGAGTTTTTGCTGGCTGAGTCCCAAAAGCGTCCGGCGCATTCGCAGTCGGCTTCCCACGTGCACATCCACCGGATGGTTTGGCATTAAAATCCCTCTTGATAACGACAGGTCGTGAAATGAATCATGTGCTGGCGATAACGCGGCTAATCCTTTAAGTTGTTTTAATCAGTATCGTCAAAAAAAATGCTAGTCAAGAAGACAAGCGTATGTTTTTCGCCTTTCGCCAGGTGAGCATTAGCCCTATTCCGGCGAATATAACTGTCAGGAAAATAGGAATAATTTCGCCGCGACGCGCATAAAAAGTGCGATCCGGAATAGGTAATGGCAGGCCGCCGTCAATGATGCCCGCCTTGTTTAGTTCCAGCTTTTCCTCAACGCGGCCGTAGGGATCGATGATTGCCGAAATACCCGTATTGGCAGCGCGAACGACCGCCACCCCCTGCTCTATGGCACGGGTGCGGGTGATCGCAAAGTGCTGATACGGACCCGAGGTATCACCGAACCATCCATCGTTGGTGATGTTGAGTATCCAGGAGAAGGCGGTCTTCGGGGCAACTTCCCATGGAAAGGCAATTTCGTAGCAGATCATTGCGCGGGCCGGAGGGAGGCCGGGAACTGAAATGACTTTCTTCGCGGCCTTGTCGGGTTTGGCGAAATCCGACATCCGGTCTAGTGCTGGAATGATCTCCGTCAGTCCCGTCGCAACCATCAACGGACGAAGCGGCATATATTCGCCGTAAGGGACCAGATGCTGCTTGTCATAGATATCCAGTATCTCGCCCGAACTTCCAAGCACTTGAAGACTGTTCCAGTAACGACGGACATCCGGATCGCGGCGCGGTGCACCGGTAATGATGGCGCCGCTCGGCGGGATGATTTGCGCAAGCTCCTTTTTAAGTTGCTTGGCGGTTGTCAGATAATACGGGACGGCAGTTTCTGGCCAGATATAGAAACGCGGCGGCACCCCCTCGTCGATCAGGCTAAGCGACACGATCTTGCGCAAATGGTCGAGCAGAAGGTCCGGCTGCCATTTCAGGCTCTGGCGGATATTGGGCTGGACAATGCGAAGGGATGCATTTTCAAAGGAGTCAACGGGGCCGGAGGGAATTCGAAGAAATCCCGCGCCGAAGATAGCGGCGAACAGCGCAATTGATCCGACAAGCGATGCGCCCGCCGCTTTTCGTGAAACGCCGTCCTCGCCGAACAGCGCGGGCAGGCTGGCAATGAAGACGGTGAGGAGTGTCAGGCCATATATGCCGATAAAGGCCGTCGACTGCATGACAGGAAGAAAAGCGCTCCAGCTGTAGCCGACGAGGTTCCAGGGAAATCCGGTAAAGAGGACGCCGCGGATATATTCAAACAACAGCCAAAACGCGCTGAACACAAAAATCCGGCCGACGGACCGGGCTCCGGTAAGATGGGTCGCAAGGGTTGCGCCGCCTGACAGAACCGCGAGAAAAGCCGGCAGGACCAGAACCGGCAAGGGCATCAGAACCGCATGGGTCTTGGCATCTATGGTGAAGGCGACGCCGATCCAATACAGGCCGGCGATGAACTGGCCCCAGGCAAACCACCAGCCGGCGAAAAAGGCCTGCGTCCGGGTTTCTGCCGAGCTTAGTATCCAGACAAGGCCCGTAAAGCTGACCGGCAACAGAAAGATCAGGTTAAGGGGGGGCAGGGCGGCGGCAACAACCGCCCCCAACAGGAACGCGAGGAGGGATTTCTTAAAAAAGGAAAGTCCCGCGATCCGGCGGTTTAAAGCCGTCATTCAGCCTCTTCCGAATCCGGCGTACGCCGGCGAATGCGAACCCGTTTCACTTTCCGGGGATCGGCGTCGATGATTTCGAATTCCAGGCCGTCGGGATGGGAAATGATTTCTCCCCGGGTCGGAATCTGGCCCGCCAGCTGGAATACAAGGCCGCCAACCGTATCAACCTCCTCGTCCTCTTCTTCGGGGAGCAAATCCATGCCGACAAGGGCTTCAAGTTCCTCGATCGATGCGCGGGCGTCGGCTTCAATCATGTCGTTGGCGCCGACGACAATCAGCGGACCTTCCTGTTCGTCATGCTCATCCTCGATGTCTCCGACGATTTCCTCGACAAGATCTTCGATGGTCACCAGCCCGTCGATACCGCCATATTCATCAACCACCGCCGCCATGTGAATATGCGTTGCCCGCATTTTCAGCAGCAGATCCGGCACGGACATGGATGGCGGCACGAAGAGAATCTCGCGGCGGAAATTCTGCCATTTTCCGGCATCTTTGCGGCCCCAGAAATTAATCAGGTCCTTGATATGGAACATGCCGGTGACATTATCGAGCGTTTCGCTGTAAACCGGCAGTCTGGAGTGGCTGGTTTCCTTGAACCGTTCCACCACATGTTCCAGCGTCGAATTGGCGTCAATCGCCTCGATATCGGCGCGGGGCACCATGACGTCGCTGATGCTGAGTTCCGAGAAACTCAGGATGTTGGTCAGCATCAGCTTTTCAGATGGATTTATGGATTGTTCGGGATCGTCATGTTCTTCGATTAGTTCTTCCAGCGTGGAGCGCACACTTCGTTCCGTCTGCTGCCCGATTCCCAAAACGCGTTTCAGGATATGTAGAACCGTATTCTCGGATTTTTGCGATGTCGGACCTTCCGGAGTTTCCGAAAGACTCTCGCTCGACAAATTATCGGTCATTTTAAGTCAGGGGTCTCCTGTCGCGGCTGATCAGAAAGTTCGTAGGGATTAGCGATATGTAAGCGCCGCAAGATCATAATTTCAAGATTTTCCATCTCTACCGCTTCATTTTCGTCCATATGGTCGAAACCGGCAAGGTGTAAAACGCCGTGACAGAGAAGATGAGCGAAATGATCGGAAACACTTTTGTGCTGGGCTTCTGCCTCACGGATTAATGTCTCGCGCGCGAGGACGATATCGCCAAGGAGAAGCGGCTCTCCCAGCCGCACCGCCTGTTCGAGTTCCGCCTGGTCCAGCGGGCTGTCGGGAAAGGAGAGCACGTTGGTCGGCTGGTCCTTTCCCCGATAATCTCGGTTGAGCGCGCGAATGTCCGAATCATTGGTGAACACGAGGCTGATTTCGACGCTGGGCTGCTGGCTGCCGGCAATGGGTTTCAATTCGAAAACCCGGCTGATTTCCTGCAGCGCAATGGACGTAATCTCTTCCGTCCGGGTCTGGAGATTTGGGGTCAGGTCGGCCCATGCCGGATCCGGCATCGAGACGGCAAGGTCGAGCGTAAATGGAAGGTCGGTCATAGTGCCATCAAGTCTTGCGGGACTTGAGTGCAAGCTGCTTTTCCCGGTCATGTTCCCCGTAAGCTTTCACGATGCGGGTGACCAGGGGGTGCCGCACCACATCGGCCTCGCCGAAATGAATGAAATCGATGCCCTTGACGCCCTTCAGAATATCGACGGCCTCATGCAGGCCCGATCGCATCCCGAGCGGCAGGTCAATCTGGCTAAGATCGCCCGTGACCGCCATGCGTGAATTCTCGCCCATCCGCGTGAGCAGCATTTTCATTTGCACAGGCGTCGTGTTTTGCGCTTCATCGAGGATAATTGCCGCATTGGAGAGCGTGCGCCCGCGCATGAACGCGAGCGCGGCGACTTCGATCTCTCCGTTTTCTAGCCGCTTGACGACTTCTTCGGCGGGAAGCATGTCATAGAGCGCGTCATAGAGGGGGCGAAGATAGGGGTCGATCTTGTCGCGCATGTCGCCGGGAAGGAAACCGAGTTTTTCGCCGGCCTCCACCGCGGGGCGGGCGAGGATGAGGCGGTCGACCTTGTTCTCGATCAGCATGGCGACAGCATTGGCGACGGCGAGATAGGTCTTGCCGGTACCTGCCGGACCAAGGCCGAAGACCAGCTCATGCGTGCGTAGGGATTTTACATATACCGCCTGGTTCGTGGACCGCGGCGTAATCCGCCGCCGCTTTGTCACGATCATGTCCTCGCCGGAGACGGAACCGCGGCTGCCGTCTTCCGCCGGGGCGTTGCCCGCCATGCGAATGGCGCCGTCGACTTCACCTTCCGCGACATCGAGGCCTTTTTTCAGCCTCTCATACAAATCGAGCAATACCGATTTGGCGGACGCGCGCGCCGAATTACTGCCGGATATGGCCATCTTATTGCCGCGCGAGACGACGGAGACGTCCAGTCCCTGCTCGATACGCGCAAGATATCGATCATGTTCCCCAACAAGCTGGGCAAGCAGGTAATTGTCATCAAATTCGAGGATCGTCGCGTCGGTCTGGTCAGGGGTGCGTTTCAAGGTTTTGGAGCTCGATTGATTTTTTGCCACGTTTGTTCCTAGGCCGCATCCGCGACGCTACCGGGTTTCAGTTCGCCACGCAGAGAGTTTGCATTTCCCTCTTGTACGATGACAGTTGCGATGCGGCCGATCCGATGCGCCGGGGAGGGAACGAAAACGGACTGCATGTAAGGACTCCGGCCAACCAGTTGGCCCTCGCGCTTTCCCTCTCTTTCCAAAAGGACATCGATCTCCTTACCGACGAATGACCGGTTGTAGGCAAGCTGCTGTTCATTCAGCAGCGCCTGCAGGCGGGCAAGTCGCTCGGATTTCACTGTTTCCTCGATCATCTCCTCGCCGAGGGCGGCCGCCGGCGTTCCGGGCCGCGGACTGTATTTGAAGCTATAGGCCTGCGCATATTCAACGTCGCGAACCAGCTGCAGGGTGTCTTCAAATTCCTGCTCGGTTTCCCCCGGGAACCCGACGATAAAATCGCCCGATAGCGCCAGGTCAGGGCGGTAGTGACGGAGCTTGTCGATAATGCGCCGGTACTCATTTGCCGTGTGACGCCGGTTCATCGCGGCAAGGATGCGGTCGGAACCGGCCTGTACCGGCAGGTGGAGATAGGGCATCAATATCTCAACATCCCGATGCGCGCGGCAAATGTCTTCCGTCATTTCCAGCGGATGCGATGTCGTATAGCGGAGCCGGTGAAGACCATCGATCTCGGCAAGCTTCTGGATCAGAGTGGCGAGACTTGCTGGTTTCCCGTCCGCCCCCTCGCCGTGGTAGGCATTGACATTTTGTCCGAGAAGCGTGATTTCCTTGGTGCCGCCGGCGATCATGCGTTTGGCTTCATCGACGATCGCCGCCACCGGACGCGAGAATTCTGCGCCCCGTGTGTAAGGCACGACACAGAAGGCGCAGAACTTGTCGCAGCCTTCCTGTACAGTCAGAAACGCGCTCAGGTTTTTATCGATCGCGTCTTCCGGCAGATGATCGAATTTCGGCTCGACCGGGAAATCCGTCTCCAGGATATGGCCAACACCGCGGGTCGCCTGCGCCACCATCTGCGGCAGGTGGTGATAGGACTGCGGCCCGAACACCATATCGACATAGGGCGCGCGCTTCATGATTTCCGCACCCTCGGCCTGGGCCACGCATCCGGCGACGGCGATGATCATATCGCCATCTTGCTTGGCCTCCTTGTCCTGACGCATGTTGCGCAGCCGGCCAAGTTCCGAGAAGGTTTTCTCGGACGCCTTTTCCCGGATATGGCATGTATTGAGGATCGCCATATCGGCGTCCGCCGGTTTGTCTGTCAGGGTATATCCAAGAGGGGCCATCAGGTCTGCCATGCGGGCTGAATCATACACGTTCATCTGGCAGCCATATGTGGAAATATACAGTTTTTTGCTCACGCTTTCTCGCCAACCTCGCCGGTTCTTAAGGCCCTAAATGTCAAAATGCTTCCCGCTCCTTATCACGAATAAAATAGCAGTTATATGACAAATAGAGAAGCGCTGGATGTATTTCACGGGAAAAATCACCTATCCCGGCTAATTCCTCGTCATTTTCCCCATCAAGGCTCTGCGCGACCGGTAAGGGCGCGGCTCAGGCTCTTGGCGATTGTCAGCTGGCAATCACTCGCCAGCGTTTTTCGAGAATCATAGTCGTCGATCGTCACCGGCGGATGAAACCGCAATTCCGCGGTTACCGTGCCACGCTTCAAAAACGCCCAGACATGGCTTAGCAATTCTTTATCGCCGACCCAGGCGACGATGCTCATGGTTCCGCGGGTGAGCGGAATACCATTCAGTCGGCTGTAGGCGATCGTAACCGGTTGCACCTTCAGGTGATGGCCATTGATTTCACGTTCCGCCAGCCCAAAATAGGCGCTTTTGAAATTCTGGATTATGATGCCGTTTGACGAGGTGCCTTCCGGAAAAAGAAAAAGATTGTCGCCGTTTTCCAGATGTTCCTGCATTTCGCCTTTGTGACCCTTGATGGCCGGGCGGGAGCGCTCGATAAAAATGGTTTGCTGTAGTTTGGAGATCGGACCCACAAGCGGATATCCCTCTACCTCCTTTTTGGCGACGAAGCTTCCCTGAAGGACCTTTCCGATTACCGGAATATCCAGCCACGAGATATGGTTGATGACGAACAGAGTCGGACGGCTTTCCTCAATTTCACCAGAGACAACAACTTTGACCCGTAACAGCCGGCACAGACCGGCATGGAAAAACTGCGGAATTTTGTATCGATGCTGCTTGAAAAACAACAATACAATCAATTGCAGGGGCACGAGTAACGCCGCCCAGAGCAGGGCGGCCAGTGCGGTAAGGGTTGATCTTATATTACTCATAAACAACGCCGGGCGCGGACGGGTCCACTAGTCTTTTTTTCGGCTGTGCGCCGTCTGCTTGATGTTGACAACCGATTCCTCCGGCGGTACCGCGGCCACCGCGGACTTGGATAGAGGTTTTCCGTATAGTTCCAGCCTATGGTCGATCAATTCAAACCCGAGTTCTTTGGCGATTTTCTTCTGAAGTTCCTCGATCTGTTCACTTGTAAACTCGATCACCTGACCGGTCTGCACATTGATCAGATGGTCATGATGCTCTTCCGACGCTTCCTCATAGCGGGCGCGGCCATCCCCGAAATCATGACGTTCCAGAATGCCGTTTTCCTCAAACATGCGGACAGTGCGATAGACCGTTGAGATGCTGATGGTGTCATCGATATCCGACGCCCGTTTATAAACGAGTTCCACGTCCGGATGGTCTTGTGATTCGGAGAGGACGCGCGCAATTACGCGCCGTTGCTCCGTCATACGCAGGCCCTTGTCGAGGCAGATCTGTTCCAGGCGAGTTGGCATGTGAACCTCTAATAACCAAATGACTGCCGACATGTCCGCCAGCAGTCATGATTTTATACGAATTATTTTTTAGGGCCAGCGAAAGTAGGGATTACTTGCTCCGCGCTTTCTTGCGGCGGGTTCCCAGGCCGATTTTCTTGGCCAGAGTGCGGCGTTGCTCCGCATAATTCGGCGCGACCATCGGATAATCGGCCGGCAGGCCCCAGCGCTCCCGATATTCGTCGGGCGTCATGTCGTAGGATGTTTTCAGATGCCGTTTGAGCATCTTCAACTTCTTGCCGTCTTCGAGGCAAATGATGTAATCGGGATGGATCGATTTGCGAATGGCGACGACGGGCTCCGGCTTGTCTTCTTCTTCCGGCGCTTCACCGACGGTTGAAAGAGTGTTAAAAACGTCGTTGATCAGCGTCGAAATTTCCGCCGCGTCCACCGGGTTGCGCGATAAGTGTGAGGTCACAATATCTGTCGTCAGGGCGAGCAGCTCCAGTTTCTCTATTTTTTCAGACATTGTAATTGAACCTCCATCTACTTCAATTGTCTTGCAGTGTATAGTCAATATATATCAAGAAATCGAATATAAAATGGAATAAAGAAAAAAAATAATGAGGATCAACATTTATACCGATTAACGTTTATTGGGGCATTTATAGGTTAAAGCTGTAATTTCATCATGATCGCATCTTCGCCGCCCGCGCCATGGTTGTAGTAATTTGGGCGGCGGCCGATTTCCCGAAACCCTTTCGCGCGATAAAGCTGTTGAGCAGCAATGTTTTGCACCCCGACTTCAAGAAGCAGAATTTGCGTTTTTCTTTCCCGCAAAAATTTAATTCCATCATCCAGAAGGCGAGTGGCAATTCCTTTTTCGCGCAACTCGGGCACCGTGCCCAGAGACAGGATTTCGGCTTCATCCAGAATTTGCCGATATAGCGCAAAGGCGGTCGGTTCCTTCGCAACGCACATGACCTGGAGTATTGTTCCCGGAATATTGAGTGCAGATACAAACGCTTCTTCATTCCATGGGTCATCGAAGCAGCGTGCATGCAGCGCGCTCGCGAGCGTCGCGGCGGAGCTGTCAGTAAAAAAGTCGGTTTCCGTATCTATGTCGCTCATGGATCACCCCGCTCAGGAGGCGGCCGGGTCTTTGCCGCCCGGTAGCTTCGCATCCGGTGCCCGCAGATATACCGGCGCAGGCGGCGGCGTGTCGGCGGGAGGACGGCCGCGACCAAACGCCAGCCGTGCCACCTGGATTGCATCCGGATCATCGTCAATAGCCAGCAGTTCAAATTTTTGCGGGTCAAATCCGCTCTGCGCTGCGAGAAGTGGCGCACCGGACCCGGCAAGGACGGCGCGGTCCAGTCCAACGGAGGCGAGGGCATCCTCTGTTTTCACGGCGGCCGCATCGGTCAGCGGCGTGATAAGCAAGTCATTTTCAATTCGCATGAAGGCCTGTAGATAAATCTCTCCGCGCCGGGCATCGCCGGTCGCGATAACGGGACGTCCGGCGGCCATGGAGGGCGACACCGCGGCCGAGATCGTCTCAAGCGTGGTAACGCCGATCAGCGGTTTTTTTGCTGCGAGCGCGATCCCGCGTGCGGCGGCCAGTCCGATCCTGAGCCCCGTGAAGGTTCCCGGCCCCACAGTAACGGCGATCAGGTCGATATCCGGATAGCCAAGATCGGTCTCGCGCATCGATGCCTCGATCATCGGCAGCAGGGCTTCAGCATGGCCCCGCCGCCGTTTTTCATGGACATGGTGAAGGACCAGGGTTCCCTCCGTTATGGCGACGGAGCAGGCGTTCATTGCGGTATCAAACGCCAGAATCTTCATTATATTGCCTTCCGTATTCGAGCCATGTAGGGTCACCGTGAGGCCAGAGTGTTACGCTCTCTGGCGCGTGATTTCAAGTCAACAGGTTAACGATGACACTAAATGCGAACCTAGTCGAAATAACACCGCAAGAGTTTGATGTTGAGCTTGATCTGCGGTATGCGAGCGGGGATAATTTCACCGGCAGGCCGGTCTATCGGCGGGGCGCGTGCTACCTTAATCTCGAGGCTGCCGATAATTTACGGCGCGCCGTCGAACTGGCGGCGGCCATCGGCCTTCGCATCAAGATATTTGATGCCTTTCGCCCGACCGAGGCCGTTCAGATGCTCTGGGATCACACGCCGAGCCCCGATTTTCTGTCGCATCCGAGCAGCGGGTCCCCCCATTCGCGGGGGGCGGCAATCGACCTCACCCTGATGGACGGCTCCGGTCACGAACTTGAAATGGGAACAGGATTTGACGCCATGACGCCATCGTCCTTTCACGGCGCGCTGGATATATCCGCTGAGGCTCAGCAGAACCGGGCAATCCTGCTCGGATTGATGACGGCGGCCGGATGGGATTTTTACCGGAATGAATGGTGGCATTACCAATTGTTTAAACCTCGCCGATATCCTACCCTTTCGGACAAGGCGGCGGGAAGCCGGATGATGGGCGATACAGGTCAGTCGAATGCGGGTTGAAGGCGGATGAAACGGGCAGGAACAAGAATTTTTGGGCTGTTTGGTGCGGCGGCCATATTTTTCGGTGCATTGGTATGGACGAATGCCGCGAGCGCTGCTGACTGGGCAAGCGTCATCATGTATCACCGGTTTGGTGAGGATCAGTATTCATCGACCAATATCCGGGTCGATCAGTTCAAGGAACATATTCAGGAGCTACAAAACGGCCAGTATACGGTGTTGCCCCTGAACGAAATTGTCGATCGGCTGGAAAGAGGTGAGTCGCTTCCCGACCGCACCGTCGCGCTTACCGTCGACGATGCCTACCTTTCCGTTTACGACGTTGCCTGGCCGCTGTTGAAAGAGGCGAATTTGCCGTTCACGGTCTTTGTTGCCGTCGAGTCGGTGGACAAGCAGTATGCAGGCTACATGAGCTGGGACCAGATCCGCGAGCTTCGGGATGCGGGCGTGCATATCGGGCATCATACCTATTCCCATGCGCATCTGCCGCTTATGAGCCCGGAGGAAATCGAAGCCGATATCAATCTGGCAAGCGAGCGTTACCAGGCGGAACTCGGCTTCGTGCCCGCGATATTCGCCTATCCCTACGGAGAATACGGTAACGACGTGAAGACGGTTATTCGCAATATCGGTTTCAAGGCGGCGTTTGGGCAGCAATCGGGCGTTGCCTATTCCGGTTACGACAGGCTGGAACTTCCCCGCTTCGCGATGAGCGAGAATTATGGCGGTATTGGGCGTTTCAGGCTGGCCGCCAACGCACTGCCGTTGCGGGTGACGGACGTAACGCCCTCCGACAACGTGCTGAAACGTAATCCACCGAATTTCGGTTTCACGATCGCCGAGGATTACGGCAATCTCAATGGTCTGTCCTGCTTTTCTTCCAACCAGACAGGCGGGGCTGTGCCGATTGAAAAAATTGGCGACTCGCGTATTGAGATCCGGCTGGCCGCTGCTTTCAAACCGGGCCGGGGCCGGATTAACTGCACCCTTCTCGGGCCCGACAGGCGCTGGCGCTGGTTCGGCTCGCTGTTCTACATTCCAAAATAAACCCCAAAAAAGAAAAAGGAGCGCCAATGCATCGCCCGAATAAACTAAAACAAAAACTTCAGGCCGGCGGAAAGGCGGCGGCCTGCTGGCTCTTCTCCAATTCGTCCGATATGGCGGAGATCGTCGCGGGCGCGGGCTTCGATGCCCTGATGATCGATCATGAACATGGCTCGGGAAGTCTGGAAACCGCCATCGACCAGCATCGCGCCGTCCGATCGGTAAGCGACGTGACCGTCCTCATGCGGGTTCCGTGGAACGATACCGTCCTGATCAAGAGGGCGCTTGATACCGGAATGGACGGAATAATGGTGCCGTCCGTCAATACGGCGGAGGAGGCCCGGGCCGTCGTCGCCGCCTGCCGCTACCCGCCGACGGGCATCCGCAGCGCAGGGTTCGGCGCGGCGCGCGCTGGCGGTTACGGGCGGACGGCACGCGAATATCGGGATAACCTGGATCAGGACCTGATGATCGTCTGCCAGATCGAAACGAAGGAGGCTGTTGGCAATATCGAGAGCATTGCCGCCGTCGACGGCGTGGACATGCTTTTTATCGGGCCTAACGATCTGTCCGGCAGTATCAACAAGCTCGCCGAATTCAATGACCCCGAAGTCAAGGCGCTGTTTGATGAGGCGCGGGATCGCATCAAGGCGAGCCCGGCCTTCCTCGGCTGCATATCGAAGGGGCCGCGGCAGACCAACGAGCTGTTCGCCCAAGGCTTTGATTTTCTTCTTTGCGCAGGCGATACAGGTCTTGTTGCGACGGCGGCGGATGACTTGCTAAAAAATCTCAAAAGATAGTTGTTAACGCTTATATATAACGATATTTAATCAATATTGGTGTGCATCAGGGGAGGACATTGACGCTGGCGGCGGCTTCGGTGATCTGCCGCCAGGTTTCCGCGTCGATCTCGATGCCATTTGATTTGCGCTCGGCACGCTGCTCGCGTTCGGGATCGCCCGGCAGGATGACATTGCCATAACCTTTGCGCGGCGGCGACTCCCGCACATAGTCGCACATGGCCTTCAATTCGCTGGCGATATAGTCCGTTTCGGTCAGCCGGGCCGGGTCAAAAACAATCGAAAGCATATTGTTGATGACGCGGGAATCACGCACATTGCCCGGCTGGATCGTCCCGCCGCCGCCAATCGCGCCAGTAAGAAGCTCGCACATAAGCGCAAGTCCATAGCCTTTATGCTCTGCAAGAGGAAGAAGCGAGCCGGATTCTTCGGCAAACATCACGCCCGGATCGGTCGTCGAGTTCCCGTGATTGTCGATCAGCAGGCCTTCCTCGACTTCCTTGCCGCTGTTATGGGCGACCCGGATCTTGCCGAGCGCGACCTTGCTTGTTGCGAAATCGAGAATGATGCGCTTTTCGTGCCGGGTATCGGGAAGCGAAATACAGATGGGGTTGGTGCCGTAGCGGGCGTCTGATCCGCGATGCGGGGCAACGAGCCCCCTGTGTCCCGTCACATTGACGAAATGAATCGAGACGAGGCCGGCGTCCGCGCATTGCTCCCCGTAGGTTCCAACCCGTCCGATATGATGGGCATTGCGCAAGGCCGAGAGGGCGAGGCCCGTCTCTCGCGCAACATTTATGGTTTGCGCCATGGCTTCCCGGGCGACGACCTGACCAAAGCCGGCACGGCCATTGAAAACGAGAATGGATCCGTCCTGCCTGACAAGTTCGGCATGTTCATTGGGTACCAGATAGCCGGCCTCGATATTCTCGACATAGCGGGGAATCATACCAACGCCATGGCTGTCATGGCCCGAAAGGTTGGCGAGGACAAGATGATCGGCAACGATGGCGGCTTCTATTGGTTCGCTGCCGGCCGCCTTGAAAATCGCCTCGACAAAAGTCGTTAGTTCATCATGGTCTATCCGCATCGGCTGGTTTCTCCCGTAACAAATCTGGTGATTCTAAATCGCGGTCATGCCGCCGTCGACGACAAGCTCGGCCCCCGTGATGTGCCGCGCTTCATCTGACGCAAGAAAGAGGATGCTGTTCGCGATGTCGACGGGTTCGCTTGGGGTCTTGAGCGGGACTCGGGCCGGTAGAGCCTCCCATCCCGCCTGGATATCGCCGCCATACATACCCATCAGCTCGTCGCCCATATTGGTGCGGACGGGATCCGGGTGAACGGAATTGCAGCGAATACCATATCCGTTGTTGGCGCAATGGATTGCGACGGTTTTTGTGAGCTGCCGTACCGCCGCCTTCGAGGCGCCATAGGCAGCAAGTGTCGGCGTGCCGATTATCGCGGCGACGGAGGAGATATTGACGATCGATCCGCCGCGCTCCTTCATCGCCCTGACCGCCGCCTGACAGCCGAGAAAAACACCTTCCACATTTACTTTTTGAATTGCCTGCCAATGCGCGAGATCGGTATCCTCAATCGTCTGACGCTCCCCGATGGCAAGTATTCCGGCATTATTCACCAGAATATCGATGCCATTCACGTCCGCCACGGCCGTGGATATCACCTTCTGCCAATCCGCCTCTTTCGTTACGTCATGCGAAAGGAAACGGGCCTTTGCGCCAAATTCCTTCGCGGCCGTCTCGCCGGCTGCGCTGTTGATGTCTGTCATCAGGACAAAAGCGCCCTCCTCCACGAACCGGCGACTGGTCGCCAGACCAATTCCGGTGGCAGCTCCTGTTATGACGGCAACTTTGTTTTCCAGGCGGCCCATGATCTCCCCTCGCTTTTCTTTATTTTTACGGATCACGCTCTCATCGCGGCATCGCCTGATTAGTAGGCGCGCACGGAACATATTTCCATATCCCTCCCGATTTTGCGAGATGGAATATGCAGGCGATGAAATACGGAGGGAGATAGGGGTTAGCGGCGGCTGTCGGCAAACCGTTCCGGTGCAAGCACGGCATCTTCGAAATCGTCGAGACGGTTCATTTCGATCAGGGAGCGAAGATTATTGACATATTCCACGCCTTTTTCAGAGTAGACATGCAGCGTATCGATCAGGCCCATTGCGTCGGCCGTGAAACCGGGTTCGAGATGCTGGCGGGCACGGACCTGACGGAAATCCTCGTAGGCCGGGTGCGAATTCAGATTATGGATATATGCCCTGATCGACTCTGCGATCGACTTGAAGGATTTCACTTCATGGGATTCGTCATGATCGCGGTGTTCCGGAACCAGACCCTTGCCGGTTGCCCAAACGCGCTGCCCGAACAGGGCATTCCCCTCACGGGCGAAGCGCGACGTGCCCCAGCCGGATTCCTCGACAGCCTGGGCGATCGCCAGCGATACCGGCACTTCATCCACTCTCAGCAGCAGGGATTCGGGGTCGCTTTCTTCGGTGCGGTAGCGTATGGCAATTTCGTCCAGCCATTTGCGATCTGTTTCGCGAAGGCGTTTGCCGTTAGATTTTGCCTCTACAAGAGTGGCGAGCCGGGAGCGTTGCGCGGCGATTTTCTCGTTGACGTTCAGGATCAGCGGCAAAACCAGTTTGATAAAGGTGCGCTTTCGCTCCTCCACATCGGGGATATCGAGTATATCGACCGGCATTTGCTCCACATAAAACCGTGGCACCGGCTCGCCGCGCCGGACATCGCTCAGGCGATAGTCGACCTGCGAAAGGCGCGCCTTCAGGCTTTCCATATCGAACTGGTCCGGCTGGTCGACTGCCGGAATATCGCTTGGTTTGCGCGGCGGAAGGGGAACGGCCTTCGCGAACAGCTGTTTGCCGACGCCATAGGATGCCGTTCGCACCTCACGGGTGCTGTCGATAAAATCCGGCACCAGATAGGTAATCGCCAGGGCAATACCTACCAAAGTCGCAATTTTATTGGATTTAAGACCGGATATCAGTAGCTGCATTACATAAACTGCGATGTATTTCTCTGCTCAAGAACGCGCTATTCCACGAAATACCGCGACATATAGTATGTACTGTTACTGCTTCCACAATATTTAGGCCCAAAAAGTGTTTTTCCTTCACTCTGGGCCGGACCCGAAATATGAGGGCGGTCGATAGCAAGATCAAGTGCGGAATTTTTTACAATAATTTTTCCAAGAGTTTCAGCTGCTTAAGTAAATACTTATAATTTATGCCAAATTTTCGACGCCGCAAAAACCCGTCCTGAGGCCGAATCGCCTTGATCCGGGTTACTGGCGATGGACAATTGATTCGAGTTGCTCAGGTAACGGCGTCGAGTTGGCGCGTCGTGAGATTTCCCGGGACGACCGTAATCGGAATGGCGAAAGTTCCTGACATTTCACCAACCAGGCTTTTGATCAGCGGTCCCGGTCCTCCGGAATCGGGCGAGGCGGCGAGGACAAGGACGCGGATATCGGAATCTTCTTCGATCAATGCCAGCACTTCTTCCTTCTTGTAGCCGTCACGGATGACGAATTCCGGCACGATCGTCGTTTCCTTCTGAATTTCCTCGGCCAGATTCTGCAGGATTTCTTCGGCGGCCTCCCGGGCTTCCTCGCGCATCGCCTGTTCAACGCCCATCCAGTGCTGGAACTCAGGCGGCTCGATGACATAAAGCAGGATTACCCCGCCGCCAACATGCCAGGCGCGGCGGCTCGCAAACCGGATGGCCGATTTGCATTCCGGGGTTTCATCGACGACAACAAGGAACTTGTTGCGGACGCCGGTTGGGGTTTCCTCTGACATAAAGGCTCCGTCAGTTATTCACGTTGAAATTTATCCTGCCACTATCGGCGCGTTTATTTCAAGAGAATGTTGCTGATCTCCTGGAGCTGAGTGCGGGCGCGCAGGATATAGAAGCCCTGCGCGGTCAGGTGGTTGGGGAGAAACTGGGAATCAGGAACGGCATTAACGACGATAATGGGATCCAGATCGATGACGGACTTAAGGCTGGCCAGCATCTGTGCCCAGGCGTTGGTAAGCCCGCGTTCCTTGATCAGGGTTTCATAATCCTGCGAGAGCGCTTTCAGAAGCAGGTAATAGCCATAGGCCTGCCCCTTGACACCGTAGAAGATGTCATCCGCTTTGAAATCGATGATCTGGCCGGAGTTTTCATCAATATGCTTGTCGATCGTCGCGGTGGAGGAGCCGATATCGAGGGCAATGCGGTCGAGCGTCGCGAGCAAGTTGTCGGCCCGCTTTTCAAATACGGCCTTCCCTTCGGCAAGCCGCTTGTTATAGCTGATAAGCGAGGAACGGGCTTTTTCATATTGCTCTTCCGATGCTGCCGTCGGTAAAAGCGAGATCGTCGGGTCCCATGCCCATTTTGTGCCCGAATATTGAAGAAGGCCGGCGGCTTCCTGCAAATCCGGATCCGTCTGGCTGGAGCCGCGTGTCCGCCCGATCTGGTCGGTCAGCTCGAAACCGAAGCGCGCGAGGGCCGAAATAATCCCCTGCTGGTAGTTCGGCATATTGTCGAGTGCCGCGGAGGGCATGAAAAACGGATCGTTTGCCGTCCAACGGTTGATGTTGATCTCCCGGTCGATCAATCCAGCCATCATATCCACAGCATGGCTGCCGCCCGCGACGACATTCGTGCCGGTCGGCACGAAATCGGTGTCGTCTTCGATATTGTTGATCATGATCATGCCGATCGGATAGTAGAGCAGCAGGAACAGGAGTATCAGGAAGACGAACACTTTCCAGCTTCGTCTCGCGCCTTCTTTCACAGCCTGCGCGCTTCGACCAATGCGTTTGGTTTCCGTGCCGCTATTGCCGATTTCGCTCATCTATCCCGTCCCGTCACTTCCTCATCCACACTTATGGCTTCGGTAAAAGATGTATGTTGTTTCGTATCGACTTACAAGTTGGGCGGCCTACGGGCGAAGAAAACCGACGACTTCCTTGACCTCCGCCAATACCGGCGCGGCGAGGGCCTCGGCCCGTTCCGCGCCTTCATGCAAGATTGCGTCGACATGCGCCGGATCGGCCATCAGGCGTTTCATTTCTTCGCCGATGGGGCCGAACTTTTCCACCGCCAGATCGGTCAGCGCCGGCTTGAAGACCGAGAAGGGCGCCCCGGCAAATTCGTCGAGTACCTTCTGCTTGGTGAGATCGGCGAGGGCCGCATAGATCCCGACAAGATTGGCGGCTTCAGGGCGGTCCTTCAACTCCTCTTCCCTCTCGGGAAGCGGATCCGCATCCGTCCGCGCCTTGCGCAGTTTCAGCGCAATGCTGTCGCGATCGTCCGTAAAAGTAATGCGCGAATAATCACTCGGGTCGGATTTCGACATCTTCTTCGATCCGTCCCGCAGCGACATCACCCGTGTCGCTTCGCCGAAAATAAGCGGTTCGACCAGCGGGAAGATTTCCGCGCCGTAATCATTGTTGAACTTCTGCGCGATATCGCGGGTCAGTTCCAGATGCTGTTTCTGGTCCTCCCCGACTGGCACATGGGTTGCCTTATAGACCATAATATCCGCCGCCATCAGGTTGGGATAGGCATACAGGCCGACAGAGGCGTTCTCGCGATTCTTCCCCGCCTTCTCCTTGAACTGGGTCATCCGGTTCAACCAGCCGAGGCGGGCGACGCAATTGAAAATCCAGGCAAGCTCGGCATGCGCGGGAACGGTGCTCTGCGCGATTATTATGGAGCGTTTCGGATCGACGCCGGCTGCAAGATAGGCGGCGGCGACTTCCCGCGTATTGCTGCGAAGCGCCGCAGGATCCTGCCAGACGGTGATGGCATGCATATCGACGGCGCAATAAATGCATTCATAATCTTCCTGCAATCCGACGAAATTACGGATGGCGCCAAGATAGTTGCCGAGATGAAGGTTGCCACTCGGCTGAACGCCAGAGAAAATGCGAGACATAATTGAAAAGCTCCTCACGCTTTGGACACGAGCCCCGATCTTGCGGGCTGACGGTCAGGCCGCCGGGGCTGGGATTGGGTATTACGTTGATATCGTTCACGGCCTTATTGCAGGCGATTGGTGGATCGTCAACAGATTTACGTTTTCGGGCGCCGTTTCAGCATGCTTTTTACCTCGTGCAGACTGGCGGCGCCGGTGACGAGAACAGCGATCGCGTAGAGAAGGCCACCGATAGCCACCAGCGCAACAAGGCCGCTGATCCGTAACACCAGATCATCGTTGAAAAGGTCCGCCAGGAATTTCTGTGAGGCGACGAGCCCGCCACCCATGACGGCAGCCGAGACCACCATTCCGACAAGTCGCCGCAACAGTCGCGCGTCCGCTGCGTAATGCCCGCGACGGCGAAGGACGGCGAAGAGAACAAGCACGTTGAACCATGAAGAAAGGGACGTCGCAAGCGCAATGCCCACATGATCGATGTAACGGATAAGCACAAGGCTTAAGCCGACATTCAGGATCATCGCAAGAACGCCGGCGATAACCGGTGTCGTGGTGTCTTCGCGGGCAAAAAACCCGGGCGCCAGTATTTTGACAAGCACATATGCCGGAAGCCCGGTCGCGAAGGCAAACAGGGCGGTGGCGGTCGCCTCGCTCGCGGCAGCCGTAAACTCGCCATGTTGGAAAAGCACCGAAGTGATCTCCCGGGGAACAATCATCAAGGCGGCCGCTGCCGGCAGGGTCAGCAGCATGGAAAGCTCCACCGCGCGGTTCATGCTGTTCATCGCCGTCTTGTCTTCGCCCGCCCGCAGCTGCCGCGACAGCATCGGCAGCAACGCCGTTCCGACAGCGATGCCAATCACGCCGAGGGGAAGCTGATACACCCGGTCCGCATAGTAAAGATAGGAAATGGAGCCGGTCGCAAGATAGGACGCGATGATGGTTCCGACCAGGATATTGATTTGCATGACGCCGGCGCCGAGCGCGCCGGGAAGCATCAGGCGGAAAAGCCGTTTGACATCCTTATTGACGACGGGGCGGGCCAGCGGAATACGAATATCCGCCCGCCGGCAGGCAATAACAAGAAAGATCACCTGCGCAAGGCCGGCGAGCGCGACGCCGGCCGAGAGGAGCATCCCGACGAAATTTTCCGTCTTGCCGAACCCGAGGAGGAGGCAGGTGATCAAAATGATATTGAGCAGGATGGGCGCCGCGGCCATGGCGGCAAACTTGTAAAAAACGTTGAGGATGCCGCCCAGCAGCGCGACGATCGCCATCGCGGTCAGGTACGGAAAGGTGATACGGGTGAAGTCGACCGCAAGGTCGAAACGCAAACCATCGGGACTGAATCCCGGCGCCAGCAACAACATCATGACGGGCATGAAAATCATGAACAGGGCTGAGAATATCAGCAGGAAACCGACGAGGATGCTCATCGCGTGGCCCGCAAATTCGAGTGCGATATCTTTCCCCTCCGTTTCCAGCTTGCGGGCGAAAAGCGGAATAAAGGCGGCGGAAAACGCGCCCTCCGCCACCAGTCGGCGGAACATGTTGGGTATCCGGAACGCGACGAAAAATGCGTCCGCAACCGGCCCCGCGCCAAGGACCGAAGCCATCAGGATATCGCGCAGAAATCCAAGCACGCGACTGATCATGGTATAGCCACCAACGGTGGCAACGGACTTAATCAAACTCATGGCTTTCCTATAGCACAGGTAAGCCGGAACTGCCCATCAGCTTCCGCCGCCAGCGGCTTTTTTTGCGGGCGTGGAAATTTTCTGCTTTTCGGTCCCATCCGACAGCGCCGTCAGAAGTTTCTTCTCGATACTGGCGAGTTTGACCTTGTTTGTGATTTTGAGTCCGAAACTGTCTTTCACATAAAAGACGTCCACGGCACGCTCGCCGTAGGTCGCGATATGCGCCGAAGAGATCGAGAGGGAGAGATTAAACAGCGTCCGGGTCAGGCCGGCAAGCAGACCGGGCCGGTCCCGTCCGCGCACTTCAATAACGGTGTGGGTGTTCGACGCCTTGTTGTCGAGGATTACGCCGGGTTGAACCTTGAAGATCTCCGTGCGGCTCGGCAGGCTCGCTTCACGGCGGTCGATGATTTCCAGATGCGGTTTTCGGGCGCCCTGCAGGGTGTCCTCGATCGCCTGCCGCAATTTCTTCATGCGGCCGCGCTGGTCATAAACCTTGCCTTCCGAATCCTGAATGAAAAACGTATCTAGCGCCATGCCATCGGTTGTCGTATGGATTTTTGCATCGACAATGTTCGCGCCGCTGACCGACATCGCGCCGGTTATCCGCGAGAAGAGCCCGGGATGGTCAGCGGTATATACGATGACCTCGGTGACGGAGCGGAACGGGTCGCTTTTGGTCTCGATGGTAAAAAGCGATTTCTCCTTATCTGCCTTGCGCATCAATGCGGCATGTTTCATGCGGTCTTCGTTGCTCGTCGCGATCCAGTAGGATTGATAGAAGCGGCTGATATGGTCGTCGATTTCCTTCTTCTTCCATCCCTTGAGCTGGCTGCGTAATTCTTCCTGATAATGCTTGGCCCGTTCGGCGCGGCCCTCAGAGATATGGCCGCCCGTCAATGCGGTTTCGCTTGCATAGTAAAGCTCGCGCAGGAGCTGGCCCTTCCAGCCATTCCATACATTGGGGCCGACGGCGCGGATATCGGCGACGGTCAGCACCAGCAAAAGCCGGAGCCTTTCCGGGCTTTGGACGATCTGGACAAAATCTTCGACGGTTTTCGGATCCGCGATATCCCGCTTGAACGCATATCCGCTGAACGCGAGGTGATAACGCACGAGCCATGAAACCGTTTCGGTTTCCGACGGCGATAAACCGAGTCGCGGACACAGTTTTTCCGCGACCTCCGCACCCAGAATCGAATGATCGCCGCCCCGGCCCTTGGCAATGTCGTGGATCAGCACGGCAACATAAAGGACGTTACGCGAGACGATTTTCGGCATAATATTATGGGACAGCGGGTGATCCTCTTTCAGCGCGCCTTGCTCGATCTGCGAGACAATGCCGATTGCCCGGATCGTATGCTCATCCACCGTATAGACATGGTACATGTCATGCTGCATCTGGGCGACGACGCGGCCGAAATCCGGAACGAAGCGGCCGAATACGCCGGCTTCATTGAGGCGCCGCAACGTCGTTTCCGGATCCTTGTGGCTGGTCATCATCTCGAGGAAAAGCTGGTTCGCCCTCGGGTCGTTCCGGACACTCCGGTTGATCAGCTTGAGGTCCTGGCGGATCAGGCGCAGCGCGTTGGGATGCACATCGAGGCCCTTCTCCTGCGCCAGATGGAACAGTTCGAGCATTTTGACGGGTTCTTTCTTGAAATCGTCCTCATGCTCGACATTGATGCGGCCGCTTTCGACCACATACCCTTTGAGCTTGCGTCGACCAAGGCCGAGCCGCGGGATCGGCAAACGGCTTGTCTTCTGCTGCTCGGCTTCCAGCTTGGCGCAGAAAATCCGCGTCAGGTCACCAACATCCTTGGCGACGAGGAAATAATGCTTCATGAACCGTTCCACGCCGCGCGTTCCCGCATGGTCCTTGTAATGCAGGCGTTTGGCAAGTTCGGTCTGGACATCGAAGGTGATCCGCTCTTCGGGGCGGCGGGTCAGGTAATGCAGATGACAGCGGACGGAGCGAAGAAAATTTGACGCTTTCGTCAGCTTGCGCCGTTCCTTTTCCGTAAAGACGCCAAGTTCGACAAGGCGGGAGATATCCGTCGTGCCATGGAGAAATTTCCCGATCCAGAACAGGGTCTGCAGATCGCGGAGGCCACCTTTGCCTTCCTTGATGTTGGGCTCAACCAGATAGCGGGAATTGCCATAGCGCTCGTGGCGTTCTTTTCGTTCCTGCAGTTTCGCCTCGATGAACTCCCGGCTGTGCCCGGCGGCGACCTCTTTCAGGTATCGGCGATACATTTCCTTGAACATATCCTGGTCGCCCCAGACGTAGCGCGCCTCCAGCAGGGCGGTCTGGATCGTCGTGTCCTTCTTGGCGAGGCGGATACATTCATTCACATTGCGCGTTGAGTGACCGACCTTGAGGCCCAGGTCCCAGAGCATATAGAGGACGAATTCGATTACCTGTTCGCACCATGGCGTCTGTTTATAGGGAAAGAGGAACAGAAGATCGACGTCGGAATAGGGCGCCAGTTCCCCGCGTCCGTAACCGCCGACGGCAACAAGCGACAGTTTCTCCTCCGATGTCGGGTTGCTCAACCGGTAGACATATTGCGTGGCCACGTCATAAATGGTGCGGATAAGCTGATCGACCAGGAAGCACTGCGCATACATCGTCGCCCGGCCTTTGTTGGTCTGCAAGAACCGCTTCTCTACCGCCTTGTTGCCATTATCGAACGTCACTTTAAGCTGTTTCAGGACATCGCGGCGAAACTCGAAACTGCTCGGCGCATGTTGCTCGGCAATTTCGGAAATCGCCAGTACCAGCGCGCGCCTGTCTATTATTTCTTTCCGGTTTGGAATTTTTTCCATGTAACATCCAATTAACGGCCCAGATTGTTTTTATCGCTTGGGCCTTTTAAACTCCGCTGACTGCTGTTTAACAAAATTCGGGGCCGAAAGCCCGAAATATATCGACGCTTCCTGATAATTTAGGGCGCAAAACCCAAGTGAGTATCTGAGATGGACCAATTTGAGTTTGAAGATTTATCGGTCGCCGCCGTCTATAAATCCTATCCGAAATCTCTCAGAAGCAAATTGCTGGGATTTAGGCAGCTGATTTTCGAGGCCGCCGCCGACATGGACGGCGTTAAAATTACTGAAACGCTGAAATGGGGCGAGCCTAGCTATGCGGCTAATGGCGGAATTGGCACGCCGATCCGCCTTGCGCCGGTGAAAGAGCCAGATCACGTCGGGATTTATGTTCATTGTCAGACGAGCCTTATCAACGACTTCAGGGCATCACGCCCCGGCGCTTTCCGCTACAGCGGCACTCGCGCTCTCCTTATCGGACCCGACGACAGGCCCGCGGAGAAAGACCTGCGGGACTTTATCGCCGCGGCGCTGACCTATCACCGAAACAAGGCGAAGGCGGCGAAAGCCTGACAATGCATTTTTTTGCGTATACAGATGGCGCAATACTCGGTGCGGCGTTGATCATCGCCATTGGCGCACAGAACCTGTTTGTCCTCCGGCAGGGTATCCACCGTGATCAGGTGTTTATCGTTTGCCTGCTATCCGCCCTTATCGACGCGACATTGATCCTTGCGGGCGCATTGGGATTGGGATCTGCCATCGCGGCCTTTCCCTGGTTGGTTTCCTGGGCAAGCTGGGGCGGTGCCGTTTTTCTGATTGCCTTTGGTCTGCTCTCATGCCGCCGGGCGATTTGGCCGGATCCCGTGCCCGCCGAAAACGGCGCGCCCGTTGCGTCATCAAGAAGAAAAGCCGTCTCGCTGACGCTCGCTTTCGGTTTCCTCAACCCCCATGTTTATCTGGATACAGTCATTCTCCTTGGAGGGATCGCCTCCGGTTATGCGCTGGATGACCGGATTTACTTCGTCCTGGGCGCGATTACGGCATCCTTTGGCTGGTTCTTCAGCATTGGATATGGCGCGCGTTTCCTGGCCCCGCTCCTGCGAGATAAAACAGGCGCGCGTATCCTTGATCTGCTGGTGGCGGGGATGATGTTTTTCGTCGCCGCCAGCCTGATTTACGACCGGATGGCGGCAACGAACTGACAGACGGATCAGGCGATGGTCTGACCGCCGTCGATCACGAGGGTCTGACCGGTGAGGAAAGTCCCGGCGCTTGATGCCATATAGATCGCCGCACCGGCAATCTCTTCGGGCTGGCCGATCCGTTGAAGCGGGGCGCGGGATGTCGCGCGTTTCAGAATATCCGGGTTTTCCCAAAGGGCACGTGCGAAGTCCGTCTGGATCAGTCCCGGCGCAATGGCGTTCACCCGAATGTTGTCCGCGCCATGCTCTACGGCGAGGTTGCGGACGAGCTGCATGTCCGCCGCTTTGGAAATGCTGTAGGCGCCAAGAACCGGTGAGCCGCGCAGACCGCCGATGGAAGAGACGATAATGATCGCGCCATCCTTGCGGGTTTTCATTTCCGGCAGCACCATGTTGCAGAGCCAGTGATTGGATTTGATATTCGCCGACATGATCTTGTCAAACGCATCATCCGGAATGTCGGTCGACGGACCGAAATAGGGGTTAAGCGCGGCGTTGCAGACGAGAACATGAATGTCGCCGAAAACCTTGTGGGTTTCATCGACGAGATTCTGCAGCGATTCCTTGGAATTGATGTTGCAGGGTATCGACACGGCCTGGCCACTGCTGCCCGCCGGCAGGCTGTCGTTGATTTCCTTCGCCACCGCCTCGCAGGCATCGGCCTTGCGGCTTGAGATCGTGACTTTCGCCCCCGCAAGTGCCATCTGATGGGCGATGGCCTTGCCGATGCCCTTGCTGGACCCCGTAATGACGACATTTTTTCCCGATAAATCAAACATGCGCTGTCTCCCTTTATTTGTTTTTATTTTGTTGCTGAGGTGAAAAGTAATGGCCGCAGGCCGCCTTGTCATTAACTAGATGACGCCTTTTCCATTATTTCTTTGAGTTCGTAAAGCAGGCTCAGGGCATCTCGCGGTGACAGATCATCCACATTGATTGATGCCAGCCGTTCTTCAAGGGCGGACGGTATTTTCTCGGTTTCTCGCGCCGCCGCCTCGTTGACGATGGTGGAAAAGAGAGGAAGGTCATTGGCAAGCCGCGTCGCCGCCGAACCCTGGTCTTTTTCCTCCAGCGCCGTCAGAACACTTTCCGCGCGGCTGATCACCGCCTTTGGCAGGCCGGCAAGTTTCGCGACCTGGATTCCGTAGGACCGGTCCGCCGATCCATCCGCGACTTCGTGAAGGAAAATCACGTCGCCTTTCCATTCCCGGACCCGCATGCTGTGATTCTGCAGCGCGGAGAGCTTGGCGGCGAGGGCCGTCAGTTCATGATAATGCGTCGCAAACAGGGCCCTGCATTTATTCACATCATGAAGATTTTCGACCGTTGCCCAGGCAATCGACAGGCCATCGAATGTCGCCGTGCCCCTGCCGATTTCATCAAGAATAACCAGGGAGCGGGCGCCCGCCTGATTAAGGATCGAGGCCGTTTCCACCATTTCGACCATGAAAGTGGAGCGCCCGCGCGCGAGATCGTCGGCGGCGCCGACGCGGCTGAACAGGCGGTCAACTATTCCGATATGGGCGGACGTCGCGGGGACAAAAGACCCCATCTGCGCGAGAATCGCGATCAAGGCATTCTGCCGGAGGAAAGTGCTTTTACCCGCCATGTTCGGGCCGGTAAGGAGCCACAGCCGCCGATCTTCGTTAAGGCAGCAGTCATTAGCGACAAAATCCGCTTCCGCATTCGATTTCAGGGCGGCTTCAACGACGGGATGGCGGCCGCCGGTAATCTCGAAGCGGAGGCTGTCATCAATCGCCGGCCGGCAATAGGACTGCTCGACCGCCAGTTCCGCATGGCTGGCGGCGACGTCAATGCGCGCGATCGCTTCGGCGGCGGAGAGAATGGCGGGCCCCGCCTCTTTCACCTTTTCGACCAGTTCATCGAACAGCGACAGTTCACGGGCAAGCGCCCGCTCGCCGGCGCGGGAGATCTTGTCCTCCAGCTCGCCAAGAGCGACCGTCGTATAGCGAACCGCATTCGCCATTGTCTGACGGTGGATGAAATCGGTCGTCATCTTGTCAACAAAGCGTGGCGTGATTTCGATAAAATAGCCAAGCACGTTGTTATGCTTGATCTTAAGCGCGGGGACACCGACTTCTTTTGCATATGCCGCCTGCAGATTGGCGATATGGCGGCGGCTCTCATCCCTAAGGGCCCGATGCTCGTCAAGGTCGGGGCGATACCCGCGCGCAATAAATCCGCCGTCGCGGGCGAGCAATGGCAGGTCCGGGGCAAGGGCCGTCGTCAGAAGTTCGACAAGGTCGGCGTGATATCCAAGCTGTTCGCTCGCGTCCGCCAGACCATCCGGGAGAGAATCAAGACCGCTTGTCGAGAGGCTGGCGCGAATATTCGCCGTTTCTGCAAGTCCGTCGCGGATAACGGCAAGATCACGGGGACCGCCGCGCCCCAAAACCAGGCGAGAAAGCGCCCGCTCCGTATCCGGGCAGCGGCGGAGGATGTCCCGCAGGCGTTCCCGTCTGCCGTGATCGCTCGTAAAGAAATTCACCATATCGAGCCGAGCGGAGATCTTTTCCGGTTCCGTCAACGGGCCCGCCATATCCGCGGCGAGCCGTCGGCCGCCGCCACCGGTTACCGTCCTGTCGATCGTGGCAAGCAGGCTGCCGTTCCGCTCGCCGGTCAAGGTGCGGGTAAGCTCGAGATTACGGCGCGTCGCCGCGTCGATGGACATGACGTCGCCCGGCGCCATCTGCACCGGCGTCTTGATCAGCGGAAATTTCCCTTTCTGCGTCAGTTCCACATAATCGACAAGCGCGCCGGCCGCAGCCAGTTCCGCCCGGCTGAACGCGCCGAACGCGTCGAGGGTTGCCACGCTGAACAGGTCTTTCAGCCGTTTCTCCCCGTTCTGGCTATCGAAGCGGACGGACGGCAACGGTGTCAGCGCTTTTCCCCAATCACGCAGACCCTCGGAAAGGTCTTCCTCCTCAAGCCATTTGTCCGACACCAGTATTTCACCTGGGTGAAGGCGGGCAATATGCGCAGCCAATTCCTCCGGCCGCAGGGCAGTCGCAAAAAATTCGCCCGTCGAAATATCTAGCCATGCCATGGCATAGTCTTTCCCGGCGCGCGCCAGTGAAAGCAGAAAGTTATGGCTGCGGGCATCCAGAAGACTGTCTTCCGTGATGGTACCGGGCGTTACCAGGCGCACGACTTCGCGCGCGACGACAGCCTTGTAGCCCCGCTTTTTCGCCTCCGCCGGACTTTCCGTCTGTTCCGCCACCGCGACGCGGTGACCCTTGCGGATCAGTTTTTGCAAATAGCTGTCCGCGGCGTGGATCGGAACGCCGCACATGGGGATATCTTCCCCGGCATGCTTGCCCCGTTTGGTGAGGGCGATATCCAGCGCCTTTGACGCCACCACCGCGTCGTCAAAAAACAATTCGTAAAAATCCCCCATCCGGTAAAACAGCAGGCTGTCGGGATGCGCCTCCTTGATGGCCAGATACTGCGCCATCATCGGGGTTGCTGATTTATTCAGTTGCGACTTGGTTTTGACTAGGGTAGGCATGAAGGAAAACTACCATAGCAGGCTGTTTTGCCAACTGCTTAATCGTAAAATTTTAAACTTGAATTTAGATGAACAATAAGAGTGTGGGGACGCGGGTCGATGAGCGAGAAACCGGATTTGAGCCAATATGAAGAAGCGTTGCGATATCATGCGCAAGGCAAGCCGGGAAAACTTGAAATCGTCGCGACCAAAGCCGTGGCGACCCAGCGGGATCTTTCGCTCGCCTATTCGCCGGGCGTTGCCGGACCCTGCCTCGCGATCGCCGATGATCCTGAAACGGTTTACGACTATACGACAAAGGGCAACCGCGTTGCCGTTATCTCGAACGGGACGGCGGTGCTCGGCCTCGGCAACCTTGGGGCGCTAGGCTCCAAGCCGGTGATGGAAGGCAAGGCTGTCCTTTTCAAGCGGTTCGCCGATATCGATTGTTTCGATCTCGAAATCGACAGCGAAGACGTGGATGAAATCGTCAACTGCGTGCGTCTTTTGGGCCCGAGTTTCGGCGGCATCAATCTGGAAGATATCAAGGCGCCGGAATGTTTTATTATTGAGCAGCGTCTCCGCGAACTTATGGATATTCCGGTCTTTCATGATGACCAGCATGGAACGGCGATTATCTGCGCGGCAGGCATTATCAATGCGCTTGATCTTACCGGGCGCTCCCTGAAAGATTGTAAAGTGGTCGTCAATGGCGCTGGTGCGGCAGCGATCGCCTGCCTTGAGCTGATCAAGGCGATGGGCCTGCCCCATGACCAGGCGATCCTGTGCGACACAAAGGGCGTGATTTACCAGGGCCGCGAGGACGGCATGAACCAGTGGAAATCCGCCCATGCCGTTGCAACGGAGTCCCGTAGCCTCGAAGAAGCGATGATCGGGGCGGACATTTTTCTCGGCCTCTCCGTCAAAGGTGCCGTCAGCAAGGATATGGTGAAATCCATGGCCGACAAGCCGATTATCTTCGCCATGGCCAATCCGGATCCGGAAATCCGGCCGGAAGATATCGCCGATGTGCGCCGTGATGCCATTGTCGCGACAGGCCGATCCGATTTTCCGAATCAGGTCAACAACGTGCTGGGCTTTCCCTATATCTTCCGTGGCGCGCTTGACGTCCGGGCGACTACGATCAATGAAGAAATGAAAATTGCCGCCGCGGAGGCGATTGCCGAACTGGCGCGCGAGGACGTCCCGGACGAGGTGGCCGCCGCCTATAAAGGGAAGCGACCGATCTACGGGCCGGAATATATCATTCCCGTGCCGTTCGATCCGCGGCTGATCAGCCATGTGCCGACGGCGGTGGCGAAGGCCGCAATGGACAGCGGCGTTGCCCGCCGGCCCATTATCGACGAGCAGGCTTACCGGAATGAACTCCGCGCCCGCCTCGATCCGACCGCAGGTTCCCTGCAACTCATCCTCGATGAAGTGCGCGCAGCGCCCCGCCGTGTTGTTTTTGCAGAGGGCGAGGAAGAGAAAGTCATCCGCGCCGCCGTTGAATTCCAGAAGGCGGGCTATGGCATTCCAGTGCTTCTTGGCCGGGAGCATGAGGTGAAGAAGACGATGGCCGAGATCGGGATTGAAGGGTCCGAGAGCATTGAAATCTACAATGCCAGCGAAATGGAGCACCGTGAGAAATATTATCATTTTCTCTATGAACGGCTTCAGCGGAAAGGCTATCTGTTCCGGGATTGCGCCCGCCTTGTCAATCGCGACAGGAACATCTTTGCCGCCTGCATGGTGGCCATGGGCGATGCGGATGCCGTGTTGACCGGTGTGACGCGGCGGTTTTCGGTGGCCTTTAAGGAAATCCAGAAAGTCATCGACCCCAAGCCGGATCAGCGTGTGATCGGCGTTTCCGTCATCGTCGGGCGCGACCGTACCGTCTTCATGGCAGATACGACGGTCACGACCCTGCCAACGGCGGAGGAACTGGTGTCCATCTGCAAGGAGGCGGCAGAAGTCGCGCGGCGGCTCGGGCATGAGCCGAGGGTCGCACTGCTGTCCTATTCGAACTTCGGCAATCCGAAGCATTACACGGCCGACAACATTCGTGAGGCCGTTGAATTGCTGGATGCGGAGGAACTCGATTTCGAATATGAGGGCGATATCTCGGCGGATGTTGCGCTGGATCCCGAACTGATGGCGAGCTTCTATCCATTTTGCCGCCTGTCAGGGCCGGCCAATGTTCTTGTGATGCCGGGCCTGCATTCCGCCAATATCGCATCGAAACTAATGCCGGTCCTTGGGGAAAGCAAGGTGATCGGACCGCTGCTCGTCGGCCTCTCGAAGCCCGTGCAGATCGTTCCCATCGGCGCAACGGTATCCGACCTTGTCAATATGGCGGCGCTGGCGGCCCATGAAGCCGGACAGTAATCCGGCTCCATTGGGATCAGTCATAGAGCCGCTGGTGCAGCCGCCGATAGGCAATCCAGAAAGAGGCCGCGCTGAAGACAATAATATAGCAAATATGGAGCGCAATGGCGGTTCCGTCCAGCGGTGTCACTGCGGTCAGCGGCCGGATCGCGGCGACCAGATGCGTCATGGGGAAAAACCACGCGAGATACTGGATGATCTCGGGAAAGCGCGAGATATCGAAAAACACGCCGCAGAACACAAACATCGGCGTCACCCAGAAGGTGAAGAAGTAAGCGAAGAACTCATATCCCTTCGCATAGGCCGTTGCGACGAGACCGGCGCAGGCAAAGCAGATCGATCCGAGGAAGACAATCGGCAGCGTGACGAGCGGGAGGAACGACAGTGGTACGCCACCCCAGATCCAGCCGACGATCAGAACGCAGACCGCCGAGAAGAGAGCTTTTGCTGATGCCCAGAATACTTCCCCCAACAGGAGCTCGAACAGGGTAACGGGGGTCGACAGAACCGCATCCCAGTTTTTCTGCATGAAGTACCGGGTGAACGAACCGATTGTCGTCTCGAAGCTCGCGGCGAAGGCCGCCGAATAGGCGATCATGCCGGCGACGACAAATGTCAGATAGCTCATGCCGGACATTGTATCGATGAACGATCCCATGCCGAAGCCGAAGGCGAAGAGAAACAGGATCGGGTTCGCTACATTGGAAACGAGGGACGAGCCGATCAGCTTTTTAAAGACGACAAACTGGCGATGATAGACCGCCAGCACATATGCGGATTCTGGCATTCTCATTGGCCTAATTCTCCCTCAGTTTCCGACCGGTCAGCCGCAGGAACACATCCTCAAGATTGGCCGGGCGGTGCAGGTAGATCGATTCTTCGGGCAAATCGGCAATGAATTCCGCGGTGTCATTGACGAAATACAGGACCGAATCTCCAATATCTTCCTGATCCCACCGCTCTGCTGCCGATGCCGCCAAACCGGGTTTCTGTACTTCGAACACAAAGCCCTTCACATGCCGTGAAATCAATTCCTTCGGCGTGCCCTGATCGAGAATTTCCCCATTATCGATAATGACGATCTGGTCGCAGAGCCGTTGGGCTTCATCCATATAGTGGGTGGTCAGAAGCAGCGTCCTTCCGTCTTTTTTGAGTTCCGTAAGTTGTTTCCAGATCAGGACGCGGGCCTGTGGATCCAGTCCCGTCGTCGGTTCATCGAGAATGACCATTTCGGGATCGCCGATCAATGCGCGCGCAATCGTCAACCGCCGCTGCATGCCGCCGGACAGCGCGTTGACCGGCGCAAATTTTCGCTCCGTGAGTTGCATGAACTCCAGAAGTTCTTTTGCGCGGGCGTCAATGACCGTGGAGGGGAGGGCAAAGTATCGGCCGAACGCCTTGAGGTTTTCAAGAACGGAGATATCCGGATCGAGATTGTTATCCTGCGGGACCAGGCCGATTTTGGCCTTGATGTTCCGCGGCATATTGTTGGCGGGTTCGCCGAAGACCGTGAGCTCGCCCGCGGTAATCTGGGACAGTCCCATAATCATCCGCATCGTCGTGGATTTTCCGGCGCCATTCGGCCCGAGAAGGCCAAAACATTGTCCGGCGGGAACGGTAAAATCGATCCCCCTGACGACTTCCAGCGCGCCATATCTCTTGATGAGTTTCGTGGCGGTGATGACCGCGGTATTTTCCATAATGCCCTCGCAAACCCCAGTGGAAGCATAGAGGGCATCGCCCGCCCTACAACCGGGCGAGGAGGTTATGGAATTGGAAGGAAAAGCACAAGACCCGTGATCAGGATATTGTGACCGCGCGCACGCACACCTATTGCAATTTTACGGACAGGGCGCCGGTCCCGTCGTCAGCGTCGCGAATGCCAAGGCCGAGGACAGTACGATTGACGTAGGAGAAATAGCTGACCGCTTGGTTGATCTCGAGAATCTCGCCGTCCTCAAGTCCCGCATTTCGGAGCTCCTCAATCATGCTGAGCGAGATCTGATGCGGTCGCGTCGTCAACAGATTAGCATATAACATCATCGCCAAATCTGCGCCGGCGAACGCCTTTTCCGGCTGGTCGGCGTCAAGCGCGGCGCGCAGACGCGCCGAATCGGCATCGTCATCCAAGAGTTTCTGCAATTCCGCGAAATAATGATCCGCGCAATAGTCACAGCCATTGAGCAGGCTTACATAGACGCCGATGGCGTCAAGCTTCCATTTCGCAAGCGCATTGGCGGTGCTGTTCAGGACATGCTCCGAGAGATTGATGTGACCTTCCAGAAGATGCGGTCTCAGGGAGTGCGCCATGATGACGCTGTCTATCTGTCGGTCCGAGCCCACTATCCGGTCATAGAGATTTTTCAACATCCCGTCGGCATTCTCTAACGGGATCGTCCTTATCCATGTCATGTCGTCCCCTTCGCGATTGCATTTCGGACATAAATTGCTTTTCAAAGCCACCAGCCTGCGAACAGGAAAATTTCCGCAATTGCTTTTGTGCTCCGTAAAAATACGGCTTATATTCCATGATAGAAGCTTAACGAACTGTTAAGAAATTCCGACACCCTCCGGGAGACTGGGAAGATGACATCCAAACACAAGCATGGCGACCCGTTGCCCGATACCGTGCTGCGCGTCAAAAGTCTTGAATCTCTGCTCATTGAAAAAGGCCTGGTGGAGGCAGACGCGCTTGACGCGTTGATTGACCGCTATGAGAACAAGGTCGGGCCGAAGAATGGCGCGAAGGTTATCGCCCGGGCCTGGGTGGATGCGGATTTCCGAAAACGCCTGCTTGCCGACGCGACGCTTGCCGTGGCCGAGTTCGGATATTCCGGCGCACAAGGAGAGGAACTGATCGCGCTTGAGAATACGGACGATGTTCATAACGTCGTCGTTTGCACGCTTTGCTCCTGCTATCCCTGGCCGGTGCTGGGCCTTCCCCCGGTCTGGTACAAGTCGGCGCCGTATCGCGCGCGCGTCGTCCGCGAACCGCGAAAGGTCCTGGAAGAGTTCGGCACGAGCTTGCCCGAGAGCACTGAAATCCGCGTCTGGGACAGCACGGCAGAAACCCGTTACCTCGTCGTTCCAAAACGACCGGAGGGGACTGAGGGGATGAGCGAGGAGGAACTGGCGGACCTTGTCAACCGGGACAGCATGATCGGCACGCGTCTCGCGGATACGCCGGCGATGGCGAAGGAGGCCTGAGATGGACGGCGTACATGATCTGGGCGGCATGCATGGCATGGGGCCTGTGGAGCCGGAGGAAAATGAACCGGTCTTCCATGCCGATTGGGAGAAGCGGATGTTCGCCATGAACAATGCGATAACGGCGATTGGCGTTCGCAATATCGACGAATCGCGCCACGCGCGCGAGCGGATGAACCCCGGCGCCTATCTCTCAAGCAGTTATTATGAAATCTGGCTGGACGGCCTTGTCCGTGTCCTCTGCGAGAAGGGCCTGATCACCGAGGCCGAACTTTCGGGCGACGTGGCGCCCCGGCCTGTATCGTCTCCGAAACCGGCACTGAAAGCCGCGGATGTCGATGCCCTTATGGACAAAGGCGGAAATTATGTTGCCGAAAAAGGAAAGCCGCCGCGGTTCAGGGTCGGCAGCAAGGTCCGCACAAGAAATATCCATCCTTCGGGGCATACCCGCCTGCCGCGCTACGCAAGAGGCCATGTCGGCGAGATAGTTGCTGATTACGGGCTGCATGTCTTTCCGGATGCCAGCGCGGAGGGGAAAAGCGATCCGCAACCTCTCTACAATGTCAGATTTGCCTCAACCGAGCTTTGGGGCCCTGACGGAACCGAGGGCGATTTCATCTATATCGACCTTTGGGATGACTATCTGGAGGCGGTCGACGATGCAGCTTGATCCCGCGCTTCGCGCCATTGATATTCCACGTGACGGTGAGGGGCCCGTGTTTGAAGAACCCTGGCAGGCCCAGGCCTTTGCCATGACGGTCAAGCTGAATGAGGCGGGCCTGTTCAGCTGGAGCGAATGGGCGGAACTGTTCGGCGCTGAAATCGCCGCCGATACCGCCAGCGGACGGGGCTCGGGGAACACGGCCTATTACCTCTGCTGGCTCGCCGCGCTTGAAAAAATTGTTGCGCAGAAGAGAGTGACGACGCCGGAAGAATTGGCCACGCGTAAAGAGGAATGGCGCGAGGCGTCGGAACATACGCCGCATGGTCAGCCGATAGAAATCCACAAATAGTGGGAATACATTTGCGAAACGCGGACCGACGGCTTATGTCTTTCGGACGTGCAATATAAAATACTGGAAAGCCTGTGTCTGACGAAATTTCATCCCCGCTCCCCGATGACGATACCAAAGAGAAGCTTGATAAGGCCGCCGAGATCATCACCGGTCATCTCGATAAAGCGCTCGAGGATTGCATATCTGCCGGGCTGGAACGGGATCATTTTACCGCCGCTGTCATCGCCACGATGATGCAGGCCGTGGAAACCAGTCTCGGCGGCAATACGGCCGGGGCGCTGCAGGAAATGGCGCAGATGGCCATTGAGCGCGAAAAGGAGACGCCCGTCCAGTAGACGGGCGCCCGTCTTTCAACGTCAATCCGGTGTATGGATCGGTAGATCCAGAAGCGCCCGGCGACGGAGCCACTGGCTTGGCCGGTAGCGGTCTTCTCCGGTAATCGCCTGTAAATTCTCAAGTATCTTCAGGCAATTTCGGGTTCCCATATTCTCGGCGAGTTCAACGGAGCCAAGCGGGTAGTTAAGCCCGAGCTTCATGCCCTTGTCGATATCTTCGGGCGACGCCACGCCAATCTGCGCCATTTCACATCCCAGATTTGCGATCATCGCACGGATGCGCTGCGCGACGAAGCCGGGATTGTCCTTGATGCGCGTCACGCCGCCGGAATTTTCCTTCAGCATTGCCATGACGGATTGAACGATCTCCTCGTCGGCACCGGGCGCCGCCATCACGGTTGCGCGGGAAAATACCCCGGTATGTGTATCGATCGCCACCAGACGTTTGTAGTCAACGCCAAGCCGGACGGAGAGGGCGGTGCAATCTTCACCGACCGGATCGGCGAGGATCGGGGATTCGCCATCGTCATTTACAAGAACGGTTACGCCAAGATCCCGAAGCAGACTGTCCAATGCGGCGGAGGGTTCCGCGAGCATAACGCGACGCGCTGGCGCCGCGGTAATTTTCTCGTCCACGGCCGGGCGGATAATAGTTCCATCGTCGGCATATTCATAAAATCCGGCCCTGGTTTTTTTGCCAAGGCGACCTGCCTCCATCATGCTTTCATGCAGGGGGTAGGTGGACAGGCGTTTGTCCTGGAAATAGCCATTGTAAATGATCTGGCTGACCGGGAAGTTGACGTCGATGCCGGTGAGGTCGAGGAGCTCGAAAGGACCCATGCGAAAGCCGCAGGCCTCACGCATGATGGCATCGACCTGGAACGGTGTCGCGACGCCTTCGGAAACGATCCGCAGGGCCTCCGTCGAATAGGCGCGCCCGCCAAGGTTGACGAGGAATCCCGGCGCGTCCTTGACGACGACCGGCACGCGGCCCATCCGCTTGCCGATGATTTCCAGCGCCTTGGTGACGTCCTCGCTGGTATCGGTTCCGTTGATCACTTCGACGAGCTTCATAAGCGGCACGGGGTTGAAGAAATGAAGGCCGGCAATGCGATTGCGATGCGTGCAGGCGGAGGCAATGGAGGAAATGCGGATACTCGAGGTGTTGGAGGCAATGATGGCATCCGGCCTGACGATTTCTTCAAGCTGCTGGAAGACTTTCTGCTTGATATCGATATTCTCGACAATGGCTTCGACCACGACATCGCAATCGGCGAGGCCCTCCATATTCTCGGCGACATTGATCCGGCCGACGGAAGCATCGCCCTCGCTCTTGTCCATCCGGCCCTTTTCCACGGACCGTTCGATCATGGAGGCTATGAAATCCCGCGCTGCGGCGGCGGCACCGTCGGCGGCGTCATAGATATAGACGGTCATGCCACCAGTCGCGGATACCTGGGCAATGCCCCGGCCCATCGCGCCGGCGCCAACGATACCAACTTTCAAATCCTGCTTTTGCGGGTCGATGCTCATAATCATTCCTAATTATTGTTCTTGTTGTAAATTGTGACAGATTTATACCCTGCAGAGGAAATTTGTAAAACCCTACCTTGATGCTGTGGGTCGCAATCCTTACATTAATTTCTGAATAGTGCCTTTTTTGGGCTATTCCCTGCCATGGCCGAAGGCTGGCCGGCAGTTATCTCGCTCGATTGAGGAGGAAAGAGATGCCGCGTACAATGTCACTTAATCATCCCTTGATGCTGGGCTTTGATCGTTTTGAACAGATTCTCGATCAGCTATCAAAGTCTTCGAATGACGGCTATCCCCCTTATAATATCGAGCAGATTGGCAATAATGCGTTGCGAATTACCCTGGCTGTTGCCGGATTCACAGAAGAGAACCTGCAAATAACACTGGAACAGAACCAGCTTATCATTCATGGTAAGCAAAGAGATGAGACGGAACGTGTGTTTTTGTATCGTGGTATTGCGGCCCGTCAGTTTCAGCGTAAGTTTGTTCTTGCGGAGGGGTTGGAAGTAACAGGCGCCGAAATCGAAAACGGGCTCCTTCATATCGATCTGGAGCTCCCGACGCCAAAAGTTGAAAGCCGCCAAATCAAGATCAACAGCAAAAGCTCAAAAAAAGAAATGAAGACGGTCAATCCGTCGGAACTTATTGACTAATAAATTTTTGGGGTCGCGTTAAGGAGTTTTAATAATGCAGTATCAGGAAGCTACTCTTCGCCATTTGAGTCCGGCCGCCTTCGGCATGCTGGGGTCTATGGATATGGCCTATGTTCGTGCCGTAGAAGAAAACGGGTCCGTCGTTTTCCGCATTTTTGCGGCGAATGGACAGCGACTCGGCGAGGAAAAGACCGCCGACGCTGCGCTTGTCGTCGCCCGCCAAAATGACTTCGAGGCGTTTCTCGTCAATTAAACGGCTGAGCTAAAAAATCCCCAAAAAGAGCTACGCTGCAGATTGCGCATCTTCTTCGGTAAGAATTGCGTAAAGGGCGTCCGTATCGCGGCTGCCTCGCAGTTTTTCACATCGCCCCTTGTCCCGCAGAGTGCGCGAGACGCGCGCGAGCGCCTTAAGATGATCCGCACCGGCGGAATCAGGCGCAAGCAACAGAAACAGAAGATCGACGGGCAGGTTGTCCATCGAATCAAAATCGACGCCGGTGCTGAGTTTCGCGAATATCCCATATACCTGGTCTATGCCGCGAAGCTTTCCATGCGGAATGGCAATACCCTTGCCAATACCGGTCGTGCCAAGGCGTTCGCGTTCGATCAGTATGTCAAGGATCTCCCTCTCAGGACGTCCCGTAATGGTCGCGGCACGGCGCGCGAGTTCCTGTAAAGCCTGCTTTTTGCTTGTGGCTTTTACATCCGCGAATACCGTGTGCGGCTTAATAAGATCACTGATTTCCATGATACCTGATCAAATTGGTGGTTGGGGCGACGAAAAGCAATAACTCAAGCGGACTTTTCTGTTTTCTCGATCTTGGGATCGATCCATCCGATATTGCCATCGGGCCGCCGGTAGACCACATTCAGTCCTTTGGTGAGAGAGTTGTGAAACATCATCGCCGGCAGGTTTGCAAGGTCCATGCGCATGACGGCCTCGCCAACGGAGCAGTCGGGGATATCCGCGCTGCTTTCCGCGATGATCATTGGTTGCCATTCATCCTGCGCTTCGGCCTCAGGCTGCTCATCTTCGGGTTCCGGCGCGAGAACATAGCTCTGCGCGGCGAAGGCCAGTTTGGCTTGGAAGCGCTCTTTGCCGTGGTGGCTTTTGAGGCGCCGTTTATACCGACGGAGTTGCTTTTCAATGCGATCGAGAGCGGAGTCGAAGCTCATATATGGATCGGCATTATCAGCCGAGGCCGTTACGTCGATACCCGAACCGATATGGACGCTACACTCAGTATGGAAGTTGTGACTGTTCCGGCTCAGAGTCACCTGCGCATCAATTGCGTTGTCGAAATATTTGGATACGCCATTTTCAAGACTCTCTTCAATATGCTCGCGCAGGGCATCGCCGACATCAATCTGCTTACCTTTTACAATCACATGCATCACAATGATCCAATCCTAGAAGTGAGACCAAAATCCGCCTAAAAACAGCGTTCAATTCCGTTTGAGGGCGGGACCATAGTTTTTGCGCGTGGTATTGTCAACACACGCTATCAGATACGGAAAAATGCGGTGGTGGCGGCGACATTTTCTGCACCTCTTGTTACGAAGCAATCAATTGCTTCTTCAGTCTTCTCCGTTCGACGGAAGACGGAATATTCATAGCATCACGATACTTTGCAACGGTACGTCGTGCAATATCTATCCCCTGAAGTTTCATCAATTCGACGATTTTATCATCGGAAAGAATTCGATTTGGCGATTCATCATCAACGAGTTGCTTCAATTTATGACGGACTGCGGCGGCGGAATGGGAATCGCCGCCCGAGGTCGAGTTGATGGCGGATGTGAAGAAGTATTTGAGTTCAAAAATCCCGCGCGACGTTGCCAGATATTTGTTCGACGTCACCCGGCTTACCGTACTTTCATGCATGGAAATCGCTTCCGCGATGGTTTTCAGGTTAAGCGGGCGGAGAAATTCGATACCCTGCGTGAAAAACATCTCCTGCTCCTCGACCAATGCCGTCGCGACTTTCAGGATGGTCTGCGCGCGCTGATCCAAAGATTTCACCAGCCAGTTTGCCGAATTCAGGCATTCAGAGAGATATTCCTTCTCATCCTTGCCATTCGATTTCTTGCTGATAACGGAATAATACCGGTTATTTACAAGAACTTTCGGCAGGGTGTCGCTGTTAAGCTCGACCTGCCATCCGCCGTCGGGCCGCCGGCGGACAAAGACATCCGGGACAACCGTCTGCGCAACCTCGCCGCCGAACTTGAGGCCGGGTTTCGGGTCGAGCGCCTTGATCTCCGAGATCATTTCGGCAAGATCTTCCTGATCGACCCCGCAGACATCCAGCAAACCTTTTAGATTTCCGCTGGCGAGCATCTCGAGATTCTCAAGAAGCGCGGCGATGGCCGGATCGTACCGGTTTTTCTCCTTAAGCTGCAGGGCGAGGCAATCGGCGAGATCATGGGCGAAGACGCCGGTCGGCTCGAAACCGCGAAGTTTCTCCAAAATTGGGTGAATCCGCTCTATCGAACAACCCAGATTTTCCGCCGCCTCGGCAATATCGCCGACCAGATATCCCGCATCGCTGACCAAGTCTATCAAGTAGGAGGCAATCATCTTGTCGCCAGGCGACAGGGAGAGGAGGTTAAGCTGCTGCGTCAGATGATCGCGGAGCGACAGGTCGTCACTCAGCGTATTTTCGAGGTTGAGATCGGAGCCCGAGTAGGAACTACTGCCGCCCATGCTGGCGGCGAGGAGCCCTGTATTGGCGGCATCGGCCGCGAGATTGTCCGCCGGAGCATCAAGCGTTGCGTCGCTCGTGTAAATATTGTCATAATCCGTGTCGATGGCAGTGTTGTCAGCGGCCGAAAGCGGCGCATCCTCGGATATGCTGATTTCTTCCAGCGCCGGAAAGTCCGCCTCGTTACTCAAATCCGTATCATCGTCTCCGGCGACATAGTCATCGTCCCCCGGCAGAGCGTCCGCCCGTTCTAGAAGCGGGTTTTTCTCCAGTTCCTGCTCGACATAGGCCGCGAGATCCAGATTGGATAATTGCAACAGCTTGATCGCCTGCTGCAGCTGTGGAGTCATCACAAGCTGCTGGCTTTGTCTCAGATCAAGTCTCGGCGTTAGCGCCATTGCCACTCCTGATCCCTGTCAATCCCCGTTGGACTAGAGATTGAAGCGATCCCCCAAATAAACGCGTCTCACTCCTTCGTCGGATACAATCTCCGACGGGATTCCTTCTTTTATGACACGGCCTTCGTTAAGAATATATGCACGGTCAATGATATCAAGCGTTTCACGTACGTTATGCTCGGTGATCAGAACACCGATACCGCGATCCTTGAGGTGGGAGACTAGATCGCGGATATCCCCGACGGCGATCGGGTCGATGCCGGCAAGGGGCTCGTCCAGCATGATATAGTTGGGTTTCCCCGCCAGCGCGCGGGCAATTTCAACGCGGCGGCGTTCGCCGCCGGACAGCGCGATAGCCGGCGTCCGGCGAAGATGGGAGATCGAGAATTCCGCCAGCAGACCTTCCAGCATGTTCTCTCGCTTCTCGCGGATCGGTTCAATGAGTTCCAGCACGGAACGGATATTCTGCTCGACATTCATCCCGCGAAAAATGGAGGCTTCCTGGGGAAGATAGCCGATACCAAGACGCGCGCGGCGATACATGGGAAGATCCGTCACGTCGCGGCCATCGAGATAAATGGTGCCATAGTCCGGACGCAGGAGGCCTGAAATAATATAGAAGCTGGTCGTCTTGCCGGCGCCGTTCGGCCCGAGAAGGCCAACGGCTTCCCCCCGGTTGACGTCGATATCCACACCACGAAGAATAGGCCGTTTTTTAAAGGACTTACCGATATTCTGGGCTTTGAGGCCCGTATTTTCCGCAACCAGTCTCGGGCCTTTATCTATTTCCTGTATTCCTGTCGTCATCACCGTTCCAAACTCTACTCGCCGGCTTTTTTCTCAGGAACAAATATCCCCTTTACGCGGCCCTGATTTGCATTCGTTGCCGCGCCGCCTTCAACCCGGCTTTCGCCGGTAATCAGATTAAGGGTAAGCGTGTTGCCGCGCAGCACATTCTTGCCTTGCGTTAGTACCACATTTCCCTGCAAATTGATTAATTTATTTGTGACGTCGTAAACGCCTTTATCGCCCTGCGCCGTTTCGCGCGGACTGGAGAGGAAGACATTCCCCAGTGCGTCGATTTGCCGGATATTGGCGGGGTCGCCATCCTTTTGCTGATCTTTTTCCGAGTAATGGACGATCAGCTTGGCCGAGCGCATGCGAATATCGCCCTGAACGACCTGAACATTGCCCTCAAAAATAGCAAGCTGCTTGGCCTGCTGGACCTCAAGGGAGTCGGCTGTGATCTCGATCGGTTGATCGGTATTGGCTCCGCCTGTAAGGGCCGATTGCGCCCCGGCAATCGAAACCCCTGCCAAAAGCATCAGGCCAACGAGGGCAGGCAAATGTTTTATATCGGGGGTCAGCCTCAGCATAAGGGAATTTTCCGTGGTCCGTTTCAAGGGTTGATGATCAGCTTGACATTGCCGTCAAAGCGTATGTTACCAGTTATCTGGTCCGCGGCAAGACTATCCGCTTCAATTGCGCCAAGGGGGCCGTGGCCCTTCATCGGATGATCGCTTTTGATCGTTCGATTCTTGAGATCAACCCGCGCCGAATTGGCGGCCAGCTGGTTTCCGCTGTCGCTGAAGATATCGATTTCGCCATAGAGATCGAGAATGCCGGTTTCGGTGTCCAGATCTCCCGCCGGCGCGGTAACTGAAATCCAGTCACCGGACGACAGCGTAATATCCGCCTGCAGATTTTTTAGCGAAACGAGAGACGCCGTCGCCGATTTCTGCGTTGCCGTATCGGCGGTGACGACATACTGCCGTTCGTTGATATCGCTCGCTACATATTGTGGATTCTTCATCGTCAGTCCGTCATCGGAAACCGTGACATCCGCATAATCGAGCGTAAATCCCTCCGGCTTGTCGAGATTGGGCAGGATGAACGCCAGACCAACCAGCAATATGGCAAGCCCCAGCAAAATGAACTTGATGATAGCGACAAAGTGGCTATAGCGCGCGTTGAATTTCATCTCGGCGAAACTCGGCGTGCCGATGAAATCCTGTGTGCCAGCTATCGTTTCATTCGGGATTTCTTTGTCGGAGGGTAGTATGTCGGCGGGTTTCATAAAATTACATGACCCCGCTTCTTAGGCAGTCATGAACGCTGATAATGCCGACGGTCCGGCCCCTGTCGACCACAAACAGGCAGGTGATACCGTTGAAGCCCGTTGAATTCATCTTTGCCAGCGCCTCACCGGCAAGCGCCGTCGGCGAAATCGTCTGCGGATTACGCGTCATCACGTCGCTGACCGATTTTTTCAGAAGATCGGCGCCCATGTGACGTCGAAGGTCGCCGTCGGTGATGATGCCAACCAATTCCTGATCCGCGTTCATGATCCCGACACATCCGAAACTTTTCGCCGAAATTTCGATGAGTGCCTCGCTCATCAGGGTGTTTTCTTCAACGAGTGGCATGGCATCGCCGCTATGCATCAGGTCTTCGACCTTGATGAGTGAACCGCCCAGCTTGCCACCCGGATGGAAGACACGGAACTGTTCGGCATCGAAGCCGCGGCGACAGAGCAGCGCAACCGCCAGCGCATCGCCAAGCGCGAGCGCTGCCGTTGTCGACGTCGTCGGGGCAAGGCCCATCGGACAGGCTTCCGGCACATCAGGGAGCAGCAGAACCGCGTCCGCCCGGCGGCCGAGCGTGCTGTCGGCCTTGCCGACAATCGCTATCAGGGGGATATTGAAACGCCTTGTATAGGCGATGATATCGCTGAGTTCCTTCGTCCCGCCGGAATTCGACAGGCAGAGCACGACATCATTCTTCGTAATCATGCCAAGATCGCCATGGCTGGCTTCGGCCGGATGGACAAATTGTGCAGGCGTGCCGGTAGAGGCAAGAGTTGCGGCAATTTTATTGCCGATATGGCCGCTTTTCCCCATACCGCTGACGACGACCCGGCCCTTCGCCTTGAAAATAAAGTCCAGGGCTTTGACGAATTCGCCATCGAGATCCTCCAGAAGCCGCATCAGCGCATCCGCTTCCGTTTTCAGGACCTTTCGGGCGGCAACAAGATCGGGAGTCTCGTCAAGCCTGGCTGCTACCGCTTCCTTCGAAATTGTCATTAATCGATCCGTCGTCTGGTTACTTTTCCCGGTGTGCTATGTGCCGGGCCGGCGCTCTATCGTTGAGGTCTCTTAATATATAAGAAAATTGCGCCTTTATCACAAGGTTAATAGCGCGTTCCACCCAATTCAGCTATGGGCAAAAATGTCCGTTTCCGACCAGCCTTCGAGATCGAGGCGGGCGCGGACCGGAAGAAATTCGAAGCATCGTGTGGCAAGTTCCTGGCGTCCTTCGCGGGCCAGCATCTCGTCAAGGCGATCCTTAATCTGATGGAGGTAGAGAACATCGGAGGCCGCATATTCCAACTGCGCATCGTTTAGTTCCGCCGCGCCCCAGTCCGAAGACTGCTGCTGTTTCGAAATGTCGATGCCGAGCAATTCCTGGCAGAGGTTCTTGAGGCCGTGACGGTCGGTGAAGGTCCGGACCAGGCGGGAGGCGATTTTTGTGCAATAGACGGGTGCGCAGGTAATCCCGAGGTAATGCTCGATCACCGCAATATCGAAGCGTCCGAAATGGAAAATCTTGAGCCGGTCCGGGTCCGCGAGCTGGCGCGCCAGATTTGGCGCATCGTAGCTCTGGCCATCAAATTTCACGAGATGCGCATCCCCGTCGCCGGCGGAAAGCTGGATCAGGCAAAGCCGGTCACGGTGCGGCAAGAGGCCCATTGTCTCGCTGTCCACCGCAATCGCCGAGCCGAGATCAACGTCGCCCGGTAAATCGCCGTGATGCAAAAAAATTGCCATTTCATCCTCCGGTAACGGCTAGTGCGGCGTGAAGGATAGGGGCATAACCGTAAATATATGCTAAAGTAATGGTGCCCAGGAGAAGACTCGAACTTCCACTTCCATTCGGAAACTAGCACCTGAAGCTAGCGCGTCTACCATTCCGCCACCTGGGCAACTATCGTCGCCTCTGATATAAAGCGGTTGCACGGATGTCAACTAACTTCGTCAAAACTTTTCAAGAATTTTGCGGTTTGCTCTTGGCGTCGATGGCCTTAGCAGGTAGATATTGGCGTCAATCATGACATATCGGGGGCCTGTCGCGCGCGCCCCGCAGCCAGAGGAAGAGAAGAATGTCAGGTCAATTGATTACCATTTTTGGAGGCTCCGGTTTTATTGGACGCCATCTGGTGGGTCGGCTTGCGGCTAAAGGCAATCAAATCAGAATTGCGGCGCGCGATCCCGAGGTTGCGTCGCAGCTGATGACGCAGGGCAATGTCGGCCAGGTTGTCGGCTTTAAAACCAATGTCCGCGACCCGCGTTCGGTGGCGAGGGCTGTCGCGGGCGCGGATATCGTGATCAATCTTGTCGGCGTTCTTTACGAGAAAGGCGCGCAGAATTTCGGCCGCCTGCATGTGGATGCGGCGGAACGGATCGCGGCGGCAGCGAAGACGGCCGGGGCGCAGCAGCTCGTTCACATGTCGGCGCTGGGTGCGACAAAGGATCACGAGGCCGCCTATGCGCGCAGCAAGGCGGTTGGCGAGGAACTGGCGGCAAAGGAATTCCCCGGCGCGACGATCCTCCGCCCGTCGGTCGTTTTCGGCCGCGATGACGATTTTTTCAACCGTTTTGCCTGCATCCTGTCGATTGCGCCGATTTTTCCGCTGTCGGACGGTGGAAAGGCGAAAATGCAGCCAATCTTCGTCGAGGATCTTGCCGATGCGATTGTCCGGATTATCGAAACACCGTCCGAGCAGGGTAAGACCTGGGAGCTTACGGGGCCGGATGTCTACAGTTTTCGTGAACTCATGGAAAAAGTCCTCGAATTTACGGGGCGTAAATGCCTGCTGGTGCCGGTTTCCTCCAGCCTGATGTCGGTTATGGCGACCTTGATGGCCTTGGCGCCCGGACGCCCCCAACTCACCCCGGATCAGGTCAAGTTGCTGAAGTATGACAATGTCGCCAGCGGTACCTATCCCAATCTCAAGGATCTGGGAATACATCCAACCGCCATTGACGCCGTGGTGCCGGACTACTTGCGCCGATTCCGTCGTGGCGGCGGCCTGACTCCCATGACTGCCATATAGATCCGAAACGGACCTATAATTTTCCGAGTATCGATGGGAAATAGCGACAGCAAGCGGATTTTCGACGATTTCGCTAAAATTTAAGTCAGCATGTATGACTTAAATTGCTTTTTTTGCTGGCGTTACTCCATTATTTAGGGTATTCAGTGACTTCGGTCTTTTGCGTTGGTCCGGCATTCTGCCTCTGGGCGGGAGATTTGCGGGGAGACGGCGGACTGCGGCCGAGATTAACTTGTAATTTGATTGATGTAGTCAATTAAGACCGCGCCTGTTTTTTTTACATGTGCGGAACGGGAATGCCTGATGACTGAAAAAATGCTAAAATTTGTCTCGCTAGAAAAGAAAATGCCGACGAAACGTTCGGCGGATCAGCGGCGTCAGGATTTTAATGAAATTTATGACGAATTCGACAATGACCGCGCCACCGCGCAGGCGAGCCGGTGCTCGCAATGCGGCATTCCCTATTGCCAGGTTCATTGCCCGGTCCAGAACAACATTCCCGACTGGTTGATGATGACGGCGGCGGGCCGGCTGGAAGAAGCTTATGAAGTGAGCCAGTCGACCAACAACTTTCCGGAAATATGCGGCCGTATCTGCCCGCAGGATCGCCTTTGCGAAGGCTCCTGCGTGATCGAGAAGGGGTTCGAGTCGGTCACGATCGGCGCGGTTGAAAAATATATAACGGATACCGCCTGGGAAAAGGGATGGGTAAAGCCGACGAAACCGAGCGTCGAGCGGGACCAGTCCATCGGTATCATCGGGGCCGGCCCCGGAGGTCTCGCGGCCGCGGACCAGCTTCGCAAGAAGGGGTACCAGGTGCATGTTTATGACCGCTATGACCGCGTCGGCGGGCTGATGATTTACGGCATTCCGGGTTTCAAGCTTGAAAAGGAAGTGGTGGAGCGGCGGTCGAAACTGCTGGCGGACAGCGGCGTGACCTTTCATCTGAATTTCGAGGTCGGTCGTGATGCAACCCTCGCCGAGCTTCGCGCCAAGCATGACGCCATCATCATCGCGACGGGGGTTTACAAATCGCGCGATATTTCGGTGCCGGGAAGTGGTCTTAGCGGTATTGTTCCGGCGCTTGACTATCTGACAGCTTCCAATCGTAAGGGTCTCGGTGACGAGGTTCCGGAATTTGACAATGGCACATTGGACGCCAACGGCAAGCATGTCGTCGTCATCGGCGGCGGTGACACGGCGATGGACTGCGTCCGCACGGCGGTTCGCCAAGGGGCGAAATCCGTGAAATGTCTTTATCGGCGGGATCGCAAGAACATGCCGGGTTCACTTCGTGAGGTCGTGAATGCCGAAGAGGAAGGCGTGGAATTTGTCTGGCTTTCTGCGCCCAAGGCCTTTCTCGGCGACGAAAAGGTGCGCGGCGTCAAGGCAATCGATATGCATCTGGGGATCGCCGATTCCACGGGCCGTCAGGTGCCGGTGGAAATTGACGGGTCCGAGCATGATATCCCCTGCGATCTTGCGATCAAGGCGCTTGGTTTCGATGCCGAGGATATCCCGCAGCTGTTCGATGAACCGGGGCTGGAAGTCTCCCGTTGGGGAACCGTATCGGTGAACTTCAAGACGGCGATGACCAATCTGGAAGGCGTATTCGCCATTGGCGATATTGTCCGCGGGGCGTCGCTGGTCGTCTGGGCGATCCGGGATGGCCGCGATGCGGCGGCGTCGATACATAGCTATCTCGTCGAAAAGCAGGCAAGTGAAAAGCAGGTGCTGGCGTCCTAGTGCAGGGAATGAGAAAATGAAAAAAGTAACCGAAAATAATATGACTGCTCTCTCCGCGGGCGAAGAATTTGTCAAGTCCTGGACGGAGAACGCCGCCTATCTCGAAGCTGAGGGAATGTATGACCCCGCAGAGGAGAAAGACAATTGCGGCGTCGGCCTGGTGGCTGCCATCGACGGCAAAGCATCGCGCGCGGTTGTCGAGGCCGGCATCGATGCGCTGAAAGCCGTCTGGCATCGCGGCGCGGTCGACGCGGATGGCAAGACCGGCGACGGGTGCGGCATTCATGTGCAGATACCGCAGGACTTCTTCAAGGAACATATCATGCGCACCGGCCATGAGCCGATCGACGGCAGGCTCGCCGTTGGCATGGTTTTCCTTCCCAAAACCAATTTTGAGGCGCAGGAAACCTGCCGGACGATCGTCGAAAGCGAAATTCTCGCCTTCGGTTATTATATCTACGGCTGGCGGCAGGTGCCGGTTGATGCGAGCATCATCGGCGAAAAAGCCAACGCGACGCGCCCCGAGATCGAACAGATCATGATTGCCAACACGCGCGGTGTTGACGACGACGAGTTCGAGCGCGATCTCTATATCATCCGCCGGCGGATCGAAAAGAAGGTGCTGGCCGCCCATATCAGCGGTTTCTATATCTGCACGCTGTCCTGCCGTTCAATCATCTACAAGGGCATGTTCCTTGCCGAACAGCTCTCAAGCTTTTATCCGGATCTTCTGGATGACCGCTTCGAGTCGACCTTTGCGATCTATCATCAGCGGTATTCGACCAATACCTTTCCGACCTGGAACCTGGCGCAGCCGTTCCGGATGCTGGCCCATAACGGTGAGATCAACACGATCCGCGGCAACATCAACTGGATGAAAAGCCATGAAATCCGCATGGTCTCCAACACCTTCGGGGACAAATCGGATGATGTGAAGCCGATTATCCAGGCCGGGAGTTCCGACAGCGCGGCGCTTGACGCCGTGTTCGAAGTGCTGGTCCGCGCGGGCCGCAGTGCGCCGATGGCGAAGACCCTTCTCATCCCGGAAAGCTGGGGTAACAAGGAGAATATGCCAGCAAAACACAAGGCGCTTTATGCCTATTGCAACTCCGTAATGGAGCCCTGGGACGGCCCGGCCGCGATTTGCGCAACCGACGGACGGTGGGTCATTGCGGGCATGGATCGCAACGGGCTTCGGCCTCTGCGTTACACGCTGACCGGCGACAACCTGCTGCTTGTCGGCTCAGAAACGGGCATGGTGCCGGTCAATGAATCGCGGATCACGCGGAAAGGCCGGGTCGGTCCCGGCCAGATGATCGGCGTCGATCTCAAAAAAGGCCGCTTCTACTTCGATCGGGAGCTGAAAGACAAGATGGCGAACGCGCAACCGTTCGACAAATGGATCGAGAATACTGTTGACCTCGGCGGCAGGCTCGCCGACTCGAGCGAGACACGGCGGTTTGACCGTCAGGAATTGCGGAAGCGCCAGCTATGCTCCGGCTGGTCGATGGAAGACCTTGAACTGATTCTCCAGCCGATGGTTGAAGACGGGAAGGAGGCGGTCGGATCAATGGGGGATGACACCCCGCTTGCGGTTCTCTCCAAGCATTATCGCGGCCTGCATCATTATTTCCGTCAGCGCTTCAGCCAGGTCACGAACCCGCCAATCGACAGTTTGCGCGAACGTCGGGTCATGACCCTGAAAACCCGTCTTGGCAACCTCAACAATATTCTCGATGAGGACAAAAGCCAGGCGGAAATCCTGTCCCTTGAATCGCCCGTTCTGACAAACGGTGAATTCGATGCCATGCAGAAATATATGGGTGATACCGCGCAGGAGATCGATTGCACGTTCGACGTCAACGATGGACCCGAGGCGCTGTCGAATGCGCTCCGTCATATCCGCGCCGAAGCGGAAAATGCGGTGCGCGGTGGCTGCGCCCATCTTATCCTCAGCGATATAAACGCCGACGAAAACCGGGCGCCGATTCCGTCAATTCTGGCGGCGGCGGGTGTGCATACGCATCTTGTCAATGAGGGGCTGCGTACCTTTACATCGGTCAATATACGCTCCGGCGAATGCCTGGATGTCCAGTATTTTGCTGTTCTGATCGGCGTCGGGGCGACAACCGTCAATGCCTATCTGCTGCAGGAATCGATCATGGACCGTCATGAGCGGGGCCTGTTCCCGGGACTGGATATCGAGAGCTGCCTGGCGCGCGCGAAAGACGCGATCGACCAGGGACTTCTCAAAGTCATGTCGAAGATGGGGATTTCGGTCATCAGCTCATATCGTGGCGGCTACAATTTCGAAGCCGTCGGCCTGTCGCGGGCGCTGGTTGCCGAATTCTTCCCGGGCATGCCCTCGCGTATTTCCGGGATCGGCCTGCCGGGCATCCAGCACAAGGTTCTGGAGCAGCATGACAAGGCCTATCGTTCGGATGTCATCAGCCTGCCGGTCGGCGGTCTTTACAGGTTCCGCGCGTCGGGCGAAGTGCATTCCTTTGATGGGGAACTGATCCATCTGCTACAGACGGCGGTGGAGAAGGACAGCTATTCGCTCTACAAGAAATTCAGCGACGGCATGCGCAAGATGGCGCCGGTCAACCTGCGCGATCTTCTCGATTTCAAGTCACCGCGGCAGCCGATCACGATTGACGAGGTGGAGAGCATCACGGAAATCCGGAAAAGGTTTGTGACCGGCGCGATGAGCCTTGGCGCGTTGAGCCCGGAGGCGCATGAAACCCTCGCCATCGCCATGAACCGCATTGGCGGCAAATCAGACAGCGGGGAAGGTGGCGAAGATGTCCGGCGCTTCAAGCCGCGGCCAAACGGGGATAATGCGAACTCGGCAATCAAGCAGATTGCATCAGGGCGCTTTGGCGTCACCGCGGAATATCTCAACAATTGCGAGGAAATCGAGATCAAGATCGCCCAGGGCGCAAAACCCGGCGAGGGCGGCCAGCTGCCCGGTTTCAAGGTCTCGGAGATGATCGCAAAGCTGCGGAATTCGACCCCGGGTGTGACCCTGATTTCCCCGCCGCCGCATCACGATATCTATTCGATCGAAGATCTGGCACAGCTGATCTATGACCTCAAGCAGATCAATCCGGATGCCCGGGTCTGCGTAAAGCTGGTGGCGGAGGCGGGCATTGGGACGGTCGCCGCGGGCGTTGCCAAGGCAAAAGCCGACGTGATCATGATCTCCGGGAATTCCGGTGGTACGGGCGCAAGCCCGCAGACCTCGCTTAAATATGCGGGCGTTCCGTGGGAAATGGGCCTGCCCGAGGTCAATCAGGTGCTGACCCTCAACAAGCTGCGGCATGGTGTTTTGCTCCGGGTCGACGGCGGCATGAAGACCGGTCGCGACATTGTCATCAGTGCGATGATGGGAGGCGAGGAATATGGCCTTGGCACAGGCGCGCTTGTCGCGCTCGGATGCATTCTCGTGCGTCAATGCCATTCCAATACCTGCCCGGTTGGCATCTGTACGCAGGATGAGGACCTTCGCAAGAAGTATGAGGGAAATGCGGACAAACTGGTCAATCTCTTCAGCTTCCTTGCCGAGGAAGTGCGGGAGATTCTGGCGCAGCTTGGATATCGCTCGCTCCAGGAAATAATCGGGCACAGCAGTCTGCTGACGCAAGTGAGTCGCGGCTCCGCTCATCTCGACGACCTCGATCTGAACCCGCTGCTCGCGGAAGCCGATGCGGGGAACAACCCGAGATATTGCGTGAATGAGGGGCCGATTCCGGTTCCGGAAACACTGGATGCCCAGATGATCATGGATGCGGCCAGCGTATTCACCAAGGGCGGCGAGAAGAAGCAGCTCGCTTACAGTATCCGCAATACCCACCGGGCGATCGGCACGAAGCTTTCGTCGCGAATCGTCCGGACCTTCGGCATGACGGGGCTCGAGCCGGGTCATATCACGGTCCGCCTTCGCGGCTCTGCCGGCCAGTCTCTCGGCGCTTTTGCGGTTCAGGGGCTCAAGCTTGAGGTCCTAGGGGATGCGAACGACTATTGCGGCAAGGGCCTTTCGGGCGGCACGATTGTCATCCGTCCGCTGACGTCGAGCCCGCTGAAATGGAATGAAAATGCCATCATCGGCAACACGGTCCTGTATGGCGCGACGTCGGGTGCGCTATATGCGGCCGGTCAGGCCGGTGAGCGCTATGCCGTCCGTAACTCAGGCGCAGTTTCTGTCGTCGAGGGCTGCGGGACCAACGGGTGCGAATATATGACGGGCGGAATGGTTGCGATTCTCGGCGCGGTCGGGGATAACTTCGGCGCCGGGATGACGGGCGGCATGGCTTTTGTCTATGACGTCGATGATGTCCTGCCGGTACATATCAACGAAGAATCGGTGGTCTACCAGCGGCTTGCCTCCCGCCATTGGGAGGAGGTGCTGAAAGGCATGATCGCCGATCACGCCGAACATACCCATTCCCCGCTTGCGCAATCGCTGCTCGCCGACTGGGGATGGGAGCGCGAGCGGTTCTATCAGATTTGCCCGAAGGAAATGCTCAAAAAGCTGTCCCACCCGTTGTCCGACGAGGCCGAGCAACGGCGGGCCTGAACGCGGCGAAAATCCGAATAAGGAAGCCGGTGCCGATGGGTGCCGGCTTTTTTTGTTCGGCAGAAATTTCCCCATGTACCCTTCATGCCTATCCGGCAATCGTGAAAATTTCAGGAGTTTCAGGGGGTTGTGCGGCATATGTGCTGGCATGCGGTTTGCTTGATAAAGAGGTAACAGAAAATGCATGCGTCCCAAAAGGAGAACCTGAAATGGAATATTCAATGGCTGTTGCCGCCAACGAGTCGGGCACTTTGTCCAACCCCTATGCCGATCAGATTATCAGCACGGAGGACGTAAAATGGGCAGCCCGCCGTTACATTCTCATTTATGGCGATGAGGCGCCGGAAATGGCGCTGAAGCAGGTCAACCGTCTCGACCGGCAAGGCAAGATCCGGATCGCCGAGATGTTCGAACGCATCCGGCGTGAATGCGCACGGCTTTTGAAGCGCAGCGAAAGCCTGATGATCCATCCGGTTAACTGACCCGGCCGGCGCCGATCGGGATATTTTTAGTAAATTCCTGCAATCAGCCTATTCTACATTTTATCCGCATGGGGTAATGTCGCCCCATGCGAACACTCTATCATTTCTGGATTTCCCCGGCCTGCCGCAAAGTCCGCCTGGCGCTTGGGGAAAAAGGCCTGAAATTCGACCTTGAAATTGAAAAGCCGTGGGAACGGCGACATGAACTTCTCGCCCGCAATCCCGCCGGCGACGTGCCGGTTCTCGTTGATGAAAACGATATCGTTCTCGCCGACAGCCAGGCAATTTGTGAATATCTTGAGGAAACCTATGAGGATGTTCCCCTCCTGCCGAAAGACAGGATAGACAGAGCCGAGACCCGCCGGCTTGTCGGCTGGTTTGACCGGAAGTTCTTTTTCGAGGTGACGGACAATCTTGTCGAGGAAAAGATCATGAAGCGGCTGACCAAATCCGGAACGCCGAATACGGCGGCCATCCGCGCCGGTCACCACAACATCCATTATCATCTCGAATATATAACCTATCTGGTGGAGCGACGGTCCTGGCTGGCGGGCGATAATTTCAGCTATGCCGACATCGCGGCGGCGGCGCAGCTTTCCAGCGTCGACTATCTCGGCGATGTCCCGTGGGAGCAGCATCCCACCGCTAAAATCTGGTATGCGCGGGCCAAATCGCGGCCGAGTTTCCGCTCGATACTGGCGGATAACCTGCCGGGAATGCCGGCGCCCTCTCACTATGCCGACCTCGACTTCTAGGGTGGTCCCCCGCCCCGTCGACAAAGCGCACATACGCAAGATGGCCGTGGCGGCGGGGTTTGATGCCGTCGGCTTTACCGCCGCCGATATCAGCACGACGCCGGGCGACCGGCTTGGGGAATTTATCGCCGCCGGTCGTCACGGTGACATGGACTGGCTGGAGCAAAAGGCGGATCGCCGCCGCCATCCCAACGCATTATGGCCCGACGCGCGGTCGGTTATCATGCTGGGGATGAATTACGGGCCGGAGGAAAATCCGCTCGCCTTTACCGGCGCGGCGGACCGGGGCGTCATTTCCGTCTATGCGCAAGGGCGGGACTATCACGACGTGGTCAAAAAGAAACTGAAACAGATCGCGCGGGACCTCATCGGGGAATATGGCGGGGATGTGAAAGTCTTCGTTGATACCGCCCCCGTTATGGAAAAGCCGCTCGGGGAGAGGGCGGGGCTCGGTTGGCAGGGCAAACATACAAATCTATTAAGCCGGGACTTTGGGTCGTGGCTGTTTCTCGGCTGTATTTTCACTACGCTTGAAATCGTGCCCGATGACGCGGCAGAGGGAAGCTGTGGCTCCTGTACAGCCTGTCTCGATATTTGTCCGACACAGGCCTTTCCCGCGCCATATCAGCTCGATGCCCGGCGCTGCATTTCCTATCTCACGATCGAGACGAGGGCGCATATCGACCGAGATTTGCGGCCGCTGATCGGCAACCGTATTTATGGATGCGATGATTGCCTCGCCGTGTGTCCCTGGAACAAATACGCCAAGGCCGCCAAGGAGATGAGCCTGCACGCGTGCGCCGAGCTCGTTGCGCCGAAACTCGCGGATCTTGTGAAACTCGATGATGCCGCCTTCAGAACGCTGTTCAGGGCGACTCCCGTTAAACGACTTGGCCGCCACCGGTTTATCCGCAATGTTCTGATTGCGATCGGCAACAGCAATAGTCCCGAGTATATTCCGGAAGTAACGCCGCTTCTGGAGGATTCCTCTCCCATCGTTCGGGTCGCCGCGGTGTGGGCCCTGGGCAGATTGGCGACGTCTGAGCAATATAGCCGGATGAGAGAAAAGCTGATAGAGGGAGAGACGGATGCGGAGGTGCGAGGCGAATGGGAACTAAGCAAGGGAAAGAAGGATGAGCAGGCTTGACAGCTTCATTCGGAGAATGAGCGCCCAGCGCGACTGCCTGAACCATGCGGCGGAACTGATCAGGGATCTTCCCGGCAGCGTGCTGGAGCTCGGTCTTGGAAACGGCCGGACGTTTGACCATCTGCGCAGCCTGATGCCGGATCGGGACATTTATGTTTTCGATCGCCATGTGCAGGCGCATCCAGACTGTATCCCGGATCAGGATCATATGATTGTCGGGGATTTTCTGGAAACGATCCCAAATGCGGCTGAAAGAATGGCATCAAAAGCCGTGCTCGCCCATTGCGATATCGGCTCCGGGGATAAAGCGGCAAGCGTCGCGCTGGCGAAGGCGCTCGGCGACGGCTTGCCGCGTCTCCTTGCCCCCGGCGCCATCATCGTCAGTGATCAGCCGTTTGAGGTGGCGAAATGGCAATCTCGCCCGCTTCCCGAAGGTGTGGCCGAAGGCCGCTATCACATCTATCAGCAAATGTGAGCCGTCCTACTTCGCGAGATATCCGCCATCGGCAACGAACTCTGACCCGGTAACGAAGGCTGCCTCATCGGATGCGAGATAGAGGATCATTGAGGCGATTTCCTCCGGTTTGCCGAGACGGCCCAGCGGATGTGATTGTTTAAGCCGGGTTTCCTCCGCCTCTCTTTCTTCTTCCGCAATTTTGTCGAAACGCCGCATGACCATTGGTGTCTCGATATAGCCGGGATGAACGGAATTGATCCGAACATTAAAGCCTTTCTCGGCGCATTCGATCGCGGCGGCCTTCGTGAAAAGCCTGACGCCGCCCTTGCTTGCGGCATAGGCGGAGATGTTGGACATCCCGACAAACCCGAGAACCGACGAGATATTGACGATCGCGCCGCCGCCGGAGTCTTTCATGCTGTCCACAGCAGCCTGGGTTCCGAGGAAGGTCCCGTCGAGGTTGATGGCGATCGTCTGGCGCCAGAAATCATAGGACATATCCAGAAGACCCTTGGCGCGGCCAATCCCCGCGGAATTGACGAGAATGTCAAGCCGCCCCCAACGGGCGACAACCGCATCGACGACGGCACGCCATTCTTCCTGATCAACCACATCGAGATTCTGGTAGAAGGCGTCGTGGCCATTGGCGGCCAAATCCTCCGCGAGGGTTTGACCTTTCTCCGGCTCGATATCGGTAAGCGCAACTTTCGCGCCCTCGCGCGCGAACCGTTCCGCCGTCGCCCGCCCGATGCCGGATGCGGCCCCCGTGATCAGCGCAATTTTTCCGTCCAGACGGCCGTTTCCGTGACTCTCCCCTGTCATGCTCTTTTCTCTCCCTTGTTCTTGTTATTTTCGAAAGAGTTTGCAGTAACCCGTTGCAAGGCGCAAGTCCGATCCCGCCTAGCTCCGCGCCCTTCTTCCCAAAATGTAAGTGACAACGGGCGTATGGCCCTTAAGCTCGGTTTCTCCCTGCGGCAGCAGCGTAAAGTCGTCGCCAAGCAGGTCAGCGGTGTTTTTTGACAACAAAATCTGCCCTGGTTTGGCCGCCTGTTGCAGGCGGGCGGCGACATTGACCGCGTCTCCCCAGATATCATAGGAAAATTTGGTATGGCCGATTACGCCGGCGACAACGGAACCGGTATTCATTCCCACCCGGATGTTTAATCCATGGTACTGCGTTGCGCAAATGGCGGTGATGTATGCAATGGTCTCGCAGGCGAAATTCGCGGCGTTCGCCGCACTTTTTTCCGGATCCCCCTGCAATCCACCACAGACCATATAGGCATCCCCGATCGTCTTGATCTTCTCAAGCCCGTATCGCGAGGCCATTTCATCGAACGCCGAGAAAACCTGATCGAGCAATGTCACGATTTCTTCCGGCGTCCGGTTCATCGAATAATTCGTGAAACCGGAGATATCGGCGAACAGGATGGTGACATTTTCAAGCCTGTCGGCAATTGGGCTTTTCTCCCGCTTCAATCGCTCACCGATCGCCTCGGGGAGCATATTGCAAATAAGATCCTCCGAACGCTGACGTTCAATCGCCAGCAAATTGAACGTCTGGTCCTTCTGGCCGACGAAATAGACGAGCAGGACGAAGGCAACGATGGAGACGCCGCTTAAATTCATGACGAACAAAATAACGATCAGGGCGGGGGG